>Ga0194052_1000178_pt1 | contig 45920 bp, 47 predicted proteins | sample SepL226m_MetaG_FD_160117 | JGI IMG/M metagenome (GOLD analysis project Ga0194052, IMG submission 160117) | Anoxic zone freshwater microbial communities from boreal shield lake in IISD Experimental Lakes Area, Ontario, Canada - Sep2016-L227-6m | ecosystem: Environmental > Aquatic > Freshwater >...
GCTGCGGCCGGTGAAGGTCAATGCCGTCCTCGATCCGGCCACCGGCGCAGACGATGCCGTGGCACTGCTGCGGTTCTGTCTGAGCTTCGGCTATCAGCTGCGGATCATCGAGCAGATGCCGCTCGACGCCGGTCATGCATGGAGCAGGGACTCCACGGTCGCGGCCGGGGAGATCCTTTCTGCGCTTCGCCGCTCATTCGACCTTCGACCGGATCCCGCACCGCGCGGTTCCGCTCCCGCGCAGCTGTGGCTCGTCGGCGGGGGGCCCGCTACGGTGGGAATCATCGCGTCGGTGTCGGAGGCCTTCTGTTCGGCGTGCGACCGCACCCGCCTCACTGCCGACGGGCAGGTCCGTAACTGTCTGTTCGCCACCGGGGAGACCGACCTTCGCTCACTGCTGCGCCGCGGCGCCGACGACGCCGAGATCGAGATCGCCTGGCGCACGGCGATGTGGAACAAGGCCGCCGGGCACGGCATCGGCGATCCCGGCTTCGTCCAACCGCCCCGCCCGATGAGCGCCATCGGAGGCTGAACTATGACTCACATCACCCGGAGTGCGCCCGGCGTCACGGTCTCGGTCAGGTTCTTTGCTGCCGCCCGCGACGCCGCCGGCGCCGACTCGGCCTTTCTCACCCTTGATCCGGGTTCGACGGTGGCGGACGCGATCGGCGAACTCAGTGGCCACAGTGAGAAAATGCAACTCTTGTTACGCAAGTGCACATTCCTGTGCGACGGGATCGCGGTTCGAGACCCCACGACTGTGCTGAGCCGCCACCAGACCCTGGATGTCCTGCCGCCATTCGCGGGCGGCTGATGGTGATTTGGGTCACATCTCAAACAGATCACGGTGTGGCCACGCGCTGATCTCGCGCGCCCGCATACTGCTGAAACACCACGTCGCCGGAGGGCTTTAGAACCCTTTTAGAATTTGCTACCCGGCGAAACGCGGGTTTTCCGAAAAGGTGACGCTCCCCGCGCCAGCCGATACCGTTCTGTTCGGCCTGCCCCCCGTGTGCGGCGGGCCCGCCCCGCTTCTTCGCGCCGGGCCACATCTGTTTCCGGACCCGCGCCGGGGCAGCCACGAGAGGACTGATCAGTTCATGGGACGGCACAGCAAGCCCTCGACATCGTCGATCAACGCCGCCAGGATCGCGGTGACCGGAGCGGTCATCGGCGGCGGCACCCTCGGCCTGGCCGCGCAGGCCCAGGCCGCCCCCGACTCCGAATGGGACACCGTCGCCCGCTGCGAGTCCAGCGGTAACTGGGCGATCAACACCGGCAACGGCTACCAGGGCGGCCTGCAGTTCTCCCCGAGCACCTGGCTGGGCTACGGCGGCGGGGCGTTCGCGTCGGCGGCCCACCTCGCCACCCGTGATCAGCAGATCGCGATCGCCGAGAAGGTCCTGGCCGGACAGGGCCGGGGCGCCTGGCCGGTGTGCGGCCGCGGCCTGTCCGGTCCGACACCGCGCAATCTGACCATCACGCCCAAGGAGTCGCCCGCCACTGCAGACGCGCCGTCCGCACCGGCGGACGCCCCGGCGCCCATCGCGGGACCCGACGCCGAGACACCCGCGGTCGTGCCGGCCCCCGGCAACGAACCGCAGCCGGACATCCAGCCGGACATCCAGCCGGAGATCATCGCCATCGATGTGGTGACGCCGGACGCCGACGCCACGATCATCGAGGCGGGCTGGCTGGCGCCGGCTCCGCAGAACCCGGCCCCTGCCGATCCCGCCGTGACGCCGGTGCTGCCCACCCCGGTCCCCGCACCGTCGGACGGCACAGCGCCTACCACAGCCGCCGGTGCGACGACCGTCGCCGCGGCGTCGGATCAAGTGGGTGTTCCGCACCTGCCGAGCCCCAACAATCTGCCGCCGGGCACCAGCGCCGAGCCGGTCGCGTCGTCGGAGAACCCGAACGTGTCGTACCTGAAGGATCTGTGGCGCGCCTACCAGGACAAGCAGATCGACCGCAACGAACTGCTTCTCGGTCTGGCGCAGCGCTCCTTCACCGCGCCGGTCCCGAGCAGCGCGCCGGACGCTGTTGCGCCCGCCACCATTCAGGCGCAGAACACCGACCCTGCGACGACCCCGCCCGCTGCGGTTCCGCTCCCGCCGGTCGTTGTCCCGGTCGGCGAGTAACCAGGTCGGCGAATAACAGGGTCGGCGAATAACAGGGTCGGCGAATAACTAGGCGGAGTTCACCCACTCGTCGCTGCCGTCGGTGAAGAACTGGTGTTTCCACACCGGGATCCGCTCCTTGACGGCATCGACGAGTCGGGCGCACGCTTCGAAGGCCGCGGCGCGGTGATCGGCCGCCACGGCCACCACGAGAGCGGCATCGCCGATCTCCAGGGCTCCTACCCGGTGACTCGCCGCGACGGCGGACACCCCGTGGCCCCGCGCGGCCACCTCGGCGAGAATCTCGAACAGCGTCTGCTGGGCACCGGGGTGCGCCGAGTACTCAAGAGATCTCACCGCGCGACCGCCGTCGTGATTGCGCACGACGCCCGCGAAACCCACCACCGCGCCCGCCTCGTCGGTGGCGACGAGAGCCTCGTGCTCGCTCAGCGAGATCGGCGTCTCGGTCACCTCAGCACGCAGCACGCGGGTCACGGATGGTCACCGCCGGCGAGTTGATCGAGGGCGTGCTCGAGCACACCGTCGAGCACGGCGAGTCCGTCGCGCACACCGCCGGTCGAGCCGGGAAGGTTGACCACCAGCGTGCGCCCGGCCACACCGCACACACCGCGCGAGAGAATCGAAGTCGGCACCGTCGGCAATCCGGACCGGCGGATGGCGTCGGCCAGTCCGGGAATCTGATAGTCCAACACGTCAAGGGTGACCTGCGGAGTGGCGTCGGTGGGTGAGATTCCGGTGCCGCCCGAGGTGATGACGACGTCGATGCGGTCGCTGATCGCGTCACGCAGGGCGTCGGCCACCGCGGCGCCGTCGGTCACCACGACCGCGGCGGGCACGTCGAATCCCCGCTGTGAGAGCCAGTCGATGATGACCGGACCGGACCGGTCCTCGTACACGCCGGCCGCCGCCCTGGTCGACGCCACCACGACACGCGCACGACGGCTCACGACTGCGGCGTCCAGACGCCGGTCTTGCCGCCCTCCTTGCGGATCACCCGGATTCCGTCGAGGCGGGCCGCCGGATCGACGGCCTTGATCATGTCGTAGAGCGTCAGCGCAGCCACGCTCACCGCTGTCAGTGCCTCCATCTCGACACCGGTGCGATCGGTGCTGCGCACCGACGCGGTCACCTCGATGCCGGACTCACCGACGACGAAGTCGACGTCGACGCCCGACAACGCCAGTTGATGACACAGCGGAATCAGTTCATGCGTGCGTTTGGCGGCCTGAATGCCGGCGATCCGGGCGGTGGCCAGAGCGTCGCCCTTGGGCAGTCCGCCGTCGGTGATCATCGCGATCACCTCGGCGGTGGTGTGCACCGTGCCGGCGGCGACCGCACTGCGCGCGGTGGCGGGCTTTCCGGTGACGTCGACCATTCTCGCCGCACCGTCGTCGCCGAGGTGTGAAAGACGCCCCGCGGTCACCTGTTGATGACGGTGACCGGGTGGATGTAGGGAAGGCTGGAGGCGGGCACCGGGAAGACCAGGGTTCCGAAGGGCGACAGCGCGCCCACCCGGTCCGAAGCGAGTTCGCTCACCGGGTGGTCTTCCGGGTCGCGCGTCGGCCAGCCGTTGTCGATGTAGTAGACCTTGTTCGTCGCCACGATCTCATTCTGACACCCCGGCGGCGGGAGCGCGTCAATCAGCACTGTTTTACCCTGGTCAGCAATGACCTCCCCGCTCGGCACATGGCTGGCCGACCTTTCCGACGAACAATTGGTCCGCCTGCTGCAGCGCAGGCCGGACCTGGCCCAGCCCACCCCGGGGAGCATGGCGGCGCTGGCCGCTCGGGCGGTATCCCGCCAGTCGGTCAAAGTCGCCGCCGACGATCTGGATTTCCTGCGGCTCGCGGTGCTCGACGCCCTGCTGGAGGCGGGCGCGGGTCACCACCCCGTCGCCGTCGGTGATCTGACCGCAATGCTGCCCGGCGCAGAGGTCACCGGCGCCCTCGACGATCTGCGTGAGCGTGCGCTGGTGTGGGGCGACGATGCGCTCCGGACCTCCCCGGAAGTCGTCGCCGCGCTGCCGTGGTACCCGGGACAGGCCGTCGGCGAGCTGGGCGACGGTCGCGGCGCCGCGGAGCTGCCCGCCGCAATCGACGCTCTCGACGAGCCCGCACGCGAACTGCTGCAACGACTCGTCGCCGGTTCACCGGTGGGCCGCACCCGCGACGCTTCACCGGACACACCGCCGCAGCGGCCGGTTCAGCGACTGATCGCCGCCGGTCTGCTGCGCCGCCTCAACGACGACACGGTGGTGCTCCCGCGCGCCGTCGGCCAGGTGCTGCGCGGCGAGGAACCCGGTCCGTCAGGATTGCTGCGTCCGGACCCCGCGGTGGGGACCGCCGCCGTCTCCGACGTCGACGCCTCGGCAGCGGGGGCCGCCATGGAGCTGCTCCGCGAGATGGACGTCGTGCTGGAGAGTCTCTCCTCGACACCGGTGCCGGAATTACGCAGCGGAGGCCTCGGCGTGCGCGAGGCCAAGCGACTCACCAAACTCACCGGGGTCGACGAGCAGCGTCTCGGCCTCATCCTCGAGCTCGCGGCCGCTTCCACGCTGATCGCCAGCGGCATCCCGGACTCACAGTCGGCCTCGGACGATTCCTATGACCCTGCCGCGTCGTACTGGGCGCCCACCGTGGCCGCTGACCGGTTCCTCGAGTCTGCGCCCAGCGCCCGTTGGCTCCAACTGGTCACCACGTGGATTGATCTTCCCTCCCGGCCGGGGCTGATCGGCGGTCGCGGCGCGGACGGCAAACCCTATGCCGCCCTCTCGGATTCGCTGTACTCCACCGCCGCTCCCCTGGATCGCCGGCTGCTGCTCGGCCTCCTCGCCGAGTTGACACCCGGATCGTGCGTCGACGCGCTCAGCGCGTCGCGGGCTCTGATCTGGCATCGGCCGCGCTGGGCGGCACGACTACAACCCGCACCGGTGGGACACCTTCTCGACGAAGCGCACGCACTCGGACTCACCGGTCGCGGTGCCCTGTCCACTCCCGCCGCGGCGCTGCTGGCCGAGGGTCCAGAGGCGGCAGTCCAGGCGATGGAGGAGGTACTGCCCGCTCCCATCGACTTCTTCCTGGTTCAGGCCGACCTCACCGTGGTGGTTCCCGGCCCGCTGATGCGCGAACTCGCCGACGAACTCGCGGCCGTGGCCATCGTCGAGTCAGGCGGCGCCGCGACGGTCTACCGGATCAGCGAGGTGTCGATCCGCCATGCCCTCGACATCGGTCGCACCGCCGAGGCCTTGCACGGCTTCTTCGAGCGCTATTCGAAAACCCCGATCCCCCAGGGACTCACCTATCTCATCAACGACGTGGCCCGACGGCACGGACAGCTTCGGGTGGGCATCGCGTCGTCGTTCATCCGCTGCGACGACACCGCCCTGCTCGCCCACGCCGTCGCCGCCCCGGCGCTGACGGGACTGGGAGTGCGCCAGTTGGCGCCCACGGTCGCGGTCTCGCAGGCGCCCATCGCCGAGGTGCTCGCCGCTTTGCGCACGGCGGGGTTCGCGCCGGCTGCCGAGGACTCCACCGGTGCGATCGTCGACCTGCATCGCCGTGGCGCGCGGGTGCCCGCACTCACGACGCGACGACTGCTGCGCCAGCCGGCCCGACCTACGCCGGAATCGCTCGCCGCCGTGGTGGCCGTGCTGCGCCGAGTCGAACGGACCCCATCAGCGGGCGCCCGGCTGGACCCGGCGGTGGCGATGGCCCTGCTGCAGCAGGCCGCGCAGTACCAGAAGGACGTCCTGATCGGCTACGTCGACCACGCCGGTGTGGCGACCCAGCGGGTGGTGCGGCCGCTGGCCGTCTCCAGCGGACAGCTATTGGCCTGGGACCCAGCCCAGGGCCGGCCGCGTGAGTTCGCGGTGCACCGGGTGACCTCGGTCACCGCGGCCGACGCAGACTGAGGTTCGCGGCCGGGCGCGACGTCGGTGGCCTCCCCTAGGGTGGACGCATGTCCGACGGCCCGCTGATCGTCCAATCCGACAAGACGGTCCTGCTGGAGGTCGACCACGAGCAGGCGGGTTCCGCCAGGGCGGCGCTGGCGCCGTTCGCTGAACTGGAACGTGCGCCCGAACACGTGCACACCTACCGGATCACGCCGCTGGCGCTGTGGAATGCGCGCGCCGCAGGACACGACGCCGAACAGGTCGTCGATGTGCTGGTCACCTTCTCGCGCTACGCGGTGCCGCAGGCGCTGCTCGTCGACATCGTCGACACGATGGCCCGGTACGGGCGGCTGCAGCTGGTCAAGGATCCGGCCCACGGACTCACCCTGGTAAGCCTGGACCGCGCGGTACTCGAAGAGGTACTGCGGAACAAGAAGATCGCACCGATGCTCGGCACACGCCTCGACGAGGACACCGTCGTGGTGCATCCCAGCGAACGTGGCCGCATCAAACAGATGCTGCTCAAGATCGGTTGGCCCGCTGAGGATCTGGCGGGCTACGTCGACGGCGAGCGCCACCCCATCAGCCTCGTGCAGGACGGCTGGGAGTTGCGGGATTACCAGGAGATGGCAGCCGACTCCTTCTGGGCCGGCGGTTCCGGTGTGGTGGTGCTGCCGTGCGGGGCGGGCAAGACGATCGTCGGCGCGGCGGCGATGGCCAAAGCCGGCGCCACCACCCTGATACTGGTCACCAACACCGTGGCGGGCAGACAGTGGAAGCGTGAACTCATCGCGCGCACATCGCTGACCGAGGACGAGATCGGCGAGTACTCCGGTGAACGCAAGGAGATCCGCCCGGTCACCATCGCCACCTATCAGGTGATCACCCGCCGCACCAAGGGGGAGTACAAGCACCTGGAACTCTTCGACAGCCGGGACTGGGGCCTGATCATCTACGACGAGGTGCACCTGCTGCCCGCGCCGGTGTTCCGGATGACCGCGGATCTTCAATCCCGCCGCCGTCTGGGGCTGACCGCCACCCTGATCCGGGAGGACGGCCGCGAGGGCGACGTCTTCAGCCTCATCGGGCCGAAGCGCTACGACGCGCCGTGGAAGGACATCGAGGCCCAGGGCTGGATCGCGCCGGCGGAGTGCATCGAGGTCCGGGTGACGATGACCGACAACGAGCGGCTGACGTACGCGGTGGCCGAGCCAGACGAGCGGTACCGGTTGTGTTCGACCGCGCATTCAAAGATCGCCGTCGTGAAGTCGATCCTGGCCAAGCATCCGGATGAACCGACGCTGGTGATCGGCGCCTACCTCGACCAACTTGAGGAGCTCGGCGCCGAACTCGACGCCCCGGTGATCCAAGGCTCCACGAAGAACGCTGAACGGGAGGCGCTCTTCGATGCATTCCGGCGCGGTGAGGTCAAGACGCTGGTGGTGTCGAAGGTCGCGAACTTCTCCATTGATCTGCCGGAGGCATCGTTGGCCGTACAGGTTTCGGGCACCTTCGGTTCCCGGCAGGAGGAGGCGCAGCGGCTGGGCCGATTACTCCGACCCAAGCAGGACGGCGGGGGCGCGTTGTTCTACTCGGTGGTGGCCCGCGACAGCCTCGACGCCGACTACGCCGCGCACCGCCAGCGGTTCCTGGCCGAACAGGGCTACGGATACGTGATCACCGACGCCGACGACCTGTTGGGCCCGGCGATCGAGGGCTCGGACTAGATCAGTTGCTGACTGCGCCACTCTTGAACGCGCGAAGGACGGCCGCTTGCGAGCATCCCGAAGGATGGTCCGGATGGATGTAGGCGTCCCAGAACCCCGGCGCGAAACCAGGCGGCGCGGAGCAATCATTGATGGTCAAGCCGCTCAGTCCGGCGGCATCCATCGCGGCTTCCCAGGACCGGACATCGTGGAAGTAGTCCTCGACCGACAACTGCCCCTGTGACACGACGAACGTCGTACGGATTTTGGTGAAGGGTGGCACCTCACCGGTGTGGCGGGCCGGCAACACAAACGACTTGAGCAGCGCGTACCGGTCGGATGCCGGAAACGGGGCGAGGTTGAGCCGCGGGTGGACATCGATGACGATGACCTCGCCGCCGGGCACCAGGAACGACGCGGCGGCCCGCATCATGGCGTCGAGATCGTCCTGCGTGGCTGCATGGCTGGTGACGAACGCCATGAGCGCCACATCGAAGGTTCCCAATTGAAGTTCCACGCCCGCGCTGCCACCGGCCCGGTCCCGCATACCGTGACCCAGAGCGATTAGGTCGCCGAAGGCGAAGTGGCAATTCGCCGGACCCGCCGACTCGCGGGCAAGGGCCAGTTGCTCCGGGCTGTGATCGACTCCAAGGGCAAAGGCCACGCCGGCCATGGCACCGATCTCCTTGGTCCTGGCGCCGGCCCCGCACCCGAGGTCGACGAACCTCGCACCTGAACGTGCCCGCAAGGCCTGCTCCAACGCCTGCATGACGTTCCAGTTGTCCGCCGCCGACGAGGAGTTCGGCATGGCGTGATAGGCGGCATAGATGTCAGCAGCAGCGGTGCCGTACTGCGCGGCGTCTTCGACGAACACGGTTGCCGACTTTAATCAACCGTCGCAGATGGTGCTGTCGGAATCGCACGGCACCCCGATCGGACCGGACTAGGCCCGCGTCAAAGCCGGAATGACCTCGCGCTCGAACAGATCGATCGACGTGCGGTCGTACGCCGCCTCCGGGAAATAGCAGATGACGTACTCGCAGCCCAGATCCCGCAGTCGTTGCAGCCGCTCGATCACCCGCTCCGGCGTACCGGTCGCCGAACCCGGGTTGTCGTTCATGGCCATCATCGCGTCAGCGGCACCGTCCCCGCAGATACCGGCGATCCGGCCGCGGACCGCCGCGCACTGATCGTTGAAGTCGGCGTCGGTGGCGCCGACGATCGCATTCACATTGGCCGAGCGCACGATGGAACCGTAATCGGTGCCGACCTCGCGACAGTGCTGCGCCAGGATCTCCGACTTGTGCGCGAACTCGTCGGGGTCGGCACTGAAGTTGGTGTACTGGGCGTACTTGGCGGCGATCTTGAGTGTCACCTTCTCCCCGCCCCCGGCGATCCACAATGGGATGCCGCCCTGCTGCAATGGTTTCGGCTCGACGATCGCACCGTCAACCTGATAGTGCTTGCCCTCGAAGGTGACCGTGCCGTCACGCCAGGCGTCGCGCATGATCTGCACACCCTCGTCGAGGCGGGCCAGCCGCACTCCGGCCGACGGGAATCCGTAACCGTAGGCGCGCCACTCGTGCTCATACCAGCCGCCGCCGATCCCCATCTGCACACGCCCGCCGGAGATGATGTCGGTGGTGGCGGCGACCTTGGCCAGATAGGCCGGGTTGCGGTAGCTCATCGCCGTGCACATCTGGCCCAGCTTGATGCGCGATGTACTCGCGGCGAACGCGGCCATCAGCGTCCACGCCTCGTGCGTCGCCTCGTCGGTGGGCATCGGCACGGTGTGGAAGTGGTCGTAGACCCACAGCGAGTCCCACGGACCGCGATCGGCATGCAGTGCTAGACCGCTCATCACCGGCCAGTGCTGGTCGACGGGGATACCGACGAGGTCGAGCCGCCAGCCCTGGGGGACGAACAGTCCGAAGCGCATACCGGCGACTACGTCAGCAGCGATGCCGGCGGATGGAACCGGTCGCCGTACTTGGCGGCCAGTTCCTTGGCCCGGGCCACGAACCCGGCCTTACCACCGGGATATCCGGCGACGAACTGCGCCGCACCGCCGGTCCACGGCGGGAAGCCGATGCCCATGATCGATCCGATGTTGGCATCGGCGGTGGTGTTGATCACGCCCTCGTCGAAGCACTTCTGGGTCTCCAGCGCCTCGGCGAACAGCATCCGGTCGATCATGTCCTGAAGCGGTGGCGTGGAGGTGCCGGACTTGAACTCCTCGCGCAGTCCCGGCCACAGCTGCGTGCGGTTGCCGTCGACGTACTCGTAGAAGCCCGCGCCGGAGAGCCGCGACGGCCGTCCGAGCGCGATCATCTTCTCCACCACGGCCTCGGCCGGGTGCGGCACGTAGGTTCCGCCGGCCTCCTCGACGCCCTTGCGGCTCGCGACTGCGATCTTGTGCATCAGCTCCATGTTGAGCTCGTCGGAGAGCTGCAGCGGCGGAGCGGGGTAGCCGGCTTGCGACCCGGCGTGCTCGATCGACGCGGGCTCCACACCCTCCCCCAGCATGGCCAGCGCCTCGTTGATGAAGGTGCCGATGACGCGGCTGGTGTAGAAACCCCGGCTGTCGTTGACCACGATCGGCGTCTTGCCGATGGCGAGGGTGTAGTCGAACACCCGTGCCAGCGCGTCATCGGAGGTCTTCTCGCCCTTAATGATCTCCACCAGCGGCATCTTGTCCACCGGGGAGAAGAAGTGAATGCCGATGAAATCCTCCTGCCGCTTCACCCCGGATGCCAGACCGGTGATGGGCAGCGTGGAGGTGTTCGAGCCGAGGATCGCGTTGGGCTCGACGATGTCCTCGATCTCGCCGAACACCTTGTGCTTGAGTTCCTGGCTCTCGAAGACGGCCTCGATCACGAAGTCGACGCCCTTGAAGTCAGCGGCGTCGGCGGTCGCGGTGATCCTGTTGAGTACTTCGCTCGACTTTTCTGCGGTGGTCTTGCCACGCTCGAGCGCCTTGGCCTCAAGCTTCTCCGAGTAGCCCTTGCCCTTCTGGGCGGCCTCGAGGGTGACGTCCTTGAGCACGACGTCGAAGCCGGCCTTAGCCGAGACGTAGGCGATGCCCGCACCCATCATGCCCGCGCCGAGAACGCCGATCCTGGCGATCGGGGTCTTGCCGATTCCCTCCGGACGCGAGCCGCCGGCGTTGATCGCCTGCATGTCGAAGAAGAACGCCTGGATCATGTTCTTGGCGACGTGACCGGTGGCCAATTCGGTGAAGTACCGGCTCTCGATGCGACTGGCGGTGTCGAAGTCCACCTGCGCGCCCTCGACCGCAGCGGCCAGGATGGCCCGGGGAGCGGGCATGTTGGCGCCCTTGATCTGCTTGCGCAGCAGTGACGGGAACGACGGCAGAATGGCGGCCAGCGCCGGGCTCGCCGGGGTGCCGCCGGGCATCTTGTAGCCCTGCGCATCCCAGGGCTGGGTGTGCTTGTCGGGGTTGGCCTTGATCCACGCCTTGGCGGCGGGGACGAGTTCGTCGATGCTGCCGACGAGTTCGTCGACGAGTCCGGTGTCCTTGGCCTTCTTCGGGTTGAATCGGGTGCCCTGGCTCAGCACGTTGACGAAGGCGTTCTGGATACCGAGCATGCGCACGGTGCGGGTGACACCGCCGCCGCCGGGCAGCAGGCCGAGCGAGACCTCGGGAAGGCCGATCTGGCTGCCCTTGACGTCCGCGGCGATCCGGTGATGACAGGCCAGCGCGATCTCCAGACCGCCACCGAGGGCGGCGCCGTTGATCGCGGCGACCACCGGCACACCGAGGGTCTCCAGCGTGCGCAGGTCGGCCTTGATCTCCTCGACCTCAGCGAAGGCCTCGCCGGCGCGCTCCGGGGTGATCTGGATGATGCCGTTGAGGTCGCCGCCGGCGAAGAAGGTCTTCTTGCCCGAGGTGATGACGACGCCGGTGATCGAGTCCTTCTCGGCCACGAGACGTTCGACGGCCTTGTGCATGGACTCCTTGTAATGCTCGTTCATCACATTGGCGCCGCCGGTGGGGTCATCCAGGGTCAGCGTGACGATGCCGTCGGCATCCTTGTCCCACTTGATGGTGTTCTCCGCCATGGTTTTCTCAGGCCTCTCAGACTCGCTCGATGATGGTCGCGACGCCCATGCCGCCGCCGATGCACAGGGTGATCAGTGCGCGCTTGGCACCGCGGCGCTCCAGCTCGTCGACCATGGTGCCGGTGATCATGGCGCCGGTCGCGCCCAGCGGGTGGCCCATCGCGATGGCGCCGCCGTTGACGTTGAGCTTCTCACTGGGGATACCCAGGTCCTTCTGGAACTTCAGCACCACCGAGGCGAACGCCTCGTTGAGTTCGAACAGGTCGATGTCGTCGACGGTGAGTCCGGCGCGGGCGAGCACCTTCTCGGTGGCCGGCGTCGGGCCGACGAGCATGATGGTCGGGTCCGCGCCGCTGGTTGCGGTCGCCACGACGCGGGCCCGCGGCGTCAGGCCGGACGCCTTCCCTGCTTTTTCACTGCCGATCAGAACCAGCGCGGCGCCGTCGACGATGCCGGAGCTGTTGCCGCCGGTGTGAACGTGGTTGATCTTCTCGACCCAGTGGTACTTCTGCATGGCCACGTCGTCGAAACCGGCCATCGCGGCCAGACCCTCGAAGGCGGGCTTGAGCTTGCCCAGACCTTCCTTGGTGGTGTCGGGGCGCATGTGCTCGTCATGGTCGAGGATCAGCAGTCCGTTCTGATCCCGGACCGGAACGATGGACTTGGCAAAGTAGCCGCCCGACCAGGCGTCGGCGGCGCGCTGCTGGGACTGCAGCGCATAGTTGTCGACGTCGTCGCGGGTGAATCCCTCCAGCGTCGCGATGAGGTCGGCGCCGATGCCCTGCGGAACGATGTAGGCGTCGTAGTTGGTGGCCGGGTCGGCCATCATCGCGCCGCCGTCGGATCCCATCGGCACCCGGCTCATCGACTCCACACCGCCGGCGATGACCATGTCGTCCCACCCGGAGCGCACCTTTTGCGCCGCGGTGTTGACGGCCTCCAGGCCCGAGGCGCAGAACCGGTTGAGCTGCACACCCCCGACGGTGTCGGGCATGCCCGCGGCGATGACCGCGGTGCGGGCGATGTCACCGCCCTGGTCCCCGACCGGTGAGACACAACCGAGGATGACGTCGCTGATCATGGTCTCGTCGAGTCCGGGATGACGGCTGCGCAGCTCGTCTATCAGACCGGTGACGAGATTGAGCGGCTTGACCTCGGTCAGCGCGCCGTTCTTGCCTTTGCCGCGCGGGGTGCGGATGGCCTCGTAGATGAAGGCTTCTTCAGACATGTGGATTCCTCGGATTCTTGACTGGGAATTTCCGGCAATACAAGCCTAGATGGCGCCGGGGCGCCGCTGTCACGGCCCCGGCCAACCTGTTGGTCGGGCTCCCCGGCAGTAGGCTCCCAGCCCATGGTGGTCGAGCGCCTGGCGCCGTTCCAGGTGAACATCTTCGCGAAGATGTCGGCACTGGCCGCCAGTCTCGGAGCGATCAACCTCGGCCAGGGCTTCCCGGACGAGGACGGCCCGCCGGCGATGCTGGAGGCCGCCCGCCGGGCGATCGCCGACGGCGTCAATCAATACCCGCCCGGTCTGGGCATCGAGGAGTTGCGCCGGGCCGTCTGCGCCCAGCGCCGGCGCCGCTACAACCAGGAATTCGATCCGGACTCCGAGGTGCTCATCACCGTCGGCGCCAGTGAGGCGATCGCCGCCGCGGTGATCGGCCTGGTCGAACCCGGCAGCGAGGTGCTCGTCATCGAGCCGTACTTCGACACCTACGCGCCCAACATCGCCATGGCAGGCGCTCGCCGGATATCGGTGCCGTTGGTATACGACGGTCGAGGGTTCGCGCTGGACGCCGACGCTGTGCGCGCAGCGATCACTCCCAGGACCGCAGCGATGATCGTCAACTCCCCGCACAATCCCACCGGCATGATGCTCTCCGAGGCCGAGGGGCGGGCACTGGCCGAGGTCGCCGTGGAAGCGGATCTTCTGGTGATCTCCGACGAGGTCTACGAGCGGCTGACGTTCGACGGGCGGGAGCATCGACCGCTGGCGTCCTACCCCGGTATGGCGCAGCGCACCGTGACGATTTCAAGTGCGGCGAAGATGTTCAACTGCACCGGCTGGAAGATCGGATGGGCCTGTGGGCCCGCCGAACTCGTCAACGGCGTGCGCGCCGCCAAGCAGTACCTGAGCTACGTCGGCGGTGCGCCTTTTCAGCCGGCGGTGGCTTTTGCGCTGAACCACGAAGACGCCTGGGTCGACGCACTGCGAGATTCCCTGCAGGCCAAACGCGATCACCTCGCTGCAGCGTTGCGCCACATCGGATTCGAGGTCCACGACAGCGCGGGAACCTACTTCATCTGCGCCGATCCCCGTCCGCTCGGGTTCGATGACAGCAAAGCCTTCTGCGAGGAACTTCCGCACCGGACCGGCGTGGCGGCGATACCGATGTCAGCGTTCTGTGACCCCGCCGGTCCCCGCGATCGGTGGGGGCACCTGGTTCGCTTCGCATTCTGCAAAAGAAACGAGACCCTCGACGAGGCGATCGACCGGCTTTCGGCGCTCGCTACTTCTTCTTGACCTTGAGAACCTGCTTGCGCAGGCCGTCGGTGGCGGTCTCCATGGCGCCCTTGATCGCCCGCTTCATGATGAAGCCGGGAATAGGGATCGAGGGATCAACGGTCAGGTCGAACCGCACCGTGGTCGTGTCACCGGAGGGTGTCAGAGTGTAGGTGGCATCTTGCGCTTTGAGCTGACCTGCTTTGATCAGGGTCCAGCCCGCCGTGTTGGCACCCCAGCGGTACTCCACCTCCAGGTCATCGGAGATACCGGCCGTCTTGATCTTCATCTTCACACGCTTGGGCCGGCCGTCCTTGTAGGTCTCCACGATCTCGGCGCTCTGGTACTGCGGTGACCATTTCGGAGCGGAATCGACGTCGGCGATCACGTCGAGGATCTCCTCCGGTGTGGCCTCGATGACGACTTCGCGGGAATCGTTGACTGCCATGGACCAGACCCTAGCCGGTTAGCATCACGTGGTGCAGACTCCGGCTTTCGGCGCGGACAGCGTCGAGCTGCTGTTGTTCGACGTCTTCGGCACCGTCGTCGATTGGCACGGCAGCATCGTGCGCGAGGTGCTCGCACGCTGGCCCGAGGTCGACGGCGATGCCCTCGCGATCGCCTGGCGTTCGGGATATCGGCCGGCAATGGCCCGGGTCATGGCCGGCGAGGTCGGCTGGACGCTTCTGGACGATCTGCACCGGAAGATCCTGGATGAAATCCTGCCGCAATTCGGCCTGGAAGGTCTCGATGACACCGAGCGCGCGGAGCTCAATCGGATCTGGCATCGGCTGGACCCGTGGCCGGACAGTGTTGCCGCGATCACCAGGCTGAAGCGCCGCTACATCGTCAGTCCGCTCTCCAACGGCAACATCGGCCTGCTGACCGATATGGCCAAGCGCGCCGGCCTGCCCTGGGACTGTGTGCTCAGTGCGGAAGTCTTTCGCGCCTACAAGCCTGACCCGGCCACCTATCTGGGCGCCGCCGACATTTTCGACCTCGAACCCGAGCAGGTGATGCTGGTCGCGGCGCACCACGAGGATCTCGCCGCGGCCCGCGCATGCGGTCTCCGCACCGCGTATGTGGAGCGGCCGCAGGAGTACGGGACGGGGCGGCTCATGGACGTCTCGCCGCGCGCAGAGAACGACCTGCACGCCGCGGATCTAGGCGGACTGGCCGATCAGTTGCTCAGCCGATCTAACGGCGGTACTCGGAGATGACGGGCTCCAACTCGTCGGGGGTGGCTCCGTGCAGGATCACCGCATCGGCGCCGTAACCGAACTCGTCGCGGATACGGCGCACACACTGCCCAGCCGTGCCGGTGGCCGCCGATTGCAGCCATTCGTCGGGGATCAGAGTGGCGATGTGCTCGATCTGGTCGGCGCTGGCCTTGTGGTCGATGCCGCCGCCGATGGACTGCACCACCGCATCGGACCGGAATCGTTGCAGCACAGCGGGATCCCAACTGTTGGTGGTGACCATCAGGTCGCCGTAGCCCTGCAGGTAGGTGGCCAGTCGTGCGACGGTCTTCTTCAGCCGCAGTTCCTCGGGCAGATGGTCGCCGACGGTCGCCAGGCAGGACCACACCCGCACGTCGGCGGGATCACGGCCGGCTTCTTCGGCTGCCTGCTTGACGATTCGCACACACCGCTGCAGCGTTTCGGGCGGGAAGTAGGTGTGCAGGATGACGTCGTCGAACAGCCGGCCGCCCAGTGCCAGCGTGTTGGGACCGAAGGCCACCAGCGCAAGCCTGATGTCCTCGTCGAAATCGGTGTCCAGCGCCAGAATCGGATACTTCCCGATCGGCCCGTCGTGGTTGACGATCACCTCGCCGTGCCACAGCCGGCGCATGACCGCCGCGAAGTCGGCCATCTGCGCGGTCGTGACCGACGGGACGCCGAATGCGCCATAGACGGCTGCGATCCCGCGCCCGATGCCCAGGGTGAATCGGCCGCCGGAGAGGCGATGCAGGGTGGTGGCCCACGACGCGGTGATCAGCGGATGGCGGGTGTTGTGGTTGGTGGCCGCGGTTGCGATCTGCATGCGCCGGGTGACCGCACATGCCGCCCCGCTGAGCGATGCCGCTTCTTTGACGTTCCAGCGTTCGGAGATGAACGCGGTGCCAAACCCCATCTCCTCGCCACGGCGAGCCTCGTCCACCAGGGTCGCCGGGCCTTCACCGCCGGCTCCCGCCAGCAGGTAGTAGCCGAGTTCGTCGAGCACCCGCATCGCCTGCCCCTAGATCCGGTAGTCGTTCAACAGCCGCTTGCTGATGATCGTCTTCTGGATCTCACTGGTGCCCTCACCGATCAGCAGGAAGGGCGCGTCGCGCATGAGGCGCTCGATCTCGTACTCCTTGGAGTAGCCGTAACCGCCGTGGATCCTGAAGCTGGCCTGGGTGACCTCGGAGCAGAACTCGCTGGCGAGGTACTTGGCCATGCCTGCCTCCAAGTCGTTGCGCTGCCCGGAGTCCTTGAGCCGTGCCGCGTTGACCATCATCAGATGGGCCGCCTCGACTTTGGTGGCCATCTCCGCCAGCGAGAAGGCGATCGCCTGATGTTCGGCGATGGGCTTGCCGAACGTCGAGCGCTGCTGGGCGTAGCGGACCGCGAGTTCGAAGGCGCGGATCGCCACTCCGCAGGCGCGGGCGGCGACGTTAACGCGGCCGACTTCGATGCCATCCATCATCTGGGCGAAACCGCGCCCGGGTAGTCCGCCCAGAACGTCATCGCGGCTGGCGATGTAGCCGTCGAAGATCAGTTCGGTGGTGTCGATGCCCTTGTAGCCCAGCTTGTCGAGCTTGCCCGGGATGGTGAGCCCCGGTGCCACCTCACCGAAGCCGGCCGGCTTCTCGATCAGGAATGCGGTCAGGTTGTGGTGCGGCTTGTCCGCCCCCTCATCGGTGCGCACGAGAGCCGCGACCAGCGTGGAACTCCCACCGTTGGTCACCCACATCTTCTGGCCGGTGATGCTGTACTCCCCATCGGTGCCCCGCTGAGCGCGCGTGCGGATCGCCGCCACATCCGAACCGAGTTCCGGCTCCGACATCGAGAACGCTCCCCGCGTCTCACCGGTGGCCATCGGAGGCAGGAACCGTCGTTTCTGCTCATCGGTGCCGTGCTGCCGGATCATGTAGGCGACGATGAAGTGGGTGTTGATCACACCCGAGACGCTCATCCAGCCGCGGGCCAGTTCCTCCGCGCAGAGCGCATAGGTCAGCAGCGACTCCCCCAAACCGCCGTACTCCGTCGGGATCGTCAGCCCGAAGAGCCCCATCGACTTCATCTGGTCGACGATGTCCTGCGGATAGGTGTCGGTGTGTTCGAGTTCGGCGGCGTTGGGGATGATCTCCTTGTCGACGAACTGCCGCACCGTGGCGACGATCTCGGTCTGGAATTCGGTGAGGCCGAGGGTCTGCGCCAGACGTGTCACTAGATGTGCCGCCCGCCGGTGACCTCGAGCACGGTTCCGGTCATGTACGACGACAGGTCCGAGGCCAGGAACAGGGCCACCGACGCGACCTCCGACGGTTCCCCGGCGCGGCCCATGGGAACCTCGGCGAGCTTGGCGTCCCAGATGCGTTGCGGCATCGCCTCCGTCATCGCCGAGCGGATAAGTCCCGGCTGGATGGCGTTGACCCGGACGCCGAGATGCGCCAGTTCCTTCGCGGCTGCCTTGGTGAGCCCGACGATGCCGGCCTTGGCCGCAGAGTAGTTGGTCTGCCCGACCAGACCCACCTTGCCGGAGATCGACGACATGTTGATGATGGCGCCGCGGCCGTTCTCACGCATGACGGCGGCGGCGGCCCGCGTCCCGTTCCAGGTGCCCTTGAGATGCACCGCGATCACCTGGTCGAACTGCTCCTCGGTCATCTTGCGCAACGTGGCGTCGCGGGTGATTCCGGCGTTGTTCACCATGACGTCCAGACCGCCGAAGTGCTCGAGTGCCGCGGCGACGAGCGCATCCACCTCAGAGCCCGATGTCACGTCACAGTGCACGGCGTGTGCCAGCTTCGGGCCTCCGAGTCCCTCGGCCACCGCACGGGTGACATCGAGATCAAGGTCACCGATCACCACCCGGGCGCCCTCGTCGATGAATTGCCGGGCGATCGCCAGACCCAGTCCCTGCGCTCCGCCGGTCACCACCGCGATCCGCCCTGACAGCAACGCCATGGCGGTCATCGTATTTGATGGCGTCATGACTGCTGACCACGCGGTGAGCCCCGCTGTCGACGACGAGGACTTCCGCGAAATCCTCAAACAGACCCGCCACTTCGTCCGCGAGGTCGTCGTGCCCCGTGAGTCGGAGATCGCCGAGAACGATGCCGTTCCCGATGATCTGCGTGAGCGAGCCAAACGCATGGGACTGTTCGGCTACGCCATTCCGCAGGAGTGGGGCGGACTCGGACTGAACATCGCCCAGGACGTCGAACTGGCACTCGAACTCGGCTACACCTCGCTGGCATTGCGTTCGATGTTCGGCACCAACAACGGCATCGCCGGTCAGGTCCTCGTGGGATTCGGCACCGATGAACAGAAGGCCCGCTGGCTGGAGGGCATCGCCAGCGGCGCGGTGACCGCATCCTTCGCCCTCACCGAACCGGGTGCGGGCTCCAACCCTTCGGGCCTGCGCACACGAGCGGTCCGCGACGGTGACGACTGGGTGATCAACGGCCAGAAACGCTGGATCACCAACGCACCGGTCGCGAACCTCTTCATCGTGTTCGCCCGAACCCGCCCGGCCGACGAGGATGGCGCCGGGATCGCGGTGTTCCTGGTGCCCGCCGAGGCAGCCGGCGTGGAGGTCGGAGTGAAGGACGCCAAGATGGGCCAGGAAGGGGCATGGACGTCGGATGTCTATTTCACCGACGTGCACGTCGGTTCCGATGCCCTCATCGGCGGCAGCGAGGACATCGGCTACCGGGCGGCTCTGACCTCGCTGGCTCGCGGCCGCATCCACATCGCCGCGCTCGCCGTCGGCGCCGCCCAGCGCGCACTCGACGAGTCGGTGGCGTTCGCGGCGTCGGCGACTCAGGGTGGAACGCCTATCGGAGACTTCCAACTGGTGCAGGCGATGTTGGCCGACCAGCAGACGCAGGTGATGGCCGGGCGTGCACTTGTCCGCGATGCCGCGCAGAAGTGGCTCACCGGCGAGGACCGTCGCATCGCTCCGTCGGTGGCCAAGCTGTTCTGCACCGAGATGGCCGGGACTGTGGCCGACCTCGCCGTGCAGGTGCACGGCGGCACCGGCTACATGCGGGGTGTTCCGGTGGAGCGGATCTACCGCGAGGTGCGGCTGCTGCGGCTCTACGAGGGAACCAGTGAGATCCAGCGGTTGATCATCGGGGGCGGATTGATGCGGGCGGCAAGGGGAGCAGCCCTTTGATGGCAGTCGCCTCGCCGGTCTCCGACCGGCGCACCGTCATCGCGCTGCTGCTGCTGACCTTCGCCACCGGACTGGTCGACGCGGTCAGCGTGCTGTTTCTCGGACACGTGTTCGTCGCCAATATGACCGGCAACGTGATCTTCCTCGGCTTCTGGTTCGTGCCGCACTCGACAATCGACTTGGGCGCCGCGGTGGTCGCATTTGTCTGTTTCGTTGCCGGAACCGTCGCCGGCGGTCGCTTCGCGCGCCAGCTCGACCACAACGTGCGACTGTGGCTGACCGTGGCAATGGGCGCCGAGGTGCTGATGCTGGCGCTGCTTTCGATTCTGGCCGGCAGCGGTGTTCTGCAGTACCACGGCAACGGACGGCTGATCCTCATCGCGGGTCTGGCCATATCGTTCGGCTCCCAAGCCGCCACCGCCCGCCAGTTCGGCATCCAGGAACTCAGTACCACCGTGCTGACGTCGACCATCGTCGGTCTGGGCGTCGACAGCCGCCTCGCCGGCGGCAGCGGGCAGCGGGAACGATTGCGCTACGCCGTGGTCGCCACGATGCTCACCGGCGCCGTCGTGGGGGCAACCGTGTCGCGGTTCGTGGTTGCGCCGGTGATCGCACTCGCGGCCGTCATCGTCGCCATCAGCCTCGGGGTCTTCCGCTCCGGAAGCGGTTACGAGCGCTGACGGACTTCGACAACACCGGTGGCCAGGGCCGGGATCGAACCGGCGACCTTCCGCTTTTCAGGCGGACGCTCGTACCAACTGAGCTACCTGGCCGTGAGGGCGCCGTACGTCGGGTACCTCGCCGTTGCTGGCGACCCTGACGGGACTCGAACCCGCGACCTCCGCCGTGACAGGGCGGCGCGCTAACCGACTGCGCCACAGGGCCTTGCTTACTTCACTGCTTACTTCACTGCTCAAACTCCGAAGCGTCAGCCTACGGGTACCCCCTACGGGATTCGAACCCGCGCTACCGCCTTGAAAGGGCGGCGTCCTAGGCCGCTAGACGAAGGGGGCCTGGCCGAATCTCTCCGGGGTACTCACAACGCGTCAACGATGGAGCGAAGGTCAGCTTAAGGCACAACGAAGGCATTCCCCAAACCATCGGTGACCGGGAAGTATCCTTGAGCCCGCGCAAGCCCCTATAGCTCAGTTGGTAGAGCTACGGACTTTTAATCCGCAGGTCCTAGGTTCGAGTCCTAGTGGGGGCACCCTCGTAGTGAATCCCCTTGCCCCGCTCATCGACCGGAGGCAGATTGCGGGCCGGGGTCTGCGGCAGCGGTGCGTCGGCCGGCAGTCTGCCTTCGGCGCGGTCCCATCCGGCCCGGGCACGGGGATGCATACGAAGGCGACGGGGAACGAATGTGAAGATCAGGTTCACCGCCCTGCCGAACAGGCGGTGCAGCTTCGCGTCGCGCGCCGACCACGAGTAGCCCATCAGCGCCCGGACCGGCTCGTCGTATAGCCCGACGGTCACCCACACGACCAGCGGCCCCGTTACGGCCAGCAACGCCGACCACAACCGGTCCGGAAGCCACCGCGCGGTGGGAGGTTTCGGCACGGTCGACAGGTTCAGCACCTCCCGCGCCGCCCAGGTGTTCTCCAAAACCTCGGAGCACATGCGAGCCCAGTAAGCCTGAAACTCCTCCCAGGTCTGCGGGACCGGTCGCATGCTCATCCCGTACAGGCGATACCAGGCGATGTGCTCGTCGAACAGCTTCCGCTTGTCGGCCTCGGTCAGCCCGCCCCCGAAATGCTCGGCGGTCAGGACGGTGCCCATGAAGAACGTGGCATGCGCCCAGTAGAAGACGTCGGGGTTCAGGGCGCTGTAGGGGCGGCCACGCTCGTCGACGCCCCTGATCGAGACGTGGTAACCGCGGACCTCGGCCGCTGTCTGCGCGGCACGATCGGTGTCGAACACCACCCCGCCGATGGGGTACAGCGAACGCAGCAGCCGCGGGATCCGTTCGGTGAAGAAGATCGAGTGATCCTTGACCGCCGCGCCGAGTTGCGGGTGCATGTTCTGCATCGAACCGGCCCACGGCCCCTGCAGTAGACCTCGCCAGTCGCCGAAGAGTTTCCAGGTCAGCGAGTCGGGGCCGAGCGGAGTCGGCGCGCCGTTCCCGCAGCCGCTCACAGCAGCGCCCCCGGCCACTACGGCGCTAGCCCCCGCTGGCTGCGCTGCCGCCGGCAGCTGCCGCAGCGGCCTCCTCCTGCTGCTGTTGCTGCTGCTGTGCCGCCTCAAGGGCTTGCTGATAGGCCGCGCCGCCTTCTTGACTCTGCCGCGAGAACCCCGGCTTGCCGTTGTAGGCGAACGGGTAGCCGCAGTTGATGTCCAGCAGGACGGTGCTGCCGCCCGCCTGGCCGCTGGAGTTCAGGAAGCCGGTGCTCCGCGATCCGGTGACCAGGCATTGAGCCAGCGGAAGGTACTCGCCGACCCGGGTGGCGATCACCGGCCGGGCGCCGGAGCCGCTGATCGACGAGGCCGCATCCCCGTAGGTCTGCCCCTCGTATTCATTGACCGCGCCCGCCGAGCCGGAACCGAACAGGGCCAGCAACGCAGCCGCGCCGAGGGTGGCCGCACCGCCGCGGGCCAGGAGCTTGTTCACCACGCCCCCCACGATACCGTCGCGGGCAAGGGGGCGCAGCAGCGCAGACATGCCGGAAGGGCGACTTGAATGTCACCCGCCGACACAGATATATTGGTGCAACTGGCCGGAACAGATAACTGAAGGGCTGACCATGGAGAAGGAACCGAGCAACGTCGACCTGCTTCGCGAACTCGAACCCGTCGCCGAGAAGCTGATCAACCGGCATGTGTCGATGTTCAAGGAGTGGGCTCCGCACGACTACATCCCGTGGTCGGACGGCAAGAACTACTACGCCCTCGGCGGCCAGGACTGGCATCCCGAGCAGGCACAGCTCTCCGAGGTCGCACGGACCGCTCTGGTGCAGAACCTGCTCACCGAGGACAACCTGCCGGCCTATCACCGCGAGATCGCGATGAATTTCTCGATGGACGGCCCGTGGGGTTACTGGGTGAACCGCTGGACGGCCGAGGAGAACCGTCACGGCATCTCCATCCGCGATTACCTGGTGGTCTCCCGCAACGCCGATCCGGTCGAACTTGAGGAGCTGCGCGTCGAGCAGATGACGCGAGGCTTCTCACCGGGGCAGAACCAGCAGGGCGATCTCTTCGCCGACACCCTGTTCGACTCGGTGATGTACGTCAGCTTCCAGGAACTGGCCACCCGGGTGTCGCACCGCAACACCGGCAAGGCGTGCAACGATCCGGTCGCCGAGCAACTGCTGGCGCGGATCTCCAATGACGAGAACCTGCACATGATCTTCTACCGCGACGTCAGCGCGGCAGGTCTGGACCTCGCACCCAACATGGCGATGAAGTCCCTCTATCGGATCCTGAAGAACTTCAAGATGCCCGGTTACACGGTGCCCGAGTTCCGTCGTAAGGCGGTCATCATCGCCACCGGCGGGGTGTACGACCCGCGCATCCACCTCGAGGACGTCGTCATGCCGGTGTTGAAGAAGTGGCGGATCTTCGAGCGCGAGGACTTCTCCGGCGAAGGCGCGCATCTGCGCGACGAGTTGGGCAAGCTGATCGACGAACTGCGGGAGACCTGCGACAAGTTCGACGAGGCGAAGGCCCGCAAGCTCGAACGCGATGCGAAGCTGGCCGAAAAACGCGCCGCCAAAGCACAACTCGCGGGAGCCGCGTCATAGGCGCAGACGGTCTGACGTCCACCGGGCTGCGGATAGGGTCACTGGCCCTCCGTAGCCCGGTCGTCTTGGCGCCGATGGCGGGCGTGACGAACGTCGCCTTCCGCACACTGTGCCGGGAGTTGGAGATGGAGCGTGCCGGAACCGTCAGCGGTCTTTACGTCTGCGAGATGGTCACCGCACGCGCGCTGGTGGAACGGCACCCGGTCACCATGCACATGACGACCTTCGGCCCCGACGAATCGCCGAGATCGTTGCAGTTGTACGCCGTGGATCCCGCCACGACCTACGCAGCGGCGAAGATGATCGTCGAGGGGAACCTCGCCGATCACATCGACATGAACTTCGGCTGCCCGGTCCCCAAGGTCACCAGGCGCGGCGGCGGAGCAGCACTGCCCTACAAACGCCGCCTGTTCGGACAGATCGTCGCAGCCGCGGTACGGGCGTGCGAGGGCACACCGATTCCGGTGACGGTGAAGTTCCGGGTCGGCATCGACGACACCCATCGCACCTTCCTCGACGCGGGGCGCATCGCCGAAACCGAAGGTGCGGCGGCGGTCGCACTGCATGCCCGCACCGCCGCACAGCGGTACTCCGGCGCGGCCGACTGGGAACAGATCAGCAGACTCAAGGAGGCGGTCACCTCCATACCGGTATTGGGCAACGGTGACATCTTCGAGGCCGGCGATGCACTGGCGATGATGGCCACTACCGGTTGCGACGGAGTGGTGATCGGCCGTGGCTGCTTGGGACGGCCCTGGCTGTTCGCCGAACTCTCCTCCGCCTTCTCCGGGGCGCCTTCACCCGAACCGCCGAACCTGGGCGAGGTCGCCGACATCATCCGCCGCCACGGCGAACTGCTGGCAGTTCACTTCGGCGAGGACAAAGGCATGCGCGACATCCGCAAGCATGTCGCGTGGTATCTGCACGGATTCCAGGCCGGATCGGACCTGCGACGGGCGCTGGCGTTGGTGACGACGATCGGCGAACTGGATTCTCTGCTGTCCCAACTCGATCCCGACGTCCCGTTCCCCATTGCGGCGCGGGGTGCGCGTGGGCGTCAGGGGTCCCCGGCGGCCGTCAGCCTGCCGGACGGCTGGCTGGATGATCCGGACGACGCGACGGTGCCGGTGGCGGCGGATGTGATGAATTCCGGGGGTTAGCAACTCTCAGGTTTGCCCATTACGATGACGATCCTGAGATGGACTAACAGTCTCACGTCCGGGCGTCGCATTCGGTGGCGCATCTCTTGTCGGGGTGCGGTGTACGCGCCCGCGGCGTCTCAGGCGACACGGAGGCTTTCTGGAACATGAGTGACGGCGGCGGCGCCACTCCAGGCCAGAACGATCCGGGGGGCCAGAACGGCACTTCACCGTGGGAGCGGACCGAACCGGAAGGACCCTCCGGCAATCACGCCGAAGGGGTCGCAGTGGCGGATCTGATCGCCAAGCTGACCGGCAGCGCGGAGTTGAACCCGGTCACTCGGCACCGCGCCGAGGCCGACACCGACGACGGTTCGGCGGCCACCACGCCCATCCCAGCGCTCAACGCCGGTGACGACATCCCCGATCTGGGTGCGCTGGCCGGTGTCCGGCGGCCACCGACGGGCGGCGGTAAACCACACACGGATCAACCACGCCGGCGTGCCGCACTCGCCGTCGGCCGAGCCGCCGCGGCATTGATCGCGGTCTGCGCCCTCGCCGTGACCGGAGCAGCCTGGCAGTGGCAGTCGGCCAAGAACAAACTGCTCAATACCATCGCCGCGCTGGATCCCAACTCCAGTGACATTCGGGACCCGGACGGGCAGATCGGTGACGAGAACTTTCTGATCGTCGGTGTGGACAGCCGCATCGGCGCCAACTCCGAGATGGGAGCCGGCGACACCTCGATGGCCGCCGGATCACGCTCGGACACGATCATGCTGGTCAACATTCCAGCGAACCGGAAACGCGTTGTGGCCGTGTCTTTTCCGCGGGATCTGGCGATCACTCCAATGAAGTGCCAGGCGTGGAACCCCGAGACCGGCCGGTACGGACCCGTTTACGACAAAGAGATCGGCGAGTGGACCGACAACGAGCGGCTCACCGGAACGAAGCTGAATTCGGCGTATGCCCTGGGTGGCCCGAAGTGTCTGGTGAAGGTGATCCAGAAGATCTCCGGGCTGGCGATCAACCGTTTCATGGCGGTGGACTTCGCCGGATTCGCGAAGATGGTGGATGCACTCGGCGGGGTCGAGGTGTGTAGCACCACTCCCCTCGAGGACGCCGAACTCGGCACGGTGCTGGCCACCGCGGGCCGGCAGAGGATCGACGGACCCACCGCCCTGAACTATGTCCGGGCCCGGTCGATTTCCAGTGAGGGCAACGGCGACTACGGCCGGATAAAGCGCCAGCAGCTTTTCCTGTCCTCGCTGCTGCGCTCCATGATCTCCACCGATACCCTCTTCGACCTCGGCCGACTCGATGACGTGGTGAACATGTTCATCGACGACTCCTACGTCGACAACGTCCGCACCAAGGACTTGGTCCGACTCGGCCAGTCACTGCAGGGCATCAATGCGGGCCGGATCACCTTCGTCACCCTGCCGACGACCGGCTACGCCGACTACGAGGGCAATGAGGTGCCGCGCACCGAGGATGTCCGCGCCCTGTTCGACGCGATCATCGAGGACGATCCCCTGCCGGGTGAGAACGACAACAACGAGACACTGAACCCGCCGACGTCCACCACGGTCACGAGCGGATCGGAAACGACGGGTTCGACTCCGACGAGCACCACCGAATCGTGGTCTACGGCCACGTCGTCAACCGAACCCACCCAGACCACCACCGAAGAGGTCAAGGCGGTCGCCGCCGATCCCCGCGACGTCACGGTGCAGGTCGCCGCCAGCGACACCGTGACCGATCCGAGCTACCTGGCCGAATCCGCGACCAGCCAGCTGGAGCTCTACCAGTTCGATGTCCGTCGGCCGGATTACTACTCCACCTCTGAGTTCGGCCCGGTGACCACCACCACCGTGTTCTATTCGCTCGGCAATGAACAGGCTGCCGCCACCGTGGCCGCCACGCTGCCCGGAGCCCGCATCGAGCGGATCAGCGGGCTGGGCGAGACCGTCGAAGTGATCCTGGGCCAGGACTTCACGGCCGTGAGGTATCCGCAAGCCAGCGGCACGCCACTGACCGTCAACGTCACCCATGCGGGCAGCACCACGGCGACCAAGCTGCCCACCGACCTGACCGTGACAAATGGCGCAGACGTCACCTGCGAGTAGCTGTAGTTCACATTCTGTTCAGTCTGCCGCGAAGGGTTCTTGAGGCTTCGGCGCGTACTCTTAGCTGGTGCGCACCGCCTACCACGAGCAACTCGACGCGCTGACCGCACAGCTCGCCGAGATGTGCCGGATGGCCGGCATCGCGATGGAACGCGCCACGCAGGCGCTGCTACAGGCCGATCTTGTGCTTGCCGAACAGGTGATCGGCGACCACGAGAAGATCGTCGCCACCAGTGCCCGCGCGGAAGAGGCGGCGTTCGTCCTGCTCGCACTGCAGGCACCGGTAGCCGGTGACCTGAGGTCGATCGTCAGTTCCATCCAGATCGTCGCCGACGTCGAACGCATGGGCGCCTTGGCGCTGCACGTGGCCAAGATCGCCCGGCGCCGCCACCCGCAGCACGCCCTGCCCGAAGAGGTCAACGGTTACTTCGCCGAAATGGGACGTCTCGCAGTCGATCTCGCCAACAGCGCGCGCGACGTCCTGCAATCCAGGGATCCCGAGAAGGCGCGTCTGATCCGCGAGGAGGATGACGCGATGGACGACCTGCACCGTCATCTCTTCAGCGTGATGATGGACCGCGATTGGAAGCACGGGGTCGCGGCAGCGGTCGATGTCACTCTGCTGGGCAGGTTCTACGAACGCTTCGCCGATCATGCCGTGGAGATCTCCCGGCGCGTCATCTTCCAGGTGACCGGCCGGCTGCCCGCCGAGGACGAGGTCGCAGCCTCCTAAGGCCGCATTGGAGATCAGCCGAACCTTCCCGAGATGTAATCCTCCGTAGCCCGCTGAGTGGGATTGGAGAAGATCTTGCCGGTGTCGTCGACCTCGATCAGCCGTCCCGGCTTCCCCGTGGCCTCGAGGTTGAAGAACGCCGTCTGATCGCTGACTCGGGCGGCTTGCTGCATGTTGTGCGTGACGATCACGATGGTGAAGTCCAGCTTCAACTCGGCGATCAGGTCCTCGATCGCCAGCGTCGAGATCGGGTCGAGGGCGGAGCACGGCTCGTCCATCAACAGGACGTCGGGCTGCACGGCGATGGCGCGGGCGATACACAGCCGCTGCTGCTGACCGCCCGAGAGACCGCCGCCGGGCTCCCCGAGACGATCCTTGACCTCGTTCCACAGGTTCGCCCCACGCAGTGAGCGCTCAGCGGTCTCATCGAGCAGCTTGCGGTTGCGGACTCCCTGCAGCTTCAGCCCGGCGACCACATTGTCGCGAATCGACATGGTGGGAAAGGGATTCGGCCGCTGGAACACCATGCCGATTGTCTTGCGCACGCCCACCGGGTCCACCCCGGGCCCGTAAATGTCCTCGTTGTCGAGCAGGACCGAGCCCTCGACCCGGGCGCCCGGGATGACCTCGTGCATGCGGTTGAGCGTGCGCAGCACCGTGGACTTACCGCAACCGGAAGGACCGATGAAAGCGGTCACGCTCCGCGGTGGAATCGCCATCGTCACGTCGGCGACGGCATGGAACGAACCGTAGTAGATGTTGACGTCTTTGAGATCGAGTCGTTTGGCCATTGCCTACACCTTCTTCGGAGCGAACAGCCGCGCCAGCAGGCGGGCACCGATGTTGAGTACCGCGATCAACAGGATCAGGGTGAGCGCCGCACCCCACAGCCGTTCGGTGGGTACCGGGTTCGCACCGGCGCCGGCGGAGGTCTGGTCGTACATCATGCCGGGCAGCGACCCCATGAACCCTTTGAACATGTCGAAGTTCATCGCCTGTGAGTAGCCGACCAGGATCAGCAGCGGGGCCGTCTCGCCCATGACGCGAGCCAGTGCCAGCAGAATGCCGGTGACGATGCCCGACAGCGCCGTCGGAATGACGATGCGCATGATCGTCTTCCACTTGGGGACACCCAGCGCGTAACTGGCCTCTCGCAGGTCCATCGGGACGATGCGCAGCATCTCCTCGGTGGAGCGGACGATGACCGGGATCATCAGCAGGACCAGGGCCAGCGACACTGCGAAACCCGAACGCTGGAAACCCAGGGTCGCGACCCACAGCGCATAGACGAAGAGGGCGGCCACGATGGAGGGAACGCCGGTCAAGATGTCGACCATGAACGTCGTCAACTTGCCCAGGGGGCTGCCGCCGCCGTACTCGACAAGGTAAACACCGACGAACACCCCGATCGGGATGGAGATCACCGCGCACACCAGGCCCTGCAGCAGGGTGCCGATCAGCGCGTGATAAACCCCGCCGCCCGCGGCGAACGCGGTCATTCCGGCCTGCGAATTCGTCCACCATTCCGGCTTGATCAGCATGCCGATGCCCTTGGTGACCACCGAGTACAGGACCCAGAGCAACGGCACGATGGCCACGGCGACCGACAGTGTGACCAGGACGGTGGCCACGTTATTGGTCAGCTTGCGGCGCAGGCTGACGGACTGAAACGTGGGCGCCTTGACCGGAACGTCGAGAGTGGTGCTCATCAGCCCCTCCTGGCAACCGCGGCACGGGCCGCCGAGTTCACGACGAAGGTCAGGACGAACAGCACCAGGCCCGCGGCGATGTAGGCGCCCGCCTTGTACTGGTCGTTGAACTCTGCGGCGGCCGCGGCGATCTTGCTCGCGAAGGTGTAGCCGGCATCGAACAGCGACCAGCCGAAGGCCTTCTGGGTGCCGCGCAGAATGATCAGCAGCGCGATGGTTTCACCCAGCGCGCGGCCGAGGCCGAGCATCGCGCCGCTGATGTAACCCGACATCCCGAACGGCAGCACGGTCGTCTTCACCACCTCCCACCGGGTGGCGCCCAGCGCCAGAGCCGCCTCGATCTGCCCCTTCGGTGTCTGGGCGAACACCTCGCGCGCCACCGCGGTGATGATCGGCAGGATCATCACCGCCAGCACGATCCCGGCGGTGAAGATCGTGCCGCCACCGGCCACCGAGGCGTTGCCGGTCTTGAAGAGGAAAAGCCAGCCGAGATGCGAATTGAGCCACAGCGCAAAGGGTTTGATCACCGGCGCCAGGACATAGAGGCCCCACACGCCGTAGATGATCGACGGCACCGCAGCCAGCAGGTCCACTGTGTAGCCGAGCGGCCCACCGATCCGCCGCGGTGCGTACTGGGTGAGGAAGATCGCTATGCCCAGAGCGACCGGCATCGCGAGGATCAAGGCGAACAACGAGACGAAGACCGTCACCTGCAACAGGTCGAAGATGCCGAACCGCATGTGCGCGGTATCGGTGGTGACCCAGTTTCCGCCGAAGGTCAGGAAGTTGGCGTCGTTGCGCGCCAAGGCCGGGATGGCACGCCAAAGTAGGAAGAACCCGATGGCGGCGATCAGTACGATCACCAGCACACCGGAGCCCTCGGCGAGCGAGCGGAAAACCCGGTCGCCGAGGCGCTTGGCCGCGTGCGATGACGGATCGGTCGGAACCGCCGGCGCCTCGGGAATCGGTGCGGCGAGCGCCCCGGCAGACCCGGCCTCAACCGGATCGGGCAGGTCCTCGGTCACCTTCATCCCATCGCTGACGTCACGTCCCATCGTCACCGTAATCCCGCCGCTCCGCCAGCGCTTTAGGCGATTGCGCTGACGGCGGTGAGGAGTCGCTGCTTGAATACGTCCGGCAAAGGAATGTACCCGGCTTCCGACAGCCCGGCCTGACCATCGTTGGCCGACACCGTCAGGAACGATTTGACCGCCGCGGCGGTGTCGGCGTCGTACCCCTTCGAGCAGACGATCTCGTAGGTGGCCAGCACCAGCGGGTAGGCGCCGGGCGCGGTGGTGCCGTAAATCGAGTTCAGGTCCAGCTTCAGGTCGTTGCCCTCGGCGGCGAACTTCGCTCCCTCGATCGCCTTACCGGCCGAGGCGTCGGTGAGCTCGACAGCTCCGGCGCCGGTGTCGATCTGGGCCATCGGTACCCCGGCCTGGGTGGCGAAGCCCTTCTCGACATAGCCGATCGCGCCGGGGGTGGCCTGCACGGCCTGCACTACGCCCGCCGACTTCTGAGCGCCCTCGCCTGCGCCGCCCTGGAACTCCTTGCCCGCACCCTTGGTCCAGGTCTGGGGAGCGGCGGTATCGAGGTACTTCTGGAAGTTATCGGTCGTGCCCGACGAATCGGAGCGGTAGACCGGCACGATCTTGGTGTCCGGCAGAGTGGCACCGGGGTTCAGCGCGGCGATGGCGGGATCGTTCCACGCGGCCACCGCGCCGGTGAAGATCTTGGCCAGCACATCGGCGTTCAGCACGACCTTGTCCACACCGGGCAGGTTGTAGGCCAGCGCGACGGGTCCGAACACCAGCGGCAGATTCCACGCGGGGTTGCCACCGCAGCGCTTGGCGGCAGCATCGGGCTGATCCTTCGACAGCGGCGAATCCGAGCCGGCGAAGTCGACCTGGCCGGCGATGAACTGATTGACCCCGGCACCGGAGCCGGTGGGGTTGTAGGAGAGGTTCTTGCCGGGGCACTTCTGCCCCCAGACCTGGTTGAACACGGCGACGGCGTTCTGCTGCGCGGTCGAGCCCTCGGCGCTCAGTGTGTCCTTGCCGCCGCAGTCCGCGGCGGAACCCGACGCCGTGCCGGAGGCCGCACCGGCGGCCCCGGTCGTAGACGTCATCGTGGCGTTGTCGTCACTCCCGCACGCGCTGAGAGCCGCGATCGCCGCCGCCGAGACCGTGACGACGACCGCCTTGCCGAGAGTGCTCACCGGGTACCTCATTCCTAATTCGTCGTGGGTCTTGACGTTGCTTCGATTCGGTGCGAAAGCTATGCGGGCGGAGTGGCCGGTGCGGGCATTGCAGGTTAACTACAGGTGAACAGCTGCGGGTTCAGTGCAGCGCGTAGGCGGTGTCGACGGCGGCCACCTGGAATCCAAGGCTGCGGTAGGTGTTGACGGCGGCCGTGTTGTCCCTCTCCACGTAAAGCATGACCTCGGCGTCCTCATCCCCGCCCAGACGCTCCGCGAGGTGGCGTAGCCCGGCGAGGGTCAGTGCCCGCCCGAGTCCGCGGCCCTGAGCCGCCGGGTCGACCCCGACCACGTACACCTCACCGAGGGCCGTCCCGGGCCGCTCGTCATGCACCTTGGTCCAGTGAAATCCGAGGAGCCGGCCGTCGGAGTCGTCGACGGCGAGGAGCAGCCCCCGCGGGTCGAACCACGGCGCGGCGAGCCGTTCGGCCAGGTGCGTGTCGTTCCAGCCGCCCTGCTCGGGATGCCAGACGAAGGCGGCATTGTTGACTCTCAGCAGCTCCTGATCGTCCGCCGGTCCCGAATAGGTCCTGATCCGAAAGCCCTGCGGGGCTTCGGCTTCCGGAAGTCCGCGCAGCGGGCGACGCATCTGGATCAGCTCACGCACAGCGCGCAGACTCAAAATCCGAGCCATCGCCGCAGCCGCCGGGACGGTGCCGTGCGCCCAGAAACGCACGCCCTCGCCGCCGCGGGCGAGAGCCGCGCGGATCAATGCGGTCCCGACGCCGCGCCTGCGGGCCTTCGGGTCCACGGCGAGTTCGGCAGTCCCTTCGGCGAGATTGAGGTAGCCCACGACCGCGTGCTCACTGACACCCATCAGGTGGGCCGTCCGACCCCGAGACAGCTCTCGCAAGACTTGCTCACCCACCGGACTGACTCCATCAACCTCGGCGGCGGCCTCGAGCAATCGGCGCACCTGGTGTTGTTCGGTTTCGGAAAGCGTTGTGCACCAATGGATATCAATCACTGCGCTGATCTGGTCATTGAGAGTGGGACACCGAATCAGCATCGATGTCGACGTCGAAGTCTTCGGATGCCGCCGCGGGCGTGCGTCCGCGAACGGGTCGAACAGCCTTGTAGCCGACGTTGCGGACGGTGCCGATGAGGGCCTCGTATTCCGGACCGAGTTTGGCGCGCAGGCGCCGGACGTGGACGTCGACCGTCCGGGTGCCGCCGAAGAAGTCGTACCCCCATACCTCCTGCAGCAGCTGCGCACGAGTGAACACCCGGCCGGCGTGCTGAGCGAGGTACTTCAGAAGCTCGAACTCCTTGTAGGTCAGGTCCAGCGGACGTCCGCGCAGTCTCGCGGTGTAGGTGCCCTCGTCGATCATCAGTTCGCCGAGACTGACCGTTCCGGCGCTCGCCTGCGCGGCAGCGCCGCCGCGCCGGCCCAGCAGCAATCGCAGCCGGGCATCGATCTCAGCCGGGCCGGTGGACGGCAGAAGTATCTCGTCGATTCCCCAATCGACGCTGACCGCGACCAATCCACCCTCGTTGACCACCGCGACCACCGGTACCGACGCACCGGTCGAACCCAGCAGCCGGCACAGACCGCGGGCGGCGGCGAGGTCACTGCGGGCGTCGACGATCGCGATGTCGGCCGACCCCGCCTCCAGCAGCGAGGACACCTCGGTCGGCACTGTTCGCACGGTGTGCGCCAACAGCGCCAGTGACGGCAGCACCGACTCCGGGTTGGGATCGGTGGTCAGTAGCAGCAGGTCCAAGAATCTCTCCCGATTTGCCGCAACTCTAACCCCCGACCTGCTGTTTCGGCGATCCGAGCGTGAGCAGGGGCGGTAGGCCACAATGTGCGGGTGCGAAAGCTGCTGGCCGTCGCGGGCGCCTCGGTCCTGGTGGTCGCGGCCGCAGCGGTCGGCGTGGACGTGGGCGCGGCCATCTACGCGGAGTATCAGCTCGCCCGCCATGTCCGCGCCTCCAACGGATTGCCGTTCGACCCGTGGGTGGCGATTCTCGGTTTCCCGTTCATCCCCCAGGCGGCGGGCCGGCACTACCACGAGCTGGAGATCAGGGCGGGCGGCGTCGAGCATCCGGTGGCGGGAAAGGTCACACTGGAGGCCACCATGCACGACATCGATCTTTCGCAGGCGTCCTGGCTGATGAGGCCGGACGCCACGCTGCCGGTGGGCGAATTGGAGAGTCGCATCATCATCGACTCACGCCATGTCGGTGCGTTCATCGGAGTCAAGGACCTCACCGTGGAGGCGCCCCAGGCCGACACCAATGACGCCACCGGCGGGACCACCGAATCCGGAATTTCCGGCAGCAAGGGGTTGATCTTCACCGGAACCCCCGCGAAGGCGGGCTTTGACAGACCCGTCAGCGTCACCGTCGATCTGACGATCGCCGGAAGGGATCAGACCGCGCTGGTGTTCACCCCGACGGGCGTGGTGACCGGGCCCAACACCGCCGACACCGAGGTGCCCGAGGATCGGCGCTCGGCGGTGCTCGGCGCCTTCGCCGCCACCATGCCGGGACAGCGGCTGCCGTTCGGTCTGCGGCCCACCAGTGAGGGTGCCCGGGGTTCGGACATCATCATCGAGGGCATCGCCGAGGACGTCACCGTCCGACTCGAGGGGTTCCGACGATGACGTCCGCGGGTGCCACCGCCGTCGCGGCCATCGCCGGCGCGCTCAGCCTGGCCGCGGTGGCGGGGCTGCTGCACAACCGCCGCCACGGCGTGGTTCGCGACACCGACCATCCGGAGGACCTCGACACCAGCCGTCTGGGCCTGTCGGACAGCGCGCCGACGATCGTTCATTTCACGGCGGTGTGGTGCGGGCCGTGCGCAGCCGTGCGTCGGGTGATCGACCAGGTCTGCGCGGAGCTGCCCACGGTCGGTCACACCGAGATCGACATGGACGCCGATCCGCAGACGGCCAGGGCGCTGTCGGTGCTGTCCCTGCCGACGACCTTCATCTTCGACGCCGACGGTAGACAGCGATACCGCGCCTCCGGGGTTCCCAAGGCCGACGACCTACGGTCGGCGCTGGACCCTCTGCTGGCATGAGCAACAGACCTGTGGTTACCATGGTCGGGTGCAAGCCCGCCTTGAGCAGACGCTCACCAAGCGCCGCGCAGTAGACCTGTGCCGCCTCGCGGGTTGTTGCTGTTGTCGTTGCCGCTGAGTAGCCGCAGCTAGTTCGCGTTTTCACGCCGCTCTGCCGCGCTCAAGCCACCCCCGCCGGCCTGATTTTTCCGCATGCCCAGCACCTGGAGACTTTTCATGACAACCAACACCTCAATCACCACTGGAATCACCACTGGAATCACCACTGGAATCACCACTGGAATCACCACTGGGGCCGAGCCGGCAACCCGGTCCGCCGGACTCGATCAGGTCGACGTCCGCGGTCCCCGGTTCGCCGCCTGGATCACCACCGGTGTCCTGCTCAGCGCCCTGGCCGCGTCCGCGTTCTCCACGACGACGGCCACGGCGATCCTGGCCGCCCAGGCCGTGGTGTTCGCGATCGGCGCGGCCCGCGGCCCCCGCAGCCACCCGTACGGGCGGATCTTCTCCCGGCTCGTGGCACCGCGACTGGGTCCGGTCACCGAGCGGGAACCGGTGCCGCCGCTGCGATTCGCCCAACTCGTCGGCCTAGTCTTCGCCCTCGCCGCAGTGGCCGGATTCCTCTCGGGCGCGCCGCTGGCCGGAGTCATCGCGTGCGCGTTCGCCTTGGCGGCCGCGTTCCTCAACGCCGCCTTCGGGATCTGCCTCGGCTGCCAGATCTACCCGCTCGTGACCCACCTCCGTCGAACCGCCTGACCTACCTCGAGGACCAGAGATCATGACTTCGCATAACAACCTCCTTCCCGACGGCGTCGACCTCGACAAGGAGACGGTGATCACCGGGCGCGTCGTCGACGGCGCCGGCCAGGCCATCGGTGGCGCATCGGTGCGGCTGCTGGATTCCTCGGCTGAGTTCACCGCCGAGGTGATCGCGACACCCGCAGGAGATTTCCGGTTCTTCGCCGCACCGGGCACCTGGACGGTGCGTGCATCGTCGACCAGTGGCCAGGCCGACGTGACCGTCGCACCCGACGGTGCCGGATTGCTCGAGGTCGACGTCCGCGTCGCCTGAGTCCGCCAAAAGATAGACTCCACCCCGTGGTGCTCTTCTTCGAAATCCTGCTCGTCCTCGCGACGGTGCTGATCACCTGGTTCGCGCTGTACGCGGTGTACCGGTTGATCACCGATGAGTCGTGAGCTCCGAGCACACCAGCGGTGATGAGGCTGCCACCGCGGGCAGCGGTGATGAGGCTGCCACCGCGGGCAGCGGTGATGAGGCTGCCACCGCGGGCAGCGGTGATCGGGCTATAGCAGCCGCCGCCGAACGGGCCAGGGACACCGCCGCGCGCAATCTGCCGGCCTTCGACGACATCCCGATCGCCGATACCGCCAATCTGCGGCAGGGCGCCGACCTCAGTGACGCGTTGCTGGCGCTGCTTCCCCTGGTGGGCGTGTGGCGCGGCGAGGGGGAGGGGCGCGCCGCACACGGCGACTACCGGTTCGGGCAGCAGATCATCGTCTCCCACGACGGCGGGGACTACCTGAACTGGGAGGCACGCTCCTGGCGACTGGACGACGACGGCGAGTTCCACAGCCCCGGACTGCGGGAGACGGGATATTGGCGCTTCGTCAACGATCCGGCCGACCCGGACGAGTCGCAGGCGATCGAATTGCTGCTCGCGCATTCGTCCGGCTATGTCGAACTGTTCTACGGACATCCGCGCAACCAGTCGTCGTGGGAACTGGTCACCGATGCGCTGGCGCGCAGCAAGTCCGGAGTATTGGTCGGCGGCGCCAAACGGCTGTACGGCATTGTCGACGGCGGCGATCTGGCCTACGTCGAGGAACGCGTTGACGCTGACGGCGGTCTGGTGCCCCATCTTTCGGCGCGCCTTTCGAGGTACGCCGGATGACTGTCGGCCGCGTTGTGAATCTGTTCGCGGCGGCGTGTGTTCTCGGTGCCGCCGTTGCCGGTTGCTCGACGAAGAAGGACACACCGCCGACGACCGGCGAATCGGTCACCCACGGCGGCTTGGCCGAATGCCTGAGGTCCCACGGGGTTGGGGACTCCGGCGGCCAGGCGGTGGCGCTGGGGCCGCCGGCCGGGGTGGACCCGGGCACCTGGGATCAGGCGATGAAGGCCTGTTCGGCATTGGCACCCGGGCCCGCCGCGCCCTGACCTACTCTGGCCCCATGCCCCGCATGTCCAGTGTGGACTCGGCGTTCTGGTTCGCCGAGACACCCGGTTGGCACATGCACATCGGTGCCCTGGCCGTCTGCAACCCTTCTCAGGCACCCGGGTTCTCGTTCGAGACGGTCCGCGACATCGTCGGCGCCCGACTGGGCGAGTTGCCGCAACTGCGATACCGGGTTGCCGAAAGCCCGCTCGGGTTGGACCGGCCGTGGCTCATCGACGATGACGACTTAGACCTGAATTTCCACATCCGCCATATCGCGGTTCCGTCCCCGGGCGGTCGACGCGAACTCGACGAGTTGGTGGCCAGGCTGTGGTCATTCAAGTTGGATCGCTCCAAGCCGCTCTGGGAGATGTGGTTCATCGAGGGACTGGCCGAGGGAAGAGTCGCTCTGCTGACCAAGATCCACCACTGTCTGGTCGACGGTGTCTCCGGCGCAGGAGTCAGCGAAATCCTTTTCGACGTCACCCCCGAGCCCCGCACGTCGCCCGCGGAGTTACCGCCACACGACCGGAGCCGGCCGCCGCGACCGGAGCTTGCACTGTTGAGCGGAGCGGTGAACCTCGCCATCCGAACCCCGATGCGAATCGCGCGACTGCTCGATCAGACGGTGCGCCAGCAGATCGCCGCCCGTTCAATCCCGGAAAAGCCACCCGGCTACTTCGAGGCGCCGATGACCAGATTCAACTCGACCATCTCCCAGCAGCGCAGTTTCGCTGCAGCGCGGGTTCCATTGGTGCGTATCAAAGCGGTGAAAGACGCTTACGGAGTCAAGGTCAACGATGTGGTGCTGGCGTTGGTGTCCGGCGCGCTGCGATCCTATCTGCTTGCAAGAGAGGAACTTCCACCCGATCCACTGGTAGCGCAGATCCCGGTTTCGACCCGCACCGACGAATCAGCGCGGGATGTCGGCAATGCGCTTAGCTCCATGACGGTCAGTCTGCCCACATCGGTGGCCGATCCCTCACAGCGGATCGCAGAGATCTTCAAGGTGTCACAGGCGGCCAAGCAGAAGGCCGAGAAACTCAATGCACACCAGACCGTCGGGCTCACCGAGACAACGCCGCCGGGATTGTTCCGGTTGGCCGCGCGTGCATACACAGCGAGTCGGTTGGGTGAGAACGTTCCCCCGATCAACCTCGTGGTGTCCAACGTGCCCGGGCCGCCGTTTCCGCTCTACGCTGCCGGGGCCGTACTCGAACAGTTCACCCCGATCGGCCCGCTACTGATGGACGTCGGGCTCAACGTCACCTGCTTCAGCTACTGCGACCAGGTGGACTTCGGCTTCGTCAGCACACCGGAGATCGCCGGAGATCTCGACGATCTCGCTGCCGGGATCGAACCGGCACTGGCGGACCTGGAAGCCGCGGCGACACAGCCGTCGCGCAAACGCGGTCGGCGCTAGCTCCCCAGAACATGGAACGGCCCCCGAGCCGTTATTCACGGTGTGGACTTCACCGTGAGCTCGGGGGCCGGGTGGCTACCTGGAATTCGCCAGCGCACGCGCGCAGGTGATTTCCGGCACCCGGTGCTGCTAGCGGGCAGCCACCTCACATGTCCAAGAAGTACAACTGCTGGTACTCAACTTTCGGACCACCTCCTTTCCTGTGTACCGAAGAACCTACCCGCGACCGCGCCGCGATGCCAGTGATAACGACGGCTACCGATCGCTGATGATGGCGGCCTGCACCAGAGCGGCAACCTCGTCGGCCATGGGGCATGGCGGCAGTGCGCGCCCGTCGAGGGTGTGCACCCGGGCGGCGAGGGTGATGCTCGATACCAGCCAAACACCCTGGGCGGCATACAGATCGGCGGGCCGAAGCGCCTGGTAGTCACAATCGTGACCGACCGCCCGGGCCACCTCGAAAAGAGCCTGCGCCGTGGTGCCGCGCAGAATGGGGTACCACGGCGGAGGCGTGAGCAGGCAGGGCCGGCCGTCCACCTCGGCGACGATCACCACCGTCGAACGCGGGCCCTCCAGCACGAAGCCGTCGGTGCTGACGAACACCACGTCGTCGGCGCCGCGTTCGGCGCCGTGCCGCAGGGCGGCCATATTGACGGCATAGGACAGGGTCTTGGCGCCGGCTAGAAGCCACGGCATGTCATCGATGCCGGTGGAGGCAAGACCGCGATCGAGCAGCACCGCCGCGACACCGTTACGGCGCGCCACATCGACCCGATCCGCCAGCGGCGCGATCATCAGATACCCGGTCGGTGGCGAGCCGCTCTCGCGGCCGCGGCTATACACCAGACGCAGAGCGCCCTCGCGATCGGTCTGAGTGGCCCAGGTGGCCACAGCGGTGTCAATGGCATTCCGCCAGGCGCCCAGGTCGGGAGCAGGCAGATCCATGAGGGCGGCCGACGAGACGAGCCGACGCAGATGCGCCTCGACGAGACACGCCCTGCCCTCACGGACCAGCAGCGTTTCGAAGATGCCGTCGCCGCGTACCGCGGCCAGGTCATCAGCGCACAGCAGCGGTTGCCCCGGGTCGTGCACCCGGCCGTCGGGTGTGACAAGGACCGAGGGCTGGCCGGACATGGGATCGAAGCCTAATCGGCCTGCTCGTAGAGTTGAGCTGTGTCCGCCGTTCCCGTCCCCGAGAGTTCGCCCGATCGCGGTGCGATCTGGCACTACGGCGACCCTCTCGGCGAACAGCGCGCCGCGCAACATGACGCGGTGGTGGTGGACCGCTCACACCGCGGCGTGATCACGCTGAGCGGCCCGGACCGCAAGACCTGGCTGCATTCGATCTCGACCCAGCATGTGGCCGACACCGTGGAGGGCTCGTGCACCGAGAACCTCAGCCTTGACGGGCAGGGCCGCGTCGAGGACCACTGGTGGCAGACCGAACTCGGCGGTGTGACCTATCTGGACACCGAGTCGTGGCGCGCAGAGTCGTTGCTGGCGTATCTGCAGAAGATGGTGTTCTGGTCCGACGTGTCACCGGCCGCGGCGGAGTTCGCGGTGCTGTCGGTGATCGGACCGGCGGCCGCCGGTGACTCCGTGCTCGCGGCGCTGGGAGTACCCGCGCTGCCCCCCGAGTCGACAGCGGTGTCCAGAGAGGGTGGCGGCTTCGTCCGGCGAATCGGATGCGCCGACGGCGGGATCGAACTCGATGCGCTGGTTCCGCGCGACCAGAGGGATGCGGTCCTCGAACAACTCGAATCCGCCGGAGTCCGCCGTGCCGGTCTGTGGGCGTACGAGGCCCGCCGCGTGGCCGCGCGGAGGCCCCGCCTCGGCCTGGACACCGATGACCGGACGATTCCGCACGAGGTCGGCTGGATCGGGCCTGCCGTGCACCTGGACAAGGGCTGCTATCGAGGTCAGGAGACGGTGGCACGGGTGCACAACCTCGGCCGGCCGCCGCGGATGCTGGTGTTGGTGCACCTCGACGGTTCGGGGGAGCGTCCGGCCGCCGGCGACCCACTGCTGGCCGACGGGCGCGTGGTGGGCCGACTGGGCACCGTGATCGATCACGTCGACGACGGCCCGATCGCGCTGGCGTTGGTCAAGCGCGGGATTCCGGCCACGACGGGGCTGGTCACCGGAGGTGAACACCCGGTAGCAGCCGAGATTGATCCCGATTCGCTGGCCGCCGAAGAAAAGACCGGCGCTGGGCGGTTGGCGGTCGAACGGTTGCGCGGCGGCGGGTGAGGTTCGCCGCGGGCCGAACGGCCCTGACGCCGGTTCGAAGGGCGGCACGGTAAAGTACTTCGTAGGACTAACACGACATTGATCCGGAGCCGCTCCCCGCGGAGCCGCTCCGTTACTGCGCGAGGGGGTTCCCCCATGGGCCGCGGCCGGGCTAAGGCAAAGCAGACCAAGGTTGCCCGAGAGCTGAAATACAGTTCTCCGCAAACTGATTTCAGTCGGCTCCAGGAGGAGTTGGCCGGGGCCAGCGACGGCGATTCCGACCAGGATTCGTACGACGACGACGACTGGCGGCGCTGAGTTCGTGCACTAGCGGTTCGTGCAGCAGAACCGCGACCACCTAAAACCGCGGATGCCTACCCACCAGGTTGGCGCGCGGACCGTCCTTGCCCTTGTCCCCGCCCTTGCTGACGCTGCCCAGGGTCCAGCAGTCCAGGTGGCGGGCGGTCAGGATGGCCAGGGCACGGTCGGTGTCCTCCGGTGCGACCACCGCGACCATACCGACGCCCATGTTGAACGTCTTCTCCATCTCAGCCCGGTCCACCCGTCCGCGATGGGCGATCATTCCGAAGACCGGCGCGGGGGTCCAACTCCCGCGGTCGACCTCCGCCACCAGGCCCTTGGGGATGACCCGCTCGAGGTTGCCCGCGAGCCCTCCCCCGGTGACGTGGCAGAAAGTCCGGACCTGCGTCTCGGCGGCCAGCGCGAGACAATCCTTGGCGTAGATGCGGGTGGGCTCGAGGAGTTCCTCGCCCAGGGTGCGGCCGAACTCCTCGACGTGGCCCGCCAGGTTCATCCGGTCGATGTCCAGCAGCACCTTGCGGGCCAGCGAGTAACCGTTGGAGTGCAGTCCGGAAGAGCCCAGCGCGATCAGGACGTCGCCCGGGCGCACCCGCTCGGGGCCCAGCACGTCGTCGGCCTCCACCACACCCACCCCGGTCGCGGAGATGTCGTAGTGGTCGGGCTCCATCAGTCCGGGGTGCTCTGCGGTCTCCCCGCCCAGCAGCGCGCATCCGGCGATCACACATCCCTCGGCGATGCCTGAGACGATTGCGCTGACCCGCTCGGGCACGGTGCGTCCCACGGCGATGTAGTCCTGCAGGAACAGCGGTTCGGCGCCGCAGACCACCAGATCGTCGACCACCATGGCCACCAGGTCCAGACCGACCGTGTCGTGTTTGTCCATGGCCTGGGCGACGGCCAGCTTGGTGCCGACCCCGTCGGTCGAGGATGCCAGCACGGGTTCGCGGTAGCCGCCGCGCAGGGCGAACAGCCCGGCGAAACCGCCGAGACCGCCGCGGACCTCCGGGCGGGTGGCCTTTCGGGCCAGTGGTTTGAACAGTTCAACCGCGCGGTCACCGGCCTCGATGTCCACGCCCGCCTCGGCGTAGGAGATACCTGCGGAGTGCTGGGGGGCTCCGGCGCTCTTCGGCGTCGTCGACTTGCCGGACATCGGCGCTAAGGCTACCTGCTCAGGCCAGGACCCGGTCGACCAGTTCGCAAGCCAGGGCGAATGCGGAAGTCGCGGCCGGTGAGGGAGCGTTGCGCACGTAGGAGACCGGTCCGTCACCGGCGATCACGAAGTCGTCCACCAGCGACCCGTCTCGTCCGACGGCCTGGGCCCGGACCCCCGCATGAGAACTGCCGTCGAGGTCGTCGATGGTCAGTCCCGGCATGTACCGGGCGGCCGCTTTCACGAACGCGCGCCGGCTGGCGGCCATCCTGATCTCGTCGATGCCCACTCGCCAATAGCGGCGTGCCACCCGCCAGGTCCCCGGCCAGCTCAGCGACTCCCAGCTGTCCCGCGCATTGAGACGGCGCAATCGGTACGCGTCGCGGGCGCCGACCATCATCGCGGTAGGCCCCAGTGTGACCGTGGCATCGATGTGCTTTGTGATGTGCACTCCGAGGAATGGCAGATCGGGGTTGGGGACCGGGTAGATCATCCCGTTGAGCCGGGGCCTCGGAGTGGGACGCAGACCGAGGTAGGCGCCGCGGAAAGGCACGATCTGCGGATCGCGTGAGGCACCCGATCGCCGTGCCAGGCGATCCGCCCACAGCCCCGCGCACACAATGACTTTGCGGGCATGCACCGGACCTTCGCGGGTGTGCAGGACAGCAGTCGTTCCGCCGTCGATAGCGGTCACGCCGCAGTTGAACCGGATATCCACACCGTGTTCCGCGAGTTCGTCGGCGATCCGGTGCGCGACGAGTCCGTAGTCGACGATACCGGTGTTCGGTGCGTGGAGGGCTTGGCGCCCAACGGCGTTCGGCTCGATTTCCCCGATCTCCCCCGCAGTGACACGGCGTAGGCCCGGCACGGAGTTGGCGTGTCCGCGGGCCTCCAACTCGTCGAGACGCGGCAGCTCGGAATCCTCAATCGCCACGATCAGCTTGCCGCAGCGCTCGTGCGGGATCGCGTGTTGCTCGCAGTACTCATACATCAGCCGAGCACCCTCTACGCACAGCCGTGCTTTCAGCGACCCAGGCTGGTAGTAGATACCGCCATGGATGACCCCGGAATTGTTTCCGGTCTGATGCCGCGCAGGTGCCGCTTCGCGTTCGAGGACAGTGACTGAGTCCTGCGGGTGACGCAGTATCCAGTCGCGGGCCACCGCCAGGCCGACGATTCCCGCGCCGACAACGACCAGGTCCTGTGTAGTGCGGCTGTCAGCTGACATAGCGCATCAGCCAATCGTGCAGGGGCTGCGCATCGCGCAGGGCCCCGACGATGCGGTTTTTGGCCTTAGCGGTGCCCAGCCACGCCCCGACCGGCCAGTTCCTCATCACAGCGATGCCTTTGTGGCGGAGCAGCCCGATACGGGGATGATCCTTGTCGACGCCGCGCGGCGCGGTCTTGAGGACCTCGTGCGCCATGGTGGCGTAGCCGGCTTCGTCCAGGGTCTGCACGATCGCGGCGAGTTCGGCGCCGGGCTTCTCCTTGTGGACCGCGGCGCGATAACGGGTCAACGCCGCCGGGTCGGGCATGTACAAACCGCCGCCGACCGACAGGCCTTCGGCGGAGAAGGAGATGTAGCGCGGTGCGATCCCGGAGCCGAGCGTGGCCGCACAATTGGTCTTGTACGGCGTCTTGTCTGCGCTGAAGCGCACGTCCCGGTAAGGCCGGAAGATCTTGCCGGGACCGAACTCGCTCGCGAGTTCACTGAGCAGTTCCTCCATCGGCCCGCGCACACACGTGTCGTAGGTGGCCCTGTGGCGCTGCCAGTACACCTTGGAGTTGTCGGCCTCAAGGCCGTCGTAGAACTCCACCGCCTCGATGGGCCACCCGCGAAAGGTCATCGGGCATCGTGGGTGATACGGCCGTCCATCATGGTGAGCACCACCGGCACGGCTGATAGGCGCCGTTGATGGTGTAGCCGCGCAATGCGTCGTACAGACCGATGCGCTGCCGTGCCACCTGTGGGAGATCCTCGGGATGGCCGGGCCGGCGGCGGGTGAGGAGCGCCTCGATCTGGATCAGCGGCGGGATCTCCGGGATGTCGACGCCGGGTATGTCGCTTCCGTAGGTCGTCGCGGGTGCCCACGTGGACCAGATCGCGGCCGCGGACCACCACCGCCTGCGCCCAGGGCTGGGCGGGGTTGCCCGTCCAGATCGGTCCGCCGGCGAGCAGATAGGAGTTCGCCACCTCGGCACCGTATCGCTGTGACACGCTGGCAGCCATGAAAGCAATGCATCTGGGCCTCGCGGCGGTCGTGGCGGGCGTGATGGCGGCCGGGCCTGCCGGCGCGACACCGGGCACCGGCGTCGACGTGGAGACACTGTCGAAGAACACCGTCGATGGGACGGACTACATCGTCAGCCGGATCACCGTCGCGCCGGGCGGTGGTACCGGCTGGCACTACCACCCGGGCGAGGTGTTCGGCTTCATCGCCGAGGGAACCATGACGCACTACGACGGCGGTTGCGTCGTCGACGCCGTTTACGACGCCGGGGCCCCGATGAAGGAGGGTGTGGGGTCGGGATTCGTCCACAACGGCCGCAACGAGGGATCCACGCCGCTGGTGATGGAAGTGGTCTACATCAACCCCGTCGGCACCCCGCTGTCGGTTGGGGTGCCCGAACCCGGCAACTGCCCCATTCCCTGATACGCGCGTCAGGTTGAATTGATATCCGTGCAAGGAATGGAGGCCGTGGGTGGCTGAGCAACTTCGGTGTCTGGTGACAGGCGCCACCGGCTACATCGGCGGTCGGCTCGTGCCGCGCCTGCTCGAACACGGCTTCGCCGTGCGGGCGCTGGCCCGCAACCCCGACAAGCTCGCGGGAGTCCCGTGGCGGGACCGGATCGAGGTGGCCAAGGGCGATCTCGGCGACGCCGCCTCCCTGGAGGCCGCATTCGACGGTATCGACGTCGTCTACTACCTGGTGCATTCGATGGGTTTCGAGAAGGACTTCGCCGCCGAGGAGCGGCGGGCGGCGCAGAACGTCGTCGCGGCGGCCCGCAAGGCCGGCGTGCGACGGATCATTTATCTCAGCGGCCTGCACCCCGAGGGTGCGGAGTTGTCGACGCATCTGGGCTCGCGCACCACGGTCGGACAGATCCTGATCGCATCGGGGATCGAGACCGTGGTGCTGCAGGCCGGCGTCGTGGTGGGGTCAGGATCAGCCTCCTTCGAGATGGTCCGCCACCTCACCGACCGGCTGCCGGTGATGACCACACCGAAGTGGGTGCACAACAAGATCCAGCCGATAGCCATCCGCGACGTGCTGCACTACCTCGTAGAAGCTGCCACCTGCCCGGTTCCGGAATCGCGCGAGTGGGACATCGGCGGGCCGGATGTGCTCGAGTACGGCGAGATGATGCAGATCTACGCCGAGGTCGCCGGGTTGCGGCCGCGACGCATTCTGGTTCTTCCCGTCCTCACTCCGAGGATCGCCTCGCTGTGGGTCGGACTGGTGACTCCGATCCCGTCCGGACTGGCGCGCCCACTGGTGGAGTCACTGCACTGCGACGCGGTGATGTCCAACCACGACATCGACTCCATCATCGCGCCTCCCGAGGGCGGACTCACCCCGTATCGCCGGTCGGTGTCGCTGGCGTTGGCCCGAATCGCCCGCGGTGAGATCGAGACCACCTGGAACACCGGCACCGCGGCGCAATTGCCGAGCGACCCGGAGTGGGCCGGCGAGGTGGTGTTCACCGACATCAGGTCCCGGCACACCTCGGCGTCGCCGGACCAGTTGTGGAAGGCGGTGCAGAGCAGCATCCCGCCGAACTGGCGGGTCGAGGAGAGCGATGCGGGCCGGGTTCTCAAACTGCGCGCGACCCGCAAGGGTCCGGGTGACCGCTGGCTGGAGATGCGCGTCACCCCGGAGGGCAACGGGAGCCGTTACGAGCAGCGGGCGATCTTCTACCCGCGCGGCCTGCTCGGTCGCGCCTACTGGATCGCTGCGCGTCCGTTGCAGGCGATCACCATGGATCGGCGGGTCAAGAAGGTGACGTCGGCAGTCAGCTAGGGACGACCCCTCAGGGACGACCCCTTAGGGACGACTCAGCGCGGAGACGTTGTCGTTGTCGGCCTGCACCGCGGCGAGCATGTTCTCCATGACGTTCTTACCGAGCTCAGTGGTGCTGGGGAGTTCGATCGGATAGCGGCCGTCGAAACAGGCGC
>Ga0194052_1000179_pt1 | contig 45779 bp, 37 predicted proteins | sample SepL226m_MetaG_FD_160117 | JGI IMG/M metagenome (GOLD analysis project Ga0194052, IMG submission 160117) | Anoxic zone freshwater microbial communities from boreal shield lake in IISD Experimental Lakes Area, Ontario, Canada - Sep2016-L227-6m | ecosystem: Environmental > Aquatic > Freshwater >...
GATGCGCACCTGCGATCAGGGCGGATTCAAGAACCTGCAAAATCGTAGCCGCCGACGGCAGTCGGCGCACTTTTCCTCGATTATCGGAGTGTTAGCGCCGACTGCCGTCGGCGGCTACGATTTCTTGAATCCGCCCTGCCTGCGATTTTGCCCGAACAAATCGCCCTTGCGTTTCGCGGGTCACTCAGCAAACATTTAACCCGTTTTATGGGACACGTTAAATTACACATTCCGGGACCCGTCGAGGTCAGCGAGAAAACCTTTCGCGCCTTCTGTTCGCCGATGATTGGCCATCGCGGACAGGGGTTCAAAGACCTCTACGCGAAAATCCAGCCGCAACTGCAACAATTGCTTTATACCAAACAGTTGGTCTATATCAGCACATCCTCCGCCTGGGGCGTCATGGAGGGAGCCATTCGCAACCTGGTCTCCAAGAAAGTCCTCAACTGCATGTGCGGCGCGTTCTCGGATAAATGGTTCGACGTGTCGAAACGCTGTGCCAAGGAAGCCGAGGCCCTGCAAGTGCCGTGGGGCTCCCCGATTCGCGCTGCGGAGGTGGACAAGAAGCTCGCGAGCGGGCAATTCGATGCGCTGACGGTGATTCACAATGAGACGTCAACCGGCGTGATGAGTCCGATCCAAGAGATCGCGGCGCTCAAGAAGAAATACCCCGATGTCATGTTCATCGTGGACTCGGTCAGTTCGATGAGCGCGATGCCACTAAAGTTTGACGAGTTGGGCATCGACGTTTTGCTCGCCGGCACGCAGAAGGCGTTCGCTCTGCCGCCCGGCACGGCTATTTTCGTCTGTTCGCCGGCAGCCCTCGCGAAGGCCGCGACCATGAAAGACCGCGGTTACTACTTCGATCTGGTGGAGTTCCAGAAGAACGGGGAACAGAGCATGACCCCCAGCACGCCGAGCATCGGGCATGTCTATGCGCTGGAATCCAAGCTGCAGGATATTTTCGCCGAGGGCCTCGACGCGCGTTATGCGCGGCACCGCCGCACGAACCAGTTGATTCGCGAGTGGGCGGCCAGACACGGCTTCACGCTCTTCCCGGAAGAAGGTTTCGAGTCCATCACGCTGACATGCGTTAACAACGGCGCCAGAACCGGCGGACGAGTCGTCGATGTGCCGAAGCTGCAGAAGTTGGTGAAAGACCAGGGCTTCCTCATCGACGGCGGCTACGGTAAGATCAAGGGCACTACCTTCCGCATCTCCAACATGGGCGACGAGACTGAAGCCACCATGAACCTGCTCATTGCCGCGCTGGACAATGCCCTGAAACAACTGTGATGCCTTAAGATTCGGCGCCAGGTTTCGGCATCCTTGGTGCGCAGCTCTGTGAACCCGGCACAGGATGCGTCTTCACCGGGAGTTGGGAAGCCTGCCATCACAAATCCTGCGCTGGCGGCCGCAGGACAATGACTGGGATGGCCTGGTTTAACGACGCTGCCCGGTTGCCTTCACCTATCCGCTTGAGTATATGAACAAACAGTCAACATGGCCGGCATGGGTCAGCTCGCTGATTCTGAGCGTCACGTTCCTTCTCTCCCTCCCGGGCTTCGCGGCACAACTTTACGTCGCCACCAGCGGCTGCGATACCAACTCCGGAACGCGGGCCAAGCCGTTCGCGACGCTGGAACGGGCCCGCGACGAGGTCCGTGAGCTCCGAAAGCACGGTCGGCTGGCCGACGGGGGAGTCACCATTTGGCTTCGCGGTGGCGATTACCTCCGTACCCGTGCGCTCGAACTCACCACCGCCGACTCCGGCACGCCGAAAGGCTCCATCATCTGGCGCGCCTTCAAAGGCGAGCGGGTGCGGCTGCTCGGAGGACGAAAGCTGACTGCGTTCGAGCCCGTCACGGATGCCGCGATGCTCGCGAGGCTTCCCGAGGCCGCTCGCGGGCACATCCTCCAGATGAACCTCGCTGCCCTTGGCCTGACCGATTTCGGCACCATGACATCGCGCGGGTTCGGCCGCCCTCTCACCGCGGCTCACTGCGAACTGTTCTTCGGCGGCAGGCCAATGACCCTCGCCCGCTGGCCTAATGAGGGTGAATGGGAACGCATCGCCGGGGTTCCGGAAGCCGGCGCCACCAAGGACGAACACGGCGGCCAGATGGGCAAATTGGACGCAGGGTTCCTTTACACCGGTGACCGCCCGCGACAGTGGAAGAACATCGGCGACCTTTGGGTACACGGCTACTGGTCATGGGATTGGGCCAATTCCTACGAGCGTGTGGATTCCATCGATTTCGACCGTCACCTGATCAAAACCGTGACTCCATTTGGGCAGTATGGTTTCCGGAAAGGGCAGCGGTTCAGCTTCCTTAACCTCCTGGAGGAGCTGGACCAGCCCGGCGAGTGGTTCCTCGACCGCAAGACCGGCCTGCTTTACTTCTGGCCGCCAGATCCTATTCGGGAACCGTCGGGTCTTTCGCCAGGCATGGCAGAACGTCCGGATGCTGCCACCCCCTCTAGACAGAAGGTTCAAGCTTCCACACCGGAAACTCTGCTCTCCCTGCTGGCCGAACCCTTGCTGAAGCTCACCGATGTTTCGCACGTTACCTTTAGCGGTTTGACCCTCGAGGCGACCCGCAGCAGCGCAGTCGAGATCCACGGCGGTGCGAGCAACCGCATCGCTGGCTGCCTCATCCGCAACATCGGCAACTACGGCGTCACCATCGAAGGCGGGTTTGGCCACGGCGTGCTAAGCTGCGACATCTTCGATACCGGCGACGGCGGCGTCTCACTAGCGGGCGGCAATCGCCAGACACTTCAGGCCGGCGCGCACTTCGTCGAGAACTGCCATTTTGCGCGCCAGGGCCGCTGGTCCAAGTGCTACGTCCCTGCAGTGTTGATCGGCGGCGTCGGCCAGCGCGCCTCCCACAACCTCATCCACGACCACCCGCACTGCGCCATCCTCTTTACCGGCAACGACCACCTCGTCGAGTTCAATGAGATTCATCACATCGCACTCGAGACCGGCGACGTCGGCGCCATCTACACCGGGCGCGACTACACCTTCCGTGGCAACCGCATCCGCCACAATTTCATTCATCACACCGGCGGTGTCGGGATGGGCTCGATGGGTATTTATATGGACGACTGCGTCAGCGGCACCGAAATCTTCGGCAACCTGTTCTACCAGGTGCAACGTGCCGCATTCCTGGGCGGGGGCCGTGACCACCAGGTCGTCAACAACATCTTCGTGGACTGTAACTATGCCGTCGAACTCGACGGCCGCGGTCTCGACCATTCCCCCGTCTGGCATGACATGGTGGATAAAACCATGCGCCACAGCCTCGCCGAAGCTCCAGCAGCGCTTTACCGCGAGCGCTATTCTGCCCTCAAGACGCTGGACCAGTATTACGGTCCGCCCGGCGGCCCCCCCATCGAAGGCGCCGCCTTCAAGGGCGTTCCGCCTGAGAACAACTTCGTGGCCCGAAACATCTGCGTCGGCAAATGGGTGAAGGAGTATTGGCACGCTACAACCGGCATGCTCCAACTGGAGAACAACCTCACCAACGCCAGCTCGCAATTCGTCCGCCAGCTCGTCAACCCGTCCAGCGCCGCTGATTTCGTGCTCAAGCGTGATTGTCCCGCCTGGAAACTCGGCTTCCAGCCGATCCCGGTCGATAAAATCGGGCTTTATCGCGACCATCTCCGAGCCGGTCTTACCGGCACACCACCTGGCAACTGAACGTCCCCGCGCACAAACAACCGGGAAACGCCCACTTCTTTCAGCGCAGTCGCAATCCGATTGGCAAGGTGTCCCCTAACGCTCGCGTCTCATCGGCAGTTTCGAGGGCGGCAACTTCACTGAGCATCCGCAACCAGGTTTCCGATGCGCCCGCGGACTTGAGCGCAACAACCGCGCGCGCGCGAATCTCGCCGTCCAGATCGCGGGTTCGGTCACCGGTCAGGCGCGCCAACTGCGTGGCGGCGAACGCCGTGCCGTCAATACGCCGCAACCCCGCGTCCAGCAGCAGTGACAACCACCTCCCCGCCTGCTCCGGGTCCACGGTCTTGTGACTGCTCCCGTAGAGCGGCAGGCGCGCGCCCAGCCGGCCCAACGCCCAGGCCCACGGACCGGCCGCAGTCTCGGGGCTTTTCAGCCTTTGCGTGATCCAGTTGCCGAGAACGACTTTCTCTGCCGGATCAAGATGTTCCAGTGACGCTGCGACGCGCACCATTTCGTCAAGGCCTTGAGGCTGGAAGCCTTTTAGCTTTGCGCTGTCTTTCGGTGGTTCGGACGGAATGCGGCGAGCCAAATGCGGCTTGAGATAGTTCCACAACTCTTGTTGTTGGACATCGGCCAGCCCGCCGGCGAGGCGACGCCACATTACCCAGAACTCGCTCCAGACTGGTTGCTCAGCGTGAAATTTCACACTGTGGTTAAACAGGAGAAACGTCTGCTCGCAGCGCCACTCGTCCAGCGGATAGCCGAATCCAGGACGCAAGCTGTAGCCGGCGAGCTGGAAAAACACCCGCTCGTGATCGGCTGACCGGCGGCGGCGGCTCGCGCCCGCGTAAAGGGTGCTCCACAATTCACGCAACAACGGCAGCCGCCACCCTTCGCGTGGTCCGATGTTCTTTTCCAAGGTGCGGTTGAGCTGCTTCACTTCCTTGGAAGCGACCGGCAGCGGCTGGTTGCCAAACACACGCTCGACGACCGCGCGCACTTCATCAAACCGCGCCGGCATGGATTCCTTGACCGTTGCCGCTGTGTGCGCAGTAGTGCCGCGCAGTTCAAACTCGAGCCGCCAGCGCTCGCCGCCCTCGTTGGACACGCACCACAACTCCAGCGTGCCCAGTTCCGTCAGCACGGCGCGCAGATGGACTGGCACAATCGTTGTCCTGGAGGCCGTGCCCTTGAAGAGCGTGTGAATTGGCGGTAACGCGCGAAATTCATCGTCGATTTCCACAACGTCGCCCGGCCGGTCAATCCGATTCGATGTGGTCGAAAACAAGGGAAATTGCACGGGCCGGCCGAGCATCAACTCGAACGGACGGGTCTTGAGATCTACCGGTTGACCTTCTTCCTGGCCGCGGGGAATCAGGCAGATGGCGCGGGGTGTGGAAGTTTCCTGTTCGGCGGCCAGCCCGACATAGAGCGCGTGTGCCGATCCGCCGCCGATGCGCCGTGCCAGGCCTCGCCGGCTCAGACCATAGCAGACCGCGCCGCGAGCGACGGCAAACTCGAGCGACTTGTGCGGCAACAAGCGAATCTGCGGCGCATCCGGCCACCAGGAGGAAACGATCTCGATCAGTCTTTGGGAAATCTTTGGTGAATTAAAAACTCCGCCGTTGAACAGAATCGCATCCGGCCGCGCCAACGCATTCTCGTTGGGCGCCTCATTGAGCGCGGTGAAACAAGCGGCGGCGTGCTGGCGCAGAAACGCTGCGAGATGGCGCGTGATGGCGGGGTCTTGCGCGTATGGCAGCCCCAATTCCTGCAACGCGGTTCGTGCAGCGCGGGGCGAAGTTTCGTCCGGAGCGCAGTCAGGGAGAAAGCCTTCCAGAATCAATTGCTCGGCTTCATTGCGCTGAATCTCGGTCGAGAGTGTGCGGCCCAGCAGCCGGCTGCCTTCGGCTGCCACCGCGATGCCGTGCCGTTCAGGAGCGTTGTCGCCGAGCAGCGATTCCTTCACCTCGCGTGTGGCTTGCACGAGTTGTGTCCATTGCGTGGCGCTGAGTTTCCGGCCACCTGCCAACAGCCGCACCTCGACGTGCCGCGCCAGCGCGGCGTCCATGTTGTCGCCGCCAAGCATCAGATGATCGCCGACTGCGATGCGTCGCAATGCCGGGCCGTCGGACGCAACGCCTGCCTGAATGAGCGTAAAATCCGTCGTGCCGCCGCCTACGTCCACCACCAGCACCAGCCTCACGTCTTTCAGCACATCCGCAAGATCGTCGCGATGATGCGCGGTGAAGTCATAGAACGCCGCCTGCGGTTCTTCGACGAGCGTAAAGTGTTCCAGCCCCGCCTGGCGCGCGGCGCTCACCGTCAAAGCGCGCGCGACTTCATCGAAGGATGCGGGCACGGTGATAACGACTTCTTGCTGAGCCAGTGGCGCGTTGGGATGCGCGGCATTCCATGCAGCGGCTATGTGTGAGAGCAACAGGGCCGAGGCCTCCACCGGCGAGACCTTGGCGACCTCGGCCGACGCGCCCCACGGCAGAATCGGCGCGGAGCGATCCACGCCCGCGTGGCACAGCCAGCTCTTCGCTGAAACCACCAACCGTCCCGGAACTCGTGCTCCCTGCCAACGCGCGAACGCCCCGGCGATCAGCTTGGGCGACTCGCCCCACGGCAACTGGGTCGAGCCGGGCGGCAATTCGTGGTCGCCGGGAATGTAGAGGCACGACGGCAGCAACGACATCGCCGCGACCTCGCCCGGCCGCTGCAACTGCGGAATAGGGAAGTCAATGACCGGTGAGTTTACACCTTGCGCCGCGTCCACGAACGCGACAGCGCAATTCGTGGTGCCAAGGTCGATCCCGATGATGTAGGCAGGCGAAGGCATTCGAGAAATGGAACGGAGGGGTGGTGGGGTGACTGCCGGGCCATGGATTCGGCGTCACTCCATTACCCCGCGTTCGCGCTACTCCTTCATGCGCACATTCAGTTCGAGTTTCCACTTGCCCGGGCCGCCTTTCTCAAGACAGCGCAGTTCGAGTGTTCCGATTTCCGTGACGACGGCCTGCAAATTGACCGGCACCAATTTGCCTTCGTTGCCTGCTTTGGCCGGCAGCGTGGTTTCGATGGGGGCGACTTCTTCGAGTTCATCATTGCCGGCGACATCCTCGAGCATCACGCCAACGCGGTCGCCGCGGCGGAGGGAACTGGCAAAGAACCGGAAGCGAGTGTGTTCGCCTACGACGAGACCAAACTCCTGCGGCGGCACGTCGGCCTGAGTGCCTTCCTCCATGCCGAAGGGCGCGACGCAAAGGGCTTTGACCGGGGGTTCCATGCCGGGAACGGCGGGCATGGTCGTCTCAACGCCGACATAATAGGCGCGTGCGGTGCCGCCACGAATGCGCAGGCCGTGGCCATGTCGCACCCAACCGTAGTAGGCTGCGCCGCGCGCGACGGCCAGGTCGAGCTCGGCGCCGCCCAGTTCCTTGGCGGGTTGACCGCCGTCCGCGGCGAGCCAGTCGTTGAGAACTTGGATCACCCGGTCTTTGAGGGGAGTGGCCTTGAACACGCCGCCGTTGAACAGCACAGCGGTCGGATGCACGAATGTCCTGCCTTCCACCTTCACCGGCGCATCGTGAGCGGTCGCCATCGCGCGCGCCTGGCGCGTCAGAAACGCAGCGAGGTGGCGCGTAACGCCCGCGTCTTGCGCGTAGGGCAAGCCCAATTGCGCAAGGCCGGTGCGACGCGCGCTTTGAAGCGGGTCAGTGACGTCTATCTTCGGGAAAAAACCATCGGTCAGAACACCGGTCAGTTCGTCGCGATTCAACTCCGCTTTGATCGCGCCGCCAACCAGCGTTGAGCCTCGACCTGGGACGACAAGCGGAGATTTCTTGAGTCTTGAATCCGCGAAGAGGTTCTCCTTGGCCTGGCGGCAGGCAAAGGTCAAAGCGTTGAATTGCCATATATCGAGTTTCTTGCCCTCGGCGGCAAGCCGTTGATTCACCTTGTGAGCAAGGGCGAGATCCATGTTGTCGCCGCCAAGCAGGATGTGGTCGCCAACGGCAACGCGAGTGAGCGCCACGTCGCCGTCTTTGGAGGTCACCGCAATGAGCGAAAAGTCGGCGGTGCCGCCGCCGACATCCACGACCAGCACCACATCACCTGGCTTGACCTGTTTGCGGAAACCTTCACCCATCTGCTCGATCCACGCGTAGAACGCCGCCTGCGGTTCTTCGATCAGCGTGATGTTTGGCAAGCCGGCCTGTTGCGCCGCTTTGAGAGTGAGGTCGCGCGCGGCCGCGTCAAACGACGCCGGCACGGTTAGGACAACATCCTGTTTGGCCAGGGGATCGTCCTGGAACTGGTGATCCCAGGCTTCGCGCAGATGGGCCAGGTAATGCGCGGCCGCATCAAGTGGCGAGACGCGATGGACGTCTTCGGGCGCCTGCCACGGAAGGATCGCGCTCAAACGATCCACACCGGCGTGACAGAGCCAGCTTTTCGCGGATGCAACCAGCCGCATGGGGACTTTGCTGCCGTGCGTCCGCGCGAATTCGCCGACAACTCTGTCCTTCCGCTTCTTGTCCCACGGCAACGCGAGACTGCCGGCGGGAAATTCCTGTTCATTTGGCAGGTAAAGGAACGATGGCAGCAACAGTTTTTCCTCGACCGTGCCAACAGAGGTAATCTGCGGGATGGCGAGCATGGTCTGCCCGCTGCCGCGGGCCTCGGCTTGAGCGAGTTTAAAATATGACACCGCGCTGTTCGTTGTGCCGAGGTCAATGCCGATGGAGTAAGTGGACATAAGACAATGATTACATCGTTGATTGTGAAATGAAATGCCGGGTACGTGATGCGGATTACAGTTCAACTTCGGCCGCCGCGAGCACGCGGGGATCTAGTGCTTCCGAAATGGCCGGCATGCGCACTGCTGTGGCCACCCAGCCGTGGTGTTTGAGCATGCCGCAAAACGGCGGTTGGCCGGCGATATTGCCCGTCAGCCGGATGCGTTGCGCGTCGAAGCCGGCGGGCACGCTGATCGTCGCGCCCTCAGCGTCTCTGAGCGCCGGTTCGATGACGAAGTATTCGGAGAACACTTTGCGGCAGCCTGCATGAACGACCCGCGCCGCAGCGCCTATCTCGGCGTCTGAAAATGCCGCCATGTCCTCCTTGAGAAAATCGATGAGCCGGCCTTCGCGCTGGAGCAAGGACAGCACGGCCAGACCGGATGCATGTGCGCGTTCCGGTGGCAACTCGATGGGTTTGTGGTGTGCCTGCGTTTGTGGCGAGCGCAGAAGCTCGGCGGCCTGGCGGGAAAAGTCAGGGCTGGTCAGGGCGCGGTTGAAGCACGACAGCGCCGTGCGCAGACGCGCCAGGAAGGATGTTTCTGATTGGATTGGTTTCTCCATAAATATGTGATTAAGGATGCCTGTTTTGAGAAAAAGGTCAAACGTGAAATCCGGCTGGGACCATTGTGCTCTGCCATTGTGTCCAGTTTGGCCAGTGCCGCCTGGATGCGTTGACTACCCCACCCGGGATTGGCCAGCCAGATAGGGCGCGGCAGGCCAATCGAACATTCCAGCGCAGCCGACAAGGGCGGGATGGTTCCGCGTCAGTGTTTCGCAGGCGGCCGTAATTTCGCTTTCTTCGGTTCCAATACTAACCATCCATCCCGACGACAAACGCCCAGTTCACGATCCAGACTGGTGGCGAGCGGGTCATCACCGGTCGCCCCAAGACGCGTGCGAATTTCGCGGCGCAACCACCAAAAACCAGAATTCCACGAATACAGATGATGGCCGTGCGGTTGGCCATTGACGGTGCTGATCGATTCGTGAAAAGCTGGCATGACGGCCAGTTCCTTTTCCAAACGCCACAACAGCCGGTCGTTCACCCAAGTCTCATCCATCCCGTGAATTTGTCCGGCCAGATAATTCGCGCCGTCATTGAGAAACCACGATCCGCCAAAGACATACACGCCGCTGTGGCCCTCGAGCAAATCCCCGTTGGCTTTGGAAATGACTCTCATGCCGTAAGGTGATTGCAGCCGCACACTCGTCTCCAGATGGCTGCGCACCATTTCATCCGGCAGAAGTTTGCGGCCGAATACCGCGTAGGTCAGCACCGCGCCATACAAACTGTCCTGGCCGATGTGATCCTGTTGTTTCAAGCTGGTGGCGAAGTAACCATTGGTGGCATTGAACATGCGCCGATAACCCGCAATGGCGCTTTCGATGTCCCCATCGGTCACCGGGAATCCCAATTCCCTGGCGGCCAGCAAAGCGCCGCAATGGAAACCCTGGTTGGAGGAAGGCGCGTCATCGTCCTCGTAGGGAAGCTGGTCATGATACGTCTTGGCGATCTTTTTGTCGGGAGTGAGCCGCGGCGGAATATAAAGTCCCTCCTGTTCATGGTCGCGGATGAAGTGATAGGCCCGGCTCACCGTGCGGGGGTCCAGTTCGCCGCCAGCCCGCTTCACCAGCGCCGACCAGATCAGATAGTACTGAGCATTGTCTTCATAATTGATTCGCTCATAAAACACCGCCCCTTGGGCCGCCTGGTCGTATTTCGGATCGTCCAAACCGCGGCTCATCCAGAAACCGTCGCTGACCCATTGCTTCCAACCGTAACCCACGCCGGAGATGAAGATGTATTCGCTTTCCGGGCGCAGGAGGTTGCGACGCAGCAGGAGGTAGGACGTGTTGCGCAAAATCGCCTCGAGGCTGGAATGGTTAAAGCCCTTGGCGTTGGCCAGGGCCAGATGCGCCGCCAACTGCACGTCATAAAGCGAATGCGCCGGCGACGCAAAGAGCCATGTCGTAAAGCTGGCGCTCTCCCCCCGCTCCAAGTGCTGCCAGCCGTCAAATGAAGCCCGGTAAACCGTGGTCGCATCGAGCTCCCGGGGTATCGAAATAATCCGCTTGGCCGAACCGTCGCCGGTGGTCAGCGAAACCGTGCGCTGCTCCACGTCGAGCCGCATAAAACTGCGATTCTCCCAAAGCCCGGGCGTGTCACCGAGCAAACCATAAAACCGGTTTGCGTCGAGGCAGCCCAGCACAGGAAACGTCTCTAATGCTTTTGAATTCCCGGCAAACTCTGGTCCGGCGCAACTCAGGCTGCACACCCGAGTGGCCGTTTCTTTTCCCGTGAACGAATAGAAATCCCCGGCCTCCGGAGCCCGCCAGCCCAGTTCCAGAAAAAACCGCTGATCTGAATTCGCGGTCACCCGCACCACCCGCTCGATCAGATCAGCCTGAACCGGACGAAACGTTTCCGTGATCGAAAGCCCCGATGCCGACCCACCACTCAACGTCACCGCTCCAGCCTCGCATTTCACTTCTGCATAGCGCACGGGCGTCCGCCCCTCCGGTGACATCACCACCAACCCGGCATTCGAGGAGATGGGCGAGAACACTGTCTTCTTCCCGTCAAGAATCCGCACCGTCACTCCGTTCACACTCTTGACGACATCAAGTTCCAGCGCCCGCGCGGCAGGATGAAGCCACCCCGCGACGACAATCCAAAGCATCGGCAAGCAACGATTCGATAGTTTCATAAAGGTATATTCATTCTGTCCACGGCGGCAAAACGCATGAGCAGAGCTTGGCCGAAGCGCACCGCCCCCGTCAATAGGTTGAACGCCAACCGTGGCGTCGTCGGCCAGAATCAACCAACTGACTACCGTTAGCAGTGCATAGACATAAGTCGTCAATGTCGTCACTAATTGGAGTCGAATGACTTATGAAGACACTGTTTTCGGCCTGATTGTTTGCTCAGACCTCTGTATAAGGTTGAAAACGCAGCCGCATTCGTTCAGTCTTGAGTCGTGAGACGATTGCGCATTTTGACTATCTTGCTGGCAGCGGCTGTCTGCGGCGGCTGCATTGAGGGCTGCAAGAAGCCTGGGGCGTCAGGGTCAGGGCCGGTGGCGGGTTCGAGTTTGCCAATCGCAGCGCAACCGAAATTGCAGACGATGAAAGTGTGGCTTGGAGCCGAGGAGATGGAAACCGAGCTGGCCTTGACGGGAATCCAACAACAAACCGGCATGATGTTCCGCACGAACCTGGCGGAGAACGCGGGCATGCTGTTTGTTTCCCCCGGACCCTATCGCGCTGGGTTTTGGATGATGAACTGTCCGCTGCCGCTATCGGCCGCTTACATTGATCCGGAAGGCGTGATTCTGGAGATCCACGATCTGCAGCCGCACAACACCAACTCAGTGGTGGCGGCCTCAGAGCGCGTGCAGTTTGTGCTGGAGACCAGCCAAGGTTGGTTCGGGCGGCACAACGTTGCCACCGGGACGGTGGTGCGGACCGAGCGCGGCACGCTGGCGGACACTTTCTTCCACGCTCGATGAACCGATGAACCGTATTGGCTTCACTCCTGCCGGTCGAATCCCGCATGGGAAGTTCACGGTGGTCTGATCACGCAGACGCTAAGGCTTCTTGAAGCTCGTTCTGGCCTTGAGCCACTCGAAGTCAGTGGGCGGAGCGGCGGGGAACATGTCGATTCGGGTTCTGAGGACGGGGCGAATGGTGCCAGGGACTGCCCAGCGATGCGACTCGAGGTGTCCGTCGGCAAAGGAGAGATTGACCCTGCCGTTGTGATATGATCCCGGCAGATTCCCCCAGGTATAATCGTCCAGACGATTCACGAAAAAACCGTCGTTGAGGGTATCAGCCTGCTCGTCCAGAAAAACGAAGATGCCGGATGGATTGCGCACCTCGGCCGACTTGTAAAACTGGGCGTAGAGCGGATTGAACCGGTTAGTGAGTTCGCCGGGGTCGCCCACCATCGCGTTCATCGAGATGCTGCGGATGCGCAAGCCATTGGGCGCCGGCTCGCGGTCCGCCGGGCATTTGTAGATCTTGGTGGATCGGTTGGCAAAGGGTCCCAGTTTCGAGTCGGTGAGATAAACCAGGTTAGTGTTGTCGTCGCTTGCCTGCCAATCCTCAACGTTGTTGGCCCACGTCTGGCGGCGCACAAGGGTCTCGGGCACCCCGTGGTTGTTAACCAGCAGATCACCATTGTCTTCGGCATACAAAACCCACGCCAGCGAGAGTTGCTGAAGGTTGTTGGCACAAGTCGCCGTCTCCGCAGCGGCTTTCGATTTGCCCAGTGCCGGCAGGAGCAGAGCTGCCAAAATGGCGATGATGGCAATCACCACCAGCAATTCGATCAGGGTGAACGCGCAGAGTGAAGGCAGTCCCATGCCCCAAGTCCCCGAAACATCCGAAGGGGCGAAGTCCGAATCCGCGTTTATTGGCTTTGGCATATCTTCGGCCAATGAGTATTCTGGCGCAGACTCGGGCATCGGCTTCAGGCCATCAAGGCCATTTGCTTTGAAGTGAGCAGCCACTCGAGTGAGGCGCAGCGGCCGTGCTTCAACGACCCGATGATCAGCTTGCACAAGCTACCCTTTTTCATAACAATCGAGAAATCCTCACCGCCGGACACCAGCAGTGAGATCAGCTCGCTCAGAAAGGGCTCGTGGCTTGAGAGCAAAACGTCTTCCGGTGGGGGTTGAAGGCGGTTGAGATATTCGATCAGCTTCTTCGGGCTGCCTCCCGGGGTCAGTGTGTCCGAGAATTCCAGTTTCCTGCTCGTGTTGAATGCCTCAGCAACGATTTTCGCGGTTTGCCGCGCGCGCACGTACGGGCTGGACAAAATAAGATCGAAGGACAGTCCGAGCGCTTTCATCGCCTCGGCGACTTGGCAAATCTTGCGCTCCCCTTCGGGAGTGAGCGGACGGTCAGCATCTCTCGCAATCCACAGCGCGCTTTGTTCCACGGCGATGCCGTGACGTAGCAAGTAAAGATTCATAGGCTGTTAGCTTTGCTGGTTAATTGTTATTCAGATCTCTCGGACACCACGCCGGATCGTTTGCGGCCGCGATCGTCAGCGGGATCATTCGCCGACACCGGTTTCATGGAGCGCGGCGAAATCATTTCCTGCGCTTCTCCGGCGCGAACGGCGACGGGACGAGTCTGACCTGCGGGTAGCGCGTTTTGCCGGCCGCCGGCTTGCGGGACGCGTCATCTCCGGGAGCGGCTTGCGCTAGAAACTCGAACTGGCTTCGGCGTGGCTTTGCCCTCCGCGCCGGCATCACTCGCAGATACGAGCCATCCGGCTGGAGCAACCGCGCCTTGACGGTGTCCGCCAGGGAAGTGGCGAGAATCTCGCTGATGATCCGCTCCCGCAACACGCCATCCTCGATGGGGAACGCCAGCTCGATACGCCGGAAGAAATTGCGGGACATCCAGTCCGCACTGCTCACGAAGACCTGCGGCTGGCAGGCATTCTCAAAGTAATAAATGCGGCTGTGCTCGAGAAACCGGTCCACGATACTTCGCACCGTGATGTTCTTGCTGATACCGCAAATGCCCGGTCGCAGGCAGCAGATGCCGCGAATAATCAGATCAATCTGCACTCCCGCTTCCGAAGCGCGGTAAAGGGCTTCGATGATCCGCCGCTCAGCAAGCGAATTGATTTTCAGAATAATGCGGGCGGGCAGTCCCTTTCGGGCGTTCTCGGCTTCGCGCTCGACTAACTGAAGCAGGCGATCCGCGAGCTCGAACGGCGCGGCCAGCAGCCTGCGCAGACCCTGAAATTGGCAAATCCCCGTCAGCAAGTTGAAGAAATTGGTGACGTCCTCGCAGAATTCGGGCCGGCAGGTAAAGAGGCCGAGGTCGGTGTAGATGCGCGCGGTCGTGGGGTTGTAATTGCCGGTGGCCAGATGGACGTAGCGACGGATGTTATGGCCTTCGCGCCGCACGACCAGGCAGCTCTTGGCGTGGATTTTGTAACCGACCAAGCCATAGACCACATGGACGCCAGCCTCCTCGAGATGCCGCGCCCAGAGGATATTGTTGGCTTCGTCGAACCGCGCCCGCAGCTCGACCACGGCCGTCACCTGTTTGCCGTTTCTTACGGCGTTCTCGAGCGCGCCGATAATCCGCCGGTCGCCACCGGTGCGATAGAGTGTCTGCTTGATCGCCAGCACATCCGGGTCCGATGCAGCCTGTTCGAGAAAACCCACGACGCTGTTGAAGGTCTCATACGGATGATGCAGCAGAATGTCCCGCTCGCGAATGGCCGCAAACAGATCCGGCCGGTCGCGCAGCGCGGCCGCCACCGGAGCGACAAATGGCGGGTCACGCAGTTCAGGCGAGTGGTCGCCCTCGACGAGCGCCATCAACCCGGTGGGATTGAGCGGCCCATCAATCATATACAAGTCGTCCTCGGTCAGCCGCAGCGTCTTGAGCAGCGGCTCGCGGACAAATGGCGGGCATTCGTGATCGATCTCCAGCCGCACGGCGTCGCCTTTTCGGCGATTGTGCAATTCGTTCTCCACCGCCTTGAGCAGGTTGGCGGCATCCTCTTCATCGATGTAAAGCTCGCTGTTGCGCGTGACGCGGAATGGCCAGTAGCCAAGCAGTTCTGTGCCCGGAAACAAACCCGCCAGGTGATGGCCGATGAGCCGGTCGAGATACACGTAATCCTGGCGGGCGTCGGTTCGCGGCAGTTTGACCATGCGCGGCAGGATGCGAGGGATTTGCACCACCGCCATGTGCTTGAGCACCTCCCGGTTCTTGGGCATCTCGAGTCGCACAATCAGGTTCAACGACTTGTTGAGCAGTTGCGGAAAAGGGTGCGCCGGGTCGATTGCCAGCGGCGTCAGCGTCGGTTGAACTTGAGTCCGGTAATAATCCTCCACCCAGGCCAGATCGGCTGGTTCGAGCCTGGCAATTTCGAGCAGCCGGATGCCATTGGCCGCCAGCGTCGGCAGCAACTCCTCGCGCCAGCAAGCATATTGCTGCTCGACCATGCGCCGCATCCGCTTGACGACCGCGCGAAAGGTCTCGCTCGCCGTCAGCCCGTCCATCGAGCGCTCGACAGCGTCGCTCTCGATTTGCTGCTTGATGCCTGCCACACGGACTTCGAAGAACTCGTCGAGATTCGAGCTGACGATGGAGAAGAACTTCACCCGTTCCAACAACGGGTTTGTTGCGTCCAGCGCCTCCTCGAGCACGCGGTGGTTGAATTCCAACCAGCTCAATTCTCGATTGATAAAATGAGCCGGCCTGAAAGACATCGTTATTGCTTTGGATTCCACAACCAGCAGGAAGGTAACGACCATGCCGGGGTTTGGAAAGAAACAAAGCGGAACAGAAACAAAACGCGCGAAGTGTCGCGGATTTGGTTGCCGTTGTTTCAACTTGGCCTAAGCTGCAAGCCAGATGGAACCCATCCGCCGGGCAGTTATTGATATCGGCACCAACTCTGTCAAGTTGTTGGTCGCTGATGTCGCCGGCCATGACATCCGGCCGATCCGAGAGGAAAGCAAGCAAACGCGGCTTGGACACGGCTTTTACGAGACCCGCCGCCTGCGACCGGAGGCGATTGCCGCCACGGCCACGGCCGCCGCCGGCTTCGCCGCCACGGCACGTCAATGCCAGACCTCCTCCATCCGCGTCATCGCCACCAGCGCGGCGCGCGAGGCGACGAATGTGAAGGAACTGACTGCCGCCATCAAACTGGCCGCCGGCTTGGATGTCGAGGTCATCTCCGGAGATCAGGAAGCGGACTGGGGCTTTAAAGGAGTGACCTCCGACCCGAAGCTCGCACAAACGCCCTTGCTGCTGTTGGATGTGGGCGGCGGCAGCACCGAGTTCGTTCTCGGCCAGGGCGAGGACAAAAGCTTCCGGCACAGTTTCCCAGTCGGCACGGTGCGGCTGATGGAAACGATTCCTTGCAGTGACCCACCCACATTGGAGGAACTCCATACCTGCCAGCAGTGGCTCCGCGAATTTCTGCGGAAGGAAGTGCGTCCGAAGCTGAGTCAGGCGGCGGCTGAAGCGAAGCAGAGGGTAGAGCGCGAAGGGGAGAGGTTCGCGAGGGAACCGGGCCTTTTCACTCCAGTTTCGGAGACGCGCACCGGTGGGGTGCAACTCGTGGGCATTGGGGGCACAGCGAGCATCCTGGGCTGCATGGAAGCGAAATTGGAAACCTTCGACCGCGAGCGGCTGGAGGCGACACGCTTGAGCGCAGCGCGCGTATCCTGGCATTTGGAGCGCCTCTGGAGTCTGGCTTTGGAAGAGCGAAAGAAGATCATTGGCCTGCCGAGCAGCCGCGCAGACGTGATTCTCATGGGGGTGGCGATCTACGAAGCGGTGATCGAGCAACTTGGCTTCCTCGAGTTGCGGATCAGCACCCGCGGGTTGCGCTTTGCGGCAGTGATGGATTCAGCGGAGGATTGTCCAACAACCTGAAGTTCGGCTTGAAATAGGCGCTGGAGAGCGGTGCGAATGATTATGGGCATAAGGGACAGACAAATCATAGACAGAAAGATTATAGACAGAAAAATGGGAAAGGATCGGTTCTTCTTCCAAAGGACTTCGCCCGGTAATCCGCAAATGATTTCGTTTCGCAGGGTCAAGGAACTGAATCAGCTTACGCTGGCCGGTTTTTGCCCTTGTCGGGCGGTTCGCCTCCGCCGCCCGCAACATCGAACATGCTCATCTCCCCGCAAAAGCGTTGAAATGGGGAGGGGAGTGTGGGAATTTTACATAATGAGTGCGGTTAAAGTCGATAGCGCCAAGCGAATCCGCCTTACGGTACTGACGGTCGTTTTGGTGGTGCCCTAAAACAAACGCCAGGCCAAGTCGGCCCCCTCTCCCGGTTCTAGCCCGGGAAATGGGCCTTAGCCCGCTGCTGACAACGTAGCGAGTGGGGTGGATGACGGCATTTCGGGTTGTGCGGGGTGAAGTGTCCCAAAATCTGGGCATCGCCTCTAAGGCCTCAGATCGAGTCGGTTCCATTTGCGGAGCCGGACACCGTTGATCCCAGGGCTTTACGCCAGAAACAAGTCGGCTGACACGCTGAAATGCTTTGCCAGCGTGCGGACGTGTGCCAACGTCAATTGCCGTTCGCCGCGCAGAATCATCGCGCCCAGCGTGCGGTGAACGTCCAGCAGCCGCGCCAAATCTGCCGCGCTCATGTCGTGCGCGTCCAAAAGGTGCTGCAAGGCGTCCAGCGCATTGACTTTGGGCGTGGCGAGTTGCGCGTGTTCCTTTTCGTAATCTTCAATCAGGCGGCAGAGCAGGTCAAAATAGTCCTCTTGGTCGGGTGTCAGCTTGTGACCGGCCATTGCGTCGGTGATTTCCACGACGTTTACAAAATCCACATGGTCATGGATTGGGCGTGGCGTCAGCATCCGGCACAGGCTGGCGTAGTCTTTGGGCAGCCGGACAAATTCAGTTTTCGCGCGTGTTGTCTTCATCTTCATAATGTTTCTTTCCAGCGGTCTTTGCTGTATTCGGCGTGCGTCATAAAACGCAGGGTATAGACGATCTGGCAGTTGAAATGCGCCGCGGCAATCAAGCGGTAATCATTCCGCAGGAGGTTGAAAATCAACACCATCCGCCCGCTGCGGACTTTTACGGCGTCCGTGTCGGGATAACTCCGCCGCACATCCACCAGATGGCGCCAAGTTGCCGCCTTGACCGTCTTGCGCCAAACATCCAGGTGACGAGCCGCCGCGGGATGTTCCCGCCCCGCCGCCACCAGAAACGCTTCTTTGATGATGCGCACGGAGACAGTTTGTATTCACCCGCCGGCCTTGTCAAACACGAGTTACCCGCGCGGCACGGCGCGAGTAACCGCACGTAAAGTCGAAGTGATTCTCCCCGACAACCCTCACCCAGTCTGCGGCATCCGCCACCTGCGCGGGTAAAAAGGGTCAATACTGGACTGACACTTGTACGCTGTGGTGTCGGACGACATGCCGCTCCTGACGGAGCTAACGTGAGGCAAGCCCAGCGCTGCATCAGAATCTTCCAGCGCCTCCGCCAATCTCACCTCAAAACCATCATTTCCATAATCCACGTTGCCGATGCCCAGTAAGGCAGGCACGGGTTTGGAGGGTGTGCTGGAGTTGTTCGCGGAGGTTGGGCATCAGATGTCCTCGCCAAGTGTCTTGACCAACTGCTGAGCAGACGCGATAAATCCGTTAGCTCCGTTAGGAGCGGCATGTTTATAGCGATGCGGCCCCACCGAGTCGTTCTCAAGCTCCGGCTGGAGCGGCATGTTTGGCTGACAATGGACGGTGGTTTTTTCTTCCATGGCAGGGCTGATTGCCCGGCGGGGAGACATCACTCCGCTTAATCGCCGGCTTCTGAGACAATGAACCTTTCAATCTGGGGCGTTGGGTTGGTGGGGCGATGGGGAGAAATACCCGTCGTCACCACGTGGGGCAATGCCTGGATATCAGAAGCCGGAGCGGCGTGATTACGCTTCGGCTAGGGCCTGGTGAGATTGGTTGGCGCCACATCTGTATTATCCCGGATCCAACCACATCACTCCGTTCTCCGTTCATTCGGCGGCCAATTTAGCATTGGAAACACGCCCGATTTGGAGTATGCCAACCATCATGCGTAATCGCTTTTACTCCATCTACTCGCACGGCATCATCCGGGCGGCGGTGTGCCTCCCGTCCCTGCGGGTGGCGGACCCGAGCTTCAATCTGGAGCGCACGCTCGCCTTGGCCCGGCAGGCGTCCGAAGCGGGCGTCGCGGTGGCGCTGTTCCCGGAATTGGGCTTGTCCGCTTACACCAACGATGATTTGTTCCATCAGGACGCGCTGCTGGACGCCAGCAAAGCCGCGGTTGCGCAGTTGGTCAAGGCGAGCGCGGGGCTGGCGTCGGTGCTGGTGGTCGGTGCGCCGCTGCAGTTCGAGGCCAAGTTGTTCAATTGCGCGGTGGTGATTTATCGCGGGCGAGTGCTCGGGCTGGTGCCCAAGACGTTCCTGCCTAATTACCGCGAATATTACGAGAAGCGGCAGTTCGCTTCGAGCCGCGACGCACTCTGTCGCGAGGTGCTATTCCTTGGCGAACGGTTGCCCTTTGGGAACGACTTGATTTTTGAGGCGGGCAATGTCGAAGGCTTCAAGTTGCACGCCGAGATTTGCGAGGACGTATGGACGCCGATTCCGCCCAGCACCTACGCCGCGCTGGCCGGCGCCACCGTGCTGGTCAATCTTTCGGCCAGCAACATCACCATCGGCAAGGCCGAATACCGGCGCAACCTGTGCGCGTCGCAGTCGGGGAAGTGCATAGCGGCCTATCTGTATTCCTGCGCCGGTCCCGGCGAATCCACCACGGATCTGGCCTGGGACGGCCATGCGTTGATCTACGAGAATGCCGACCTGCTAAGCGAGTCCGAGCGGTTTGCCGACTGCGAGCAGATGATCACGGCGGACATCGATCTGGAACGGCTCGTGCAGGACCGGATGCGCATGACCAGCTTCACCGATTCGGCCGGCGAATGCCGCGACCGGTTGGTGGCGATGCGACACATTCCATTCGAGTTCCGCGTGCCGGCGGGCAAGGTTCCTTTGCAACGCCACATCGCCCGATTCCCTTATGTGCCGAGCGATGCGCGCGAGCGTGACCAGCGGTGCTTCGAGGCCTACAACATCCAGGTACACAGTCTTTTGAAGCGGCTATCGAGCACGGGGACCAAGCGGGTGGTGATTGGTATCTCGGGCGGCCTCGACTCGACGCATGCGCTCATCGTGGCGGCCAAGACGATGGATCGGATGAAGTTGCCCCGCAAAAACATCCTGGCCTACACCATGCCCGGTTTCGCCACGAGTAATCTCACGCTCACCAATGCCCACAAATTGATGAAAGCGCTGGGTGTCACGGCAAGCGAAATCGACATCCGGCCCGCCTGCAAGCAGATGTTCCGCGACATTGGCCATCCGTTTGCCGAGGGCAAGCAGGAGTATGATGTGACTTTTGAAAACGTGCAGGCAGGCGAGCGGACTTCGCACCTGTTTCGCCTCGCCAACCTGCGCAACGCGATGGTGCTGGGCACGGGCGACCTCAGCGAACTCGCCCTCGGCTGGATGACCTACGGGGTTGGCGATCACATGTCGCATTACAACGTGAACTGCTCGGTGAGCAAGACGCTGATTCAGCATCTGATCCGCTGGGTTGTCTCGTCGGGGCAATTCGACCAGGCGGCCAACGTCACCCTCGAGGCGATTCTGGCGACCGAGATCTCACCCGAACTCGTGCCCCATGCGGACGGTGACTCGGCCAAGCCAGCGCAGAAGACCGCCGACAAGGTCGGGCCCTATGAACTGCAGGATTTCAACCTTTACTTCATCACCCGGCACGGCTTCCGCCCAAGCAAAGTTGCCTTTCTGGCCTGGCACGCGTGGAGTGACAAGAAGCGGGGTTCCTGGCCGGATTTGCTGCCGGCCGAAAAGCGCAACGAGTACGACCTGGCTGCGATCAAGAAGTGGCTCGATGTGTTCTTATATCGCTTTTTCAAAATCAGCCAGTTCAAGCGCTCGGCGATTCCCAACGGCCCGAAAGTCGGCTCCGGCGGGTCGCTCTCGCCGCGCGGCGACTGGCGCGCTCCCAGCGACTCCGAGGCGGACGTATGGCTGAAGGAGCTGCGGGAGAATGTGCCGGGGTGATTCTACGCCTTTTCCAACCGGCGCGAGCGCCACAGATAGAAAATTGCGGGATAGACCAGCAGCTCCATGATGGTGGAAGTAATGACGCCGCCGATCATCGGCGTGGCGATGCGTTTCATGACGTCCGCGCCGCTGCCGTGGCTCCAGAGAATGGGCGCAAGGCCCCCGATGATGACGCAGGCGGTCATGGCTTTGGGGCGAACGCGCTTGACGGCTCCGTGATAGATGGCATCACGCAGGTCGGCGACGTTGCGCATTTTGCCATTTTTGATCCATTGGTCGTAAGCCAGATCGAGGTAGAGGAGCATGACGACGCCGGTTTCGGCATCGAGGCCGGCCAGGGCGATGATGCCGACCCACACGGCGACGCTTAGGTTGTAGTGAAGGAGGGCGAGGATGCCAATGGCCCCCACCAGGGAGAATGGCACGGCCAGCATAACGATGGCGGTTTTGATGGCCGAGCGTGTGTTGAGATAAATGATCAGGATGATGAGCAGGAGGGTGAGCGGCACGACAATCATCAGGCGCTGCTGGGAACGAAGCATATATTCGTACTGACCGCTCCAAAAGATGTTGTAACCGCTGGGCAGGTTGATCGTGCCTTTGGCAACGGCCTCGTTCACGGCGCGCATGGCCATTTGGACGTAGGTGCCGATGTCGATGCCTTTGACGTCCACATAAATCCAGGCGTTGGGCACGGCCGCCTCACTCTTGATACCCATAGGCGCGTGGACGGTGTCGATTTTGGCCAGTTGGCCCAGTGGCACTTGCGCGCCCGTCCGAGTAGGCACGACGATTTCGCGCAGGGCACCGAGGTTCTCGCGGAAATCGCGGCTGTAGCGGAGGTTGATCGCGTAGCGTTCGAGGCCCTCGACGGTGGTGGTCAATGGCATGCCGCCCAAGGCGACTTCGAGCACGTCCTGAACATCGCCGATGGTGAGGCCGTAGCGGGCTATGGCATCGCGGTCGATATTGAACTGGATGTAATTGCCGCCCATGGTGCGCTCGGCGAACGCGCTGAGGGTGCCGGGGACAGTCTTCACCACGGCCTCAATCTCCGAGGCGACGCGCTCCAACTCCGCGAGGTTGGGTCCGGCGACCTTGATGCCGACCGGCGTTTTGATGCCGGTGGCCAGCATGTCGATACGGGTCTTGATGGGCATGGTCCAGGCGTTGTTCAGGCCGGGGAGTTGCACGGCGGCGTTCATCACGTCGATCAGTTCGTCCGGGGTGCGGCGCCGGTGGGCGATGATATTGCCAGCGTCGTCTTTGATGTCCACCACCGGCCATTCTTCTTCGGGCTTAAGCATGATGGTGGTCTCGACCATGTCGAAGGGAGCGGGGTCGGTGGCGGTTTCGGCGCGGCCTATTTTTCCGAAGACGTGGCGGACCTCGGGGAACCGGCGAATCATCTTATCGGTGGTCTGGAGAACTTCGCGAGCCTTGGTGGGGGAGATGCCCGGGAAGGTAGTCGGCATGTAGAGCAGATCCCCTTCATAAAGCGGCGGCATGTATTCCGAACCGATATTTTGGTACGGGAAAAACTTCCCGGCCTTAAATGCCCATTCCTTGGCTTTGCCGTCGGGCAGGAGGCGCGCGGTGAGATTGTTCCAGGGGAAGAACACCCAAACGATCAGACCGGCGGCAGTGAAGATGACAGGCCAGCGCCATTTGATGACGAAATCAATCACCGGATGGTAGAGCCAGATGAGGAGACGGTTGATGGGGTTTTTCTCCTCGGCGGGAATTTTTCCGCGGATGAAGAAGCCCATAAGAATCGGGGCAAGGGTGATCGAGAGCAGCGCGGCGGCGCCCATGGAATAGGTCTTGGTGAAAGCGAGCGGCTTGAAAAGGCGCCCTTCCTGTGCCTGGAGCGTGAACACCGGGATGAACGACACGGTAATGACCAGCAACGAATAAAAGAGCGTGGGGCCGACCTCGATCGACGCATCGCGGATGATGTCCCAGTGAGGCTTCCTGCCCTGGTCGTGCTCCATGTGTTTGTGGGCGTTCTCGATCATGATGATGACGGCGTCCACCATGGCGCCGATGGCGATGGCGATGCCGCCCAGTGACATGATGTTCGAGCTGATCCCCTGGCCGAACATGACCAGGAAAGACATGAGTACGGCGATGGGCAGGATGAGGATGGCGACAAACGCGCTGCGCAGGTGCATGAGGAAGGCGATGCATACCAAGGCGACGACGATGCTTTCCTCGATGAGCTTTTCCTCGAGGGTTTTGACCGCGCGCTGAATCAGGGCACTACGGTCATAGACAACGGTGTATTGCACGTCCGCTGGGAGGCCCTTCATGGCCTGATCCAGCTTCTTTTTTACATCGAGAATGACTTGGCGGGCGTTGGCGCCGTAGCGCACGACGACCACGCCGGCGATGGTTTCACCTTCGCCGTTTAGCTCAGCGATGCCGCGGCGCATGTCCGGGCCGAACTCAACGTTGGCGACCTGTCGAAGGAGGATCGGCACCCCCTTGTCTCCGACACCCACAGCAACTTTGCGCAAGTCCTCCAGATTCTGGATGTAGCCGCGCACTTGCAGCATGAACTCCTTTTCCGAGAGTTCAATGGACCGTCCACCCACTTCGCCGTTGCTCCGTTTGACCGCCATGGCCACTTCGGAGATGGAGAGGTTGTAGGCGCGCAGTTTGGTCGGGTCCACGGTGATCTGGTATTGCTTGACGAAACCGCCGACGGAGGCGACCTCGGACACGCCTTCCACGGAAGCCAATTGGTAGCGCAGATACCAGTCCTGCATGGAGCGGAGTTCGGCGAGATCCCGGTTGGTGGAGTTGATGGAATACATGAATGCCCAACCCACACCGGTGGCGTCGGGCCCGAGGCTGGGGGAGACGCCTGAAGGCAGCCGGCCGCTCAAACCGCTGAGATATTCGAGCACGCGACTGCGGGCCCAGTAGGGATCGGTACCGTCCTCGAAAATGATATAGACGAACGAAAAGCCGTAGAAGGAGTAGCCGCGCACGACTTTCGCTTTGGGCACCGAAAGCATCTTGGTGGTGACGGGATAGGTGAGATGGTCCTGGACGATCTGCGGCGCCTGGCCCGGCCACTCGGTATAGACAATGACCTGCACGTCGGACTGGTCAGGGATCGCGTCCAGCGGGATGTTCTTGAGCGCGTAAACGCCGCCCAGGACCAACAGAATCGTCCCCAGCAGGACGATGAACTTGTTCTTGAGCGAAAAATCTATGATGCCTTTGAGCATAAGTGTCGCCCTCAGTGCTGGTGTTGCTGCGGCATCGTGGCATCACTGGGCGGAGGCCCCGGATGCTGCTTGCGCCAGTTCTCCTCGGCGATCCCGCCATGAGAAACAGTGCTGGTGCGCACGAGGTCCATTTCGCACTTCGGACATTTGCCCGACTTGTCCGATACCACGTCTGCGTGGGAGGACATCGGGCAGGTGTAAAGGGTGGCGGTCAGGGCCGGCGTTTTCTCAGCGTTGGCCTGGTTCGTAGCGGCATTTGAAAGCGGTGGTGCCTCCATCACAGGAATAAGTGTCATGGCGCACTTGGGGCACTTGCCCGGTTTGTCGGAGCGCACGCCGCTGTCTTCGGGCATGGGGCAAGTGTAGTAGAGCAGTTGCCCGCCAGGTTGCAGTCGCTTGAGCGCGGCACCCGAGACGGGGACGAGCGTCATGCCGCAGATGGAGCACTTGCCGGGGTGGTCGTATTGGATGGAGACGTGCTCGGGCATCGGGCAGATGTATTTGACGGCCTCCGGACTCGTGGAGTGTGGAGCGGTGGCAACGTTGAGCGCGGGAGACGCTTCGCCGCTCGCACGCGCTGACGGCTTCTTGGGTTCGAGCATTTTCTGGATCGCCTCACGGAGCTGGCTTTCTGAATCGAGCATGAACTGGCCGGAGGTGACAATCTGTTCGCCGTCCTTGAGTCCGCTGAGGACCTGGTACATGCCGTTCTCGGCTTGGGGTCCGAGAGTGATGGCGCGCGGCTCGAACTTGCCTGCCTCCAAGGCGACAAAGACGGTGTTCTTCTCGCCGCTGCGCAGGATGGCCATATCGGGCACCAGCAAAACAGAAGGGTCCAACTCGGAGGCGACCTGGACGGTGGCAAACATGCCGGGCTTGAGGAAATAGCCTGGGTTGTGGAATTCCATGCGCACTCGCGCCGTGCGGGTTTTCTCGTCCACGTTGGGATAGATGTAGGTGACTCGCCCGCGGAACTCACGGTCGGGGAGGTAAGAGAGGGTGACGGTGGCTTCCTGGCCCAGTTTGAGGTAAGCGAGATCCTGTTCGTAAATCTGCGCTTGCACCCAGACCAGGCCCAAGTCGGCCAGCCGGTATATCTTCATGCCCGGGTCCACCATCTGGCCCTGGACCACCATTTTTTCGAGGACAAAGCCGTCCATCGGGGCCAGGATGCGCAAGGTTTTAGTGGGCTGCCCGGTGCGCTCCAATTCGGCGATTTGGCCGGCCGAGATGTCGAGAAACCTCAGCTTGTTGAGCGCGCTGCCTTTGAGCGAAGCGCCGTCGGGAGAATTGGTGCCTGGCTCGATCGCGAGCAAGTATTCGCGTTGAGCGCTGTAGAGCTCTGGTGAATAAATCTCGAACAAGGGATCGCCGCGATGCACCTGCTGGCCGGTGGCATCCACGTAAAGTCGCTCGATCCAGCCTTTGAACTTCGTGGTCACGTCTTCCATCGCAGTTTCGTTGTAATCAATGGCTCCTACCGTGCGAATGGTGCGGCGCAATGGCCCGCGGGTAACGAGTGCGGTGCGGATGCCCATGTTTTGGGTGGTCACCGGGTCAACCGCGATGGCCTGCGAAGCGGCGGCGCCGGCCTTATTTTGCGTGAGCTTCATGCCGCAGATGGGGCAGTTGCCTGGCGTGTCCTGCACGACCTGCGGATGCATGCCGCAAGTGTAGATGGTTTTGTGAGCCTCTTCGCTGCCGACGGTGGCGCTGCTGCTGCGGCCACAGCCGGTCAGGAAGGATGCGGCACAGCCGACAATTGCGAGGGACAGGATGAACAGGGAAATGAGTTTGAGAGCTTTCATTTGAAATTGCGCACAGGGTTAGGTCCAGCTTGTGAGCGGCTTACATCCCGCCCCGGTTCGTTTTGTTCGGGGAAGACCGGGCACCGCCGTTCATGGGTGCGGTACTCGACCCCGTCGAAGGGCTGGCTGGCGACATGCCCTGAATGATCAGCGAGAGCTCCGCCAGGACGACTTCGCGTTGTGTGGTGGCTTCCACCTTATCCAATTTGAACCCGAGCAGGGTGCGTTCGGTGTCCGTCAGGTTGAAGAAGTCGATCTGGCCGGCGAGGTAACCGGAGCGGGCGACTTCGAGCGACCGGCGCGCCTTGGGCAGGAGCTTTTCATTCAGGAGTGACAGATTCCGCGTCGCCTCCCGGTAGAGATAGGATCGTTCGGCGAAATCGACGGCCAGCGCGATCTGCTCGTCTGATAACCGCGCTTCAGCCGAGCGTTTGTTGGCTTGCGCCTCGGCAATTTGGGCGGCGATTTTGTCGCGCCAGATAGGAAGCGAGAGGGTGCCTGGCCCCCCCGGGATACGGTAAAGTGCAGGGTTCATCTTCACGTCGGCCATGAAGCCCAGGCTGAAGTCGGGAAGACGCCCTTTGCGGGCGAGGCTGATGGAAGCTTCAGCAGCGCGGACTTCGGCTTCCAGGGCTTTGAGGCGCTGATTCTGATCGAGGGCGGTCTCGAAGAGTTTGTCCGATGTAAGATCGAGAGAGGTGGACTCGAAGTGTTGCGGCAGGGGCGGCGCCGGTTCGCCAGGCTTCATGCCTAAGGCCGCCTTGAATTGGGCCAGCAGGGAGCTGCGCGAATCCTCGAGGTTGGCGATTGCGGTGGTGAGCCGATCCTGCTCGATTTGGGCGCGCAGCACGTCCTGGAGCGTAACCTTGCCCACTTCGTTTTGGTCGCGGGCCAGCTTCTCCAACTCGTTGAGCAGTTGCAGCGTTTCCTGGTTGACGCGGGTTTTCTCGGACAGGAAATAGAGCTGATAGTAAGCCCGCTTCACCTCGAAGGCGCTGGCGAGAACGGCCGATTGGAAAGCGAAGTATTTGGCGCGGCTTTGCGCCGAGGCGATGTTGGCCCCAACCCGAAGTTTGTCCGGCCAGGGGATGGTGCCCATAAGCCCGGGCATGATCGAGGTGACAATGTTCTGAATGTCCATCTGAAAGGTGAACTGGGGGTCGGGCAGCGAGCGGGCGGTCGTGATGCGCTCGACCGAGGCAGCCCAGTCGTAGTAGGCCGCTTCTACCTTCGGTTGGTTGAGCATGGCGTAGGTGAGGAAGTCGCCCAGGCTCGAGTTGGTCCCCAGGACCGGGAGAGCGGGCCTGCCGCCGTTCGGCCGGTAGCGACCGGCGGTCATTTGCACCTGCTGTCGGGCCTCCTTCTCCTCCTTCATAAGTATGCCCTTGCACCCGGAAAAAACGACGAGACTCAGCAGCAGCGCCGCCAAGCCCGGCAGCCAACGCCGCCTTCTGGTTTGGTCACTTGAATTCATAGAACGGAAACCGTCAGTCATTGGGGGCGAGTGGAAATATATCGACAGAAGTTAACACCCGACCGCGGCTCGGTTCAACTCCTAATCTTGAACAGCCCGCCGTGGAGCACGGATTTGCCCATGCGCTCTTGATGTTCATGGCCACATTGCGTCGTGATTAATTCAACTGCGTCTTAATACGTCGCGGAAGTCAAAGCTCCCTGGCTTTTTCGCATCTTCCTCTGTAATCGTTTCTGCTTCGCGAGAAAGTTCTCTGAGGGGAATCGTCGGCTCCGGCGTATTAAGCTCTGCAGCCTTGGCTGCCTCGAGCAATAGAATATGAAAACACAGTGGAATAGCCGCGAAAAGGCGCAAGACACGCAAAAACGAGGGGAACTGTAGTGCAATCCACTTGCCTTTTAGTAAGTGATGGCACCGTGACCGTCGAACGGCTACATTATTCAGGAGCGGCCAATCCGCATGGCCGCTCCGACATAAAATGAAACCGGAAAATCCAACGCAGAGCGACGCAGCCCTGCGCCAGGTGCTGCACCAGTGGAAGGTTGACATCAATCTCCCGCCGCGCTTCCAGGAGCAGATCTGGCGCCGCATCGAGCGCAGCGAACCGCAACCCCAGGTGCCGGGTTGGCTGCTGCTCATCCATCGTTTCGCTACCGCCATGGCGCACCCGTCGCTGGCCGTGAGTTATGTGACCATCCTGACGGTGGCGGGCCTGTTGGCCGGCTATTGGCAAGCCCGAGTTACCCGGGCCCATCTGGACGAAACGCTCAGCTCGCGTTACGTCCAGATGCTCGACCCCTACCAGGATTCGCCCCACTGACCGCATGAGAGGCTTGATGGCAATGCTGCGACTGGTTTGTGGTCCAAGCCTTGAGTTTTCCGCGTCGATCCAATGAAACGCCCAACCTTGATTCTTATCGCGGGTTTGGTTGCCGCCGTGGCCGCCTACTGCGGGATTTATCATGCCGGAACCGCCAATTGCTGTCGCATGGAGCAAGGCCACGCCCCGGAACTGGCCTGGCTCAAGCAGGAATTCCACCTGAGCGCCGCCGAGTTCACGCGCATATCGCAAATGCACGAACAGTACTTGGCCGGCTGCGCCGAGCGCTGCCACCGGATCGACCTGAAGAACCAGGCGCTGGCGCAGCTCCTAACCGTCACCAACGCCATCACTCCCGAGATCGAAAAGGCCCTCACCGAATCCGCCCTGCTCCGGGCCGAGTGCCAAAAGAAGATGCTGCAACATTTCTACGACGTCAGCCGCACGATGCCGCCGGAGCAAGGCCAGCGCTATCTGGCCTGGGTCCAGAGCAAGACGGTCCTGTCGGACAGCCACAGCCAGATGCACCATTAAGGGGTTGAGCCGCTACGCTTTGGCCAATCCAACCTCTCAATGACGCCAGCCGACAGCGACGCACAGGACCGGAGCGACATGGGCCGCTTGAGCTCGGGCGACGACGCGGCTTTGAACGCCCTGATGGACCGGCACGGCGAGCGTCTGTTCCACTATCTGCTCCGCCAGTTGAACAACGAATCCGACGCCGCCGATCTGGCTCAGGAGAGCTTCGTCCGTGTTTACCAGAATCGCACCCGGTTCGACCCCGCGCATAAGTTCTCCACCTGGCTTTATACCATCGCCACCAATCTCCTCCGCGACCGCTTCCGCTGGCGTCAGCGGCATCCGCAGGTTTCATTGGACGCGGAGCGGGAAGAGGCCGGCGCCATCCTTGACACCCTGCCGGACACGGCCGCCACTCCCGCTGAACAAATAGTGACTGAAGAACGCGCAGTGGAGGTCCGCAAAGCCATCGAGTCACTCCCGGACGATTTGCGCAGCCCATTGCTCCTCTCCGAATACGAGGGCCTGTCCCATGCTGAAATCGGGGCGGTGCTGAGCTGCTCGACCAAAGCCGTCGAGACCCGCCTCTATCGCGCCCGAAACCACTTGCGAAAACGTCTCGAGACGCTGATCTCTTCCTGACCTCTGATTGTCTGCCTCAGGGGGGTGCTCGCAGCCTTCGCGCAGCCCGGGCTTCTCCCTATTGGAGATCCTCGCCCAGTTCGACATTCCAATACGCCAGGTCAATGAAGTGTTTCCAGCTATCGTGCTGGCGCAGGCTGAAGTTGATCTGCACAAATGGCCGCCATTTTGGCCGCTTGGGTTTGCGAACCAAATGCATTCCCGCTTCCTGCGGCGTCCGATTCGCCTTGAGGGTGTTGCACTCGATGCACGAGCAGACGATGTTCTCCCACGTTGTCGGCCCGCCCCGGTCGCGCGGGATTACGTGGTCCAGATTCAGGTCTTTGCGATCGAAACTCCGCCCGCAATACTGGCACGTGTCTTTGTCACGCTCGAAAATATTGAGCCGCGTGAGCTTCACTTCCTTTTTCGGCAAATGATCGTATATGATCAGCAGGATCACCCGCGGCACGCGAATGCGAAACGAAACCGTCCGCACCGATTCCGGATGCGGTTCCTGTTGCGAGAAATCGTGCCACTCGTTGAAGTTATACGTCTGGAATGAACCGTCGCTGCGATCAAGCACAGCGTGGGCGTGGCCCTGAAACAAAAGTGTCAGCGCCCGGCGCGCGGTGCAGATATTGACCGCCTGCCACAGGCGATTAAGCACCAGCACATGTTGGTTAAGCACAGAACTCATATCCGTTCCAACTTGCGTCAGGTTACACAAACCAGCCTCAGGTGTCAACGCAGGGGAGTGTCATTGAGAACCTGGATGATGCGGCCAAAATCGACCGTCACCAACTCGTTGTTTGGTGTGCGAGCCATCTGATTCAACTTATGCTCCATGCTATCGAAATACGGCCCTTTGGCACAAGGCAACGCGCGCGCGGAGGCAAGCCCATGAAGCAGTCTGCTGAGCGACCGGGCCGGCGGAGAATCGCTGGCGGTCGTCGGCTGGGACAACAGTTGCTGACCCAAAGCCAGCGAATCTGGCGGGATGAGGAACACTTCCACAGGGACCGTTTCAAGCTGCAGGAGATAGACTTCCCGCAATGCATGAATAAGGCACAGAGCAGGGTTGTATTGGCTTCCCGTGGCCAGCGCGTATCCTTCGCTCGCGCGAATGCCCTTAACGCCGGAACAGCCCGCCGCCGCGAGAAAGAAGCCGGTGATCTGCCCTTTTTCCAACGCTCTCGCCCCGACGGTAAGCGCGATCTGGCTAATGTTTGACTCCGAGCCAAAGTAACTGCGAATGCGGCGGCGGCGGGTGCGGTATTTCTTGAAAGCCTGCTCGTTGAGTCGCGTTTTTAGCGCGCTGGCAATCCAGTTGGGTGCATGCGAGTAATCCGATTTGAGTTCATCGCCGCCGGTGGCGGCAATTGGTTTTGGCGTCCGAACATCAGACAGCTTTTTTCTGATGATCTCGCCCCGGCCATTCAGCGTGTAGGAGCGGAATCCAAGGTCCGAGGCTTGATTGTGAAGGACGCGATCCGTGGTCAGCAGAACTGTCCCCGGCCCAAGCAGCCGGCCCAGGATCTCGGAATCGGGGATAGCGCGGTGGGCCTTGGCGAGCAAGACGAACTCGATCTGCCGGTCCGGTGGCAAGTCCCGCTGAAACTGCCTCACCAGAGGCGAGTCGGGGCTGACGCACTCATCGAGCAGCACCCGGAGCACCTCGTGTTTTGACGTATTCGTCATACTTTGCTGCGACCTTGGCTTGCTGATCATCGCCTTCATGGAGGTAAAAACGATAGCGGAAGGTAATGCTCTTGCCGGCGGGGACCACCAGATCACCGGCGGCTTTGTCCGGCAGCTTTTCAAAATCATGCTGGCCGAAAGGGTTGGCGGCGAATAAGCCGTAATCGCGCACATGCCACCAGGTGGGATGGCGCGGATTTTCGGGATGGTCGAACATGGCGATGCCGACCGTCTTGCCATCAACCGGACCGTAGTAGTCACACCAATCGGCGCGTTTGCCCCAAGTGTCCCCGTCGCGCACGCCGGCACTGTTGACAATATGGCCATGTCCAACCTTGCCTTTGACCCGCATGGTTTCGGCCAGGCGCACCGCCATGGTCCCTTCCTTGGTGTCGCCGAGGGTCAGATCACCATCTGCCGGATGGAGTGTGATCTCGAAGTCAAGAATCCGCTCCGAAGCAGCGCCTGGATTAAAGATGCGCAAGGTTCGTTCGTCCGTGCAGAGGAGCTTGCCGTCCGAGGCGACCCATTTGTTGCGCGACTTGATGACACCAAAGTCCTGACCGGACTTAACTTCGATGAAGCCATCATGCAGGGTCTTTCCGAAATTCTTTTGCTCGGACCAGCAGTCTTGCCCGTTCACCGCGCCATGAGCAAACCAGAGCGAGCGGTGGTGAGGGTGGTCGTGCTCCTCATCCGGCACGGTCTTCATCGGCCAGTTGCGCGTCATGGCGGTCTCGCCGGGACCGATCAGCGGGTAGCAATAGGGGCGCGGCACATCTTTGAAGAAATATTCGGTAAAGAGTTGGCCGTTGATTTCAACCCGGAGCCGGTCGGCCAATTGGATGATCTGAACGCCTTGCTTTGGCGTGGCTGGCGTTTGAGCCTCAGCCCACAAGACGACAGAAGTGGTTGCAAGAGCAAACAGGGCGATGCCTGGTTTCATGATGTTTGACATAAAGGTTTCATGACGATTGAATCCGAGATTCATCCTTTGCCGGCCTTGAGGCAAGGCTTTTAAGACGTAAGGCAGACCACCATAAGATTTCGGTCTGTGTGCAAAGCCCAAACTTGCGCCCGCCACCACCAAAAGGCCAAGGTCTTGTATGATTGATCAAGAACCTCGCCTTTGCGTTGGCATCTATGAGCACGAACCCGATGTCCACGGCGTTCTGAACGGCCGGTTCGCACTCCCGGACAAGGCCGGATTGAGCGGGGAATTCTCGGTCCGGCTGAACCAGGGCCGCCTGGTCTTAACCGGGAAGGATGGACATGAACTGGGCCGTGGGCCAGAGATTCGATTGGTGCCGGAAGGCAAGGCCACCTTCACCTTGCGCGGCGTAACCATCGGAATCAACTTCCACTGGGAACGAAAGGAGGACCAGACCTTCGAGGGCGGACTGCGGCTCCTGCCCAATGCTGACGGCACGATCACCGCCATCAACGACGTGGGAGTCGAGCAGTATCTCAAGAGCGTCATTTCGTCCGAGATGAGCGCGGAAGCTCCTCTCGAGCTCCTGCGGGCTCACGCGATCACCTCCCGAAGCTGGCTGGTGGCCATGCTCGAACGGCAGAAACGGTTCAAGCAGGTCGGCGCCCCGGCCCGGCGCGGACGCGAGACCGAGGTGGAAATCGTCCGCTGGTACGACCGGGAAGATCATCAACTCTATGACGTGTGCGCCGACGACCACTGTCAGCGGTATCAGGGAATCACGAAAATCATCTCGGCAACCGCAGAGCAGGCCGTACAGAACACCCGCGGAGTGTTCCTCATTCATCGCAGCGAGATCTGCGATGCCCGGTATTCCAAATCCTGCGGCGGCCGGAGTGAGCTGTTTGAAAGCGCGTGGGAAGATGTGTCCGTTCCCTATCTCTCGACGGTGTCCGACGCCGCCGTCGAGCATCCCGTCATCGGTTCCGAAGCTGCGGCCGAGCGGTGGATACACTCGTCACCGGAAGCATACTGCAACACCACCGATGGGAAGATTCTCCGCCAGGTTCTGCCGTCCTTCGACCAGGAGACGACGGATTTCTATCGCTGGAAGGTGAGCTACACGCAGCAGGAACTCACCAGGTTGCTGCACCAGCGGTCCGGCATCGACTTTGGCGAGCTTCACCGGCTCGAGCCGCTGCACCGCGGCCCGTCCGGACGCATCGTTCGGCTCCGGATTGTCGGATCCCGGCGGACCGTCATTGTGGGGAAGGAATTGGAGATCCGGCGCTGGCTATCCCCCTCCCATTTGTACAGCAGCGCGTTTGTCGTTCAAACCGAAGGCGGCAGCCCGGATAATCCAGCGACGTTCACGCTTCATGGTGCAGGATGGGGCCACGGCGTCGGGTTCTGCCAGATCGGCGCCGCCGTCATGGCCGCCAAAGGATTCGAGGCAGAGACGATTGTGAAACACTACTTCCGTGGAGCAGAGCTGAAGAAACTGTATAACCGCGCCGGTTTTTGGGCATAGAAGCTGTGATTGTGGCCGGCAATGCGGTAGCCGCGAACGGGAGTTCGCGCTAACTTCTTCTGCTGGAGGTTTGGCGAATCGAGCGGCTACGCTTCCGGGTAGCAACGCGGCAGTAAATAAGGGAGGCAGTTAATGAGATTGTCATATTCTGAGCAAGGCATTGATTGGTCAGCGGGGGCGGCGAGCCGGTTTTGGTCTCGGTGTTGCAGCAACCACGCCAGGTGCCCTCGGGTGCCCATGGTGAGCCGCTGCAACGCCGCCACCACCCGCCGCTCGGCCTGCACCGCCTCCCCAAACCGAACAAGGCCTCCTGTGGTGGTGGGAAGGGGAGCAAAAAAGGGTAATGGAATGCCAAGTTTTGCATAGCCGGAAGCCGGCGAAACCAACATTTTTTGCTGCGACAGAGCAAAATAGAAACAAATAACATAATTAATACATAATGAATCGAATGATCCTGATGGCCGCTGTCTTGACGGCGAGCATTTTCTGCGTGTCGGCGGCCGACGTAAAAGAGAACTGGGAAAAGAATTGCACCAAATGCCACGGCCCGGACGGCAAAGGGGATACCAAGATGGGAAAGAAGTTGGAGATAAAGGATTTCACGGATGCCAAATACCAAGACTTGATGAAGGACGAGGAAATGCTCAAGGCCATCAAGGAGGGCGTTAAGGACGGGGAGAAGACCCGGATGAAAGCGGCGGAAGGCTTGACCGACGATGAAATGAAGGCGCTCGTCAAATTCGTCCGGGCTTTCAAGAAGTAGATTTTGGCGCGCGGATAGATTCGTTAAAGGTGCTGCGCTGAATAAAGGCCGGCAACAAAAAAGAATACCGTTCAACAAAACAAAAATACAATCAAGCACACATGAAAAAACTAATCATATTCAGCTTGGCGCTGCTGGTCGCGGGTGCCGTTTCGGTTCGCGCTGCGGATACCAAAGAGAATTGGGAAAAGAATTGCACTAAATGCCACGGTCCGGATGGCAAGGGCAAAACCAAGATGGGCGAGAAAAGCGGCGTCAAGGACTACACCGACGCCAAGATTCAGGAAGCTCTCAAGGACGACGCGATAACCAAAGCCATCAAGGACGGCGTCAAAGACGGTGACACCACCAAGATGAAAGCCTTCGGCGAAGTCCTGAGCGATGACGAAATCAAGGCGCTCGTCAAATACATCAGGGATTTCAAGAAATAACGCCCTCTCCGACGTAAGCCCCAGTCTAAGTTGCGGGGGATGCCTTGTCGGCTCCCCTTTTTTTAGGACGGCGGCATGCTCGGGTTCCCATAATTGCTTCATCGAAGCAAGAAATGATAACAAATCAGCAAGCGAGGGGAAGCCGCTTTGGAGTGGTTTTCTTATTTTATTGCCCGTGATTGCGCCAGGAATGATGAATGTTGCTGCCAGGATAAACTGAACAGAATGCCATGCGCCGCCTTTTGAAAATGCCGCCTCAGATCCTCCGCATCTTCCTGCTGGCGGTCGGGATTGTGACGACCTACATGATTGCGCGTTACTTTCTCACGCCGCCTTCATTTGGCCAATACGGCTGGTATCGCGGTGAGGCGCTGGTGGAGTTGGCAGAGAGACCGCTGGTTTACGCCGGCAAGCAGGCCTGTGAGGTGTGCCATCCGGACGCCTATCAGAAGCTGATGAAGCACGAGCACAAAACGCTTTCCTGCGAGGGCTGCCACGGCCCGGGAGAGGCGCATGTGAAAGACCCTCGGAAGGAGAATATTGATAAGAGCGGGTTTGCAGCTTGCCTGCGATGTCACGAGGCCAATCCATCCCGGCCCAAGTGGCAAAAACAGATCGTTATCAAGAGTCACTACACCGGATCAAAGTGTACCGAATGTCACGTCCCTCACATGCCCTCGGAGGTTCCATGAACAACCCGGTTTCCAGACGCAGCATCCTAGGCAAAGTCAGCGTCGCTGTTGTCGGTCTGCTGGTTGCTCCCGCGGCCAAGGTGGCCAAGGCGGCAGTGCAACAGGTTTTTGTCAGCCCCGGCGCGCCAAAAAGTTATGACCCCACCAAGCACAAGTGGCGCATGGCCATTGACGCCAACCGGTGCATCGGCTGCGGTCTGTGCGCAGAGGCATGCAAGAAAGAGAATCACGTTCCGGAAGGCCCCTATTTCCGCACCTGGATCGAGCGCTACATTATCACCAAACCCAAGCCAGGCTCCGCGGAGGCCCGCGGTGAGGTGTTGGTGGACTGCCGGGATGGCGGCATGCACGGCCCGCCTGAATCGCCCGTGCCCAAAGAGGAGGTTCAACATTCATTCTTCGTGCCCAAGCTGTGCAATCTCTGCGAGCACTCCCCCTGTGTTCAGGTCTGCCCCGTCGGCGCCACTTTCGACGCCCCGGACGGCGCCGTGCTGATCGATCCGAAGTACTGCATCGGTTGCGGCTTCTGCATCCAGGCCTGTCCCTATGGCTGCCGCTTCTTAAACCCGCTCACCAAGACGGCGGAGAAGTGTACGCTCTGCTATCACCGCATCACCATCGGACTTAAACCGGCCTGCGTCGAGGTTTGCCCAACCCAAGCGCGCATTTTCGGCGATCTAAAGAATCCCGTGACCGACGATCCGCTTCAACAGTTTTATCAGAACAACCGCGTGCAGTCTCTCAAGCCGCATCTCGGCACGGAGCCACGCGTGTTCTATGCCGGCATTGACAAGGAGGTTCGATAACATGACCAACGAAATGACCAACATCGTGGTCGAGGTGATGCCGCATTTCGAGGGTTACGTCTATCCGAACGAGGCCACGCAACAGCCCCTGTGGAGCATCCTGATTGTCCTTTATCCGTATATCACCGGCTTGGTGGCCGGCGCGTTCATCATGGCGTCGCTGGTCCGGGTCTTCAATGTCAGAGCACTCGAACCGGTGTATCGACTCTCGCTCTTAACGGCGTTTGCCTTTCTGCTCTGTGCTCCGTTGCCGCTTTTGTTTCACCTTGGGCATCCGGAACGATGCTTCGAGGTCATGATGACTCCGCATCTGACATCGCCCATGGCGATCTTTGGTTTCGTCTATGCCTGGTATCTGATGGCGGTGCTGTTGCTGGAATTGTGGTTCGATTACCGGCACGACTTTGTCACCTGGTCAAATATCACCCCGGGTTTCCAGGGCATGCTCTACCGGCTCTTTACGGTAGGCGTCACCGACATTACCGAACCGGCCGTCAAGCTGGACCACAAGATCGGCCATATTCTCTCCATCGTCGGCATTCCCTCGGCGTTTCTGCTTCACGGCTATGTCGGCTTCATTTTTGGTTCCGTCAAGGCCAACCCATGGTGGGGCAACGTCCTCATGCCGATCATTTTCATCATGTCCGCCATGGTCTCCGGCATTGCCCTCTGCGTCTTCAATTACCTCGTCCTGAGCTGGATTCGCCGCAAGACCGTCGATATGAACTGCATCGATGTGATGGGCAAATTCCTCTTCTACGCGTTGGTTCTGGATGCAGCCATCGAAGCGTTGGATTGGATTCATCGCCTCTATTCGGCAGAAGAGGGTTTCCGTATCATGCAGTACATGGCCCGGGAGAAACTGTTCTACACGCTGAGCCTCGGCCAGGTCGCCTTCGGCACGCTGGTGCCACTGCTCCTGCTGGGGTCGCTCCAATTGTTCCGCAAGCGGATTCCCGACTTGCTGCGCCGCCGCATGTACTTTACCAGCGGATTATTGGTTCTCATCGGCGTGCTGGCAATGCGCTGGAACGTGGTGATCGGGGGCCAGCTTTTTTCAAAGAGCCTGCGGGGTCTCATGGGCTATAAAATGGAATTTGCCGGGTTGGAAGGATGGCTTATGGGAGCGGTTCTTTTGGCGTTGCCCTTTGTTACCCTGACGATCATGATCCGGTTGTTCTTGTCCGAAAAACTGCCCAGTTCCGGCGTTCCCGACCCGGACGCCGGGCAGGCGATTTAGCCATGATTTTCAGACTCGGCTATCGCGGCGGAGAATTCGCTTTCCTGCCGGGAAATGCTTGTGCCTGGAAGACCGCCATCAGTTCAACAAGAAAATACAAAATAGTTATATGAAGAAAATAATTCCGTTAACGATCGCTTTGCTCGCGATCCCGGCTCTGTCCCTCTGCGCGGCAGACGGCAAGGCATTGTATGTCGATAAAGGCTGCGCCAAATGCCATGGAGAAGACGGCAAAGGCGAAACCAAGATGGGCAAGAAGTCCGGCGCCAAAGACTACACCAATGCCAAGGTGCAGGAAGAACTCAAAGACGACGCCGCCATCAAGGCCATCAAGGATGGCTACAAGGACAAGGATGGCAAGGTCGTGATGAAACCCTCCGACGGGCTGTCGGACGAAGACATCAAGGCCCTGGTCGCCTACATGCGAACTTTCAAGAAGTAAGCGCCTGAACCTCTGAGCACGACCCTGCGATGCAAGGCAAGTTAGCTGTTGGTCGCAGGGTTTGCCACCACGCCCTTCGCTTCCTCGGGCTAAACTCTCGATAATCCACGCAGACAACAACGCCAGGCGACTCGGCTCTCAAGTCCGATACGCGCCTCGTTTAACCTTTTTAACGTTCTAACGCTTTAACTGTCTTAACGGAATGCCTCCCGACCCCTCCTTACCATCCCCCTCGCCACGTCGGTCTTCTGTGTTTCGGAATTGGTTGAGTTTAGCCGGGTTGGTCATAGTGGTGGGGAGTGTTTTCTCGTTCTTCCTCCTCCTCCTGCTCGATGCCCTGGCCCCTTTCGCCAATCCCTACGTCGGCATCCTGACTTATCTCGTCGCGCCGAGCTTCGCGGTCCTCGGCTTCTTGTTGGCCCTGCTCGGAGCCTTTTTGCGCCATCGCCAGATCGTCAAGACCACCGGCCCGCTCCCGCCGCTCAGGATCGATCTCACCCGGCCTCGAGATCGGCGACTGCTCGGCTTCTTCCTCGCCGCCAGCGTGGTTTTCCTATTGATTTCCGCCATCGGCAGCTACCAGACCTACCATTTCACGGAGTCGGTCTCGTTCTGCGGCCAGGCGTGCCACGGGGTCATGCAGCCGGAGTTCGTGACTTACCTCAATGGACCTCACGCCCGTGTCGCTTGCGCCGAGTGCCATATCGGCAAGGGCGCCAACTGGTATGTCAGGTCAAAATTGTCCGGCACCTACCAGGTCTATGCCACCATGGCAGACAAGTACCCGCGCCCAATCCCGACACCCGTCAAGAACCTCCGTCCCGCCCAGGAGACCTGCGAGGAATGCCATTGGCCCAAGAAGTTCGTCGGCAATCTTGAGCACACCTTCGTCAGTTTTCTCGGTGATGACACCAATACGCCGTTCACCGTCCGGATGCTCATGAAAGTTGGCGGCGCCGACCCGACCCACGGCCCGGAAGGCGGGATTCATTGGCACATGAATGTTCGCAACAAAATCGAGTACGTTGCTGCGGATGAGGCGCGGCAGAAGATTCCCTGGGTGCGCATGACGGATTCCCAAGGGGTGATCACTGAGTTCCGCACCTCGAAATTCACCAATGCTGTTGATCAGGCTTCCATCCGCCAGATGGACTGCATGGATTGCCACAATCGGCCTGCCCATCGCTATCAGACCCCCAATGCCTCGGTCAACATGGCCATGCAGCTCGAGAAGATCGATCGTTCGTTGCTCTACATCAAGACCAATGCCATCTATGCGCTGACGCGGCCCTACACCAATCAAACTCAGGCGCTGCAGGGCATCGCCACGATTCTCTCGCAGCGTTATCCGGGCGATGTGCGCATTCGTCCGACCATTGATGCGGTGCAGCAGATTTACACGAACAACTTCTTCCCGGAAATGAAGGCCAGTTGGAAAGTTTACCCGGACAACATCGGCCACAAAGATTGGCCAGGCTGCTTTCGGTGCCACGACGGTCTCCACAAAACGGCGGATGGCAAGCGGACGATCAAGGCCAATGACTGCAATGCATGCCACACGATCTTCGCCCAAGGTAATGGCGCCGAATTGGACCAACTCTCGCCGAAAGGGCAGAAGTTCAGGCATCCGGGCGGAGATGATGTCGATGGCGGTTGCAGTGATTGCCATAAAGGCGAATAGCTGTGATGACCCTCCCTGGCCACACGGTAGCGTTGACATCGCAACAACCGAAATAAGAAGACCCCGGAATGAAAAAGTGCCCTATCTCCAGAACCAATCTCTTGCAGACTCCCAGATTCCTGGCATCTCGACTCCTCCGACTCGCGTCTGGCGTCTGGGAGCTTGGCGCTCTGCTTTTGCTCTGCCTGGGGCTATTCTCCTCTGCGCAGGCGGCAGAAAAGGGTCCGAATAACGCATGCCTCGATTGCCACTCCGACAAGACGCTCACCAAGACCAATGCGGCCGGCAAAGAGATTTCTTTGTTCGTGGATGAACATCGGTTCATGGCCGGCGTTCACAAAACCAACACCTGCACAAGCTGCCATGCCGACATCACTGGCAAGCACCCGGATGATAACCTCGCGGCGCAGCCGCCCAGTTGCGCCAAGTGCCATGAGCGGGAATTCAAAGAGTATGCCACCAGCATTCATGGCTTGAGCCATGCCATGGGCGCTTCCGGCGCCGCCAATTGCTGGGATTGTCACGGCTCGCACGGAATACTTCCGGCCAAGAACGCGGATTCCCCCGTCTTCAAGCTGAACCTGCCGCGCACTTGTGCTTCCTGTCACACCAATGCAACGCTGACCAAGGAATACCAGATGAAGTCCCCGGAGGTGGCCTCCCAATACCTCGATAGCATCCACGGCCGCGCGCTGCTGAAAATGGGATTGATCGTCGCGCCTTCCTGCAACGATTGCCACGGCGTGCATAACATCAAACGCGCCGTGGACCGGGATGCGCCCATTAACCCGGCCAACGTCGCCAAGACCTGCGGTAAATGCCACGTCACTATCGAGCAAATCTACAACCAAAGCGTGCATGGGCAGCTCCTGGCCAAAGGCGACAAAAGGGGCCCGGTTTGCACCGACTGCCATACCTCGCACGAAGTTGAGACGCCGCGCAATGGCCATTTCAAGATGGCCAGCGATGCGCGGTGCGGCAAGTGTCACCAGGATCGCCTCGATCATTATCGCGAAACCTACCACGGCAAAGCCATGGCTCTGGGCAAACCCAACGTCGCCTCCGAGGTCGCCGCTTGTTACGACTGTCATGGACATCACGACGTCTTGCCGGCCGCCAATCCCAAGTCGCACTTGTCCAAAGCCAATATTCTCGCCACCTGCCAACAGTGCCATCCGAACGCAACCGCCAAGTTCACCGAGTATAAACCCCACGCCAATCCCCTCGACGGCAAAAACTATCCGCTCTTGCACGTCACTTTCCTCGGCATGACCGCGCTTCTGGTTGGAGTTTTTGTGTTTTTCGGCGGCCACACCCTGGCATGGCTGTTCCGGGCCCTCTACCTGTATTGGCACGATTCAAAGAAGTTTCGGGAAGCCAAAATCAGCAGCCAGGAAGGCGGCGAGTGGTTCACCCGCTTTCTGCCCTTCGAGCGCTTCCTCCATTTCCTGGTCGTCACGAGCTTCCTGCTGTTGGTCATCACCGGCATGCCGCTCAAGTTCTATTACACCAACTGGGCCAAGGTGATGTTCAATATCATCGGCGGCGCGGAAACGGCCCGCGCCTTCCATCGTCTCGGGGCGATTGTCACCTTCATCTACTTCGGTCTGCACGTCGCTTCGATAATCGCCAGATCGTGGAAGGGTCGCAGCCAGGTGCGTGATCCGCAGACCGGCAAGTTCAGCTTGAAGCGGTTCTTGGGCGTCGTCTTCGGCCCTGACTCTATGATGCCGACCTGGCAGGACTGGCGCGATTTTGTCGCGCACAATAAATGGTTCTTCGGCCGTGGCCCCAAGCCGGAGTTTGACCGCTGGACCTATTGGGAAAAGTTTGATTACTTCGCCGTGTTCTGGGGTGTGTTTATCATCGGCTCATCCGGATTGTTCATGTGGTTTCCGGCCTTTTTCACCCGCTTTCTGCCCGGCTGGCTGATTAACATCGCTTTGATCATTCATTCGGACGAAGCCTTGCTCGCGGCGGGATTCATCTTCTCGATTCATTTCTTCAATACCCATTTCCGAATCGAGAAGTTCCCGATGGACACCGTCATCTTCTCGGGGCGCGTCTCCAAGAACGAGATGCTGCACGAACGCCGCCGCTGGTACGACCGTTTGGTGGCGGCAGGACGCCTCGACGATTACCGCGTCCGCGACGAATGGCTCCGCTGGAAGACCATCGCCCGTTCCTTCGGCTATTTCTTCTTCGGCCTCGGCGTCATCCTGCTGGTGCTCATCCTTTACGCGATGGTCACCCGCCTCACCCATTGAGGTGACCAGTGGCGGCGGACTGGAAACGGCCCGGCTGTGCCGGCTGCGCCAAGCCAATAAATGCGAAGCAATAGCCAACTTATGCAGAGTGGTTTGGCCCGTCTGCCCCAATAATCATCTGGTATGGGTTTTGAGCGATATGCGGTCTCCCTGTTGGCTACAACATTTTTTGCCCTCGCCGGGGCCATTCCGGCGTATTCAGCCGCCGCCGAAATCAAGAACAGCGCTTGTCTGGACTGCCACTCGGACAAAACGCTGACCAAGACCAACACTGCCGGCAAAGAAATCTCGCTGTTCGTCGATGAGGCCAAGCTGGCGGCCTCGGTTCACAAGACCAATACCTGCGCCAGTTGCCACGCTGACATCACCGCCAAGCATCCGGACGACAATGTGCCGGCGCAGTCGCCCGCTTGCGCCAAGTGCCACGTAACGCAATCGGAGAGTTATGGCGCGAGCGTTCACGGCCTCGCAGCAGCCAATGGCCAGAAGGGGTCCGCCACATGCAGCGACTGCCACGACGGCCACGCCATTCTGCCGCCCACCTCGCCAGCCTCGCCGCTCCACTTCTCCCGCCTCGCCGAAACCTGCGGCGCTTGCCACGAAAAGGCGGCCAAGGACGTGGAAGAAAGCGTCCACGGCAAAGCGGTCGCCGCGGGGCACCGCGAGGCGCCAACCTGCACAGATTGCCACTCGGAACATAAGATCGCGGCGCTCAAGAGCAGATCGCCCTCGAAAAGCTCGAGTGAATTCTGCAGCAACTGCCATGCATCCGAGCGCATGAATACCAAATACAATCTGCCGCCGGACCGGGTGAAAACGTTTTTCGAAAGCTACCACGGCCTTGCGGCCCAGTACGGTTCAACGCTGGCTGCCAACTGCGCCAGTTGCCACGGCTTCCACAAAATCCTGCCCTCCACCGACCCACGTTCCAGCATCTACAAAACCAACCTGGTCGAGACCTGCGGCAAATGTCATCCTGGCGCCACGGATAACTTTGCGCAAAGCAAGGTGCATGTGGATGCCTCGGTCTCCAACCTCGGGGATGGCATCGGTGCCAGCATCAATTGGTGGGTGCGCCGGATTTACCTGGTGCTCATCTTCGGCACAATCGGCGGCATGCTTGTCCACAACCTGCTGGTCTTCGCCAAAAAGGTCGCTGCCCGCTACCGCGCGGCTGACTTGAGCATCCTGCGCATGAATTTCTCGCAGCGGATGCAGCACGTTGTGCTGGCGGTCAGCTTTATCCTCCTGGCCATCACGGGCTTTGCTCTCAAATTCCCGGATTCCTGGATTGGCAAGGTCATGGGCTCCAATGAGGCGTTCCGAAGCTGGAGCCATCGCGTCGCCGGCATCGTCATGCTCGTTGCAGGCGCCTATCACATCTTCTACATCCTGACAAAAAAGGACGGCCGCCAACTCGTCAAAGACTTGTTCCCAGTCATAAAAGACATCCAGGATGTCGCCGACAATGCGCGCTACCTCACGGGACTGAGTTCCGCCAAGCCGAAAATCGCCCGTTTTGGCTACGCCGAGAAGATGGAATACTGGGCGGTGGTTTGGGGCACCATTATCATGGGCGTGACTGGCCTCGTGATCTGGTTCAAGATCGACGTGACGAAATTCCTGCCGCGGTGGGCGGTGGACGTAGCCACCACCATCCATTACTACGAAGCGATCCTCGCCTGCCTGGCGATTGTGGTCTGGCATTTCTACCATGTTATCTTCGACCCGGACGTGTATCCTCTGAACTGGGCGTGCTGGAATGGCAAAGTCACCAAACATTGGCACGAAGACGAGCATCCTCTCGAACATACGGCCGACGCCAGCCAAAAGCCCAAACAGAACGCTGCATCTTCCCCGCCGCCGCAGGCACCCGCTGCAAAATCGAAAAGCTGAACTCCTTCGAGGCATGGGTTCCTGGCCTTCAACCCGTTGACAAAAAAAGGGCGACCCGGCTTTCCCACCGGATCGCCCCCAACCCAACTATGAAAAGAGGAAGGCAGCGCCTGTTGGTCCTGGCACCGCCCCACTCAGGAGGAGTAGGCAAGGAACCTACAAGATTCTTGATAGCAAGACCCGCGCCACGACTGTGTCACTGCCAGCCGACACGCAATCGGGCGCTACCGGAGTTGAGTTCCTGCAGCCAAACACCCGAAGCCTGATACAGCACCTGGCACATGCTGTTGAACGCCGAGGTGCTGGACTGACCGTCGGCCACCTCCTGCTGATAGTTCGTAAAGGCCTCCTGAAGGATGTCCAGCCCGGCGTCCAGTTCGGCCAACTCGTTGGCGCCCGAGGATAACTGCTGCGGAAACAATGTGCTCTTGAAGGCACTGTAGGCCCCGCGCAACACTTGAAACTGCTGCCAGACCAGCCCGGAGCCTCCGTCGCCGTAGTTCGAGGCAGTTTGCGTGCTGTTCTGGAACCAGCGAACTTGCGCCTGGACGGTCTGCAAGGCACTGCGTTGCGCCATCGGCGTGTTTGGCGTCAGACCGCCGGGCGGCGGCCCGTAGCCCCAAGGAATCTGGGCCCACAGCAGACCCGAGGATAGGATGCCCAGACTGACTAAAACTCCCAGCCCAAGGGGCGGGACGAATTTTCTTAGGTTTGATTTCATATCCTTATTTCGTGACAAGTTTAGCTGGCTTCAGAGCCGCCGCCACCGACTTGAGTTCTTCCAAGATGTCGGCAAGGCCCGCTTCCACCCTCTGTCCGTGGTCCCGCGTCGTCCGGACCAATAACTTGGCAGAATCGGCGCTCGCGAAGCCAGGGTCGTTCTCCAGGCCGTTGCGCAGGCGGCGCAGGCCCGCCAGAAACGGCTGAAACGCCTCGCGGGTCTGTTGCGATGTGAGATGGATTCTGGAGAAACTCTGCTGCAAGAGATCATGACGCTGCTCGGCCAGCTTGCGCACTTCCGGATCCTTCAGGCTCGCCAGGTGTTCGTGCCATTGTTCAAAGTAGGCTTTGCCCCTGGCCCGCATCGCCTGCGCCCGGGCACGCATCTTGAAGGAGTCCACCTCCAAACGCTGCACGTCCTGTGTGAATGCCTTGAATACCCTCGGCGGACACGAGGTATGCGCGGCGGCCCGGTCCAGCGATTGGAGCGTCGCCTTCACCACCTTCTGTGCGTCCAGGGCGATCTGGCGATATTCGGCCACATCCTCGCGGGCCCGGGGCCCGTTGCGGTCTTCCGGTTTAGTGGCGCAACCGGCAAAGCCTGCCAGCGCCGCGGCAAATAGTGCCAACCCTGCCCAACGGCTTGCGAGGCCAGCCTTGGCTCGACTGTTTGATGGTAATCCCATGACGATTCCGATTTGTTTTCCTGTTTGTTTACCGATCGGCTGTTAGTCCGCTACACTCTCGCCGGTTCTTGCTCTGGAAGCCAGCGAAAACTGCGCAGGCCGCTTTATTGAAAAAGTGGGCGTGGGGTGGCAACGGCGGGGCGCCGGCAGCCGGGCCAGGGTGGCGCGTCGCATTTGGGGCCTGGGCGGGCGCGGGTGATGGGCGGGGCAAGCATGGTTTCGGCGGCACCCCATCCGGCGGAAGGGGCTTTCAATCAGTGGGCACGTTTTCGTAATCACGCATGGGGTCGGCGTCCAGGCAGGGCTCGTAGGTGTAGGGACCGCGCACGCCCTGTGGAGGCGGTCTGGCCGGCGGGTCGTGCCAGGCACCGAGG
>Ga0194052_1000180_pt1 | contig 45683 bp, 43 predicted proteins | sample SepL226m_MetaG_FD_160117 | JGI IMG/M metagenome (GOLD analysis project Ga0194052, IMG submission 160117) | Anoxic zone freshwater microbial communities from boreal shield lake in IISD Experimental Lakes Area, Ontario, Canada - Sep2016-L227-6m | ecosystem: Environmental > Aquatic > Freshwater >...
GGCCGCAGCCGCTGTGCCAGCAACATCCGCGCCGGAGGGTGGGGCACGACGGTCGTTGACAACGGCGACAACTTCATTCGAATTCCGAACAGCAACGTCTCGATCTACGACAACGTGATCTCAAACCCGGTTGATGCGGCTAGCCAGTGGCAGGTCTTCTCGGTTGCCGGCGCAAGGCCCGGCGCGAGCGGCGGAGTGCCGCGTGGAAAGCGGGCCGACGATGGGCTGCGGATCGTCGGCAACGCGATCTACGACGGCGGCGCCGACCACTCGCTGGGCCTTGGCGACGGCAACTGCCACAGCGGCTCGAGCTGCGCTCCAGCGCGCGTGATCTCCGAAAACGAAATTAACCGGCGTATCCCGACCGTCACGCAGCGCAGCGACGGCTGGCTCGAAGTGAGCGGCTGGGCGGCATCGCTCCCGTCGCACACGCCGCCGGCGCCATCGCTTAGCGGCCGCGTGCGGCCCGAGCCGCAGCTTTGGCGCCGCTGGCCGTAACGCGCTGCTCGCTACTAGTGACGAAAGTGGCGCTCGCCGGTGAAGACCATCGCCGCGCCGCGCTCGTTGGCAGCGGCGATCACTTCGTCGTCGCGGATTGAGCCGCCGGGCTGAATTAGCGCCGAAGCACCGCCGTCAAGTGCGCCGACGACTCCGTCGGCGAAGGGGAAGAAGGCGTCTGAGGCGAGCACGATGCCACTGCGATCGGTGATCCAGTCCCGGCCGAGTGCGATGCCCACGGAATCAACGCGGCTCATCTGACCGGCGCCGATTCCAAGCGTCGCCTCGCCGCGAGCGGCGACGATCGCGTTCGATTTCACGTGACGGCAGACCTGCCAAGCGAAGAGCAGGTCGCGCCATTCATCCTCGCTCGGCATCCGGTCGCTTACGACCTGAAGTTTCGAACGGTCGATGCTGACGCTGTCGCGCTCTTGAACGAGCAGGCCGCCGGCGACCGGGCGGAGCTCAGGGCCGGCGGGCGCAGCGCCATCGTCGAGCGAGGAGAGAATCCGCACTTTCTCCTTTGCCGCGAGAACCTCCAGCGCCGCAGGCTCATAGCCGGGCGCGATCAAGACCTCGATGAACTGCTGGCTCAAGGCCGCCGCGGTCTCTTCATCAACAACACGGTTTAGGGCGATCACGCCGCCGTAGGCACTGACGGGATCGCCGGCGAAGGCCTTGCGATAGGCCTCCAGCAGGTCGGCGCCGCGGGCCGCGCCGCAGGGGTTGTTGTGCTTGACGATCACGCAGGCCGGCTGCTCGGAGCCGAGCTCAGAGAGCGTGGCGCGGGCGCCGTCGAGATCAAGAATGTTGTTGAACGAGAGCGCTTTGCCACTGAGCTGCTCAGCTGAGCCGAGCACCCCTTCGCCTGCCGCGCCTGACTGCCGGTAGTAGGCGGCCTGCTGGTGCGGGTTCTCACCATAGGGCAGCTCCAGCTCGCGCTCGAACGTGGCAGCCAGCGCCGCCGGCATTCCGCCGTCGCGCGCTGCAAACCAGTTGCTGATCGCTGCGTCATAGCGGGCGATCAGCGCAAACGCTTCGGCCGCGAGCCGCTGGCGCGTCTCAAGCGAGAGGCAACGATCTGCAGATTCAAGCTCGTCGAGCACCGGGCCATACTGCGCCGGGTCGGTTACGACTGCGGCGTAGGCGGCGTTCTTGGCCGCAGCACGAACCATCGTTGGCCCGCCGATATCGATCTGCTCAATCACCTCGGCGTCGCTGACGCCGTCGCGCGCAATCGTCTCTTCAAACGGGTAGAGGTTGACGCAGACCAAGTCGACGAACTCAATTTCGTGCTCGCGCGCCTGCTCCAGATGCGCGGCGTTGTCACGCAGGGCGAGCAGCCCGGCGTAGAGCCGCGGGTTGAGCGTCTTGACGCGGCCGTCCATGATTTCGGGGAAGCCGGTGAGGTCATCGATCGAGCGCACTTGAAGCCCGGCTTCGCGTAGCGCGGTCGCCGTGCCGCCGGTTGAGATCAGTTCAACGCCGAGCGCGGCCAGCCGCTGGGCGAACTCCACGATCCCGCTCTTATCGGAGACCGACAGCAGCGCGCGGGCTACGGGCGCCGTGCCAGGCGCGAGAGGATCGAAATCTGAAGACTCAGCGACGATGTGGCGAGGCTAGCGCAGCTCAGGGCTCGATGATCAGCCGCTGAGGGTTTGCAGGATCTCTGGCGACGGCGCCGCGGATCATCAAGCGCACGCCTTCGGGCAGCAGTTCGTGCTCAATCTTCTGCAAAATCTGATGAACCTCGGTTGGATCGCTGTACCCCGGGAGCTCGACGGCGCGCTGCAGCAGAATCGGTCCACTGTCAATTCCTTCATCAACCAGATGAACGGTCACGCCGAAGATCTTGACTCCGTACTCAACCGCCTGCTCGACGGCACGAGTCCCCGGGAAGGCAGGCAGCAGCGACGGATGAACATTGATGATGCGGTCACGGAAGCGAGCGATAAACGAGTCATCAAGCAGCGACATGTAACCAGCCAGCACGACGAGCTCAACACCATTCTCGTCGAGCCAGTCGGCGATCGCGTTGTCACGCGTGGCGCGGTCAGGGAACTGGTCAACTTCGAAGCTGCGCGTGAGAATGTTCACGGTGCGCGCGTGGCGCAGCGCCGGCGCCTCTTCATGGTCGGAGACGACGGCAACGATTTCACCGTCGAAGCCGTGGACGCTTTCGATCAAAGCCTGCAGATTGGTGCCGCGGCCGGAAACCATCACGGCGAGTCTCATCGTCTTGCTCCTTGGCTAGCGGGGGACTGAAGCTTTGGGAAACGACCGCCCGAGGAGACGATTCGGCCATCTGCCAGAAGCGCGTCGACACGGCCGAGCACATCGTCGGCGTGGAGATCACCGAAGGCTCCGTAATGCTCGAGCTCGTCGTAATGGTTTGTGGCGATCACCTTTGAACGGCCGCCGCGCAGCACCTGAACTGCGCGAGTGCGGCCGAGCTGAGGATGCGCGCTGGCAACGAGATCGATGATCGCCTCGTCGAGCTCACTTGAATCGGCCAGCGCAGCTCGCGGAGCCAACGAACGGCCGCGCGAGGGCGCGCCCTTCTTTGTCGCGCGAACCTCGACCGAGACAACGTCGGCGATCGACTCCGGATTACAAACGTCGCAGCAGGGGACGACTAGTGGGGCAGCGTCGCGGTCGCGATCGCCGAAGTGGCCGAGCACGGCGACGCGGCGGCAACTAGGCGTCTCTACGAAGTGCCAAACCGATCGGTAGGCGGCCCAGCGCGCTTTCGTCGCCTGCTTTGCCGATGTTTGGCAGAGGCTGCGGGCGCGGCCGTCGTAGGCACCGTCGATGCGGCCGATCTGGCGATCAGTCGGAGCCGGTGAGGGGCTTAAGACGCCAGCCCGCGCAAGGTGGCCGACAATTGCGCGAACCTGATCCGGGTTGCTTCCAAGCTCACCGATCTCCGCGTCGTAGCGGCCATCGGGCGAGGAAGCGAAGATCCGCTTGGCAACGCGGTCGAGTTCGGCCTCATCGACCTCGGATCGTTCAATGAAGAAGACGTGGAGCCCTTTGTCTTTGTTTTGAGCAAGCAGCAGTGCGCGCGCCGGGGCGCCGTCGCGGCCGGCGCGGCCAGCCTCCTGGTACCACGCCTCGATTGACTGCGGCACGCTCACGTGGACGACTGTTCGGACATCGGCCTTGTCAACACCCATTCCGAAAGCGTTAGTGGCGACTACAACGTCAACACTGCCATCCATGAAGCTGCGCTGAATCTTGGCGCGCTTTTCGCGGTCCAAACCGGCGTGGTAGGCGACGACCTTGATGCCGAGATCGGCTGCGAGGTTGGATGCGACCTCAGCGGTCTGCTTGCGCGTGCCGGCATAAACAATTGCCGGGCGCGCCTCGGGCGTAGCCAGCGCGGAGGCTAACTGCGCGCGCGCATGGCTGGACGACTTTGACGGCGCGACGGCAAATGTCAGGTTCGGCCGGTCGAAACCGGTCGCGACGCTGACCGGGTCGTCTAGTCCGAGCCTCTCGGCGATGTCACGCGCGACCTGCGGCGTCGCCGTTGCCGTAGACGCGAAGATCGAATCGGCGCCGAGCCAGCGGGCGGCGTCGCCGAGGCGGAAGTAGTCGGGGCGGAAGTCGTGACCCCACTGCGAAACGCAGTGCGCCTCATCGACTACGAAGCACCCGATTTCAACCTCTTTGAGCGCCTCAAGAAAACCTGGCGACGCGAAGCGCTCGGGCGCGACGTAGAGAAGCCGAAGCTCACCGTCGCGGGCCCGCTCGAGAACCTCACGGTTTGTCGCAGCATCCTGCTGGGCGTTGATCAACGCGACCTTGCCTCCGACACGCCGCTCGAGCGACTCAACCTGATCGAGCATCAGCGAAACGAGCGGCGATACGACAATCGAGAGGTCATCTCGAAGTAGCGCTGGAAGCTGGTAGCAGAGCGACTTGCCGGCGCCGGTCGGCATCACCAGCAGCACGTCGCGGCCAGCGAGTGCGCCCTCGACGGCCTCTTGCTGGCCAGGACGAAAGTGATCGAACCCGAAGATTTCGGTCAGCGCGGCGTGCGGGTCGGCCATCGCTGCGGTCAAGCCGACGTTGGCGCCATCGGAAGCTCTGACTCAAGCGCAAGCTTGTTGCCCTCTTCGGCAACCGGCAACGGATAGTTACCGGAAAAGCAGGCGTCACAGTGGTTGGCAGGCTCGCCTTCGATTGCACCGTAGACGCCCTCCAACGAAACGTAAGCCAACGAGTCAGCGCCGAGCATCTCGGCGATCTCTTCGACCGTTTTGCCGTGGGCGATCATCTCTTCGCGTGTTGACATGTCGACGCCGTAGTAACACGGGTTGCGGATCGGCGGCGCCGAAATCCGCAGATGGACCTCAAGCGCGCCAGCGTCACGCAACATTTGGACGATCTGACGCGTCGTATTGCCGCGCACGATCGAATCATCGACGACGACCAGCTTCTTGCCACCGACGATCTCCGGCAGCGGGTTGAACTTCAGCCGCAATCCTTGCTTGCGCAGTTCCTGGCCTGGCTGAATGAACGTCCTGGCGACGTAACGGTTCTTGACGAAGCCATCGTCCTGCGGCAACCCGCTCTCGCGTGCGAAGCCGCGAGCGGCGGCGTTGCCTGAGTCGGGGACGGCGATCACGAGGTCGGCGCTAGGCGCTGGATGCTCGCGAGCGAGCGCCTCGCCCATACGGCCGCGAGCGGCCTGCAGAACTGTCCCGTTCATCTTCGAGTCAGGGCGGGCGAAGTAGATGTACTCAAAGAGGCAGAAGGCCTCGCGCGCCCCTTCGACAACCATCTGCGTACGAATCCCGTCGGCGCCGATCGAGACCATCTCGCCGGGGAGAACGTCTCGCATGTAGGTGGCGCCGATGATGTCGAGCGCGCAGGATTCGCTGGCGACGCAGTAGCTGTCATCGATCTGGCCGAGCACAAGCGGCCGAACGCCGGCCGGGTCGCGGAAGGCGACGACGCGCTCGTTCGTCATCACGACGGTTGAGAACGCTCCTTGAAGCCGTGGCATGATCGCGCAGACCGACTCTTCGATCGTTGGGCTTGGATCATCGGCGATCAGCGCGGCGATGATCTCGGAGTCCGAGGTGGAAGTGAACTCGACGCCCTGAGCGCGCAACTCGGCATGGAGTTCGACGGCGTTGGTCAGGTTGCCGTTGTGCGCCAGCGCCAACTCGCGGCCGCTGCTAGTTGCGTTGCCGGTGCGGTGGACCGGCTGCGAGTTTTCCCATCCGCTCGACCCGGTCGTTGAGTAGCGGACGTGACCGACGGCAAGATCGCCATCGAGTGCTCGAAGGTCGTGCTCCTTGAAAACTTGGCTAACAAGCCCGAGCGCGCGCTGCGTGATGATGAAACCACCATCGTCAGCGGCGGCGATTCCGGCCGACTCCTGCCCGCGGTGCTGAAGTGCGTAAAGAGCGAAGTAGGTAAGGCGAGCTACCTCTTTTCCAGGCGCGTAAATGCCGAAGACGCCGCACTCATCGCGGGGTCCGTCGCGCTCATCAAAAGAGGGCTGCTCGGTCATGAATCCCGTCCGGTCGCCATACGGGGCAGAGTCAGTAGAGGGTACCAAGCGCAGACGCGGAATAGCCCGTATTTGCTGGGCGCAATCATTGGAAAACCGACTCTAGGGCTCGGTGGCGCTGGCGCAGCTCGTCGAGCCCGAGCTCGATCTTCTCTGGGCCGAGCGTGATCTCGAGCCGATCGCCGCCAACCTTGCCAATCAACGTGACCTTGGTGCGCTCAGCGAGTTGCGCCAGCGCCGTCGCATGGCCGCAGCAGATAAAACCGCCGGGCGCCTCGCCAAAGCAGGCTTGCCAAACGTCTTCGCCCGCCTCAATCTCAACCGAAGCACCGATCGAACCAGCCAGCGCGCATTCAGCGATCGCGGTCGCGATTCCACCCTCGGCGATGTCGTGCGCGGAGTCGATCAGCCCATCACGGACGGCGCCAAGAACGGCGGCTTGAGCGTCACGGACCGCTTCGATGTCAACCTCTGGCAACTCGTCCGGCAGAGGCTCGCCGCGTAGCTTCGAAAGTTCACTGGCTGCAAGCGACGGTTGGAACGGCCCGACTAGCGCGATCGCCTCGCCCTCCTCGACGAAACCGAGCCGGCCAGCGCGGGTGGCATCAGGAAGTAGGCCGACCATGCCGATCACCGGCGTTGGGTAGATCGGCCCTGAGGCGCCCTCGTTGTAGAGCGAAACATTGCCGCCCACGATCGGCGCTTCGAGCGTCGTGCAGGCATCGGCGATTGCGCGCACGGCCTCGGTTAGTTGCCATGCGACGTGTGGCTTCTCTGGGTTGCCAAAGTTGAGGTTGTTGGTGGTGCCGAGCGGCTGGGCGCCAACGCAGGCCAAGTTGGAGGCGCACTCGAGCACCACGCCTAGCGTTCCGCGGTATGGATCTGCGGCGACGCGGCGACCGTTGCCATCGATGCTGACGGCCAGCGCGCTGCCGTTCGGTAGCGCCAGCACCGCAGCGTCGGCCTGCTCCGGGCGGCGCACCGTGCGCGACTGAACGATCGGGTCGTACTGCTCGAAGAGAGGCCTGCGCGAAGCGACGTTCGGCGAGCCGATCAGCGCCAGCAGCGCGTCGCCGACGCTCTCGGAACCGTCGAGCCGTGCAGTCGGCGGCGGGTAGAGCGGCTCGCTCGGCTTCTGCGGCGCGAGGTCGTAGATCGGGCAGTCATCGACGAGCGCTTCGACCGGCATTTCGCCGACCAGCTCGTCGTCGGAGTAGATCCTCATCAGGCGCGTACCTGTGACCTCACCGATCGCCGCCGAGCTGACCTCCCACTTGTCGCAGATCGCGCGCACAGCCTCTACGTCCTTCGGCTCGATCACGCAAAGCATCCGCTCCTGCGACTCGCTGACCATGATCTCGAATGGCTCCATGTCAGCTTCGCGCAGCGGCACCTTGCGCACGTCGATATCAATCCCAACCTCGCCTTTCGAAGCCATCTCGCAGGCCGATGATGTGAGGCCAGCGGCACCGAGATCCTGAAGCGAGACGATTAGGCCGAGTTCGAGCAGCTCAAGCGAGCACTCCATCAGCTTCTTCTCTTCAAACGGGTCTCCGACCTGGACCGTCGGCCGCTTGTCATCGTCGGCTTCGCCAAGCTCTGCCGAAGCGAGCACCGAGGCGCCGCCGATTCCATCACGGCCTGTTGAGGCGCCGTAGATCAGAACGACGTTGCCAACGCCGGCAGCGGCGCTGCGCATCAGCTGCTCGCGCGGTCCGAGGCCCAAAGCCATCGCGTTGACGAGGCAGTTCTGCTCGTAAGGACCTTCGAAGTAAACCTCGCCTCCGACGGTCGGCACGCCGATCGAGTTACCGTAATGGCCGATCCCAGCGACGGCGTGCTCGAGCAGGTAGCGCGAGCGCTCGCTCTCCTCAATGTCGCCGAAGCGCAGCGAGTCGAGCACCGCGATCGGGCGCGCGCCGATCGCGAAGATGTCACGCAGGATTCCGCCGACGCCGGTTGCCGCTCCCTGGAATGGCTCAACCGCGCTTGGGTGGTTGTGCGACTCAACCTTGAAGGCGCAGATCAAGCCGTCGCCAACGTCTACGGCGCCAGCGTTTTCGCCCGGTCCCATCACGACCGCTGGCCCCTCGGTCGGCAGCGTCACGAGTAGCTTCTTCGAGTGTTTGTAAGCGCAGTGCTCGCTCCAGAGCAGCGAGTACATAGCCAGCTCAACTTGGTTCGGTGGGCTGCCCTGCTTCTCGCAGACGAGCTCGTACTCAGCCTCAGTCAAGCCAAGCGCAATCGCGTCTTTTAGCTCCGGCAGCTGATCAGACATGCGCGCCCTCTACGGCAGAGCGCATCGATTCAAAGATCCGCAGGCCGTCGGTTGAACCGGTCAGCGCGTCAACCGCATGCTCAGGGTGGGGCATCAAGCCGAAGACATTCCCGGCGGCGTTGCGAACGCCGGCGATGTCGCGGAGTGAGCCGTTGAAGTTCTGCTCCGGGCGGTAACGAACGACGACTTGGCCGTCAGCTTCGAGCTGGTCGAGCGTCGCCTCGTCGGCGTAGAAGCGGCCGGAGCCGTGCTTGGCCGGAATGCTCAGAAGCTCGTCAGTCGGGCAGGCCGAGGTGAACTTAGTCTCGCCCTCGACGACCGCAAGTTCGACTTGGCGGAAGGTGAAGCGGCGATTGGCATTCGGCAGCAGTGCGCCGGGCAGCAACCCGGCCTCGCACAGAACCTGAAAGCCGTTACAGATCCCGAGCACGAGGCCGCCGTCGCGGGCGAACTCGATTACCGATTCCATCACCGGCGAGAAGCGGGCGATCGCACCGGCGCGCAGGTAGTCGCCGTAGGAGAAGCCACCGGGGACGATTACGGCGTCTACATCTTGGAGGTCGCGGTCGCCGTGCCAGAGCAGCACAGTTTCGCCGACTCGCTGCGCCGCCAGCTGCGCGTCAACTTCGTCGCAGCTTCCGGGGAAGCGGAGGATCCCCGTCTTCACGCGGCGGGAGCGTCTTCCAGCAGTTCGATCTCAAAATCTTCGATCAGCGGATTTGCCAGCAGCTGCGAAGAGATCGCTTCAAGCTCTGCCGGGTTTTCAATCTCCAGCTCAACGAGCCGGCCGATCCGTACCTCGCTGACGCCTTTGAAGCCGAGCGCCGGCAGCGCGCGTTCAACGGCAACGCCCTGAGGGTCAAGGATTCCCTGCTTCGGCCTGACGAGCACTCGTGCCCGCATCAGATGCTTCCGCCGGTCCGCTCCAGCCAAGCCGACAGCGGCTCGCCCGTGATCAGTTCATACGCCTCCGCGTAACGGGCCGTCGTACCGGCGACAACATCCTCCGGCAGCGCTGGCGCCGGCGGGCTCTTATCCCAGCCGCTGGCGGTAGCCCAGTCACGGACAAACTGCTTGTCAAAGCTCGGCTGACCGCGGCCAACTTCGTAGCTATCGAGCGGCCAGTAGCGCGACGAGTCGGGGGTCAAAACTTCATCGCCGACGGTCAACTGGCCATCAGCGTCAAGTCCGAATTCAAACTTCGTGTCGGCGAGAATCACGCCGCGCTCGCGCGCGAAGTCGGCAGCAAAGCGGTAGAGCTCGATCGCCGTGTCGCGGACCCGCTCGGTCAACTCTCGATCGCCGACGAGCTCGGCGGCCTGCTCGAAGTCGATCGCCTCGTCATGGCCGACCTCAGCCTTCGTCGAGGGAGTGAAGAGCGGCTCCGGAAGCTGCTGTGACTCTTCCAGCCCAGCGGCAAGTTCGATCCCCGAGACGCTGCCGGTCTTCTGATAATCGCTCCATCCAGATCCGGTTATGTAGCCGCGCACGACACATTCGATCGGCAGCATCTTCAGTCTGCGAACGACCATTGCGCGGCCGCGAACTTCGTCTGGAACGCCGTCTGTGACGGAGATCAGATGGTTCGCAACGATCCCCGAAGTGCGTTCGAACCAGAAGTCGGAGACACCGGTCAAGACGGCGCCCTTTCCAGGAATCGGCGTCGGGTGAATCACGTCGTAGGTCGAGATCCTGTCCGAAGCGACCATCAAAAGATCGTCGCCGAGTTCGTAAACTTCGCGTACCTTCCCGCTCGAGAGCAGAGGCAGATCTAAGAGCTCTGACATGGCCTCGATGCTATTAGGCGCAGAGGCGGAATAGCCCAGCGAAATACGCTATTTGCGGGCTATAGAAGCTGCTGGATCAGCCGCCGTCGCCGCCACCTTCGCCGCCGCCACGAACCTTGATTCCGGCCGGCGGCGTATCGCGGTACATCTGGACGAGCCCGGCGATAAGAACCTTCTTGTCGCTGCTCGAGAGCTTGGCGCTCGAGTGCATCAGCGTGTACTGCCAGCCGGGCATCTCACCGCTGTTGATCTTCTCGGTGAGGTCCTCGACCGACGGCTGCGGTTTGTTCCACTCGGAGAAGTTGAGCTTTGAGCGGCCTTCGCTGATGTGGTTAGCGAGCAGCCAAGATCCCGGCGCGATATTTGAGTACCAGGGGTACTTGGTCAGGTTGCTGTGGCAGTCACCGCAGCTGTTGGCAACCAGCTGCGCAGCTCTCGGATCCTTAAAAACAGCGGCCTTCGTGACCGGCGGGTTGGTGTGATCACGGCCGTACGGAACAAGCTGAATCAGCAAAAGGAAAGCGACGCCTGCGCCGATCAGGTAGAGCAGATAGCGCTTCCACGGGCGGGCGGACGAAGACGGAGGCTCAGTAGTCATCGGGCGACCGTACGGGTCGGCGGGTAAAGGGCTAGCAAAGCTTCGTGGCGGCTAAACGACGTCGCCTAGCCGAGCGACGATTGCCGCAGAGTGGGCGGTATAGGCCGACGAGTCAAATACCTCGTCAAGGTCAATCTCAAGGCCGCGCGCTTCGAGTAGGCCGCGCAGTTGCGTCTGCTCGTCCCAGGCGCGCTGAGCATCCTCTTGGACTATGCGATAGGCGTCGTCGCGGCTCATTCCGCTGGCGACGAGTGCCAACAGCGCGCGCTGCGAGAAGAGTGCGCCGCAGGTGATCTCAAGGTTGGCGAGCATCCGATCGCGGTCAACAACCAGTCCTTCGACCAGCCGAATCGCGAGGTGCTGCATGTAGTCGAGCAGGATTGTTGAGTCGGGCAGGATGATCCGCTCGGCGCCGGAGTGGCTGATGTCGCGCTCGTGCCAGAGCGCAACATTCTCTGTTGCCGCCTGAGCGTTGCCGCGCAGCACGCGCGCAAGGCCGGTTATCCGCTCGCTCGTAATTGGGTTGCGCTTATGCGGCATCGCGCTGGAGCCTTTTTGCGCGCCAGAGCGGAACGGCTCCTGAACCTCGCGCACCTCTGTGCGCTGAAGGTGGCGGATTTCGGTTGCGAGCCGCTCGAGGCCGGCGCCAGCGAGAGCGATCGCCTGCAGCAGCTCGGCTAAGCGGTCACGCGCGACAACCTGAGTTGAGATCGTCTCTGCTTTGAGGCCAAGCCGCGCGAGCACGCGCTGCTCGAAAGCCGGGTCGGTTGCCGAGTAGGTGCCAACGGCCCCGCTAAGCGCACCGACGGCCGCCTGATCAAAGGCGCGGCGAAGCCGGTCGCGGTTGCGTGCCGCCTCAGCGGCGAAGCCGGCGATTTTTACGCCGAATGTTGTTGGCTCTGCGTGAACGCCGTGTGTGCGGCCGACGCAGAGGGTGTCGACGTTCTCGCGCGCCAGCTTGGCGAGCGCCTGCGTGAGCTGCTCCGCGCCAGTGAGGATGATCTCGCCAACCTCACGAAGCTGAACGGCGAGCGCAGTGTCGAGCACGTCGCTTGAGGTGAGGCCGTAGTGAATCCAGCGGCCCGCCGGCTGGCCGGCACTTGCCGAAAGAACATCAACGAAGGCCGCAACGTCGTGATCGAGAACCTTCTCGCGCTCTGCGACCTGCTCAGCCGTTGCCGTCGCGCCGCGGATCGCTTCGAGATCGGCCTCGGTCGGCCCTTCGAGCTCCTCGCAGGCAGCTACCTCAACTTGGCGCCACGACTCAAAACGGGCGGCGTCGGTCCACAGCGCGCCGATCTCGTCGCGCGTGTACCGATCGATCATGCGCCCAAGATTCTCAGCGCTAGATGGCCGGCGTTCTTGGCGTTGTCGAGCCCGACCGCGGCGACTGGCACTCCGGGCGGCATCTGAACTACAGAGAGGATCGAGTCAAGCCCGCCAGCAGCGCTGAGGCTGCTGGAGAGGGGCACGCCGATAACCGGAAGGTCGGTATGCGCGGCAGCTACGCCAGGTAGCGCGGCCGAGAGGCCGGCCCCGGCGATGATCACCTTCATCCCGCGCGTGCGGGCATTGGAGCAATACTCGGAGACGGTTTCAGGGTCGCGGTGGGCGGACATCACGCGAATCTCGAATGAGACACCTGCCTCCTCGAGCACCGCTCCGGCCTTCTCCATCACTTCCATGTCGGACTTCGAGCCCATGATGATTCCGACGCTCGGCGAATCAACTGCTAGATCGGCAAACTCGGCTTCAGCTTCTGCAACTTCTTCAGGTTGGTCGGTCATCTAGCTTGCCCCCTCAGCTCGTAGTGCGATGTCGGTTCGCGTTTGTTTACCGGTGAAGTCAACCAATTCTACCCCAGCGTAAGCAGCAGCCCGGGCCGAGGCTGGCGTTTCACCGAGCGCCGTAACGTTGAGAACACGGCCCCCCGCAGTGACGAGATTGCCGTCTCCATCGGCAACTCCAGCGCAGGTCAGCTCGAGCGGGTCGGTGATCTGCTCAAGTCCGCTGATCACGTCGCCGAGGCGCGGCGCATCTGGATAACCGGCGCTTGCGAGCACCACCGTCACGGCCCAGCGCGGATCCCATTCGAGCTCGCGACCCGCGAGGCCACCGTGCTTGCTACCAGCTAGCAGCAGCTCAGCGAGGTCGCTGCGAAGCCGCGGCAAAACGGCCTGCGTCTCGGGATCACCGAAGCGCGTGTTGTACTCGAGCACCTTCGGCCCGTCGGCCGTCATCATCAGGCCGGCGTAGAGAACGCCATGGAAGGGCGTGCCGGCGGCGGCGAAGTAATCAACGATCGGCTGGTGGACTAGCGCTGACAGCTCGGCGACGCGGGCTGCGTCGATCCCCGGGACCGGGCAGTAGGACCCCATTCCACCGGTGTTGGGGCCGAGGTCGCCGTCGAAGATCCGTTTGTAATCCTGCGCCGGTGCCATCGGCACGGCGCGTTCACCGTCGCAAAGCGCCAGCAGCGAGAGTTCTTCGCCTTCGAGGAACTCTTCAACGACGACTTGGCCTTCGCCGAAACGCCGCTCGACGAGGAACTCTTCGAGCGCAGCGCGGGCTGCAGCTTCGTCGGCGGCGATCACGACGCCCTTACCTGCAGCGAGTCCGTCGAACTTGATCACGGTCGGGTAGCTGCGCACGGCAGCGAGACCATCTTCAACGCTCTCGACGGTTTCCCAGCCGCCGGTCGGCACGCCAGCGGCCTCCATCACCTCTTTTGCGTAAGCCTTCGAACCCTCGAGCCGCGCTGCGGCCGCGACCGGGCCGAAGGCAGCTATGCCGGCGCCCGTGAGCGCGTCAACAAGCCCGCCTACGAGCGGCGCCTCGGGCCCTACGACAACAAGGTCGAGCTGCCGCTCAGCAGCCAGCTCGACGAGCTGATCGATCGCGTCAGCGGCTACCGGCACACATTCAGCGTCAGCAGCGATGCCCGGGTTGCCTGGCGCGCAGAGCAGCTCAGTCGTAAGCGCGGAGCGCAGCAGGGCGCGGACGATCGCGTGCTCCCTGCCTCCGCTGCCGACGACGAGGATCTTCACGTCAGAGCGCGTCGATGAACTCGTCTACCGGGAAAGCGACGAGCGTCTCGTAGGTGGCGGTTCCGCGCGAACCGAGCTCCAACGAGATTCGCGCCATCGTGATGTCATCAGGGGCCTCGACGACGTTGACGAAGTCATAGCGGCCGAGCGTTGACCACTGCGCAACGACGGTCGCGCCAAGCTGGTGGATCTCGCTGTTTACCTCTTTGATCCGCGTTGGATTGTTCTTCACAGTCGCGACCCCGTCTGGGGTCAATTTCGAAAGCATGATGTAGGTCGGCATGGTGCCTCCGTCGTCGTGTACGACGGTTCTACCCGATCAGGCGGCAGTCACGCTGGCAGGCTGGGCCGCAAGGACAAGTTCGCCGTCCTTGTTGTCAACCCTGACGAGATCACCTTCGCTGAAGCTGCCGTCGAGAATCCCGATCGCCAGTGGGTCGATCAGCTTCTTTTGGATCACGCGCTTGAGCGGCCGCGCACCGTAGGTCGGGTCGTAGCCAAGGTTGCCGATCAGCTCGACCGCGGAGTCGCTCAGCTCAACGTCAAGGCCGCGATCATTGACGCGGGCGACGAGCCGCGCGACCTGGATCGTGACGATCTCGCCGATCTGTTCGCGGGTTAGCGAATCGAACTCAACTATGTCGTCAAGGCGGTTGATGAACTCCGGCTTAAAGGTCGCCTTCACCGCGGCCTCGTAGTCGCCGCTGCCCGAGCCGACGTTGGAGGTCATGATCAAGATCGTGTTCTTGAAGTCGACTGTGCGGCCCTGACCGTCGGTCAGGCGACCGTCGTCAAGCACCTGCAGCAGAGAATTGAATACGTCCGGGTGTGCCTTCTCGAGCTCGTCGAGCAGCACCACCGAATAGGGGCGGCGACGGACCGCTTCGGTCAGCTGGCCGCCCTCGTCATAGCCGACGTAGCCTGGAGGTGCGCCGACGAGGCGCGAGACGGAGTGCTTCTCCATGTACTCCGACATGTCGATGCGGATCATCGCGTCCTGGCTGTCGAACATCAGCTCGGCGAGCGCGCGGGCAAGCTCCGTCTTGCCGACGCCGGTCGGGCCGAGGAAAAGGAACGAGCCGATTGGGCGATCTGGATCTTGGAGCCCGGCGCGCGAGCGGCGCAACGCGCTGGCGACAGCCGAGACGGCTTCGTCCTGGCCGATCACGCGCTCGTGCAGGCGATCCTCAAGGAAGACGAGCTTGTTCGTTTCAGTCTCTTCAATCCGGGTGACCGGAATGCCGGTCCAGCGGGCGACGATCTCGGCGACGTCCTCGCTGCCGACGTGCTCCTTGAAGAATCGAGTTGGCTGCGGCTCATCCTCACTCTGGATGTCCTCTTCCATCTGCTGCTCAAGATCAGGAATCTCACCGTGGCGCAGCTCAGCGGCGCGCTCAAGGTTGCCTTCGCGAGTGACGCGCTCAAGTTCACGGTGGGCCTCGTCGAGCCGACGACGAACATCGCTGACTCCGGCGACGCGATCCTTCTCGGTCTGCCATTCGGCCTTCATTCCGGCCGCCTTCTCCTGCAGCTCGGCGAGTTCGCGGTCGAGCACTTCAAGCCGCTCGGCGGTTGCCTTGTCTGACTCGCTTTCCTTCTCTAGCGAGGTGCGCTCGATCTGCAGCTGCAGCACGCGGCGCTCGACTTCGTCGATCTCCTCGGGGAGTGAATCGATCTCGATCCGCACCCGCGATGCCGCTTCGTCGATCAGGTCGATCGCCTTGTCGGGCAGGAAGCGGTCGGCGATGTAGCGGTCGGAGAGCGTGGCGGCGGCGATCAGCGCCGAGTCTTTAATCGCGACGTTGTGATGAACCTCGTAGCGCTCGCTTAGTCCGCGCAGGATCGCAATCGTGTCCTCAACCGAGGGTTCATCGACGACGACCGGCTGAAAGCGACGCTCCAGCGCTGGGTCCTTCTCAATGTGTTTGCGGTACTCGTCGAGCGTCGTCGCACCGACAGCGCGCAGCTCGCCTCGGGCCAGCATCGGCTTGAGTAGGTTGGCGGCGTCAACCGCCCCCTCCGCGGCGCCGGCGCCGACGATTGTGTGAAGCTCGTCAATGAAGACGATGATCTGGCCCTTGGCCTCGGTGATCTCTTTCAGCACCGACTTGAGCCGTTCCTCAAACTCGCCGCGGTACTTGGCACCGGCGATCATGCCGCCAATGTCGAGCGCGATCAGGCGGCGGTCACGAAGCGACTCAGGGATGTCGCCGGAGACGATCCGCTGGGCTAGGCCCTCGACGATCGCCGTCTTCCCTACTCCTGGCTCGCCGATTAGAACCGGGTTGTTCTTCCTCCGGCGCGAGAGCACTTGGATTACGCGGCGAATCTCGTCGTCGCGGCCGATCACCGGATCTAGCTCACCGTCTGCCGCGAGCGCGGTCAGGTCGACTCCGTACTTCTCCAAAGCTTGGTACTGGTCCTCAGCGTTTTGATCGGTCACCCGGTGGGGACCGCGAACCTTCGCGATCGCGTCTTTGAGCACTTCGGGTGATGCCCCTGCGGCGCGTAGTGCATCACCGGCGGCGCCGTCCTGCGCGGCCAAGGCCAGCAGCAGGTGCTCGGTTGAGACGTACTCGTCGTTCATCTCGGCCATCAACGACTCGGCGCGCTGCAGCGCCTGGAGTAGTTCGCTCCCCGGCTGCGACGCCTCGCCGCCTTCGGCGAGTGTCGGCAACGCCTCTATTGCAGCATTGTTGGCTTGGCGCACGGCGACGTCATCGATGCCTGCGTTTCGCAGCACCGGGGTAACGATTCCACCCTCCTGCTCGAGCAGCGCGCTGAGCAGGTGTGGCGGTAGCGCTTGCGGGTTGCGATTGCGGGCAGCGAGCGACAGGGCGGCCTGAAGCGCCTCTTGACTTTTTACGGTAAAACGGTCGGCATTCATACAGATCTAAGTCTAGCAGACTTAGATCTTATTGCAAGCCTAATCTGTACTTTTAGCTCAGCGACGGCGGCGAAAATCGGCTGCTCGAACAACTTCGGTTGAGCTCTGACGGACCGGCACGAGTTCGCCGCGCAAAGTTCGCCGCGCGGTCTCTAACTCGGCCTCCATCTCGGCGCGCACCTGGCTGCTTTGCTGCTCGAGCTGCTCAAGGCGGCGGCGCGTTGCTTCAAGTTGCTCTTCGAGCGCGAGCACACGCTCAACGCCGGCGAGATTGAGGCCGAGCTCGGTCGTCATCTCTTGAATCCGCCGCAGCCGATCAACATCGGTCTGCGAATAGAGCCGCGTCCCCTTCGGCGAGCGCTGCGGGCGGATCAAACCGCGCTGCTCATACATCCGCAAAGTCTGGGGATGCATCTCGGCCAGCTCGGCGGCAACCGAGATCATGAAAACGCCTCGGCCGGAGTCAACCGTGATCCGAGTTGTGGTTCTGCGCGTTGTCATCACTTGTCACCACTGCCGCTGAAAAGTTTGGCTCTTGGATCGCCGCCGTTCATCGTCTCAGACAGCTTCGCGACCAGCTCGGACTGCTCCTCAGTCAATTCCGCTGGAACGTCAACGACGAAGCGGTAATGGATGTCGCCGCGCGTCTCCTTCTTGCCTGCGCCAAGCCGCGGCGGGCCTTCGCCGCGCAGCCGCTGGACGCTGCCGCTGCGCGTACCGGGTGGAACACGCAAAGTCTTGCGCCCGTCGAGCGTCGGGACCTCTACCTCAGCCCCAAGCAGCTGCTCGGGCACCGTTAGCGGAACCTCAACCTCAACGTTGTCGCCCTTGCGGCGGAAGATCGAGGACGGCGCGACGCGCGTGATCACGTAAAGGTCACCATCGGGGCCGCCGTTGCTGCCGGGCTCGCCGCGGCCAGCGATCCGCACGCGCGAGCCCTCCTTCACACCGGCCGGAATATTTACCTTGAGCCGCTTTGTCTTCTCAACTTGACCGCTGCCGCCGCAGGTGCGGCAGGGATCTTCAATAATGGTCCCGCTGCCTTGGCAACGCGAGCAGGGCTGCGAAATCGAAAAGAGCCCTTGACCCTGTGAATCAATCCCGCGGCCCTGGCAGCTCGAACAGACCTTCGGCGAAGTTCCAGGTGCGGCGCCGGTGCCATGGCAGCTGCCGCAGGCTCCAGGAATCGAAAGCGTTACTGGAACCTGAATTCCAGCCAACGACTGATCGAAGCTGAGCCGCACTTCGGTTTCGAGATCGCGGCCGCGCGCCGGGCGCGGCCGGCCAGCTCGACCCGACTGCTGATCGCCGCCGAAGAAGCTGGAGAAGATGTCGCCAAAGCTCGAGGCGTCAAACGGAACGCCACCCGGCCCTCCGCCACCACCGCTGAACATGCCGCCACTGTCGTACTGCTTACGCTTCTCGGGGTCGCCGAGGATGTCGTAGGCGGCCGATACCTGCTTGAAGCGCTCTTCGGCGGCCTCATTGCCGGGGTTCTGATCCGGGTGGTTCTCGCGCGCTAGCTTGCGATAGGCCTTCTTGATCTCGGCGGCCGACGACTTCTTGTCGACACCGAGAACCTTGTAGAGATCAGGCTGAGCCATCGCTTCGGCCTTAAGCGGCTACGACGACCTTCGCTGCGCGCAGAACCTCGTCGCCGAGCAGATAGCCGTGTTCGTAAACCTCAATCACGGTGCCCGCCGCCTGCCCTTCGGCCGGCTGCTGGGCAACGGCCTCATGCTGGTGCGGGTTGAACGCCTCACCGAGCGCAGTGTCACGGCTGATGCCAACACGGCTGAATGCCGCCAGCAGCTCCTGCTGCACGAGCTCGATGCCGCCGATCAGCTCTGGATTGGCGCTCTCCGGGTGCGCCTCCGCAGCCTTGATTGCGCGGTCAAGGTTGTCGAGCGCCGGCAATAGCTCGCGTGCCAGCTTGGCGATTCCACGCAGCTCAGCCTGAGCAGCGTCGCGGCTCGTCCGCTTGCGGAAGTTGTCGAGCTCAGCGACTGAGCGCATCCACTGGTCCTTGTAATCCGGCTCGGCTTCAACGGCGGCCTCTGCCGCAACTGCAGCCTCTTCGCTGGTAACGGCGTCGCCTTCGATTACCTCCGCCTCGACTTCGGCTGCGGCTTGCTCGAGCTCGGCCTTCGACGGCACCTCTTCAGGCACCGTCGGCTCTGGTCCGCTCTGCATTACTTCTCCTCTTCTACGACCTCGGCGTCAACGACCTCTTCTTCAGGCTCGCCGGCTTCGGCCGAAGCGGCGCCTTCGCCGCTGGCTGCTGCTTCCTGCGATGCACGCTCGTACATCGCTTCGGAAACCTTATGGAAGGCGGCCTGAAGCTCCTCGGCCTTGGCGTTGATCGCCGCGGCGTCGACGCTCTCGAGCAGCTCGCGCAGCTCTTTGATCAGACCTTCGATCTCGCTCTTGGCGGCCTCGTCGACCTGCTCTTCCATCTCTTTGAGCTGGCGCTCCGACTGGTAGGCCGCGTTCTCGCCGTTGTTGCGGGCCTCAGCCAGCTCGCGGGCGATGCGATCCTCCTCGGCGTGCGACTCGGCGTCGCCGACCATCTGCTTGATCTCGTCTTCAGAGAGGCCGCTGCCGGACTGGATCTCAATCTTCTGCTCCTTACCGGTGCCGAGATCCTTTGCCGAAACGTTGACGATGCCATTGGCGTCGATGTCGAAAGCGACTTCGACCTGCGGAATACCGCGCGGCGCCGGCGGAATGCCAGTTAGCTGGAACTTGCCGAGCGACTTGTTGCCTGAAGCCATCTCGCGCTCGCCCTGGAGAACATGAATCTCAACCGAAGGCTGGTTGTCCTCAGCGGTCGAGAAGACCTCCGACTTCTTCGTCGGGATCGTCGTGTTGCGCTCAATCAGCTTCGTCATCACGCCGCCCTTGGTTTCAATGCCGAGGGTCAGTGGCGTTACGTCGAGCAGCAACACGTCCTTGACGTCGCCTGCCAGCACGCCGGCCTGAATCCCGGCGCCGATTGCGACAACCTCATCAGGGTTAACGCCGCGGTGAGGGTCCTTGCCGGTCAGCTCTTTGACCTTCTCCTGGACGGCTGGCATCCGTGACATACCGCCGACAAGGACGACGTGGTCAACGTCGCTGGCGCCCTTGTCCTTGGCGTCATCGAGTGCCTGGCGGACCGGAGCGACGACGCGCTCAATCAGATCGCCCGTCAGCTCCGAGAGCTTGGACCGAGTGAGGCGCGTATCGAGGTGCTTTGGCCCGTTGGCATCGGCCGTGATGAAGGGCAGGTTGATTTGCGTCTCCTGCGCGGTCGAAAGCTCGATCTTTGCCTTCTCAGCTGCTTCGTATAGCCGCTGAAGAGCCATCGGATCGGCCTGCAGGTCGATCGCCTGCTCCTTTTTGAAGTCCGAAGCGAGCCAGTCGACGATCGCCTTGTCGAAGTTGTCGCCGCCGAGGTGGTTGTCACCGGCGGTTGACTTGACTTCGAAGACGCCGTCGCCGATCTCAAGCACGGAGACGTCGAAGGTGCCGCCGCCGAGGTCGAAGACGAGGATCGTCTGGTCCTCTTCTTTGTCGAGGCCGTAGGCCAGCGATGCCGCGGTCGGCTCGTTGATGATCCGCTTGACGTCGAGCCCGGCAACCTTGCCTGCGTCCTTCGTCGCCTGGCGCTGATCGTCGTTGAAGTAGGCGGGAACGGTGATCACTGCGCCGTCCACGGTCTCACCAAGGTAAGCCTCGGCGTCGGCCTTCAGCTTCCCGAGGATCATCGCGCTGATCTCTGGCGGGCTGTACTCCTCGCCGGCAGCTTCAACGCGGGCGTCGCCGTTGGGGCCTGAGATCACCTTGTACGGGACCATCGACTCTTCTTCTTTTACCTCGGCCTCTTTGCGACCCATGAAGCGCTTGATCGAGAAAACTGTGTTGGTTGGGTTTGTTACGGCCTGCCGCTTGGCGACAGTTCCAACCAGCCTCTCGCCTGCGTCTGTGAATGCGACGACCGAAGGAGTCGTACGACCGCCTTCGGAGTTCTCAATCACGGTCGGCTCGCCACCTTCGAGAACCGACATACAGGAGTTGGTGGTGCCTAGGTCGATGCCAATGATCTTGCCCATGTTCTTTAACTGCTCCTTGTTCTTTGCGGCCTTATTGACCGACGTTTACTGGCTTAACACCCAAACTTGCGGGGCGTCAGCCACAAAATCTTAGTGTGAGTGTAGCAGATCTTTGGCGGCCGTAAAAGCAGCTTGTCAGATCCCACGGGAAGGGCACATCCTGGCCAATGCACAGCCTCCGCAGTCGGGGCTGCGCGCGTGGCAGGTACGGCGTCCGTGCCGCAGCAAATTCATGTGGAACTCAAGCGCAGCGCCCTCCGGCGTGATTCGCGCCAGCTCGTTATGCAGCTCCTCAAACGGCGCGCCTGGACGCAGCAGCCCAAGTCGCGTGCAGACGCGCGAAACGTGAGTATCAACCGGCACGTCGGGGAGGCCGAACGAGAAGCAAAGCACACAGGCCGCCGTCTTACGGCCAACGCCCGGCAAAGCACAGAGGTAGGCCTGCGATTCGGCCAGCGGCGCGTCACGCATCCACTCCAGATCGAGCGGATCGCCGATCGCCTCAAGGATGTCGTGGATGCGCTGCGACTTGACCTTCGAGATGCCGCCCGGGCGGATTGCCGCTTCGATCTCAGCCACCGGGGCCGCACGCACCTCCTCCCAACTGGCGAAGCGACTGCGCAGCCGCAAGAAGGCAACATCGCGGTTGCGGTCGTTGGTTGACTGCGACAGCACGGTTAGAACCAACTCGCCGAGCGGATCGCCGTGCGGCCCGATCACCGGTATGCCGTAGAGCTCGCGCAGACGCTGACGCACCGCCTGAACGCGGCGCGCCGAGGGTCGCTTCCAGTCCTTGCGCGGGATCGTTGCAATGCGAGTCGCCATCAGCCTGACGGTATCGTGACTAGCGCGATGGGCAAGGTAAGCGAAGAGACAGAAATCATTGACGGCGAGCCGATCTTCTGGCGCAGCGCGCCGAGCCCAGGAACACCACCGCTCTACCTCCACGGCGTACCGAGCAACAGCGACGACTGGACCGAGTTCCTCGAACTCACAGGCGGCTTTGCACCCGACCTTCCCGGCTTTGGCCGCAGCTCGAAGCGTGGCGATCGCGACTACACAGTTGAAGGCTACGACCAGTTCATTGAATGGTTTTGTGAGCACCACGAGCTTGAGACGGTGCAGCTACTGGTTCACGACTGGGGCGCGGTCGGGCTTAGCTGGGCACAACGCTTTCCCGAAAAAGTTGAGCGGCTGGTGATCATCAACGCAGTTCCGCTGCTGCCCGGTTACCGCTGGCACCGCTTGGCCCGTGGCTGGAGGACGCGTGGCATCGGCGAGTTACTGATGGGAAGCACCAACCGTTTCGTCTCCAAACAGCTCTCGCGTGAATCCAACGTCACACCTGGTCCGCTGCCGGATCAATTCCTCAATTCGGTCGATCAGCACTTCGACCAAGGGACTCAGCGCGCGATCCTGCAGCTCTACCGAACTAGCCCCGAGGATCGCTTGGCGCAGCTCGGAAGTCAGCTAGGACAGATCGACTGCCCGTCGCTGATCATCTGGGGCGACCACGACCCCTACATCGGCTCCCGCTTCGCGGACGAGTACGCCGCAGCCCTGGGCGGCAGCAGCGAGGTTGTCCACCTGCCCGATGCAGGCCATTGGCCTTGGTTTGACAGGCCTGACGTGATCGAGCGAGTCGCGACATTCTTCAATCAGAGCTAGCAACGCTCAAGAGCGACCGGCGGTCGCGGGTATGATTCGGCCATGAGCACGGCGCTCGCCCGCGAACGTGCCGTAGCGCCAATCTGGATATTGGCCGCGGTACTCGCAGCCCTTTGGCTGCTCCTCGCCCCACCAACACCAGACCTCGCAGCGCAGGTCTTCCGAGCCACGCTCTTTCGTAACGAAGGCTTCGCGGTCTGGGATTCATCGTGGTACGGCGGCCACAACCTGCCCGGCTACAGCCTGCTGTTCCCGCCGCTCGCCGCATTAATCGGACCACGCCTGCTGGGTGCGCTCGCAGTAACTGCGTCGGCTGTCCTGTTTGAACGATTGATGCGGGCACACTTCCCGCAGCGGGCAGCGCGCTGGGCGACGGTTTGGTTTGCATTCGCTGCCGTTGGCGACCTGATGATCGGGCGAATCACCTTCGCTCTAGGAGTGACATTCGGACTTGCCTGCCTGCTGGCACTGGATCGCAAGCGAACGGCTCTTGCGATTGTCGCGGCTATCGCCTGCGCTGCCGCGAGTCCTGTGGCCGGGTCGTTCATCGTCCTCGCAGCTGTAGCGGTGGCAGTTGCGGAGCGCTCGCGGGCCGCCGCGGCCGCTGCCTGCGCATCCGCGATCACGGTGCTCGCGATGGCACTGGGCTTCCCCGAGGGCGGCGTCCAGCCTTATCCGCTGCGCAGCACAATCATCCCGGTAGCCGCAACGATCGCGATCGCCCTACTAGCTGGCCCGCGCCGGCGTGCGCTGCAGATCGGCGCCTGGCTCTACGCACCTGTCTGCATCCTTGCGTCATTGATCCCGTCCCCGCTTGGCGAAAACGTCGCGCGGCTCGGGGTGCTCTGCGCTGGGCCGCTCTTGATCGCGCTGATCCTCAGCCGGCCAGCGCCGATCAAACACCTCCGGGTCGTTGTTCTGATCGCGGCCGCCGTCGCCTGCTGGCAACTGCTCGGCCCACTACGCGAAACGGCGAAAGGCGCGATCGACCCTTCTACCGCCGAGATTTACCACCAGCCAGTAATCGACTACTTCAAAACGCGCGGGCACGAGCCGTTCCGAGTTGAGGTTCCCTTCACGCGCGCTCACTGGGAGGCTGCCTATCTCGCTCCCCACATCACGCTCGCGCGCGGCTGGTCAACCCAGCTCGACACCAAGTACGGCGCGCTGTTCTACCGCAAAGACACGCCCTTCAGCGCAGATGAGTACCACCGCTGGCTAGGCCGGAACGCAGTCCGCTACGTAGCCGTACCCGACGCGGCGCCCGACCCAAGCAGCCGACGTGAACTGGCCGTTATTGCCTCACACCCAAGCTGGCTCAAACCGCTCTGGAGCAGCGCCCACTGGAAGGTCTACGAGGTAACCGACCACACCCCACTGGTCGCGGGACCCGGCGATCTGGTCCATCTCGGCCGCGACAACTTCACGCTCCAAGCCCATCGCGCCGAACCGATGCTCGTGCGCGTGCGCTGGACGAGCTTCTTCACCGTCTTACACGGCTCAGCGTGCCTCGCGCGAGCGAAGGGTGGATGGACCGAGGTAAGGCCGATCCGACCCGGACCAATAACGATCGCTGCGCGCTTCGACGTCGCACGGATGGAAGAACAAACGTCGTTCTGCTCATCGGCCGGTGACAACTGATGTCCAGCCGAGCCCCTGGCGAGCGGCGCGAAGCGATGCGCGAAGCGCTGATCGAATCGCGGCTAACTCCCAACGCGATCTCGCTGACCGGCTTTGCGCTCTGCCTCGTAGCTGCCGGCCTGATCTTCGCCGACATGATCGTGCTCGGTGGCATCGCCTACATCATCGGTTCGATCTGCGACACGCTCGATGGGCGCTACTCAAGGATGTCAGGGAAAGGCTCGCCGTTCGGCGCGTTCCTTGACTCAACACTCGACCGCGTCGAAGAGGGAGTGGTGCTGGCGGCCGTTGCCTACAACTTTGCCCAGCAGGGCAAAGGAGTCGAAGCAGCGATCTGCGCGGTTGCGATCCTCGCCTCGGTGATGGTCAGCTACACACGCGCTCGCGCCGAGGCGCTCGGCGTTGAATGCAAGGTTGGGATCGGGAGCCGCGCAACGCGCGTCGTAATCCTTTCAGTCGGCCTGCTGTTCGCGAACGGGCTTGGCCTCGGCGACTTCTCGCTACTGGCCCCAGCCGTAACGCTGCTCGCGGCAATCGGCATCGTCACGACGCTTCAGCGCATCTTCCACGTTCGCGGCAAGCTTCTCGCCGCGGGACGGGACAGCGGGAACCAGTGACGGCAGACCAGAGGCGGATCGTGATCGCGGTATGCGTGGTCTACTTCCTGTCGCTGCTGATGATCGGAGGGCTCGCCTTCCTGATCACACCGATGGCCGATGACCTGAACCTGAAGGACGGCACCGTTCAGTACATCCTCGCAATCCCAAGCGTTGTCGCGCTAGTGGTGGTGTTCTCAGCCGGGCAGATCGCCTCGCGGTTCGGTTCCCGCCGCACGATCGTCTTTGCCGGGCTGGGGTTCAGTGTTGGCTCGTTCATTATGTGTGCCGCCCCCGATGCGCTGCTACTTCAGGTTGGACTGGGGATATGTGCTGCAACCGCAATGACGATGCAGATCGTGGGGGTCGGCCTTTTGCAGAAGGCCACCGTCAAGGGAGAGGCTCAGGTATCCGCGTTCACGACCTTCGGCATGGTCGCGCCACTCGCATTCCTAACCATCCCGCTCGCAACGTCGCAGGTATTGACGATCACGAACTGGCGCCTAGTCCCGCTTGCTTGGGTGATCGGTGGCATCGTGATCGCGATCGTCGCGCATCGCAGGCTCGACCCACGATCGGAAACGCTACCCGTTGGGGAGTGGGTAACTCCGCTGCTGGCGGGAGTGGCGGTCGCAGGCGCGGCGCGCGCAATCGCTCAGCTGGGCAACGCCGAGGAGACCCCGCAGCTAATCCTCACGTCGGTTCTGGCCGCTGTCTTGGCAGGTACTGCCTGCGCTTTGATCGTGCGGCGCAGACAGAGCGCAAGTTTCTCCACCTCGGCAATCAGGGGGCCAATGATGCGGCCAATGCTGCTCGGCGTGACCCTTGTGACATTCGTTCAACTTCTGACCTACGTGATCATCGCCCTGCAGTTCATCTACGAGTTCTCCGCCGTATCGGCCGCGGTGGCGACGATTCCAGCACAGCTCGCTGGAATCCTCGGGGCCAAGTTCCTTGCCAAGAAGGCGATCAAGCGTTGGGGTTCGTTTAACGCCAGCCGAGGGCTGCTGCTAGCGATCGCCGTAACGATGCTTCCCTTGCTGGCCTTGACGGACAGCACCCCGGCTTGGCTACTGGTGGCAATCGCAACAGCATTCTGCTTCACAACCACGGCAGCGCTGACCTCGTTCAACACCGATGTCATGCGACGGTCACCGGATGGCGCCACCGAGGCGGTTTCATCCTTCCGCGCTGCATCGAGCTCGGTGGGCGCTGCCATCTGTGCCGGCGTCTTCGGCATCGTCATCCTCTCGCGCACCCCGATTGCTGCCGGAGCGGCGGCAATCACGGCCGCCGAGAGCGCGGACATGTTGAACGGGCTGCGTCTCGCCGGGGTGATCTCTGCCTGCGTCGCAGTCGCGGGCGCAGCAATGCTGACGTTCATGCAACGTCGCGCGACTCCTGAGAGCACGTCAATCGCACGAACGGCGTAGCGGTTGGTTCGCAGCCAATTGGTGGCGCGAACCAGAAGACGACGACTGGATTGGGCCGTGCGCCTATCAAGCTGCCCTGTAACGGTAAGGTTCTTGCGGGGTTAATCCCCAAGTCAGACCAACTAAAAGGATTCACGTGAGCCCCAGCCCAGTACGTACAGCTTCAAAGAACGGCACGCCCGCGAACGGCCGAGCCCGCTACCAGCAGAACAAGGTCCGCGTAGCGATCATCGGCGTCGGCAACTGCGCCAGTGCGTTCGTCCAGGGCGTTGAGCACTACCGCAAGGCCGACCCAAACAAAGAAGTTCCGGGGCTGATGCACACCGACCTCGGTGGCTACCACGTAAGCGATATCGAGTTCACCTGCGCCTTCGACATCAACCGTACGAAGGTCGGTAAGGACCTCGGTCAGGCGATCTGGGGTAACCCCAACAACACGATGAAGTTCGCCAAGGTTCCATCGAAGCTCGGCGCGCCGGTCTACCGAGGTATGACGCTTGACGGCATCGGCAAGTACGCCAAGGAGAAGATCAAGAAGGCTCCGGGCGAAACCGCCGACATCGCGACGATCCTGCGCGAGACGCGCACCGATGTGGTCGTCTCCTATCTCCCAGTTGGCTCTGAAGATGCCACCCGCTGGTATGTCGAGCAGGTGCTCGAAGCTGGCTGCGGTTTCGTTAACTGCATCCCCGTCTTCATTGCCAGCTCCGACTACTGGGGCCGCAAGTTCAAGAAGGCCGGACTGCCGATCATCGGTGACGACATCAAGAGCCAAGTCGGCGCAACGATCGTCCACCGCACACTGGCGCGCCTCTTTCACGAGCGCGGCGTCAAGATGCTGCGCACCTCGCAGCTCAACGTCGGCGGCAACATGGACTTCTACAACATGCTTGAGCGCGAGCGCCTCGAGTCGAAGAAGATCTCTAAGACTCAAGCCGTCACCTCGATCATGGGCCACGAACTTCCTGCCGACGACGTCTACATCGGCCCGTCCGATTACGTGCCGTGGCTTACCGACCGCAAGTGGGCGCACATCCGCCTTGAAGGCCAGGCCTTCGGCGACGTGCCTCTGAACATTGAGATGAAGCTGGAGGTTTGGGACTCGCCGAACTCGGCTGGCATCGTGATCGACGCGGTTCGGCTATGCAAGCTGGCGATGAACAACGGCGTCAGCGGCCAGCTCGATGGCCCTAGCTCGTACCTGATGAAGTCGCCGAAGAACCAGCGTCCGGATGATCAGGCGCGACTAGATACCGAGAGCTTCATCAAGAAGTACAAGCGCAAGGCTGCGACGAAGCCGAAGCCGAAGGCCAAGGCCAAAGCCAAGCCGAAGCGCGCCGCCGCCAAGCGCTGAGCAGGTGGAAGAGAAGCTCTCGATCGCGCAGGTAACACCGTTTGCGTGGGAACTTCCCAGCGAGGTAAACGAGTTCGTCGGAAAGGTAAGCGACGAACTTGCCAGCCGTGGCCACCGCGTAGCGATAATCGCGCCGTCAACCTCAGCCGCCAAGGTACGTGACGGTCGCAGGCTAATACGCAGCAGCAAAGGTGACCTACTCGAGGGCGCGAGCGATGGTCCGCTGCTAGTTGCTGTGGGGCAGTCGCTGGAGGCAGCGCCCGGGCGACGCAGGCTGGCTCTCCCGAGCGACACAACGCGCACGCTCGGGTCGCTTTTTGAGCAGACGCCGCTGGATATATGCCACCTCCACGAACCGTTCGCACCGTCGATCACGAGCGCCGCGCTGCGGGCATCGAATTCGCTCAACGTTGGCTCGTTCCATGCACCAGCAGAGCGTCTTGTCGCAACTCAGGTAACTCGCAGGCTGGTGCGGGCGCTATTTGGGCGGCTCGATGCGCGGACAGCTAGCTACCTGACTACAGCGCGAATGATGGAGCACCACTTCCCGGCCGAGTACCAGCTGATCGCACCCGGCGCTCCCGCGCTGGAGCGCGAGCACGAGCCAGCCGGAGCTAACACACCGCTACGAATCGTCTTCATCGACGAGGAAGAGCGCTCCGCGCTGCGGCTACTGCTCCGCTCACTGCGGCTGATCAAAAGCGACCGACCTTGGGAGCTCGTCGTCAGCAGCAGCCGTGGGCGGCCTGCAACGCCGCTGCGAGCCGAGATCGCAGCCTGCGTCAGCTACGTCGATCCGAGCGAAACCGCAACTGACGAGCTGCTGGCGAGCGCCGACATTGTCGTCGGTGCATCCGCGGGTGCGCTCCCGCAGCCAGGGATGCTGGCGCGCGCTGGGGCGGCCGGTGCAGCGGTCGTCGCCTCACGACTCGCGGTCTACGAAGAGGTGATCGGCGACGGGCAGAGTGGCCTGCTGTTCACGCCGCGCGAGTTGACGACCCTGGCTGCACAGATCTCACGGCTACTGAACGACACCCCGCTGCGCGAGCGGCTCGGCGCCGCGACTGCGCCTCGCAGCTGGGAGCAGGTGGCTGACCAGATCGAAGAGGCCTACGAAACCGTCGTCGCTCGGCGTAAGCCGCTCACCAGAGATGTTGGCTTGGTTCAAAAGCTGAAGGCGCGACCGCTGATCGACGTTGATCTGCACATGCACACCGACCACAGCCACGACTGCGCAACTCCGGTTGAGGCGCTGCTCGAAACGGCGCGCGACCGAGGTCTCGGCGCGATCGCGGTTACCGAACACAACGAGATCTCCGGCGCCGTTGCTGCGGCAGCGATCTGCGAGCAGTACGGCGTCAAAGTGATCCTCGCCGAAGAGGTCAAGACCGCAAACCAAGGCGAAGTGATCGGGCTTTTCATCAACCAGAAGATCGAGCGTGGCATGACGCTCGCCGAAACGGTCGCCGAGATTAAGCGGCAGGGTGGCCTCGTCTACGTGCCCCACCCATTCGACCGAATGCACGCGATTCCCGACTATGAGCACCTACTGCCGATCGTCGACCAGATCGACCTGATCGAGATCTACAACCCGCGTGTCGCGCTCGACAGCTTCAACGAGGAGGCGGCTCGTTTTGCGGCCAAGTACCGGATTCCGGCAGCCGCCGGCTCCGACTCGCATGTGACGCAAGGTCTAGGCACGGCGCGGGTGCGAATGCGTGACTTCGACGGACCGGAAGAGTTCCTCGAATCGCTGCGAGACGCGGAGATCCATTCGACGCCAACTAATTATGTATACGTCCAGGCGCTGAAGTTCATTCAAACCAAAGCAACGCCTGAGAGTGCGCGCCGCGCCTCACGCAAACGTAAGGCGCGCAAGTCGCCGCGCAAGCGCTGATGCAGTCAAAGGGAGAACCGCGGCGACCGTCGAAACTGACTGAGCCGATGCCTGCAACCGAAGACGAGATCCGCGAGAAGTACCTAGAGCGAGCGATCCGCGAGATCAACTCGTTGTCGCGCGACGTCCAAGGCTGCACCCACTGCCCCCGTGGGAATCTAATGCCGGTGCTCGGCTCCGGCCATCCGCAGGCCGACATCATGCTTGTGAAGTACACGCCTACCGTCTCTGAGATCGAAGAGGGCGTCGCCTTCTACGGACGCTCTGGCAACGCGATGCGTAAGTCGCTAAGTCGCCTCAACATTGACCCGCTGGCCGTCTACGGAACGCTCTTCGTGAAGTGCCCGGTCGGGGACCCGGCGCTCGCCGACCCTGCCTGCCTTGCGCGAGTCGCTGAGGAGATCGCGATCGTCCAGCCGCGAATAATTGTCGTGATGGGCGAGCCCGCGATGACGGCCCTGAATGAGCTGGAACTACCGCTTAGCCAAGAGATCGAGTGGAAGCCGGGCGAAATTCAGCCGCTCACCGATGCCTGCGACGTGCTCGTCACGCCGAACATTGATGATTCACTCGACGCCGAGGATTCAAAGCGCGACTTCTGGGCTGCCTTCCGTTCGCTCGGCGCCTGGTGGGGCGACCTTCCGCCGTACTAAGTGCCGTTAGCGCTTAGGGCCAGTTGACGGGAAACGCTCGCCGCCAGGCACGAGCCAGAACTCATCGATCCGCTGAATCAATCCTTCTTGCAGTTCGTAGAAGCCAGCGCAAACGAGGACCGTGTCGGGCCGCTGAACCTGAGCGTGAACGGCGATGTCAAGCCCGCGCCCGGTGATCACACGCTGGATCACCGTCTTGTTGTCGGGGTTGTGCACGAAGTGGAGCAGCGAGAGGTACTCCTCGCGGCTCGGCTCGCGGCCCTGGTGGGGAAGTGAGATCCGCACGCCGGGACGAATCAGCGCAGCTACTGAATCCCAGTCCCCAGACTGGCGTGCGCGCCAAAACCGCTCAATTGCATTGACACTCATTGCTCAGTCACCAAGACAATCTTGCCAAGTTTGCCGCCGTTGGCAAAGCTCGCGTAGGCGGCGGCTGCCTCTTTCAAAGAAAAAGTCTTGAACAGCGGCACCGTGAAGGTGCCGTCATCGAACCCGCCGAGAACTTGCTTCTCAAGCGCTCTGGCCGTAGCGGCCTTCTCTTCCAACGGGCGCGCGCGCAGAGTCGACCCGGAGATTTTGGCGCGGCTTCCCATCAGCGCGAGCAGGTTCAGCTCGCTGCGAAAACCACCGCCGACGCCGATCACAACGACCCGCGCCTGGCTAGCAAGCGCGGCGAAGTTGGCGTCCATGTTTGGCCCTCCGATCAGTTCCAAGAGGACGTCGTATGGACCGAGTGCATCGCTCTCATCTGGGCTGCAGACAACGTCGGCGCCAAGCGCTGCAACCTCCTCACGGCGTGATTCGTCGCGAACCGAGGCAGTTACGTGGGCCCCAGCCGCGCTAGCTAGCTGAACAGCCGCCGTGCCGACGCCGCCAGCGGCTCCGCTGATCAGCACACGCTCACCGAGCTTCAGATCGGCCTGTGTGAAGAGAGCGTCGTGGGCGGTCGTGAAGGTCTCCGGCAAACCACCGGCCTGCGCCCAATCGAGAGCAGCGGGAACGGGCATCAACTGGCGCTCGTGGACCACGCAGAGCTCTGCTTGAGCGCCGCCACCAACGATCGCCATCACGCGCTCGCCATCATCGAAGCGCTCAGCCCCGGGGCCTCGAGCGAAAACCTCGCCCGCCAGCTCAAGCCCGGGAATATCGATCGGTGAACCAGGCGGCGGTGGGTAGGCGCCGCGGAGCTGGAGCTGATCGGCGCCGTTGAGACCGGCGGCGTGGACGCGAACGACGACCTCGCCCGCACCTGGCACCGGGTCGGGACGCTCGGTGACTACCAGCTCCTGCTGGTCAATTGTGACGGCAAGCATCGCCTCAGTCTAAGTCAGGCGCCACCGCGCGGGCGGGCGGCCTCAATCTCGTCGTGTAGCCCCTGTGGATCATGCGAGTGTGGCTCGAGTGGGATCACGGCATCGTCATCGCCGCCAGGCTTGGAGTGCAGCACGTGGCGCGCCTCCTCAAGCGACATGCCGGTAGCACGCAGAAGATCATTTGCGATCATCCGAACCTGCCCGACGACGATGCTGACGGCGAGGTTGCGGGTGTGGTCGAGCGCCGCCGATGAGGCCGTCGCAGCACGCAGCGCGGCGACGCGCGCGGCATCGCGCTCCTTCTTGTCGGTCACCGAAGCGGCAACATGATCAGCCGATTCGGCAAGGTCGCGGAGACCAACGATCACAGTTGGCGGAACCGTGTTGCCCTGCCGCAGCGCGCTTGACGCGCCGCGCGCGAGTGAGACGACACTGACCTGCACGCGAGTTACCTGCTCAACCGCGTAGGCGTAGCGGTCAACCGTTCCCAGCTGACCTCGGCGGGCGACCGCGAGCCGTGAGGTTTCGTCACTCACCGCAGCGGCGGCCCGCAGCGGCTCGACGTCGTGCTCTAGCTCGCGAGCTACGTCAACAGCACGGTCAGCCTGCGTCGAGCTGCCGCTCTCTAGCGCATCGGCGATCTTGCGCAGTGCAATTGATATCTGGTCGAGCGCCGGATGGAGCGCGTCTTTCGCAAGTCGCGATGGGTTGAGCGGGAAGAGCACCAGCGTGAAGAGCAGCGCAACGCCCGATCCGATCAGAATGTCGAGCAGCCGCGAGAAACCGTGCGGGTCGGTAGGAATCGCAAGGATTGCGACCAGCACCCCACTCGCCGCCGCCTGGTTGACGGCCAGCTGGTCGCCGCCGGCAAAGACGACGACGCACATAACGATGAAGATCACGAGCCCTAGCTGCCAAGCGCCGACTCCTGTGTAGCGGACGAGAAGGTCGGCGACGACGATGCCGAGCGCAACGCCAAAGGCCAACTGGAGCGCGCGCTTAACCGTGCGGCCAGCAGTAACTCCCATCACGAGCACGGCTGAAATTGGTGCGAAGAACGGATGGGCATGGCCCACGACGTAGCGCGCAAAGAGGTACGAGACCATCGCCGCTAGAGCGACGAGTGCCAGTCGCGGCGCAACGGCGCGGAGGTGATCGAAACGCTGCCGCAGCGTGATCTTGTCGAGCGCCATCTCAAGCATCTGCGCTAAGCCTGACCTTCAAGTTTGATTCTTGCAAGGAGCGCACGGCGCTCAGCCCTCATGCCCGCTCGAACAGTGCGACGCACTCGATGTGCGGCGTCTGCGGAAACATGTCTACAGGGCGCACACGGACCAGCTTGTAGCCAGCTTCGACCAGCTGAGCGGCGTTCGGCGCGAGCGTCGTTGGGTTGCAAGAGACATAAACGATCCGCTTCGCCCCGGCCTCGGCGACGCGCCCGATCACCTTCGCTGAAAGCCCGGAGCGCGGCGGATCGAGCACGATCAGATCGGGCCGCCCGAGCTCATCAACATCCTCCTTGAGCACGACGCGGACGTTTCCTGCGATGAAGCGGGCGTTCATGATCTCGTTGCTGCGCGCGTTGCGGCGCGCGTCCTCGACCGCCTCTTCGACGATCTCGACACCGATCACTTCGCCGGCCCGTGGAGCCAGCGTCAGCCCGATCGAACCGATCCCGCAGCAGAGGTCGTAAACGCGTTCCCAGCCCTTCAGGTCGGCGTACTCACCGACCGTCGCGTAGAGCTTCTCAGCCATCTCAGTGTTGGTCTGGAAGAAAGCTTCGCTGCCGAGTGAGAAACGCAGCCCTGAGCATTCTTCTTCGATCGCGCCAACTCCATCAATAAGAATGTCGGTGCCGCCTTGGGTCGTCTCACCGCTACTAGGGGCGACGGTGCGGATAACGCTGACGGCGCCTGCTTCGATCATCGCGTCGGCAAAACGGCGCTGATCAAAGTCCCCTGGCGAGGTGACGATCCGGGCCTGAATTTGACCGGTGCGACGGCCCTCGCGGACCACGAGATTGCGCAAGAGCCCTTCGTGGGTGCGGCGGTCGTAAGCCTTCAGCCCCATCTCCTGGCAGACCTCAAGCGCCGCTTCGCGAATCCGATTGCTGGCCTCGGATGCGAGCAGGCAGTCGTCCATCGGCAGGATCCGCGACCACGAGCCTGGAGCATGGAAGCCGCAGCAGAGCGTGCCGTCGTCCTCAACTCCGAACGAAAACTCAAGCTTGTTGCGGTAGCGCCACTCTTCGACCGCCGGAATGATCGGCTCAAGCTCAAAGCCGTCGAGCTTGCCGATCCGCCTGAGAGCGTCATCAACCTGTTCGCTCTTTACCTCCAGCTGACGCTCGTAGCGCAGCACCTGCCATGAGGCGCCGGGATGGTCGGCGAGCGGCTCAATTCGGTCTGGGCCTGGCTCAAGCATCTCGAGCGGCCGCGCTTCTGCGAAAGCCCGCTTGCGCTTTGTAACCTGCACGCGAACGAGGTCGCCGGGCACGGTGTCGCGAACGAAGATCACATAGCTGCGGTCGGCCAGTGGGACTCGGGCGATCCCTTTGCCGCCGTTTGCGAGCGTCTCGATTCGCAGCTCAAGCTCGTCGCCACGATCTACGCGCGTACGTTCACCTTCGACTGTCGGCTGCTCGGTCATTGGTTTGAGGATCGCAGCATTGCCTGCGCTAGCGATCAGCCAGTAGCCACTCAAGCATCGCCTTCTGCGCGTGGCGACGGTTTTCGGCCTGATCCCAAATCCGTTGGCGCTGCCCGTAGAGCAGCTCGGCGGTTATCTCTTCATCCGGATGAGCCGGCAGGCAGTGGAGAGCAATTGCGCCTTCAGCCGCCAACGCGAGCAGCTCCTCGTCGAGGCGGAACGGTTCCAGCGCGGCGCGGCGCTGTTCTGCACTCTCCTCGTCGCCCATCGAAACCCAGACGTCGGTGTAGAGCGCATCGGCGCCGTCGACTGCGGCCCGTGGATCGTTGCTGCGCTCGCCGCCGCAGTCCGGCTCGAGCTCGTACCCCGCTGGCGACGCAACAACAACATTGACCCCAGCTGTCGTGCCGAGAATTGCGAGCGAGCGGGCAACGTTGTTGCCGTCGCCCACGTAGGCCAGCTTCAGCTCGTCAAGCGGCCGGCCCGGGAAAGCCTCCTGAAGCGTCATCAGGTCTGCCAGCACCTGCGAGGGGTGATGAAGCTCGGTCAGCATGTTGAAGACGGGGATCGAACCTTCGGCGGCGAGCTCTTCGATCACGGCATCGGGGCCTGTTCGCACTCCGACGGCGGCAACTTGGCCGGAGAGTACGCGGGCCGTGTCGGCGATCGACTCCCCGCGCGAGAGCTGCATCTCGCCAGGGCGCAGCACGACGGCGTGGCCGCCGAGCTCCGTGACGCCAACCTCGTAGGAGAGCCGCGTACGGGTACTTGGCTTCTCAAAGATCAAGGCGACGCTCTTACCGGTCAGAAGATCCGACGAGGCCGGTGCAGCCTTCAGCTCGTGCGCGCGCGCCAGCAGCGCGAGCAGCTGTTCACGATCAAGCTCTTCACCGGTGAGAAAGTGGCGCGTCAAGCGAGTGACGATACGGCTGGGAAGTCGTTTTCAGCGCGCCATTTGTTGCAGGCTCGGGGCGGAACCGCGGCGTTCATCACCGGCTGTCGTCGAGCTCTTCGCCGCCACCGCGACGGATCCCGAATCCGCGCACGGCAAGAATCGCCCGCTCGCCAAGCGAGCCGCGCTTTGGCAACACGCCGAGCTGAACGGTCGCGTCGTAAGCATCGAAGAAGGCGCGCACACGCCACAGCTTCTCGCGCGGCGGATCTAGCTCGCAGTAGAGCACGGTGTGAACCGTGATCATCTTGTTCGTCGCTGGGATGCCGGCCAGCGCGACGCGATGGACCCCACTTACGAGCAGAGGGACGGCGACGTAGCGACCATCGCTGAGCCGCTCGCCCGCACTCTCAACGGTCGCGTCGGGAAAGGCCTGCCAGAGCTGCGCGGCGCGGTCAGCAAGCGCATCGGGACCGTAGAGCGGCTCAGGGCTGGATGGGTCGGTCCAATGCAGATCGGCGGCGCAGACATCGCGGAAGGCAGCGCGGCGGCGCTCGGTCCAAGCCTGCTGAAACGCGTCGAGAAGCTCGTCCATCGCGCTTGAGCGTAGAGCGGCTGCGCCCGGGCTGCTCCGCAGGCCTGCCAAACTGACAGCCGATGGGACGACGCAGCCGCAAACAGAGCCTGACCGAACCCGGCGCCAAGGCCTCACCAAAGAAGCGCCTCAGCAGCGCTGAGCGCGACGAAGTTGCGCGCGCTGAGCTAAAACCGCTGGCGCCAGGCGAGCGTCCTCTGGCAGTCAAGATCTCATCCGGCGTGGCTGCCGCTCTGGCAGTTGCAAATGTCGCCTTCTACTTCGCTGGCGTTGAGGTTCAAGGGCAGAAGCCATCGCTGGTGGGCGTGTTGCTATTCGCTGCGGTGATGCTGCTGGCAGCTTGGGGAATGTGGAGTTTGCGCTACTGGGCTCTGCTCGGGTTCCAAGCACTGCTGGCGATGACGCTGGTGATCGCCGGTCTTTCATTGATGGTTGCCGGCAACCTGCTTGCGGTCGTTCTCTGCATCGCGATCCTCGGCGGCGGCGGGTGGCTCTTCTGGAAGCTGATCCGCGTGCTCGGCCGCGTGAAAGTGCCATCGCCTCACGGCAACTGAAGCGCGACCCCTAATAGACGGCTCTTTCATACACTCGCTGTATGGCTAACGAAAGCTTCGACTGCATCATCATCGGTTCAGGACCGGGTGGATACGTCGCAGCGATCCGCGCCGCGCAGCTGGGAATGAGCGTCGCCGTCGTCGAGCAGGACAAGATCGGCGGCCGCTGCCTCAACTACGCCTGCATCCCAGCGAAGGCTGTGTTGCGATCGGCTGACATCGTCTCCGAGATCCGCGAGGCAGGCGAGTTCGGGATCACAGTCGGCGAGCCAACGGTTGACTTCGGCGCCGTCAGTGCGCGCCGCGAAGAGGTGATCGGCACGCTCGTCGGTGGGGTCGAGATGCTGATGAAGAAGAACAACGTCGAATTGATCCACGGCGCCGCCTCTATCACCGACGCAAAGAACGTCAGCGTGGACGGACGCGAACTCGAAGCCGCGAAAGCGATCATCCTCGCGACCGGCTCGGTCGCCCGCCCGATCCCCGGAGCGAGCTTCGGCGGAACCGTGATCGACACAGCTCAGGCCTGGGCGCTTGACGCGCTGCCGAAGAAGTTGGCCGTCGTTGGCTCCGGCCCTTCGGGCTGTGAGATCGCCAGCGCCTACGGCCGCTTCGGCGTCGAGGTCGAACTTTTTGAGGCGCTGGACCGCGTACTTCCAACCGAAGACAAGGACATCTCGCGGCTCGTTGAGCGCGGCCTCGCAAAGCAGGGAGTCACTATTCACACCTCAACGCTGATCGGCGACATCACAGCTGGCAGCAACTCCGCCACCTACAGCTACGGCGAGGAGAAAGGCGAGGCCGACTGGCTCGTCATCGCAGCCGGCCGCGGCGCCGACGTTGAAGGCCTTGGGATTGGAGCCGCAGGGTTGGATCTCGACGAACACGGTCTGATCGCAGTTGACGGCCACCAGCGCACAAGCGTCGAAGGGATCTACGCGATCGGTGACCTCGTCCACGGCCCGGCGTTGGCGCACAAGGCCAGCGAAGAGGGAATCATCGCCACAGAAGCGATCGCTGGCGAGAACCCAACCCCGCTCGATTACATCGACATTCCTCGTGCAACCTTCTGCTCGCCGAACGTTGCCAGCTTTGGCCTGACCGAAGAGCAGGCCAAGGAGCAGGGCTTCGACGTAACCGTCGGCAAGGTTCCCTACGGCGCCGTTGGCGCTGGAACTCTCTACGGCGACCGCGGCGGGCTCGTGAAAATTGTCGGCGACAAAAAGTACGGCGAGCTGCTCGGCGCACACATCGTCGGGGCAAAGGCGACCGAACTTATTCAGGAACTCGTCAACACGAAGCTGCTCGAAGGTGGCTACCCGGAGGTAGCGCGCTTTATCCACGGCCATCCAACGATGAGCGAAGCAGTGCTTGAGGCGGCCCGCGCCGCCGACGGCTGGCTGATTCACGGCTAGACGCAGATGGATCCGCAGCCGGCCTTCTACTTTGACTTGGCCAGCCCCGAGGCGTACCTCTCGGCCGAGCGGATCATGACGCTGCTGCCCGTGGCGGCAGAGTGGATTCCCATCCGCGGTTCGCAGCTACCGGCGCTCGGCGACGCAGCCGAGCAGAAGCAGCTAGTTGAAGCGCTCGCCGACGCGCGCTCGCTGCAAACCCCGCGCTGGCCCTCCCCACTCCCGTTCGATAGCGAGCAGGCGATGTTGGCCGCGACCTACGCAAAGCAGATCGGGCGAACTGTTCCATTCGCGCTGGCGGCGTTCCGCCAGGCCTACGCCGGCGGCCGCTCACTGGACAACGACGACAACATCGTTATCGCCGGTTCGGCCTGCGAGATGCACCCCGCAGCGCTGCTGAAGGGTTGCGAACTGCGCACCGTGCGCGACGGGCTCAGTAACGCGACCGACTTGGCAATCGAGCGCGGCGTGCGCGATGTGCCGGCCGTCTGGGTGCCTGACGAAGGCGACGGGCCTGGACAGCTCTTCCACGGAGACGACCAGCTCGAAGCGGCAGCGGCGGCTCTGAGCGGGCAGGTGCCGACTCAATGACCGCCTTTCGCGACTACGACGTGATCGTCACACGAACCGGCGTTGCCCCGGGGCGGTTGGCCGCCGCCGACCGTTTCGATCACATTGAAGTTGTCTCCGTCGCTGACCTCGAGGTCGTCCTCTTCTGGGACGTTCCCGCTCGCGCGACCGGCCGGATGGAAGCCTCACTCCGTGAAGACCTTCAGCGGCTCGAGAGCGATGAGTTCATCTCGCGCTGGAGCGCAGTCGAGAGTGAAGATGACTATTAGGCTGCTGGCAGATGGCTGATCGCCCACTACCTCCGCCAGAGACCGCCGTCGAATGGCTGGAGTCGATGACCCTGATCCGCCGCTTTGAGGAACGCGCCGGTGAGCAGTACACACGCGCAAAAGTTGGCGGCTTCCTCCATCTCGCAATCGGCGAGGAGGCAACGATCGTCGGCGCCGTCGCAGCTTTGCGGCCGACCGATTACATGATCGCCACCTACCGCTCACACGGGCAGGCGCTGGCACGCGGGAGCGAGCCGGGCCGCGTGATGGCCGAGCTGTTTGGCCGCGTTGACGGACTGTGCCGTGGCCGCGGCGGCTCGATGCACATGTTCGATCTCGAACGGCGCTTCATGGGCGGCTTCGGAATCGTCGGCGGCAATCTGCCGCTGGCGGCGGGCTTTGGCCTGACGAGCGACTACCTCGGCAGCGACGACGCCACGCTCTGCCAGTTCGGCGATGGAGCCAGCAACCAGGGAACCTTCGGCGAGACGCTCAACCTCGCAGCGCTCTGGAGCTTGCCGGTCGTCTTCATGGTCACCAACAACCAGTTCGGAATGGGAACCTCGCTAGAGCGCCACTCAGCGCAAACGAACCTCCAAACCAAAGGTGAAGGTTTCGGCGTTCCCGGGATGCAGTGCGACGGGATGGATGTGATCGACACCTGGGCCGTCACCAGCGAAGCGATGCGAATCGCGCGCGAGGAGCGCCAGCCGGTTCTGGTCGAAGCGCTCAACTACCGCTTCCGCGGCCACTCGATAGCCGACCCCGAGGACTACCGCAGTGAGGACGAGGTGCTGGAGTGGAGCAAACGCGATCCACTCGTCACCTTCGGGGACCGTCTCGTTGCCGAAGGCATCTTGAACGACGAGCAGCGCGAAGCGATCGACCTTCAAGCGATCGAGACGGTCGACGCGGCCGTTGCCTTCGCCGACGCCTCGCCGGAGCCGGAGCCAAGCTCGCTCTACGACGACGTTTATGTGCTGAGCGATCAGGTTCGCGGTTGGTACTCAGCCGACCACCGCGGCGCAGGCGTGCAGAAGGGCGAGGACCTCTCCTAATGGCCGAGATGCGCTACCGCGAAGCTTTGAACCAGGCACTCGCCGAAGAGCTCGAGCGTGACCCAAACGTCTACCTGATGGGCCAAGACATCAGCGTCTTCGGCGGCGCCTTCAAGGTCACTGAAGGGCTGATGGATCGCTTCGGCGAGAAGCGGATCCGCGACACACCAATCTCCGAGAACACGATTGTTGGTCTCGGCGTCGGGTCAGCGATGACCGGCCTGCGACCAGTGATCGAGCTGATGACGATCAACTTCTCGCTACTGGCGCTCGATCAGATCATCAACCACGCCGCCCACGTGCGCTACATGTTCGGCGGCCAGGTCAGCGTGCCGCTCGTCGTACGGATGCCGCAGGGCGCCGGCCACCAGCTCGGACCAACCCATTCGCACAGCTTTGAGGCGCTCTACCTTCACGTGCCCGGGCTGCTGGTTGCCGTACCGAGCACCGCGGCCGACGCGAAAGGCCTTCTCAAAACGGCGATCCGTGACGATAATCCGGTGATCTTCATCGAACACGAAACTCTCTACGGCCAGCGCGGCGAAGTTCCCGACGATCCTGACTTCACGGTTCCGTTCGGCCTTGCGGCAATCCGACGCGCGGGCAGCGACGTGACGATCATCGGCATCTCGCGAATGGCGCAGACCGCCGAGCGAGCCGCCGAGCAGCTGGCGGCCGACCACGGGATAGAGGCCGAAGTAATCGATCCGCGCACGCTGCGCCCGCTCGACCTCGACACGATTCTTGAATCGGTCGCAAAAACAAACCGCTGCGTGATCGTCGAAGAGGGCTGGCCGCACGGCGGCGTCGGCGCCAACCTCGCGGCGCTGATCCAAGAACAGGGCTTTGATGACCTCGACGCACCGGTCGGCCGCGTCACCGGCGTGGACGCGCCGATGCCTTACGCCAAGAGCCTTGAGCAGATCTCATTCCCGCACGAAGAACAGGTGATCGAAGCGACGCTGGCGCTATTCGGTGACAGAAAGCGAGCGTCACGTGGCTGAGATCGTGATGCCGCGGCTCTCCGATTCGATGGAGGAAGGAACGATCGTGCGCTGGCTCAAGCGCGACGGCGACGAGGTCGCGCGAGGCGAGGATCTGGTCGAGATCGAGACCGACAAGGCGACGATGGCTTACGAATCGGACACGGCTGGAACGCTTCAGATCACCGCCCAGGAGGGTGCAACGCTGCCGGTCGGCGCGAAGATCGCCGTGATCGGTGACGATGACGGCGCCGCTGAGGAGGTGGCCGCATCGGTGGCTCCAGTCACTGAGGCGGATGATCCAGGGCCTACCGTCACGCCTGTCCCGCTCGCCGAAACTGAGCCGCCGACTCCAACCCCAGAGCCGGGCAATGGCGAGCGCGTCAAGGCCTCCCCAGTCGCGCGGCGAATCGCAGGAGAGACCGGTGTTGACCTAGATTCGGTATCCGGTAGCGGCCCCGGCGGGCGGATCGTAAAAGCCGACGTCGAGGGAGCTGGCGCTGCGGCGGTGGCCACCACGAGCGGCGATGAATCCAGCGGGCGCGGCAGTGTCACCACCACTGAACCGACCCGCACTCAAGCCCTGATCGCGCGGCGAATGGCCGAGTCGCGAGCAACCGTCCCATCGTTCACGCTGCAGATCAGCGTCGACATGACGACCGCGACGACGCTTCGCGCCGAACTGAAAGCCAGCGCCAACGAGAGCCAAGCGGTTCCAACGATCAACGACATGGTCGTCAAGGCCAGCGCGCTGGCTCTGCGCGAGCAGCCAGAGGCCAACGGCGCCTGGCGCGACGGTCACTTCGAGCACTACTCGCGCGTGAACATCGGCGTTGCCGTCGCCGGCCCAGGCACGCTCGTTGTGCCGACCGTCTTTGACGCCGACGCCAAGACACTGGCCGATATCTCGGCCGAGACCGGCGCGCTCGCGGAGCGCGTACGCAGCGGCACAATCACGCCGCCGCAGACTAGCGGCGGCACCTTCACCGTCAGCAACCTCGGGATGTTTGGCGTGCGCAGCTTTGAAGCGGTAATCAATACGCCGCAGGCGGCGATCCTCGCGGTCGGCGCCGTCGAGCAGAGGGCGGCCGTTCACGAAGGCGAAATTGAAGCCCGAATGCTGATGGAGCTGACGCTGGCCTGCGACCACCGCATCCTTTACGGCGCCGACGGCGCGAAGCTGCTGGCACGAATCAAGGCGCTGCTAGAAGCCCCGCTCTCGCTCGCGAGCTGAGAGTAGGCTGGAGCAGCAATGAGCGATCGCGCCGGGGAATGCTCGGTTGTACAGCTGGGGCGGCTCGACTATCGCGAAGCCAACGAGCTGCAAGGGCGGGTCCGCGACGCGCGCGAGGCAGAGCTGATTGGCGACACGCTGCTGCTGCTCGAACATAACCCGGTCTACACGCGCGGGCGCCGCAGCAGCCCTGAGGAGCTGCCGCAAGAGCCCTCCTGGTACGCCGAGCGCGGAATCGAAATCGTTGACGTGGACCGCGGCGGCCGCGTCACCTATCACGCACCAGGCCAGCTCGTTGGCTACCCGATCGTGCGCACGGCCGACGTAGTAGCGCACGTCCGCCTGCTCGAACGCGTGATCATCACCGCGCTCGAATCGGTCGGAGTTGAGGCACGGGCGCGGGTTGATGAGGGCTCCGACTTCACCGGTGTCTGGGTCGAAGAACGAAAGATCGCGTCGATCGGCGTTCATCTGCGCCGCTCAATTACAACCCACGGCTTCGCTATTAACGTCGATATGGACCTCGAACCCTGGCAGTGGATCGTCCCCTGCGGGCTACAGGCGCCTATCACCTCGATCGCCGCAGAGACCGGCGAAACCGTTGATGGCGAGGCGTTTGCAGCCGTGGTAAGTGGCGTCTGGGCGGGCGAGATCGGGCTTAGCGCAGAGCAAATGAGCGCCGCGCGGCTGGCAACGCTCATCGCGGCGACCGACGCGCCGCTAGCCTGACTCTGTGGCCGAAGAGCCGACGATACGCGCTCACCAAACCCGCTCGCGCTCGAATCCGGGCGGAATGGACGTGAGCGCAGTGCTTGGCCCCGATGTGCAGCCGGTCCGCGCTCGTAAGCCACCGTGGTTCAAAGTGCCGCCTCCGGGAGGCGAGCGCTATCGGCAGCTCTCGGCGATGATCAAGGACGAGAACCTCCACACCGTCTGCCAAGAGGCCGCCTGCCCAAATGTCGGCGAGTGTTGGGAGCGAGGAACGGCGACCTTCATGATTCTCGGCGACACCTGCACGCGCCGCTGCGGCTTCTGCAACGTAAACAGCGGCAAGCCAACCTGGAATGACCCGCTCGAGCCAGCCCGCGTCGCTCGCTCGATCGCGAAGATGGGGTTGCGGCACGCCGTAATCACGAGCGTCGACCGTGACGACCTGCCCGATTACGGCGCCGGGATCTGGGCGGCAACGATTCGTCAGTGCCGTGCGCAGGCGCCGGACTGCAAGGTCGAAGTTCTGACGCCCGACTTCCGCGGCGAAGAGATGCCGCTAGCGAAGGTGCTAGCCGAGCGCCCCGACGTCTTCAACCACAACGTCGAGGTCGTACCAAGGCTCTACTCGGTAGCGCGGCGCGGCTCACGCTGGGAGCGCTCGCTGCGCGTGCTGCGAAATGCCCGTGCGATCGGCGGCGAGCAGCTCGTAACAAAGTCAGGGCTGATGGTCGGCCTGGGCGAAACACACGATGAGATGATCGAAGCCTTCACCGATCTGCGCGCAGCTGGCGTTCAGGTACTAACAGTGGGCCAGTATCTGCGACCGACCGAAAACCACCTTCCGGTCGTCCGTTACTGGCACCCCGATGAGTTTAAAGAGCTAGAACTGGCCGCCTACGAGCTCGGTTTCTCGCACATCGCTGCCGGGCCGCTGGTCCGCTCTAGCTACCACGCCGACGAGCACGTCCCGCAGCAGCTGCCAGGAGTCGGGCCGCTCGGCGCCTCAGTCGGCGCCTAGCCCGGACAACGATGCGCGCAGCGCTGCTGATAATCGCCCTCACCTTCCTGCTCGCATTCCTAGCTGGGACGCTCGCGACGATCGCGAGCGACGGTATAAACGTCCTGACCGTGCTATCGATCGGGCTGATCGCAGTGATGGCGATCGGCATCTTCGGCGCTCTCGCCAGCGGGGCTGATCGCGACGAGTGAGCGCTTCGTATTATCCTTCGAAAGAGACGTTGACCGACCAGTCAGTCAAAGGAGCAGTCCGTGGATCTTAATGACACACCAGAACAGGCCGAGTACCGCAAAGAGGTACGCGCGTGGCTCGACGCAAATAAGGCAGATGCCCCAATTCTTCAGGGCGAAGGCGCCCTCACCGACCCCGACGAAATCCTCGTCGCGCACCGCGCTTGGCAGGGCAAGCTCGCCGAAGGCGGCCTAGCTGGAGCCACATGGCCCAAGGAGTACGGCGGCCAGGGAATCGGCCCGGTTGAATCGGTCGTGATCAGCCAGGAGATGCAGCAGGCCGGAGTTCCCGGCATTCTCGACGTGATCGGCGTCGGCATGCTCGGGCCAACAATCATCGCCCACGGAACCGAAGAGCAGAAGCAGCGCTACCTCGGGCCAATGCTCCACGCCGATGAGATCTGGTGCCAGATGTTCTCCGAGCCAGCGGCCGGCTCCGACCTTGCCGCCGTGCAGACGCGCGCTAAGCACAACGACGACGGCACTTGGACGCTGAACGGTCAGAAGGTTTGGACGACCAACGCTCAGTTCGCCTCCTACGGGCTGCTGCTAGCCCGCACGAACCCAGACATCCCGAAGCACAAGGGGATGACGATGTTCATCGTGCCGATGGACGCCGAAGGAATCACCGTACGCGGCCTCAGGCAGATCTCCGGCGAAGCAGAGTTCAACGAGGTCTTCTTTGATGACGTCGTAATCGACGCCGATTCGGTTGTTGGTGGCGAAGAGAACGGCTGGGGCGTTGGCCTGACGACACTGATGTTCGAGCGCCTGACGATCGGCCTCGGCTCGTCGTCATTCGGTTACCGCGCAACGCGCTTCGCAGAGGCGATTGCTGCAGACCCAACAGCAGCAAACGACCACGAAGTTCGCCACAACTTCGGCGAATTGGCCGCCGAGCTGGAGGCGATCCGTTGGACCGGCTACCGCTCGATCAGCGCCCTTCAGGACGGGCAGATCCCGGGGCCAGAGTTCGGCCTCGCGAAGGTCACGACCGTCAACTGCGCGGTCCGCGCCGGCGATCTGATCGCCGACATCGTTGGGCCAGAGGCGCTCGACGAGGACAGCGAATGGGCCTACATGATCTCGTTCCTGCCGGGCCTTAAATCGGCCGGCGGCACGGAAGAGATCCTCCGCAACACGATCGGCGAGCGCGTCCTCGGACTGCCGCCGGAGCCACGACTTGACAAGGGCATCCCGTTCAGCGAACTGCGTGCCAAGGAGAAGGAAGGTGCATCAGCATGAACCTCGGACTCTCAGATGAGCAGGAGTTCCTACGCGACGCAGCGGCAGACGCTTTCTCGCGCGTAAAGACCGTCGAAGCTGCCCGCGAGGCAATCGAAGACGACTCAGCGATGCCTGACATGTGGCCAACGGCCGCTGAAGCTGGCTGGCTTGGGCTGCTCGTAAGCGAAGAGAACGGTGGCGCCGGGCTTGGCGCCTACGACGCAATGCTGATCGCTCAGGAGGCTGGCAAGGTGCTGGCTGGCGTTCCGCTTCTGGGCGCACTTCCGGCCTCGATGCTGCTCGACATGGGTGGCAGCGACAAGACCGCAGCGGTAGCCGCAGGCGAGCTGAAGGCCTCATGGCTGCCAGCCTGCCCGCCAAGCTCACTCGAGCCGCGTTGGACCGTCGATCCGGTCGAAGGAATGGCCCGCCCTGACGCTCCGGCAGCGACCGTTGATGGCGACACCGTCACATTCAACGGCACCGTCGGCTGGGCACCCGATGCCGGCGAGGCAGAGCTGCTCGTCGTAATCGGCGTCGACTCCGGCGGCAATCCTGTTGCCGGCGCGGTAGACGCCAGCGCTTCTGGCGTAACCGTCGACGCTGACTGGCGCTACGACGCGACCCGGCGCCTAGCGACGGTCACGCTCGACGGAGCAAGCGGCACGAAGCTGGATCTTGACGCCGAGCAGATCGCGCGCGCTTGGTACCTAGTTCAGGCACTGATCGCAGCTGAATCCGTCGGCACGATGGAGACAGCGCTTGAGGTATCGCTCGAGTACGCGAAGGAGCGCTACACGTTCGGCCGCGCAATCGGCTCCTACCAGTCGGTCAAGCACGGAATCGTCGAGATTCTGCGTCGGCTCGAGAACTCCAAGTCGCTCTGCATTTACACAGGCTTCGCGTTCAGTGATAAGCCTGATGAGATCGCTTACGCCGCCAGCTGCGCTCGTTCTGTCGCCGGTGGCGGGCTCGACTTCACGGCGCGCCAGCAGATCGCCGTTCAC
>Ga0194052_1000181_pt1 | contig 45414 bp, 38 predicted proteins | sample SepL226m_MetaG_FD_160117 | JGI IMG/M metagenome (GOLD analysis project Ga0194052, IMG submission 160117) | Anoxic zone freshwater microbial communities from boreal shield lake in IISD Experimental Lakes Area, Ontario, Canada - Sep2016-L227-6m | ecosystem: Environmental > Aquatic > Freshwater >...
GTTCGATATTCGAATTCAACCGTATTTATCTCCGTGAACACGGAGATCTCCCAGACACGGGTAAGGCTAGTTGTTCTATTAAAGTGTCTAAAAACGCAAAACACGTGAAGTTCGATATTCGAATTCAACCGTATTTATCTCCGTGAACACGGAGATCTCCCAGACACGGGTAAGGCTAGTTGTTCTATTAAAGTGTCTAAAAACGCAAAACACGTGAAGTTCGATATTCGAATTCAACCGTATTTATCTCCGTGAACACGGAGATCTCCCAGACACGGGTAAGGCTAGTTGTTCTATTAAAGTGTCTAAAAACGCAAAACACGTGAAGTTCGATATTCGAATTCACGTGTTTTTTTGTACTACAGGAGATTAAATATCAAGATTCTTGACCGCTTTGGCATTTGTCTGGATGAAGTGCTTGCGGGCGGCTACATCAACGCCCATCAGCATCTCAAAAGTTTCGTTGGCTTTAGTGGCGTCATCGACGTCCACGCGCTTCATGATGCGCTGGGCGGGGTCCATAGTGGTCTCCCAGAGCTGTTCCGGGTTCATTTCACCCAAACCTTTGTAGCGCTGGATATGGACTTTGCTGGCGGCTTTTTTCTTGTCGGCCAGTTTGATGTTTTCGGTTTCTTCTTCGGTCATCTCCGGTCCTTCTTCTTCAGCCTCGCTTTCTTCCGGTTCTTCTTCGGGGCTGACGCCCATGGAGGTTAAGATTTCCATTTTTTCTTCATCGGAGTAGGCATATTTGGCGGTAGTGCCTTTTTTGACCTGATAGAGAGGCGGTTGGGCGATATAGAGATGGCCGCCGCTGATCAGATCGGGGAAGTGGCGGTAGAACAAGGTGAGTAGCAGAGTGCGGATATGGGCGCCGTCGACGTCGGCATCGGTCATAATGATGACGCGGTGATAGCGCAGTTTGTCCAATTCGATCTGGTCGCCGATGTTCATGCCCATAGCAATGACCAGGTTCTTGATTTCGGTATTAGCCAACATCTTGTCGATGCGGCTGCGTTCGACGTTCAAAATTTTGCCGCGCAGCGGTAGGATAGCTTGAAACCGTCGGTCACGTCCTTGTTTAGCGCTACCTCCGGCGGAATCGCCCTCGACTATGTATAGTTCGCATTCTTCTGGTTTGCGGCTGGAGCAGTCGGCTAGTTTGCCGGGCAGGGCGGAGCCTTCTAGGGCGCCTTTGCGCAGGATGGTGGCGCGGGCGGTGCGGGCGGCCAAGCGGGCTTGAGCCGAGAGCAAGCATTTACCGCAGATTGCCGCGGCGTCTTTGGGGTTTTCTTCTAAAAAGGCGGCAAAGGTATCGCCGAATAATTGTTCGACATAGGTTTTCATGTCGGCATTGCCCAGCTTGCCTTTGGTCTGCCCTTCGAATTGCGGGTTAGGCAGCTTGACGGAAATGATAGCGGTTAGACCTTCTTTGGTATCATCGCCGGTTAGGTTGGCGTCTTTTTCTTTGAGTAGGCCTTTGGCGCGGGCGTAATTGTTGATGGTGCGGGTCAAGGCGGAGCGGAAACCGGCCAGATGAGAGCCGCCTTCCGGGTTAATGATGTTATTAGCGAAACAGAGGACGTTTTCGTTGTAGCCTTCGTTATATTGCAAGGCCACTTCTACTCGGCAATCGGATATTTCTTTGTCGGAATAAAAAATAGAATCATTTTTGACTTCCATGTTGCGATTCATGGCCTTGATGTAAGTGCGGATGCCGCCGTCAAAATAGAAGCGGTATTTTTTGGCGCGATGTCCGGCTCGCTCGTCGGCGATAGTCATGTTGATGCCTTTGTTGAGGTAGGTTTGTTGGCGCAAGCGGTCGAGGATGCGTCCCCAATTGAATTCGACATCTTCGAAGATGGTTGGATCCGGTTTAAAAATGATAGTAGTGCCGGTTAATTTGGTTTTGCCGATGACTGAGGCTTTGTTCTGGGGCTTGCCGCGTTTGAATTCTTGCATCCAGATTTGGCCGTCGCGATAGACCTCGGCGCGCAGGTAGTCGCTTAAGGCATTGACAACCGAAACGCCGACGCCGTGAAGGCCGCCTGATACTTTGTAGCCGCTGCCGCCGAATTTACCGCCGGCATGCAATTTGGTCAGGACGGTTTCCAGCGCGGAGACTTTGGTGGAAGGGTGGATGTCAGTCGGGATGCCGCGGCCGTTATCAACGACCTTAACCATGCCATCGGATAGCAGAGCTACTTCGATGCTGTTGGCGTAGCCGGCCATGGCTTCGTCGATGCAATTATCGACTACCTCCCAAACCAAATGGTGCAGTCCGGTGGTGGACGTGCTGCCGATGTACATGCCCGGGCGGATACGCACCGGTTCCAAGCCTTCTAATACTGTGATGGCGTCTGCGCCATAGGAGCTTTTCTTTTTGTCTTCTGCCATATTTATTTCTTCAAAAATTAGTCAAATATTTAGCCCTGATTTAAAATAGACAATTTGCATGATATATCTGCAAATCAAAGGTTATAACTAAACTATTATATCAGAGAACGGCGCAAAACTCAAGTTTTTAAACGGTATTTTTGTCGGCAAGGTTAGCTGATAAATCTCTCTGTTTTTGCGGTAATTATATAGTTACTCCTTTTTCATTTTTATGATATAATATTAATATGGCAATCAGCTTGACTTTTGAGCTTAATTTTTGTTGCAATCTTTATGTTTATAAACGGCAATAGCCAATTTACGCCGCCCGCAGCTCCGCCAGAGCCTATTTGGACCAAGCCGGGCTTTACGAAAAAAGCCTTAATAGCGGCTGGAGTATTATTGTTGATTGGCGGTATTGGCATATGGGTAGCCCTTAGCAGGCAAGCTGGCAAGCTGTCATTGCTTGACCGTACGAGCGACCAGACCGGACCACTGCCTAAGCCGTTTCTAGGGCTTGATACTGGCAGTGGCGGAGAAAATAAACAGCCTGACCTAAAAGCAGAAGAAATTTTCTTTGGTAATAATTTTGTTACTTACGACGACAAGCCTAAGATTAAAGCTATTGATATCGCTTATCCGCTTAATATCAAGGCGGAGGTGGCAAATTTTTATGACTTTACCAGGCAAATTCCCTTAAAGGATGCCGAAATTAGCGAATTAAGCACCAAGGGCTATGTGGTAATCGACAATCCCTTTGCTAAAACGAGCAATAATTTCTTGCCCGTCTATAAGGAGCTTAATAATCACAAGTTGCCTTTCTTGGTGACCGCTGATTTCCTTTTTTATTACACTCAGAATTATTTGAAAGGTATATACAAAAATATTGAGGCCGATCTTTTTTATCGGACTTTTTGGCAGAACAATGCAACCTTATTCCAGCAAGCTGATAAGCGTTACCGTGATCGATATGCCAAGTTAGGCGTGATTAATGATCCGGTTTTAGAGGGCTTGCGCTTGGAAGCCGTCTTCTTTGCTACCAATTTGGAATTATTGCGGCCCAAGGCGGGGCAGATTTTGCCGCCGTCTAAAGAGTCGGTTATTACGCAATCCGGTGTTGCTGACAAATTTACACAAATGGAAGCGCAGGAATTCCAGTTTACTGTGCCTGACTATTTGGCGCAAAGCGTTGCGGAAGAAATAGCTTTAATAAAACAGGCAGGCAGGGTAGCTGCTGTCAGCAAATCGCCAGCCTTGCTGTATCAACGTAATTATACCGCTTTCAAGATTCCCGAAGATTATTCGGGTAATCCCAAACTATCAAATTTTTATTTAGCTACTATCTGGAGCCGTTCTGAATTCCCGCTATTTTATATTGATAAAGATTGTCCCACCTGCCTGTTGGACAAGGAAGATTGGCTGGTCAACCAAACGGCGGCGCATCTAATTGCGCGGGATATCAGCGCTAATCAGGAATTGAAAAACAAATGGGCCAAGATTTATAAGGCAATCGCCTTTTTTACCAAGCTGTCGAGCGAACTGTCTTATTTGGATTATAACGCCGCCTTCAAGCAGTTGTTTGGGGAAAAAAGGGTTGAAGATGTTTTTGATTCGGCTAACCCGACGCGTGAAACAGACCTGTTGTCGCTGCGCAACCTGTTAGCTGCCAATGCTTTTGACCCGGCTAAAGGCGCGTTCAATCGGCAAACCGAAGAAGGCCGCCGAGAATCCGGTTTCCGCGTCTTACAGGAAGTTTACGACCCTGCCAAATACCTTTATGACCGCTTGATTTACAAATCAGTCGGGACTTTCATAAATTACGATTCCAAAAAGATCTACCCTAGTCTCAATACGCTTTGTGAATCCGGTTTCCATGTCACTACGCGTTGCCGGGCTATTGGGTTGGATATCATTAACCCATTGTTTAATGAGACGATTGACAACCCGTATTATGATCTTAATACTAATTTTACAGGCTACACCAATCAGGTGCCTTACCTAAGAAATCATTTTATTAAATTTGGCGTTAATGATTGGCATGATAACATTTACTGGTCTACTTTGGACGTCGGACGCAAGTATCTGAATAATCGCAAGATTAGCGTCTTTCCATATTCTATGACTCCAACTTGGGCGAATCAGGCCTTGTCGACCGTACTGGCAGCCACAACTAATTCTTATCTGCCGCTAGATGTTTGGACGCCGACTTCGTGGCAAGTAAACGCACTAAAAACTCCAAGTACCGTTAAATATCATTATGTCGAACCTAATCTAGTGCTAATATCCGAAATGGAGGCAATGTCTCAGATGTTATTTAAGACCTTTATTAACTTGGAGATAGTCAAGGACAACGATAATGAATTCGTCAATCTAACCAATGATTTGGATAAATTGCGTCAATTGGTATATGCGGAACAGGAAGGTACTGATTTTACAAACCAAGATTGGCTTTTCTTGAATGATTTGGTTTCGAAGTTTACGCTAAAGAGCGAGCGGAATAAAACTTGGCGCCTGCGCTTTACAAATCCCGATACTAAAAGGGAAGCTTTGTTAGAGCAGTCAATGGCTGGCGTCAAATTATTAGTCGAAGTCCAACGGCAGCAATCACGCAATATAATGGTGGTCGGGCCGGTATTTAGTTTCCATGAACGCAAACTATAATTATGATATTTTTTGGAAAAAAAACAGCTAAGCCGGAATTTACTCCTGAAGAGTTGACTACTAAAAAAAAGCAGTTAATTGATTCAGAAGTAGAGGAGTATATCGGCTCAAGCGGAGTCTCCACCAAGTGGTTGGAATATGGCGTGTGGTATCAGCAACATCGACGCTTGTTCACTTTGACGGTGGTTTGGTTTTTGGCTATTGCTGCCAGCATCTTTTGGGCATTCGTCTTGTATTACATCGCTTCTTTCTTGTATATCGGCATCCGGCAAGATCAAGAAAACAGCGTTGCTTTGTCTACATATTCTTTGCGTCCGCAGCGTTCTGACCAGTCGGCTAATCTAGAATATACTTTTTTCCAGGCTTTAGCCTTGCCGAACGGGCGGTATGACTTGGTAGGCAAGGTGACTAATAAAAGCACTAATGGTTGGGCTTCGTTTAATTATAATTTTTCCGACGGGCAGCAATCTTTGGGGGCTGGTACGGGCTTTGTTTATCCCGGAGAGACTAAATACCTGTTGGCTTTGGGGCAGAGCCTAAAGGGCTCGCCTTTTGACGTACGATTAATCATGAGCAATATTCTTCTTAACCGCTTTACGCCTCGCAACATGACTGATTGGTCCGGCTACCATGACGCGCATCTCGATTTTATTATTCAGGACAAGGTTTATATGCCGGCTGATGAAAGCGGTTTGACTGAAAAATTGCCGATTAATCGTGTTTCTTTTAGTATTATCAATAATAGCGCGTATACTTACAGGACAGTGCCCTTCTTGATAATTCTTTATTATGGGGATAAGATGGTGGCTGTTGATCGTTATATTGCCAACAATTTTAAGCCTAAAGAAAAAATCGATGCTGACTTGAGCTTTGTCGGTTCTCTCGGTCCGGTCAGTAGATTGGATATAGTTCCCGATGTTAATATTTTAGACACCGCTAATTTTGGAAGCGTTCAATAGCTGGGCAGCAGGCGAGGAGGGCCGCCATGTGCGGCTTTTTGAATTATCGTTAAGGCGAATATATGTGGAATAGGTTAATGGCGATAGTTAGAAGTCTGGATTGGTGGCTGATGCTGCCGGTTTTGCTTCTGGTTTCATACGGTTTGGCAGAGCTATATAGCCTGGATGCCAGCCAAGGCGGCAAGATGTTCGATCGTCAATTGATTGTAGCGTTGGTTGGCTTGCTGTTGATGGCGGCTATCTTGTTCGTTGATTATTATGTCGTTTACAGCGCTACTTGGTATATTTATCTGGTTGGAATCTTTACTTTGTTGTTAGTGCTGTTGTTTGGTGCCAGAATTAACGGTACGCGCGGCTGGCTTCGATTCGCGGGCCTGACAGCTCAGCCGGTAGAGTTTATTAAGATTATGGTTATCGTCAGCTTGTCCCGTTATTTTGCTAGCGCTAATTTTTCTTATAAGGCTTTGCGTTCATTGGTAGTGTCATTTTTAATCGTCTTGGTGCCGATTATTTTAGTTATGTTACAGCCTGATTTGGGTTCGGCTATGGTGTTAGGCGCAATCTGGTTTTTGTTGTTGATTTTTGCCGGGCTGCCTCGCAAGTATATCTTTACTTTTTTGGCCAGTTTGTTATTGATAGGGGCCTTGAGCTGGAATCATTTAGCGCCATACCAAAGAGGCCGGGTTATGAACATTCTGGCTCCCAAGCAAGCCGGATTGACCGGTGATTATAATGTTAATCAGGCGATTATCGCCGTGGGTTCCGGTCGTTTCTTGGGTCGCGGCCTCGGTTTCGGTTCGCAAAGCCAATTAAGATTTTTGCCGGAAAGCAAAAATGATTTTATCTTCGCGGTTATTGCCGAGGAGCTTGGCTTTGTCGGCATCCTATTGGTGGTCGGTTGTTTCGGTTTAATCCTCTATCGCATTTTTCATAATTTGCCTAATATTAAGGATAATTTCGGTATATTCTTTCTTTTGGGCTTCGCGGGCTTGATTTTTACGCAAATGTTTATTAATATTGGTATGAATTTGGGGCTCTTGCCGGTCGTAGGCATTACGCTGCCTTTTTTGAGTTATGGCGGAAGTTCACTCTTGACTAATCTATTATTAGTTGGTATAGCTCAGAGTATCATTGTCCGCAGTAAAATAAAGAATTACTAATTTAAAATAATTTTAAAATAATCTTATGTCCCAGTTGCAATTAAAAGCTTACAGCCGTGCGCAGATGAAAGAGCAGACCGGTAATCGCAAAATGGTCGAGGCCGAGATGTACGGTCCCGGTTTTGAAAACAGCCATCTGGCCGTTTTTGTCGATGAATTAGAAAAGGCCTTTAAGGCCGGCCACATGGCTACCATTATCGACTTGGAAGTCGATGGCAAAGTCGTGCCGGTAATCATCAAGGAAATCCAGCGCGGCCATCTGAAGAATAATCCTTTGCATGTCGATTTCTATCGCATCAAGGATGATCAGAAGGTGCATGTCGAAGTCGATGTCACTCCGGTGGGCAAATCTTTTGCCATTACCAACATGGGCGGCATGCTAGTTAAGAACACTCAGCGTTTGCGAGTTGAATGTTTGCCGAAGTTTTTGGTCAAAGAGATTGAAGTTGACCTAGGCAAATTGGTCAACCTGAACCAAGTTATCCGCGTTGCTGATTTGGATCTGCCCGAGGGCATTACTGTTAAGAATGGTAAACGTGATCCGATCGTCTCGGTCATTGCCAGCCGCAAGGCCAAGTCGGCTGCCGCTACCGGCCCCGCCACTACTCCTGCCGGCGGTGCCGCTCCTGCCGCTGCCAAGGCTCCTGCTAAGAAGAAAAAATAAGCTTTACTATACAAAACACCCCGGCCTCGCGTCGGGGTGTTTTTTGACCGTCTGACTGCCTGCGAGTATAATGAGGTTATGATTATCAAACGGGAAATCTTGGCGTTGTACCTGGTAAATATTTTGGACGGTTTTGCCGGTTCGTTGTTTGGCGTCTTTGTGCCAATCTATCTGTTTCAGCGCGGCTATACTATTCAAAGCATTATCTTGCTTTACTTTTTTTATAGCTTATTCATGATTGGGGCCTTTGCTTTGTCCGCCTTGGTGATGAATCGCTATGGCTTGCGCATTATGATGTTGATGCGCGTACCTTTCTTATTGGCTTACATGGGCGCTCTGATTGCCTTGCCTAAGATTCCGTATTTTCCGTTATGGATAATCGGCCTATTGATGGCTTTGCAGGGCGGGTTTTACTTCTTCGGCACCAACATGCTTTTTCTATCCAATGTCCAATCAAAAAATCTGGAAAATGAAATCGGCCGGCTTAATTTCTGGCCGCAACTGGTCGGTTTGTTTCTGCCATTATTAGGCGCCTGGCTGATTGTAAACAAGGATTATCAATTTGTCTTGTTGATAACTTTCGCTATCTATTGCCTGGCAATTTTGCCTTTATGGTTTATTGCCGATTTCAAGACGACTATTAATTTTTCTTTTAAGCAATTCCGCCAAGTTTGGCTTCGAAACCAGCGCTATACGGTGATTGAAATCATCAAGAATATGTCTGAGGAAGTGGAGGGGATAGTCTGGCCTTTATTTGTTATCTTGTTTTTCCATAATATCTTAATCCTGGGTTGGTTGAGCTTTTTGGTCGGCTTGGGCGGCGCTTTGTTCACTTGGTTGGTGGGCAAGTATGCCAAGAAGATTCATAGGGCGAGAATATTAAAAATTGGCTTGTTAATTACTGCTCTGTTGTGGTTGGTAGTCTATTTCTTCCCTGGTAAAGAAGTTTATTTGTTGACCTCCATTAGCCTTGGCTTTGTGGGCGCCTTAGTGGGCATTCCTTTTAGCGCCTATGTCTACCGCTTGGCCAAGCGCCGCAAGACCGACGAATTTATCATCTTCCGTGAGCTGCCGGTATTCCTGGGGCGCATCCCGGTTTATCTGCTGGCTTATTTTTTCTGGCATCAGCTGCAATTCGGCTTTTTGTTGGCCGCTTGTTCATTAATCATCTTGTCTTTGTTTAATTTTGGCGGCAGGGCGAAAATATTGACAGGCTAAGCGGAAAGTATATAATAGCGGCTTAATCGTTTTTTAAATTATCCTGGAGTAAACATGCAAGGAACAGTAGCCAGAGCTTGTAAGGTTAGTGATCGTTTCGATGAATCTGATGCGACAGAAATAGCAACAGAAATCTTGAATCAGCATATCAACAAAAAGTTGATGAAGATCCAAAGGGGTTTGGGAGTAGAGTTGGAAATCAAGCATAACGATGTTAAGATTCATGATGCCAAAAATGGCACTTATGTCTCGATGTCGGTAGTTTGGTCGGCAGTCGACAGTAAGGTTCATTCTGGCGATTTGTTGGATATCATTTGATAAACAAAAAAGCATTCCTAAATTCGGAGTGCTTTTCTTTTTTTATGAGGTAATTATTGCCAGCCGGTCTTTGTGGCAATAGTCTTTGATGATCTTGGTCTGGGGACCGAAGATCTTCCGCATGCCGGCGCCTTGGCCCGGTTGGATTTCGGCGAAGACTTTTATTTTCATTTTAGGATAGAGCTTGACTAGTTCAGTCAGCTGCTTAGCCAAGTGGCGGTAAAGATCTAGGCCGTCGGGGCCGCCGTCCAAGGCCAGTCGGGGCTCGAATTTGAGGGGGATGGTGTCGGGGGTGTCCAGTTTGTCTAGGTAGGCGGAGGGGATGTAGGGGAGGTTGGCTGCAATTTTTAATTTTTGAATTTTTGAATTTTGTAAATAATTTCTAATTTTTGGGTCGTTAAGTGCTGGTTGCAATAAATCGCCTTGCAAAAATTTTATCCTCTTATTAATTTTTTGTAGTTTAGAATTTTTTAGGGCTATGTTCAGGGCTTTAATGGATAAGTCTATGGCTATGAACTTAACATCTGCTTTGATGTTCTTGGCTAGGCTGATGATGATGGCACCGCTGCCGGTGCCTAGGTCGATGATGGCGGTGCTATCATCCATCGGTTCCGTGAGCATTTCTTCGACCAACAGCTCGGTCTCGGGGCGGGGGACTAGGACGTTTTTATTAACCAGAAAATCCAAGCCGTAGAATTCTTGGTGGCCCAGGACATAGGCCAACGGTTCGCCTTTTAAACGGCGTTTAAGTAAACGCGCAAAACGGTTAGCTTCGGCCGGGCTAAGCTGGTGCTCCGGATGCGCCAAAACAAAAGCCCTGGTCTTATCCAAGGCTTGTGCCAATAATACCTCCGCTTCTAAAGCAGCCGCCGAAGAAACAGTCGATAACTTTTGTACGCTAGAGCGCAAAATCACGTCTAAATTTCGAAGCATTTTTTTGTAAAATAAAATGTCTATTGGACTCAGTATTTTTGATCTTTGATTTTTTTAATGTCTCTTAGCTGGTATTCCAGCTTAGAGACAGTTATCTCGCCTTTTCTTATATCTTATTAAGCGAGGATCTTTGATTTCTGGTTTATCCAAGTTCCTTTTTGAGCGCGCTAACCATATCATCAATGTCGCCCTCCATCATCCGGCCGATGTTGTGCCAGCTTTGGTTGATGCGATGGTCGGTGATGCGGTCCTGGGGGAAATTGTAGGTGCGGATCTTGTCCGAACGTTCGCCGCCGCCGACTTGAGTCTGGCGGATGGCTGATTCCTCAGCGCGCCGTTTCTCTTCTTGCACGGCCAAGAGGCGGGAGCGCAAGACTTGCAGAGCCTTTTCCTTGTTCTGATGTTGGGAGCGAGAGTCTTGGCAAGAGACGATAGTGCCGGTCGGCACATGCAAGACGCGGATAGCCGAGTAGGTGGTGTTGACGCCCTGGCCGCCGGGACCGGAAGAGCAGAAGGTATCGATGCGGATGTCGCTAGCTTTGATCTCGATGTCTTCTTCTTCGGCTTCGGGCAGGACGGCCACAGTGGCAGTACTGGTGTGGATGCGGCCGGCTTTCTCGGTTTCCGGGACGCGTTGGACGCGGTGGGTGCCGGCTTCGTATTTTAATAGGCCATAGGCGCCGGCCCCATGGACCTCGAAAATAATTTCCTTAAAGCCGCCCAAGCCATTCTGGCTTTCGTCGACTACGGCTACTTTCCAACCGCGGCCTTCGGCAAAGTGCACATACATACGGTAGAGATCAGCCGCGAAGTTGGCTGATTCGTCGCCGCCGGTGCCGCCGCGGATTTCGATAATCGCGTCTTTCTTGTCCAAGGGGTTGGCTGGGTTCAGTTCGTCGTTGATTTGCGCTTCTAATTGCTCGGCTTCTTTTTCCAGTTCCGGCAATTCCTCGTTAGCCATAGCCGCCATTTCCTTGTCGTTGCCTGAGCGCAATTCCTTATTTTCAATAATCCTTTTTTGGATATCTGCCAGTCTATTGATTAGTTCGATGGCCAAGCGCAGGTCGGAGTGCTGTTTACTGACCGCCATCAGTTTTTTGGTATCATGAACAAGCTCGGGCGCAGCGAGCTCGGCTTCGATAGTCTTGAATTTGTCTTTTGCTTCCTGGAAGGTCATAAAAATTTCTATAAATACGCTCCTACAAATACAAATTATTACAAATCTACAAATCCGCACCTAAACGTTATGTATTATTTGTAGATTTGTAATAATTTGTATTTGTAGGAGCATTTTTACATGATTACTAGGGGTATTGGTCATTTAAAAAAAACAGCTGCCTCTGATATTCTACCAAGACTTAACAAAAGCCTCAATAGGTATCAGAAACAGCCGTCGTAGTAGTTACTTGGAATCGCGAGCAGCGGTGCGGGTAGCGCGTTTGACTTTCTTGGAGACGAGACCGGCAGCTTTCTTGGTGGTGCTGGCTTCGACTTTGTTCTTGAATTTCTCAACGCGGCGGGCGGTATCAACCAATTTCTGCTTGCCGGTATAGAAAGGATGGCAGACGGAGCAAAGCTCGGTCTTAATCTCGTTTTCGGTAGAACCGACAGTAAAAGTGTGGCCGCAGGCGCAAATGACAGCCGCGGTTGGGTTGTATTTAGGGTGAATAGTCTTTTTCATATAATATTAGGTAAATTTGAGTAGGACCGGCTAATGGGCCGGCCCGAGCGTTTATAGTGGATTTTGGAAAATCCAACGCAAAGCTGACTATATCAGATAATTCCCATTTTGGCAAGGGCTTATTAAGCTTTTCACTGGTTTTTTCTTAAATATTAGTTTAAAAATGCCTAATATTAGGCATTTTTAAACATAGCCACTAAGCTTAAAGCTTTTTGCCTATATCCTTGTATACCTGAGTCCAATAATTTAAATTAATATACGTGCTCCTACAAATACAAATTATTACAAATCTACAAATAAAACACAGCGTTTAGGTAAGGATTTGTACATTTGTAATAATTTGTATTTGTAGGAGCATATTGGCAGGTTTGAATTATTGGACTCAGACTTTGTATTTATTGACATTTCCCTGGTTTTATTATATTCTAACAGCGCGTTAGGCCTTGGCCCACCGCGTTTTATAATTAATTAATCTTAGGTTTCTCTCAAATTTCCTGTCGGCAACGATCTTAATCGTCTGACCGGCCGTCAGAAACCGCAAGCAAGGAAAAACAGAACACTATGAAAGTACCAACAATCGAAGAGATGTTGAAGGCGGGTATGCACTTCGGACATCGTACAGCTAAATGGCACCCCAAGATGAAGCCGTATATTTTCGGCGCCCGCAAAGGCATCTATATCATGGACTTGGACAAAGCTCAGGCCAGTTTGGAGCGCGCTTTGCAATTTATGAGCGACACCGTGGCCAACAACCAGAAGATCTTGTTAGTCGGCACCAAGGCTCAGGCCAAGGGCTTGCTCAAGAAGGTCGGCCAGGAAACAGGCATGCCTTATATTTCCGAACATTGGTTGGGCGGCACTATGACCAATTTCACTGTTATCAAAAAAAGTATTCGTAAATATCGTGATTTGATTGAGAAGAAGGCGGCCGGTAAATTGGCTCGCTATACCAAAAAGGAACAATTGGAATTTGACCGCGACATCATCAAGCTGGAGAAGTCCTTCGGCGGTCTGACCGATTTGAATACTATTCCTGACGCTATTTTTATTTGGGATATACGCACCGAGAAAACCGCTTTGGCTGAGGCCAAGAAGCGCGGCTTGACTATCATTGCCGTGTGCGACACCAATGTAAACCCGACCGGTATCGACTATGTCGTTCCGGCCAACGACGATGCTTCCAAAACCATCAAACTGGTCATGGAGGCCGTCCGTGAAGCCATCTTGGATGGCAAAGAGCGCGCTGAGGCCAACAAGGCCCGCACCGCCAAGCAGGTTCCGCCGGCAGCCGGTGTAGTTGCCGAGAAGGCCGCTTAAGACGTTTAGAAAAATTAAGTATAAGGCAAGCCGGTTCGAGTGGACGGCTGCCAATTAACAATATGGAAGAGATCAAATTGCTTCGTCAGCGTACCGGCGCAGGTATGGTTGATTGCAAAAAAGCCCTTGATGAAGCCGCAGGCGACATCGAAAAGGCTATCGAAATTTTGCGCAAAAAAGGCATTGCCAAGGCGGCGAAGCGCGAAGCGCGCGAGACCCGTGAAGGCTTGGTGAAGTTTGTTGTTTCTGCCGATGGCCATCAAGCTGTGATGGTGGAGTTTAATGCCGAAACCGATTTCGTGGTGCGCAATGATAGTTTCCAAAAATTTATCGCCGATGTTATGGACTTAGCTGCCATGCACTGGCCCAAAAATATCGATCAGTTGTTGGAATTGCCAATGGCTGATGGCAACAGCATCAAGTCCAACTTGGAGGTGATGAGCGGCGTGATTGGTGAGAAGCTGGCTGTTAGCCGCATGGAATATTTATCGACCAATGGCAGCATTGGCGGTTATTCCCATGCCGGCGGCAAGATTGGCGCCTTGGTGGCGCTTGATGCCGCTGATGCCGGTGACCTAGCTCGCGATATTGCCATGCAAGTAGCAGCCGCTAATCCGAGATATTTGAATCCGGCCGATGTGGATGCAGCGGAAATCGAAACCGAAAAATCGGTTTATGCCGAATTGTTGAAAAAGGAAGGCAAGCCGGAAGCCATGTTGGAGAAAATCATGGAAGGCAAGCTGGTTAAGTTTTACGAAGGCATCTGCCTGACTAAGCAGGAGTATATCAAGGATGACAAGCTTAAGGTTGAGCAGCTTTTGGGCGGCAAACAAATTGAAAAATTTATTCGCTTCTCTCTGTAAACAGCCATGGCTTTTATCCAATTACAAAGCGCTCCTTGGGACAAGGTTTATTGGCTGGAAAGCGATTTACCCGGTCTCAAGATTTTTGACCGTATTATTATCAAGACGGATGCCGGCCAGGATCTGGCCCGTATTATTGATATTTCCCAGACTCTGGACAAGCCGGACGAATTGGACAAGGAATTGTCTATTGTCCGTTTGGCTGAGAATCAAGATTTGCTTCGTCAGGCCTCTAGCGATGAAGAATGCCAGGCTGCCTTATTTTTGTGCCGCCAGATGATCGAGACGCATAATTTGTCCATGAAGCTGGTTGACGCTCATTTTTCTTGGGATGGCAGCCGCATTACCTTTGCGTTTGTGGCCGAAGGCCGAGTTGATTTTCGCGCTTTGGTCAAGGATTTGTCCCGTTACTTTAACAAAAGTATTCGTCTGCAGCAGATTGGCATCCGCGATGAAGCTCGAGTAATCGGCGATGCCGGACGCTGCGGCCGCGGACTTTGCTGCCAGAATAATCTGGTCAAGTTTAATTCCGTCACTTCCGATATGGCCGAGTCGCAGTCATTGAGCACGCGCGGCTCTGATCGTATCTCCGGTTCTTGCGGACGCCTGATGTGCTGCCTGGCTTACGAAGTGGAAGGCTACAAAGCGATGAGCAAGAAAATGCCGCCTCTTGGATCTAAAGTGACGGTTGATGGACGCAAGGGGACGGTTATCGGCCATCACTTGCTCAAGCAATCTGTAGATGTGGAATTTGTCGGAGAAAAAGGCGAAGACCGAGTGATAGCAGAAGTGGATTTGAACCGCCATGCCAAGAAAACAGGTTAGTTGACAGTTGGCTAGCCCCTAGATTATAATACCTCTAGCAGTGCCACAGTAGGTGCTGCACTAATAAATAAGTCTTCGAATTGCTACGGCAATTTGAATCAGTAACAAACGTATGGTTGAAAATTACCAGGACAAAGAATTCTTAGAGATGCTCGTGCAATCCATTGTTAGCCATCCTGAAAAGGTGGTCGTGGATAGAACCGTTGATGAAAGAGGCGTCCTTTTGACTCTCAAATTGGATCCGACCGACATGGGTTATGTCATTGGCCGCAAAGGTCAGACTGCTCAAGCTATCCGCACTTTACTTAAAATTATCGGCGCCAAGAATAATGCCCGCGTGAACCTCAAAATCTATGAACCAGAGGGCATGAAGCAGGCGCATCAAGAAGCCCGCGCCGAAGCCGCTCGCGACACCAGCTTGGATCTTGATACCACTAGCATTGACGATTTAGCTATCTAATTTAAGTTCGATACAAAAGCCGTTCCGAGATAATTCTCTGGGACGGCTTTTGCTTTTGCGATGTTTAAATGGTAGAATGATAAAAATGTTTGGATAAATTTAAAAATGGATATCAAAAATTACAATAAAGGTTTCACGCTAATTGAATTGCTGGTAGTTATTGTGATTATCGGTATATTGGCAACTTTAGCGACAGTGGCATTGAGCTCGGCGCGCTCAAAAGCTAGAGATGCTCGTCGTATTTCGGATATGAAGCAATTGCAAAGCGCCTTACAATTATATTACAGCAACGAAAGCGCTTACCCCGCAATAATTACGCCAGGCATGCCGCTGATTGGTCCGATATCAGGGCAAACTTTTATGTTAAAAATACCTGCTAATCCGCGACCGGTTACAGACGGTACTTGTGCTAGCGGTGCCGAATATACTTACACTCAGTTAAATAGCGGGCAATATTACGGCCTGGCTTATTGTTTGGGCGGTGTAACCGGCGGTACGCAGGCTGGCCCTTGGTGTGTTACGCCGGATGCTGTTGCCGAAACCCCGGGGCTGGTTAAGTATTTTCCGGGCAATACAGGCGCAAATCCGCAGCCAGAATGTCCGCCTTGTGTTTGTGGAGATTGCAGTGGTTTAAGCTGTTCCGGACCGGCTAATGCAACTTGTACGGTCGGAAATGTCACATATAGGGCGGTCAGCGTAGATACTCAGTGCTGGTTGGATAAGAATATCAATTTAGGAGTTATGGAGCCGAATTATAGCGACACGCAGTCGGATGACAGTACGATTGAAAAGTACTGCGGTTGCGGTTCCGGCGCCAGCTGTGCGGTGCCGGATTCGGCTATCTGCGATAGTGATGGCGCTTTATATTCTTGGGCGGAAGCCATGTACCTGCCAAGCACTTGCAATTTTTCCAATACATGTTCTTATACGACCTATTTGACAGGCTCTGGAGCGAGCGCCAAGCGCCAAGGTATTTGTCCGAAAGGTTGGCATATACCCAGCGACTATGAATTTTCGGTCTTGGAGCATTTTTTAAATCCTGGAAGCATTGCCTTGACTAATAATCCTGATTATTACGCCGACCAAATCGCCGGCGGTTCAAATAGTACGCGCGGTACGGATGTCGGCACAAAGCTAAAAGTTGGCGGATCATCCGGGTTGAATTTTATTTTAACAGGCTATCGTTCTCCTTCGGCTGATTTCACCAGTCGCACCTCGACTGCCTTTTATTGGACTTCGTCTTTCACTCTCGCATCTGTAGCTTGGTACCGTCGGTTAGACGCTGCGCAATCGACTCGTGGCAATTTGAACAGCAATGATTCAAGATATGGTTTTGCCGTCCGCTGTTTAAAGGATTAATTACGTGGATAGCAAGCCGTTTTCTAAAATTCATTAAAAGTTAGAATATTATGTTAACAGTAAAAATTATTACCATCTTCCCAGAGATCTTTTCCAGTTATTTTAATGAAGCGATTATCAAGAAGGCCCAAGGCGTCGGGGCGGTCAAGCTGGAGTATTATGATTTGCGCCAGTGGACGACGGATGTCCATCGCAGCGTTGATGATACGCCTTATGGGGGCGGCGCTGGCATGGTTATGAAAATGGAGCCGTTGTATAAGGCGCTCAAGCAAGTGGCGGGCAAGAAAGCCCACAAGGTTTTATTATCTGCTCGCGGCCGTCGGTGGACTCAGCAAGTGGCCGTTGAATATAGCCAAAAATATAAAGAGCTGGTATTGGTCTGCGGCCGCTACGAAGGAGTTGATGAACGCATCTTGGAGTTAGTGGACGAAGAGATTTCAATCGGCGATTATGTTTTGACCGGCGGGGAGTTGGGGGCTATGGTGATGGTTGATTCTATCGCCCGCCTTTTACCTGGAGTTTTGGGTAATGCCGAGAGTCTGGCTAATGAAAGCCATAACGAGCCGGGTGTTCTGGAATATCCGCAGTACACCCGTCCCGAGGTTTTTAAGGCTGGACGCCGACAGCTGGCAGTGCCGCCGGTGTTGTTGTCCGGTAATCATGCCGAGATTGATAAGTGGCGCCGCCAGCAACAGTCTATCAAAAAGTGATATAAAAAACTTCGGTCAATCGACCGAAGTTTTTGTTTTATAACAGGCTAAGCGCTTCACTGAGAGTTTTGATCGGCCTAATTTCTATGCCTTTGATTTGCAGATCACTTTTGGGAACTATGGCGCGCGTAAAGCCCAGTTTGGCGGCTTCTTTGAGTTTTAATTCCAGACGGGGCACCGGCCGAATTTCTCCGCCCAGGCCAACTTCGCCCAAGATAATAGTCTGTCGGCTAATCGGCTTGTCGGCCATGGAGCTGGCAATAGCCATGCAGACGGCCAGGTCTAAGCCAGGGTCGGCTACTTTGAGTCCGCCAACGACATTTAGAATGATGTCGTGGGCAGAAAGATTAAGCCGGGCGCGTTTCATCATGACGGCTGCCAAGACTTGCAGGCGGTTGGCATCAAAGCCGGACGAGCGCCGCTGTGGATAACCGAAAATTGTCTTGCCGGTCAAGGCTTGGACTTCGGCCAAAAAGGGCCGTGTGCCTTCCATGACGGCCGAGATGGCGGCGCCTGGGACAGAGCTGTCGCCTGTTTCTAGGAATAAGCTGGCGGGGTTATCCACAGGAGACAAACCGCCGCCGGTCATTTCGAAGACGCCGACTTCGTTGGTTGAGCCGAAGCGGTTCTTGCTGGTGCGCATAATGCGGTAAGTCTGGCTGGCGTCGCTCTCTAGATAGATAACGGTATCGACTAAGTGCTCTAGTGTTTTGGGGCCGGCAATCTGTCCGTCTTTAGTGATATGGCCGATAATCAGTACAGCTGTCTGTCTTTTTTTGGCAAATTCCAGTAATTTGACGGTTGTAGCTCGGATTTGACCCAGACTGCCTGCTTCGCCCGCTTCACTGCCGGCGCGTAAGGTTTGGATAGAGTCAATGATTAATAGATCGGGCGGCGCGGGCACAAGGGCGGAAGTAATGGCCTCTACTTCTGTTTCGCCGATAAAATCCAGCCGATTAACATCGCAACCGAGGCGAGACAAACGCAAAGCGATTTGTTCAATCGATTCTTCGCCAGAAGCGTAGACAACGGTTTTGCCGGCCGGTAGGGCCTGAGCAATCTGGGCGGCAATCGTTGATTTACCGATGCCTGGTTCTCCGCCCAGCAGTATGAGGGAGCCGGGGACTAGGCCGCCGCCAAAAACACGGTCTAATTCGCTGATGCCAGTCGCTAGGCGTTTGATTTCTTCGGCCGCCTTGATTTGGCTGCCCTTAACAATAGAAGCCGGCTTAATGCCGCCTCCTTTAGTTGTATTGATTGCTTCTGCTACCGTGCCCCAGCTTTCGCAGCTGGCGCAACGACCGCTCCATTTGCTGAATTGCGCATCGCACTTGGAGCAGACGAATAGTTTGTCATCTTTGGAGGCCATAAAAAAAGTTAAAAGTTAAAACTCAAAAGTCAAAAGTATCGAGTCCTTCCTTCGACAAACTCAGGACAGGGCGGACTTTATTTGTGTTTAGGGAAATAAATGTGCGGAGCACTCCAAATTTTTGATTTTTGACTTTTAACTTTTGAATTAACGTTGCGGTATATCTATCCGATGGGATGTGCCGTCAAGGTTGTTAAAAAAGTAGAGCGCATGTTCGCTGGTTGAATACATAGGGCTGGCAACATTAAAACGTCCGCTCATATCCAGGGCGATTTTTGATCCGGTTATCGTATTGATTAAGTAAATATTGTCAGTGGTTTCGTCAGCTAGAGCTGGAACGAGGCCAGCGCCATCCGGCAGGCTGGTAGGTACGCCGCAGATAACTTCTTGCTCGCTAAGGTATGTGCATTTGCTGGCAAAAGTCTCGACGTTTAGAGGGCGTAGGTTGTTGCCGATATTATCACCTGAGGCTTGCGTAACCCAGACTTGAGGGCGCATGTTGTCGGCTGAGTTATAAACGCTATAAAGCAACTCTTGCCCGGAAGGCGACCATAACGGCTGGAAGCCGCGGCCGTTAGCCATCATAGAACGGAAGTTCTCGCCATTTTTTCCGATAAAAAATACTTGATTACGGTCAAAGTCAACGGCATCGACAAACATGCCGATTATTTGGTTGTTGGGAGACCAGCTGACGATGGCTTTGTCGGCGTTTTGTCCGAGTTTTTCTATGGCTTGAGCACCGGTGCCATCGGAATTAACTATGCCGAACCAAGTGTCGTCAGGATTAGCCCCATAACTGATAAAGGATAAGGCGTCGCCGGCCGGTGAAAATTGTAAATCGTACCAATGTTTCGGCAGAGTATATTGTTTGTCGGTGGTAAAATTGTAGATAGTCTTGGTGCCGTCAGGGTAATAGAGTACGGCCTCGTCTTTGCCTGGCGCCCAGGTAACATCGCCGACATTGTAAAATTCTTTGGTTGACAGCTCGGTTTTAGTGCCATCCGGGCTGATTTTATAGAATTTGTTGTCATTGCGATCATAGAATTGTACGCCGCCGCTTGATGCTAAGGTTTGGCCTGCGCTGTTTCCTTGGGTGATTGAGCCAATCTTATTATCTCTGGGCGTGGTGCCTTGTCCTGGTATTGTTTCGGTGGTGCCGGGAATTAAAGTTGTTCCCGGTGTTATGGTTTGAGGGAAGCTAGTCGGCGTGGTAGTTGTAATTATAGGAGTTACGCCTGGCCCGGCAATTGGCAGATTGCCGATGCCTGGGATTGAGACGGCTTGGCCTGTTGATGGGGTGGATTTGTTGGATCTGAGCGTAAGGAAGATAAATAAGCCAACTATTCCCAGCAAGACTAAACTGCCAACGATAATGATTAATTTTTTTTGAGTATCAATCTGCATAGGGTTAGCTTAGGACTTCTTTACTTTTTAAAATTATGTTATAATTGAGAATGTAAACTTTTACACAAGGGATAAAGTCTGGTAAATTTTATTCAACCAGTCTTGCACTGATACATATATTATATATCAGCTGACAATTTCTTGCAAAATATTAATCTATGTCTCTCTTCGGGCCATCAACTTTGAGCTACTTGGGTGTGGATATCGGCTCATCCAGCATCAAGATGGTCGAGCTTAAAAAAGTTCAGGATAGGGTAGCGCTGGTAAGCTACGGCTTTTCAGACAAATTGGCCACCAACTATTCCAGCACTAACCGGCTTGATATCAAGCTGGTTACTTCTGTTATCGAAGGTATTGTGCGTAAGGCTAATTTTTCGCCTATACACAATGTTATCGCCAGCTTGCCGACTTTTACCGTTTTTTCTTCTATCATCAACTTAAGCTCGAAAATCAGCGATAAAGAACTGGATTCATCCGTTGCTTGGGAAGCAAAGAAAGTTATTCCATTGCCGCTTCAGGATATCGTACTCTATTGGCAAAAGGTAAACGAAACTTCAAAAAAACCTGAAGTGAAGCCGATTGCGCCGGTTGTTGTTAATACTTCGCCGGTGGCGGTAACAGCCGCAGCGAGCGCAGACAATTATAAGATTTTATTAATCGGTGCACCTAAAAACTTAACCAAGAGTTATGCTTATGCCTTCAAAAGCATGAATTTTAATCTAATCAGCTTAGAAACGGAAATTTTTGGCATGATTCGTTCATTAATTGGACCGGATAAAACCACTACCATGATAGTGCAGATCGGCGCCAGTTCCAGTAATATTTTTGTAGTAGATGCTGGCGTGCCAGTGCTAAGCCGTTCTATCGATATAGGCGGTTTGGCGGTCACTAAAGCGGTCAGCAAAAGCTTGCAATTGGATTTAGCTAAAGCCGAGCAATTCAAGTACGATCTAGCCTCACATGCTGAGGGCGGCATTCCTAAGATGATTACCGATACTATGGCCCCGGTTTTTAACGAGATTCGTTATATTGCCGAGGTTTACGCCACTAAAGAAAATAATGAAATAAAGAAGGTCATCCTGACCGGCGGCGGTGCCATGCTGTTTGGTTTGGCTGAATATGTCCAGAATCTGATTCAAATTAATACGGTCGTGGGCGATCCTTGGTTTAGGGTCTCCTATCCGGTAGAGCTTAAGCCCATTCTAGAGCAAATTGGCCCCAGACTATCGGTGGCTATTGGCTTAGCCATGTATGAATATGATAAAGCATAATCCCAGCGAAGAAAGAAAAGCAGTTGATCAAGTCAATGCTTTGCTACAGCGGCCAGTTAAGCCAAAAAAGGATTTTTGGCACCGGCTTTTAGAATTTTTGCACTTAGCCAAGGAAGCTGAGGAGTTTGCGTTTGATAAAAAGAAGGCGGCTGAGTCATTTAAGAAAGACATCGATAAAATTGAATTAGAACGCGAACGTCAACATCGCCAAATAATGTCCGAGCGTCGGCGTTTAGAAAAATTGGCGCGTGCCAAGGCTTCCAAAGAACGCCAAGCCATGGTCAAGAGCTGGTTTGGCGCCAGCCACAGACAGCCTGAAAAACTAGAAGGTTTAGATTGGGATCTGCAAGTTTCGGCCGAACGTTTACGCGCCTCCGGCGTGACTCCTCCAACTTTGGCAGATGACAAGTCTAATTTATCTCTAGAAAGCAATCCTGAATTACGCAGCGCTATCGCTCAGTCTCGAGTCTCAGTTAAGCTAATCAATCCAACAGTAATGCCAGTTTCGACAACTGTGCCAGCGGTAACTCCATCCATCCCTGCGGCTCCCGCCCTGACCAAAGCTTCAGCTCCAACTCCTGTTTCGGCGCCTGCGCCAATAGCGGCAGCGATGCCAGTGTTGCCTGCTGCGCCTAGTTTGACGCCAACCAAGACACCGGAACCAGCGCCTGTCGCAAAGCCATCTGTTCGACCGCTTTTCCATTTTCCACGTCGTCCTGAGCCAATTGCCCCGGAACACAAGCCAGAGATTGCGGCACCTATTGCAGCTTCAAAAGCAGAAGCAATTACTCCGGCAGTGCCTACACCGCCTGCAGTGCCGGCTAAGCCAGCACTGCCGCAAGAGATGATAGCTCCAGCCGTTAAGCCGATTGAAAAGAAAGCTGACGAGCCTTTGGCGCAACCAGTGGTAGTAGCTTCGGTTATTCGCCTGATGCCTCAAGTATCTCCTTCGCCTCTTGTTGCTAGGCCGGCGGAAGCTGTGCCGCCGCAACCTGTTTTCAAAACTGGCGTGCGGCCTTCAACTACGATATCTGTCGATACGGAGCCGCAGGCAGAAAAACCAGACGTTAAAATCCGTGAAGAAAATATCGTTAGCTCGGAAGCGCAAGAATTGCCGGCAATAATCATAGAACAGCGCTCAGAAGCCTTTAAGGCGCCTTCTGCTCAAGCTCCTATCGCCCAATCTGTTAAGCCGGAGGTTCCCGGCAAGCCTTTGCCTGTTGTTGCTCGTCCTGAAAAACCGATCAAACATAGCTCTTTCTTTGAAAGCAAGGTTCATGCGGCTAAGAAATTTGCCGAAGAATACAAAAAGGAATCATTATTGCTAGTGAAGGATCAAGTTGAAAATCGTTATTGGCAGGCCTTGAATATGGTACGCGCCAATCTGGTGCGAGAACAGCGCAGCTTGTTCTATAACTGGCGCAGCAAGATTTTGGACTTAATCTTCATCGGACTTTTGTCAGCCTTGGTGGTGTTGGTATCATATGGCGCTTTGTTCCTTTGGGAAGCAGACAAAAAGAAAAATAATCAATATTTATTTGATAATGTTGCGGCGATTGAAAAGCAAATTACCGTTGAAGAGGTGCGCATGGCAGAGGTGGAGCAATTTAATAATCGATTGTTATACGTTGCTTATTTGCTGGATAATCATATCTACTGGTCTAATTTCTTTAAGATGTTGGAGTATCGTACGACGCCTGACGCTTATTTCGAATCTTTTTCCGGAGACCTTAAGGGCACCTTTTCTATTCCGGGCGTAGCTGCTAAGGATCGCGCTTTATTTTTAGAATCAAAGGTATTGCAGAACTTCGGCGATACTCGAGTTAAGAAAGCAGAACCCGCAAACATGAAGCCATTTGTCCAGGTAGTTGCATTAAGTCCAAACCCCAGCAATCCGCCTGCCGAACAGCAGCCGTCCGGTTTGGTGCAAGCGCCGGTCGACGATCGTATTAGGTTTGACATGAAGTTGGAGATTAATCCTAAGATGTTGCTGTATAAATGCTATGTCGGTCCTGGTGAAACGATAAACAACCTGCCTATCAAGGCAACTGACGGTCCAATGGTAAATCCGGTCAAACAGCCTGATGGCACAATAATCGAGGGAGACCAAGCGACTATTGATAGCGAGACTTTAGTTAAAAAATATTGTCCATATTTCTAATATGCCTCCAAAAGTTGAAGAACAAAAAGCACCCGCCAATCACGCAGTGATGTCGGACCAGGTAACTTTCTTAATCTACCATTATTTTTGGGCGATTGATGTGCTTTTGGTGTTGATAATTGTGGCTATCGGGTACTTCTTTTTATTGGTGCCTAAATACAGTGATATTTATAGCGGAGCTGCGATAGTGCAAGAGCAAAATAAATATGACACCAAGCTTAAGTATCTAGAAGAACTTAGGACGGTCCGTAAGCTCTTTAGTGAGATTAAGGCTGAAGACAAGGCTAAGATTAGCCAGATCATGAATTACAACAATGATCCTGTGGAGCTTAGTAATGAATATGGATATATCGTTAAATTGAATAACGGCAAGGCAGTGACTAATCCGCAGACAGCTGACGCTAATTTTAAGATTGACCCATTGTCTGATACTAAGCGTTTTGGTACTTTTGGCAGAAAAATTACCCGTACTACGGTCAATATTTCTGACATTAGTTATAGCAATCTGCAAAAAATAATCCGCACAATGGAGACTAATTTACGTTTGATGGATATCAATAAAATTGAGTACAACCCGCAACGTTCTATAGCTTTGCTGGAAGTGTTAACTTATCAAGCCCAGTAATATGCAAGTTACCAGTGAAGATCGAATGAGAATTTTGATTTACGCCGTAGTCATCTTGGTGGTGGCAATCGGCGGCGGTTTGTTTTACCTGATTTGGCGTGATAGTCAGGCTGCAACCGGCGTCGAAGTGGCTGGGGCAGAAACCAACAAATATTCCGGCATAGCCATTGATAACAAAGTTCCAAATTCGCCTATTTTTCGTGAATTAAAGCCTATTGCCGTTCCTCCCGAAGAAGCTACTTCGACGGTCGCTGTCGGCGAGATTACTGATGCTGAGGTTAGGGCGGCTAAGCGTCGGCACTCCGATCCGTTTGTGGAATTTTCATATTAATATAATCTATTAAATTATGGCAGACGATTCCATGCTAAAAAAGAACTTGCGCCTTCTTGATTTTTTGGTCAGCAAAGGAGCGCTGACGCAAGAATTGGCGCAAGGCGTACGCACTGAACTGGAGGCTGGAGGCAAAAAAGACCTCGAGCTTATGTTGACTGAATCCAATTTGATAAAAATGGAAGACTTTGTCAAAACCAAAGCCGAGTATTTGAATTTACCTTATATTAATTTAAGTGAAACCGAGATCCCGGACGAAGTCTTAAATAGCATCCCGCCGGAAGTCGCCGAGCACTATAAGGTTGTTTGTTTTGAAAAGCAGGCTAAGCAAATGTCTATCGGCATGGTTGATCCGGAAAACTTCCGCGCGATCGAAGCGATAGACTTCTTGGCCATTAAGAATTCCCTACAGGTTGAATATTATTTGATTTCACAGGTTAGCTTTACTAATTCTTATCGCCAGTATCAACGTTTTAACAAGGAGGTGGTTAGCGCTCTTAAGCAAAAAGAAGAAGAAGAGCGGATTGATTTGGAGAAAGATACGGGGCCAAAGGAAGATATTTCTTTTGAAGACATTGTTAAGAATGCTCCGGTCGCTAAGATTGTCAATGAAATCATTAAGCATGCTGTCGAAATGGGCGCTTCCGATATTCATATCGAGCCTTTGGAAAAAGAATCTAGGGTTCGTTATCGTATTGATGGCATTCTGCACACTTCTCTGACTTTGCCAAAAAATATCCATGACTCTATTTTGGCTCGCATCAAGGTTCTGTCTAAGTTAAAGCTGGATGAAACTCGCGTGCCTCAGGGTGGTCGTATCCGCATGACCGTTGAAGGAAAAGATGTTGATTTCCGTGTTTCAACGCTGCCTTTGATGGGTGAAGAAAAGGTCGTTATGCGCGTTTTGGATACGTCTAAGGGCGTATTAAGCCTGGAACAGCTTGGTTTTGCCGGGGAGCATTTGACGATTGTTGCCCGTAATATCAAAAAAACTGTCGGTATTATCTTGGTGACTGGTCCTACCGGTTCCGGAAAATCTACTACTTTGTATACGATTCTTCATAATCTGAATGGCGACAATGTTAATATTGTAACTTTAGAAGATCCTGTTGAGTACTTTATTAAGGGTGTTAATCAATCGCAGATTAGGCCGGAGATTGGCTTTACTTTTGCGGCTGGTTTGCGTTCATTATTGCGCCAAGATCCTGATATTATGATGGTCGGTGAAATCCGCGACAATGAAACATCGGAACTGGCTATTCATGCCGCTTTGACCGGACATTTAGTGCTGTCTACTTTGCATACTAATGATGCTATTGGCGCCGTACCTCGTCTTTTGGATATGGGTATTGAGCCGTTTTTGCTGGGATCAGTTTTGAATATGGTTATCGCTCAGCGTTTAACCCGCCGCCTCTGTCCTTTTTGCCGTAAGTCTAGTGATATCCCCGAGGCTATGTTGGGTGATATTCAAAAGCAATTGGCCGATGTGGCGCCTGATTTGCTCAAGAAGTCTTGGCCCGATTATGATCCGGCGGCTAAATTGCAATTTTTTGAACCTGTCGGTTGCGTCCGTTGTAATCGCACCGGCTACAAAGGCAGAGCAGTAATAGCGGAAATCTTGGAAATTGATGAATATATCAAGGATATTATTATCAATCACAAAGGCGTCTTGTCTGAAGCGGACGTCAGAGCGCATCAACCATTTATGAATGTCATGCAAGACGGTCTAATTAAGGCTCTACAGGGAGTAACTAGCTTGCAAGAAACATATAGGGTTATGAACGACTAGTCAATTAACAATTATCAATTATCAATTTGGGGAGTCGGCTGCCGTAGGTGTAGAATAAAAAATACTTCTGTTTTCTCAAAAATTAAAAATTACAAAATTATCAGCAGGATAAGTGGCTGTAAGCTGGAATACCAGCAACAGCCACTAAAAAATTACTTCCGCTGGTGTAGTCGGAGGTAGTAATATGAAGCTAGAGTTAAACTATTTTAATTAAATCCAGTTAGTTACCCCAATGCCTTTTTATAAATATCGTGTTATAAACAAGAACTTTGAGCGCGAGAGCGGCACTACCGAGGCAGCGAATGAACACCAGGTAGAGGCAACTTTGGTGTCTAAAGGATATCAAGTGATTGCCATCGAGAAGACTCTTTCATTGGAGGCTTTAAAGTACACGTTCCGTAAGGTCTTTAATCGAGTTACTTCGCGTGATTTAGTTGTTTTTTTCCGTCAATTTTCTGTTTTGATTTCCGCTTCAATTAATCTATCCGAAGCTTTGCGTATTTTGGCTGATCAGACGGAGAAACCTTTGTTTAAAAACATATTAGTGGAGATATCTAATGATGTTGATGCCGGCGTACGGTTGTCAGATGCTTTGACTCGCCAAAAGCCGCTCTTTAATGAATTTCATATCAGCGTTATTCGTTCTGGAGAAACATCAGGCAGGCTGGATGAGGCATTGCTGTATTTGGCTGATGAAGAAGAAAAAACTTTCGAAATGATGCGCAAGGTAAAGGGCGCCATGATTTATCCGGCGTTAGTTATTAGCGCCATGATGGTTGTGGGTGTCTTGATGATGTTATTCGTTGTTCCAAAGTTAATCAGCATCTTTAATGAAGTGGGCGGGCAATTACCTTTGATGACTCGTATTTTAATCGGCACTTCTAACTTTTTTGTTAATTATTGGTATATTTTGTTAGTTCTTTTTATTGCTGTGGTTTTTGGACTTAAGTTTTATCTGGCGAAACCGATCGGTAAGAAACAGTTTGATTATTTGGCCTTGCGTGTGCCGGTATTAGGCAAGATTATCCGCCTTGCCAGTATCATCCGTTTTTGCCGCTCTATGAGTACCTTGATCGTCGGCGGTGTGACAATTACCAATAGCTTGCGTATTGCTAAGGGCATCGTAGGCAATGAGGTGTATCGTGAAATCATTAACCAGACTATTATTGAAGTGGAAGAGGGCAATTCGATCTCAACTGTTTTCTTGCATTCAAAAGATATTCCGGTAATGGTGCCCAGAATGATGATTGTCGGTGAGAGGACAGGTAAGCTTGATTTCGTCTTGGACAAAATAGCTGTTTTTTACGGTAAAGAGCTGGATGCCATCCTTGACAACCTGATGGTTTTGTTAGAGCCGATTATTATGATCGTTATGGGCATTGCGGTTGGCTTGATGGCTACGGCTATCATTATGCCGATGTACAACCTGACTAGCCAGATGTAATTAACTTGTTGTTTGCTTTTATTTTGTGTGCTATAATTAGTAAATAAATAATCGTTCCCGTCCCAGGGGGTTTTCCATAAGCGCTCGTTTGATAACGAGAGCATTTAGGGAAAGTCCTCTGACGAGAGGAGCGATTGTCAACATAGCTATGATGTACAATCAACTCGGGAAGGAGGTGACTATATGAAGAAAGGTTTTACTTTAATCGAATTACTCGTCGTAATCGTGATTATCGGTATTTTGGCAACTCTAGCTACGGTGGCTTTAAGCTCCGCCAGAATGAAGGCTCGCGATGCTAGACGTGTTTCCGATATTAAGCAAATGATGACTGCCTTGGAAATGTATTATAACGAAGCTGGCGGTTACCCGACCAGTAATGTTACCTCAACGGTGGCTATTTATTACGGCACAAATACTTATATGGCTAAGATTCCGGCGAATGCCTCTCCGTATGCTGATGGCACCTGTGCAAACACTCTGTCTAACTATATATTTAGCGCGATAGGTACTTCTGACCCAGCTACTAGCTATCAGATTACATATTGTTTAGGTAGTCAGACCGGATCGATTGCTCCGGGTTATCAGACTGCATCGCCATCTGGCATTATGAGGTAGTTAATATCGGGTGAATTTTTATAAAAATTTAGCCTACAAGCGCTGATTGATTTGTCAATCGGCGCTTGTTTTTTTTGCGCGGAAAATTATGATTGCCAGGCTAATGATTTGCCTATATACTGAAATAGGGTGTGGATAAGTAATCAATTAACAATTTTCAATTATCAATTATCAATGAAAAGAGATAAATTATTACAAATTTTAGATAAGGCGCGGTTTTGGATAGTGGCGGCGATTTTGGTGATTGTGCCGATTGCTTTTGCTTGGTTTATGGAGAATATGCAGATCTTTGACTTGAATAAACTGCTGTTTTTCCGGCCTTTAACCCTATTGTTAGGACTTGTCTTATTGGCAGGCGTATTCCTTAAGGGGAGACTTGGTTGGCGCATGTCTCTGATGTGGTGGCTGTGGTCGGCGGTTTTGGCTTTGTTTGCGCTTAATTCATTTGTTTCCGGCGATCCGCTGTATAGCTTTTTTGGCGCTTACCAACGGCAGCAAGGGATTTATAGTCTGTTGTTTTATTTATTATTTTTTGCCTCTATAGCCGGCAGCGTGCGCGGAAAAGAGGAAATAAATCGATTGCTCGTCTGGGTTGCTGTCAGCGCCGGCTTGGTTTCTTTGTACGGCACCTTGCAGCTTTTGGGCTTGGAATTTATGAAATGGTCCGGCGACAAGACTAGGATATTTTCTAGCCTTGGGCAAACTAACTTTTTGGCTCATTATTTGGTAATGGTTTTGCCGTTGACTATTTATGCTTTGATATTTTTAGCCAAAGGTAGATACCGTAGTTTGGTTTTGATAGTTCTGGCCTTGGAGTTGATAAGCTTTTATGGCACTTATAGTCGGGGAGGATATATCGGCTTGATAGTTGGCTTGTTTTTGGCTGCTGCCGCTATGACATATATAGCCAAAAGATTGCAGAAAGTTTTCTATTACGGCTTGGCCATAATAGCAATGGCAGTGATGCTATTAAGTTGGCAATATACCGCTGTGGTGCAGTCTTCTATTTTTAAAGGCATGGCTGGGCATAGCGGAGTTGTGGGTCGTTTTATGTCTATTTTTGACCCATATAATGGTTCGGGTGATATGCGGCTTAAATATTGGGGATCTGTTTTGAAGGAATTCTCTCAAACAAGCTGGCATCACAAGCTTTTTGGCTACGGCAAGGATATGCAAGAGACTGTATTTATTCGATATTATCAACCAGAGTGGGGAGCGATTGAAAAATTGAATTCCTTTCCTGATCGGGCGCATAATCTTGTTTTTGATATTTGGCTGGAGTTTGGCTTAGTCGGCCTGATAATAATTACGATGTTGGCTGTGTATATCATTTTGAAATCTTGGCGAGTGGCTCGCGGTCAGGATTGGCGGCAACGTTGGTTAGTGGTGGCCTTAAGCGCGGCACTTGGTGGCTATTTTGGCGCAGCTTTGTTTAGTTTCCCTCTGACTACGCATTATGTTTATTATTACTTCGTATTGGCGGCGTTATTTGTTTTGTCGGAGTCACCAGAAAAAGTGATTTTTGTAAAAATGGAGCCGATAGTACGGAAAGTGCTCTGGGTTAGCTTGGCAATTTTTTCTTTACTGCTTGTTTATCAATTTGAGTTTTGTCGCTTTATGGCCGATCATTATTTCCTTAAGACCAAAATTGGCGAAGCTCGAGGTGATTTTCGGATGATGCTTGATAATATCGAATTGACGCGAAGTTGGTTTCCGCTTGATGCCTATTACCGAGAGCAATATGTGTATATTTATAACAATTCCATGGATGCTATTGGTAGCAAGCAGAGTCTGCAAGATGCCTTCATAAATATTACATCGGAGATAGAAGGCTTTAGTACCGGCGAGCGAGGCCGTTATTATGTTTTGTCAGACATCGCGCATTCATACTCTCTCTTTGGTTTGTATTTGGACAAGAAATACTATCCAGAAGCAGCTAAAGCCTATGAGCAAATGATCTCTTTGGCTCCGTATTTAACGGTTACTTATCAGGATTATGGACGAATGTGGATGTGGGCCGGGGAATATGATAGGGCGATTAGTCTATTTAAGCGCGGTTTGTCTATTATGCCATATTCGGTGGATCCGCGAGTGGTAATCTCACGAGACATTCTATTATTACAAAAGCATTACTTCAATTCGTTGTTGTGTGATTGTTATTATGCCAAACAAAATTGGACCAAGGCTTTGGGCTTTTGTCTGGAGGCGGAAAAGCAACAGGCAGATATTGGCCGCAATCTAAAGGAAATTGCAGATATATATCGTCAATTAGGTGATCGGCAACAGACTTTGTTGTACTTAGGTAAGGCGATAATCGCCGATCAGTCTAATGCTGATTGGCCATTAGAAGCAGCCAAGCTGGCGCAAGAACTAGGTAACAGGCAAAAAGCACTAAAGTTTGCTAAAAATGCTGTCGCGTTAAATCCTAATAATCAAGAGGCTCTGAAACTGGTAGCCGAGCTGCAAAAACCGGTCGAGCCGGCTAGAATTGACAAGCCTGGTAAAAAATTGCCTAAATAAAAATCGTTTGCATTTAGCCAGGGGTCGCATTATACTAATATTGCTGTGGCCTTATTATATATGGCTGTTAGATTAGTTAATGGTTTAAGGGTTATTGTAATCAATTGAGTTAGCGGTTATTTATGAATGAAAAAATTACTATAATCAAGCCTCGAGATACGTTTCACTGGAGTGATTTAGCTAAGCTCTGGGATTATCATGAGCTTTTGTATTACCTAACTTGGCGTGATCTGAAGGTCCGCTATAAGCAAACAGTTATCGGGGTGGCTTGGGTTATTTTCCAGCCATTTGTCTCCATGATTGTTTTTAGTGTCTTTTTTGGCAATATGATTGGCGTCAAAACTGATCCTGACGCTTCTGGTATGCCTGTGCCTTATCCTATTTTTGTATTTGTTGGATTGTTATTTTGGCAGTTTTTTTCTTCAGCCTTGGCAGACATTTCTAATTGCTTAGTAGCTAATCAAAATATTATCAGCAAAGTATATTTTCCTCGAATTTTGTTGCCGATTTCCATGATCTTAACTCGTTTTATAGATTTTCTGGTAGCTTCTGTTATACTTTTGGGATTAATGTTGTATTATGGCTATTTGCCACACTTATTGGGCTTATTAATGATGCCATTGCTATTTCTAATGACTTTTTTAAGTTGTTTGGGCATGGGTTTGTTTTTTGCGGCCCTGAATGTTAAATATCGCGATGTCAAATTTGCTTTACCTTTTTTTATTCAAATGATGATGTTTGTGACACCTGTTATTTATTCTACCAGTATTGCCGGTAAATATGCTTGGGTTTTCGCAATTAATCCAATGGCTACTGTAATTAAGAGTGCTAGGTCTGCGTTTTTGGGCGTTTGGGACGTCAATTGGTTGCAGATTGGGCTTAGTTTGGTGATGTGCTTGATTATGCTGGCGGTAGGATGGTGGCATTTCCGCAAAGAAGAACGAGAGAGTGTTGATTTGATGTGATCAAGCATTTACCTCCAGTACTCCCGGAGGTCTCCCCAAGAAGACTGATTAGAAAAGTTCACTAACCGTTCCACAAAACAGAGGTAAAATAATTTATCGAATTTCATTTTAACTAAGTATTGATAATGTATAAGCGGAGTTTGTAAAAAATATTAATATTCCGATGCATAGAATTTCTGCGCGCATATTGTCATTGGTACAAAGATAATGATCGATGCACGCGGGGAGATCTCCGAGAGTACCTGAGATAAACATGAGATTATGAAAAAAGCATTAATTACTGGCATTACCGGCCAAGATGGCTCATATTTAGCAGAGCTGTTGCTGGCTAAAGGTTACGAAGTGCACGGCCTTATTCGTCGCGCCAGTTCTTTTAATACTGGAAGGATTGATCATTTGTACAAGGATCAGCATATTAATGGTGTGAGTATGTTTTTGCACTTTGGAGACTTGTCCGATGCTTCTAATCTGTCGCGCTTGTTGCAAAAGATTGGTCCTGATGAGATTTATAATTTAGGTGCGCAGAGTCATGTGCGAGTTAGTTTTGATATGCCGGAGTATACGGCTGATGTTGTCGGCTTGGGTACTTTGCGTATTTTAGATGCAATACGTGATGCAGGTATTACTACTAAGTATTATCAGGCTTCTAGTTCGGAAATGTTCGGTCAAGCGCAAGAAACACCACAACGTGAAACAACGCCATTTTATCCGCGTTCTCCCTATGCTTGTTCGAAGGTATTTGCCTATTGGACTACTCGCAACTACCGTGAGTCCTATAATATGTTTGCGGTTAACGGTATCCTTTTTAATCATGAGTCTCCTCGGCGTGGTGAGACGTTTGTGACGCGTAAGATTACGGTAGCTTTGGCGCGAATTAAAATGGGTACACAGGATAAATTGTATTTAGGCAATTTGGACGCTAAGCGTGATTGGGGTTATGCGCCGGATTACGTCGAAGCTATGTGGCGTATGATGCAGGCGGAAATAGCTGATGACTATGTCGTGGCAACAGGCGAGACTCATAGTGTGCGTGAGTTCATTGAAGAAACGGGCCAGGCTATGGGTTTTAATATTGGCTGGCAGGGGTCTGGTTTGCTGGAACAGGGTGTTGACCTGAATTCGGGTAAAGTATTGATAGAAATTGATCCTAGATACTATCGTCCCGCAGAGGTAGATTTATTGTTAGGTGATTATAGTAAGATATATCAGCGTCTAGGTTGGAGGCCGACGGTGGCCTTTAAAGATCTGGTGACGATTATGGCTGAGGCAGACATGATTAAGGCGGTTAAGCAGAAATTCGCCGAGAGAAGGGATTAATATTAATGACCAATACTCAATGACTAATGTCCAAGGGGGAGCGGTAATAAGTAAACTTATGATGGATAAAAATAGCAAAATCTATGTCGCGGGGCACCGCGGTTTAGTTGGCTCGGCTATTGTGCGGGAGTTGACCGCGCAGGGCTATGGCAATTTGATTTTAAGAACTAGAGAAGAGCTTGATTTGCTTGACCAACGGGCGGTTGCTGATTTTTTCAATTTGGAGAAACCGGATTATGTCTTTTTGGCCGCTGCCAAAGTCGGCGGTATCATGGCCAATAAAGAACACAAGGCTGAATTTATCTATGAAAATCTTCAGATAGAATTAAATATAGTCCATAATGCTTGGCGAAGCGGTGTAAAAAAGTTGCTATTCCTTGGTTCATCTTGTATTTATCCCAAGCAGGCACAACAGCCGATCAAAGAAGAGTATTTATTGACCGGCCCTCTGGAAGAAACGAATGATGCTTATGCGATGGCTAAGATAGCCGGCATTAAAATGTGTCAGAGTTATCGAGAACAATATAAATCTGATTTTATAGCAGTCATGCCGACTAATCTTTATGGTCCTGGCGATAATTTTAATCTGACGTCTAGCCATGTCTTACCGGCTATGATTCGAAAGTTCCATGAGGCTAAAATAACACACCAGACTAGCGTGACACTTTGGGGCGATGGCACGCCATATCGTGAATTTTTGTATGTAGACGATTTGGCAAATGCTTGTGTTTATCTGATGAATAATTATTCGGAATCAGAAATAGTGAATATCGGCACTGGCCAAGATTTGACTATCAAAGATTTGGCGGATAAGATTAAAAATATTGTAGGTTTTAGCGGTGAAATAGTCTGGGATTCTAGCAAGCCTAACGGAACACCTAAGAAGTTGTTGGATGTCTCCAGGCTGTCCAACCTTGGTTGGCTGGCAAAAACAGACTTAAATCAAGGGGTTAGTCTAGCGTATGACTGGTACTTGAATAATGCTGTTTAATCATTATTTTGAAATATGTCCAATTCGATTATTCAAGTAAAGGATTTATCCAAAAGGTATAAAATTGCTCATGAACGTGAGGCGTATTTGGCTTTGCGTGATAAACTGGCTCATCCTATTAAAGCGATTAAGCAAGGCCGTATGCCCATGGAAGATTTTTGGGCGCTTAAAGACATTGATTTTGAAATACAACAAGGAGAGGTGGTAGGGATTATAGGCCCTAATGGGTCGGGTAAATCGACGTTACTTAAAATACTGTCTCAAATTACTCCTCCGACTACGGGTGAAGTGGTTATGCGAGGTAGAGTCGCCAGTCTTTTGGAGGTAGGCACTGGTTTTCATCCAGAGCTAACAGGACGCGAGAATATGTATTTGTCTGGAATTATTCTTGGTATGTCGAAGGCAGAAATTAAGAAGCATTTTGATGAAATTGTGGAGTTTGCTGGGGTAGAAAAATTTTTAGATACCCCTGTCAAACGGTATTCAAGCGGCATGTTGGTGCGCTTAGGCTTTGCGGTGGCTGCACATTTGGAATCAGAGATATTAATCGTTGATGAAGTTTTGGCAGTAGGTGATGCTGAATTTCAGAAAAAGTGTCTTGGTAAAATGAATGATATTACAAAAAATCAAGGTAGAACAATTATATTCGTGAGTCACGATATGGGAGCAATAGAGACTTTATGTCAAAATGGTATATTTTTAAAAAATGGAAAGATAGTTAAATTAGGTGCTGTTAAAGACACAGTAGCCGAATATATGCAGGATATTTTTTTTGAAAGTAGAAACCCTGTGCACAGAGAAAATAAAGTTTGTATTAACGCTCCCTTAATAACGTCAGTAAAATTAACTGGCAAAAACGGCCAACTAAAGAACAGCTTTACGGCTAACGAGACTATAGGCATTGAGTTAACTGTAGACAATGCTAGAAATACAAAACATTTTCATGCTTCTTGGTATTTGAGTGATATTCATGGGAAAAAATTAGCATTTGGATGGTCTTTCCCGATGGATGAGGTTGTTTATACCGAAAAGGATAATAAGATAATATGTGAATTGTTTCCTGGATCTTTAGTTCCGGGTAGATATATATTAGGATTTGTATTATTTTTTCATGAGCGAGCAACTTATGATAACTGGTTTGATGCGATTGCTTTTGAAATATCAACAAACATGATCAATGAAAAGTTTGAATATCCTGGGCATTTGAATGCTACGCAATTTATAGATCATAAGTGGATAGCCGGTAAAGTATAAAATTTTAGTATTAAAATAGTAATATTATGCAGGATCAAAAAAACTTAAATTTAAGAGTGCCTTACGGATTGTCGGTTCATGGTCAGGAAGAGATTGATGCTGTTGTCCAAGTTTTAGAGGGGAATACCGCATTAGGCGATAAGACTAAAGAATTTGAGGCAAAAATAGCGGCTCTGTTTGGCAAGAGGTTTGGTGTTATGGTTAATTCGGGTTCATCAGCCAACCTTTTGGCTTTTGAGCTTTTAAACTTACCGGCTGGCAGCGAGGTGATTACGCCAATCCTTACCTTTGCCACCACGGTTGCACCTATAATTCAGAAGGGGTTAGTCCCTGTTTTTGTCGATGTTGAACCGTCGACCTATATTGTTGACATAAATGAGGTTGAACTTGCTATTACCGAAAAGACTAAGGCATTGATGATTCCTTCGTTGCTTGGCAATATTCCAAATCTAGAGCGTTTAGCGACATTGGCAGAAAAACATGGGTTATGGCTAATCGAGGATTCTTGCGATACCTTAGGAGGTAAGTATCAGGGGCGTCCAACCGGCGCCTACTCGCATATTACTACTACTAGCTTTTACGGCTCACATATTATTAATGGTGCCGGTGGAGGAGGAATGATTTGCGTTAATGATTCTAAATGGGCAGATCGCTTGGTAGTGTTGCGTGGTTGGGGCAGGCAATCTTCGTTGTTTGGAGAAAAAGAAAGCTCCGAATCTTTGGAGAATCGTTTTAAGGGAGAATTGGATGGCGTGCCTTATGACAATAAATTTATTTTTAGCGAGTTGGGTTATAATTTTTTACCATTGGAATTGTCGGCTGCTTTCGCCCTGGAACAATTAAAGAAGTTTCCTAGATTTGCGGAAATTAGGCAAGCTAATTTTAGTGATCTATATACTTTTTTTCAGGGTTTAGATCGTTTTTTTATTCTGCCTACACAAACCTCGGATACTGATACGGTTTGGCTGGCCATGCCTTTGATTATTCGTGATGATGCGCCTTTTAGTCGTTTGGAATTGGTAACATTTTTGGAAAACAATAACATACAAACGCGTCCTGTGTTTACTGGAAATATTTTGAAGCAACCTGGGTATAAGAGCATTCCGCACCGTTTGGCGAAAGAATATTTCCCAAACACTGAGCAAATTATGCGACAAGCTTTTGTGGTAGCTTGCCATCACGGCTTGTCTGCCGATCAGATCACTTATCTTAAGGGGAAATTTAATGAATTCTTGTTGAAATTCGACTAATATGAAAACAATCATCCTTTGTGGAGGCCAAGGTACCAGAATGAAGGAGGAGACGGAATTTAAACCAAAGCCGTTGGTTTTGGTTGGTGGTAAGCCGATTTTATGGCATATCATGAAGATTTATTCATATTATGGTTACAACGAATTCATTTTAGCTTTGGGTTACAAGGGTGATATGATCAAGGAATACTTTTTGCATTGGCGTACATTCTTGAATGATTTTACTTTGGATGCAAAGGATAATCAGGTTACTTTCCATAATAATGATTGCGATGATTTTAAGATTACTTTTGCTGAAACCGGTTTAGAGTCGCTAACCGGAGAAAGGATTAGGCGGTTGAAGAAGTATATCGGTGACGAGGATTTTATGGTGACGTATAGCGATGGATTGGCTGATATAGATATTAGGGGATTGGTTGAGTTCCATCAGCAACAGGGTACGATTGGCACTATTACAGGCGTGCATAAAGAAAGCCGGTTTGGTTTGATTTCTGTAGATGCCAATTCTAATAAAGCTATAGATTATCATCAGGATAAGGTTAAAGATTTTGAAAGTGCTGACTTCAAAGATCATATCAATGGTGGTTTTATGGTCTTTAAGAATGAATTTCTGGATATTCTAGAGCAAGACTCTATGATTGAGCAAGCCTTTCCTCAGTTGGCAAGTCAGCGTCAGTTATCTATCTTTCCGCATCGAGGTTTATGGAAATGTATGGATACTTACAAAGAAGTGGAGGAGATCAATGAATTGAATAATACAAATCCTTTTTGGAAAGTATGGGATACAGAATTATCTGCCAATACTTCGATATCACCACAGGCTTTAGCTAGCAATTTGACAGATAAAAATATTTTAGTGACTGGTGCTACTGGTTTGGTTGGCCCACATTTAGTTGAGCAGCTTTTAAAGCTAAACCCAGGAAAGATTGTTTGCTTGGTGCGAAGCAAGGATCCAAGCTCGTATTTTTATCAAAATAAATTAGATGAACAGGTGGTTTGTGCCTATGGCGACTTGAATGATAAAGAACGGGTTTTGAATATTGTCACTAAATATGAGATTGAGTATATCTTTCATGTAGGCGCCCAAGCAATTGTGCCGACGGCTTTTGTTAATCCTGCCGAGGCAATTAATACTAATATTGTTGGTACTTTGAATATATTAGAGGCAGCTAGAATATCGCCGCGCATTAAGGCGGTGGTAGTGGCATCTAGCGATAAGGCTTATGGTAAGAAATGCGACAATGCGGTGGAGACAGCGCCAATGGGCGGGGATCATCCCTATGATGCATCCAAATCTTGTGTTGATTTGCTGGCTCGGACTTATGCCAAGACTTATGGTCTGCCGATTGTCGTTAGCCGCTTCGGTAATATTTATGGCCCAGGTGATTTGAATGCTAATAGAATTATTCCAGGTATTATGAAGAGTATTATAACAGATACTCCCTTGGAATTGAGAAGCGATGGTACATTTGTTAGAGACTATGTCTATGTTAAAGATGTGGTGGCCGGCTATATTGCTTTGGCGGAACAGATTGATAGTATTAAAGGTGAAGCCTTTAACTTTAGTACCGGCTTTAATTTTTCCGTTTTGGATTTGATTGGAAATATGGCTACGGTATTGAACAAAAAAATTGAATATCGGATAATTAATAGCCAAAAAAATGAGATTCCGGTCCAAAGTTTGAATTATGAAAAGGCTACACAAGTGTTGGGCTGGAAGTCGGGTTATACTTTTGAGCAGGGTATAAAAGAAACTTTCGAGTGGTATAAACGGTTTTATATTGCTGATAAGTAAAAAGTTATTAATAAAAATATGATGCGAGTTACTGATTATATAGCTGACTATATTTACAATTTAGGAGTAAAAGAAGTTTTTATGGTGTCTGGCGGCGGCATGATGTTTTTATCGGACGGTCTAGCCTCGCACCATAATCTTAAGGTGGTCTGTAATCATCATGAGCAAGCATCGGCAATGGCTGCTGTCTCTTATGCTAAGTATAACAACAATTTGGGGGTCGCTTATGTTTCTACCGGTTGCGGCGGCACTAATGCTATAACTGGAGTGCTGAACGGTTGGCAAGACAATATTCCTTGTTTATTTGTATCAGGCCAAGTAAAGCGAGAAACAACCACTAGAAATTCGGGTTTAAAACTAAGACAATTCGGTGTTCAAGAATTGGATATTATAGAAATTGTTGATTCTATCACCAAATATGCAGTTATGGTGAATGAGCCGGATAATATTGCTTATCATTTGGATAAGGCTGTCTACTTGGCAAAAAGCGGTAGGCCGGGTCCTGTTTGGCTAGATATTCCGATGGATGTACAGGGAGCAATGATTGATGAAAGTAAATTGCAGAGATTTGTGCCAGCTACACGGCCGGAAGGATATAAATTAGAGCCTGCTGCGGAAGAATTAAATATACTAAAGACCTTATTGGATAATGCAACGCGTCCGATTATAATTGTTGGTCAAGGAGTTCGTTTGGCCAATGCAAATAAGGCGTTTTTGAAGTTTGTTGAAGAGCATCAAATTCCGGTTGTGGCATCTTATCTGGGTGTCGGGATTATGCCGACCGACCATAAGCTATATCTGGGTTCTATTGGTGGGAAAGGAAGCCGCCCTGCAAACTTTGCTTTACAGAATGCCGACTTAGTTATTGCTATGGGCAGTAGGCTGGATGTCAGCGCTTTGGGCTTTGAGTATCAGAGCTTTGCCCGTGAGGCAAAAATTGCGGTTATTGATATCGATCCAATTGAACACCAGAAAAAAACTATTCATATTGACTTGTTCATTAATGCGGATATTAGTATATTTCTTGCGTCTTTCGTTGTGAACCACAGGACTAGCGATTTGTGGTTGCAAAAATGTAGCGCGTGGAAAGAAAAATGGTCATCGGTTTTGGCTCAGGATGAACAAAGCTATAGTACTAGTGAACAAAAAGTAGATTTATATTATCTAATTGACAATATTTCCGGAAAAATGAAATCAGACGCGGTGATAGTATCGGATGCTGGCTCCGCTTTTTACGCAACTACCAAAGCTATCCATATCAAAGAGAGACAGCGATATATCACCTCTGGGGGGCAGGCAGAAATGGGTTATACGGTTCCGGCGTGTATCGGGGTAAGCTTTGCCAAAGGTAAAGGCGAAGTTTTGGGTATAACAGGTGATGGATCGTTTCAGTTTAATATTCAGGAATTACAGACTATCAAGCATCATCAATTGCCAATTAAGATTTTTGTTTTAAATAATGATGGCTATTTGTCAATAAGAGCAACTCAATCTAAATTCTTTGAAGGCAGATTTATTGGTACTGATGACACTTCCGGAGTATCTTTTCCTGAGTTAGAAAAAATTGCTGAAGCCTATGGTATAAAGTATTATAAAATATCCGATAATAAGTCTGTTGCTGATACTGTCGATAGTATATTAGAGGATAATGTGCCTGTATTGTGTGAAGTTGTGTGCAAGAGAGATCAGGAAATAATCCCAGCCGTTTCTTCTGCTACTAATGCCAGCGGGCAAATCAAGTCCCGTCCTCTTGAAGATATGTATCCGTTTTTAGATAGAGAAGAGTTAAAGAGTAATATGATAATTAAATTACTTGAGGAATAAGACAATTAATTAAAATAAAACATATGGACAATATACAAGTAGCGCAACAAAATGGTTTGGTTTTTAACAAGAGAGAAAAGAAGATATCAATCTTGGAGCTGCAAAAGATGAAGAAAGATGGCGTGCCGGTAGCTTGGGTTACTGCCTATGATCTGCCTTTTGCTTATTCGGCTGAACAGGCGGGGATTGATATGATTTTGGTTGGTGACTCGGGCGGCATGGTGCAGCTGGGGTATCAGACTACCAATCCTGTCACGATGGACGAAATGATTGTTTTGGCAAAAGCTGCCAGAAAAGGCGCTCCGAATACTTTTTTGATCGGTGATATGCCTCAAGGCTCCTATGAAACTTCTGAAAGAGAGGCAATTGTCAATGCTTTGCGTTTTATTAAAGAGGCGGGTTGCGACGCAGTGAAGTGTGAAGGCGGCAAAAGAATGGTTAGCAAGGTTAAGGCTATGACCGATGCCGGTATTCTGGTTATGGGCCATCTCGGCCTTACTCCTCAAAGCACGGCTTCTTTTGGTGGTTATCGGGTCCAATGTAAAAGCGTAGAAAGCTTTGAAAAAACCTTGGAAGATGCCAAACTATTGGAAGAGGCAGATGTTTTTGCAATTTTATTAGAAGCTATGCCGGCTGAGCCAGCTAATCAAATAGCAAAACAATTAAAGATTCCTGTATATGGTATTGGGGCTGGAGGACAGGTAGATGGCCAATTGGTTATTATGCATGATTTGATGGGCTTTTATCAGGCCTTTAGGCCTTGGTTTGCCAAATGCTATATTCCGGAAGTGATTGGAGAGTTTTATAATTACATTAATAATATAGTGGATATTAAAAAGACGGGTAGAGAGGAGCGCAAAGACGGCTTGTTGATATTGGCTCAAATGGCGTTAAAGAAGTATATCGATGATGTTCATGCCGGCAGATTTCCTGAGAAAGAGTTTAGTTATCCGATCAAAGAGGAGGAGATTAGAAATTTGGAGAGTTCTAAATATTGGGAAAAATTGTAATAAATGTAAAATGCTCTTGAAAAACAAAAGAACATTATTGACGGGCGGAAGCGGTTTTATCGGAAGAAATATAGTCGAACAGCTTGGGCATAAACACGAGTTGATAGTGCCCACTCGTCTTGATTTGGATTTGGCTGACGCCGAAGCGGTTTTAAATTTCATAAAAGAAGCCAATGTTGATTTAGTCATACATTCGGCTAATATTGGCGGTAATCGAAAGCAGTTAGGTCTGCAAGGAGTAACACAAGGTAATCTTCGGATATTTTATAATATTATAAGGGCAAAGAAGTATTATAGCCGTTTAGTTGTATTGGGCTCAGGTGCTGAGTATGACAAGTCTTCGGTGATAACTATGGTTAAAGAGTCTGACTTTGAAAAATCGGTGCCAAAAGATGAGTATGGTTTTTCGAAATACGCAATGGCTAAATATGCAGAGAATGTTGATTATATTACCCATTTACGAATATTTGGAGTGTATGGCAAATATGAGGATTATCAGACTAGATTTATTTCAAATTCTATATGCAAAGCTTTGTTAGGCCTACCTGTAACCATTAAACAAGACGTATATTTTGATTATTTGTTTATTAATGACTTTGTCAGAATTATTGATCGGATTATTTCAGACAATGATTTGTTGTCTAATAAATTCTATAATCTAGGAACAGGAAGACCGGTAAGTTTGATGAGTTTGGCCAATATAATTATTAGAGAACTCGATAATAGTTCGTTTATCAAGATTGCATCTGAAGGGTTAGGGAAGGAATACTCGGCTAATACTGACTTATTGATGTCAGAACTTAAAGACTTCGAATTCACAAGCCACGAAACTGCGATAAAGGAATTAATCGAATATTATAAGGTGGAAGTAGCAAACATTGATAGAAATTCATTATTAAATGACATATAGTTTTGGCGTTAATCTAAACAATCTATAGAGAAGCTATCTTAAATATTCAAGTATGTTGCATAAAATAAAAGAATACATTCCTGAGCCGTTAAAAAGATTGTTAAAGAAAATGTATAATTTTTTTTATAATCAAAGAAGGGTATTGGAGGTAGCAAGGCAAAGAGTTCTCTTTGTTGGTATGGATAAAAACAAAAGGTTTAATTGTGATTTTTCCGATTTCAATTTTCAATTAAATGACAATACTCCTAATACTGGATTTGATGCACATTATGTTTATCACCCTGCTTGGGCAGCTAGAGTAATAGCAGAAACGAGGCCAAACAAGCATGTAGATATTTCTAGTTCCTTGCATTTTTGTTCCATTGTGTCCGCTTTTATGCCTGTTGATTTTTATGATTATCGCCCAGTCTATTTGAATTTAAGCAATTTAACATCAATGCACGCTGACTTAACTCGCTTGCCTTTTGCTGATAATTCAATAGGATCTATTTCTTGTATGCATACCATTGAACATATCGGTCTTGGACGATATGGAGATCCGCTGGATCCAGAGGGGGATATAAAGGCAATCAACGAGCTAAAAAGGGTTGTGATTGCTGATGGTAATCTTTTGTTTGTGGTCCCGATTGGTGGTATTGCTAAAATAGAATATAATGCTCATCGCGTTTATACTTATTCTCAGGTTTTAAGTTATTTCTTAGGATTCAATTTGGTGAGTTTTGCCTTAGTTACTGATGACGGAAAATTTATTTATAATGCTTCAAAAATAGAATCTGATGAACAGAAATATGGTTGCGGGTGTTTTTACTTTAAGAAATCAGACGAATTGGTAGGTTAGTGTATGCATATAAATATGACTAGGCCAATATTGAGTATCTGTATTCCTACCTATAATAGGGAGGAATACTTAAAAGAATGTTTGGATAGCATTGTTAGTCAATTTAATAATAAAGAAATATATGATCAAGTTGAGATTATTATTTCTAATAATTCGAGCGTTGACAATACAGAAGAGTTGATTGTCCAATATCAAAATAAATATTCAAATATTAAGTATTTTAAGACTACAAATCCGATTGCACCGGGATTGAATTGGGATAATGCCTTAAAGCATTCAACGGGTAAATATATAAATACGATCGGTGATGATGATGTTTACTTGCCGGGTTCTTTAAAAAAGTTATTGCCAATATTATTACAGGAGGAATCGAGTCTGGTGGGCTTTGCTTACGTAGAGTTTGTAGACAAAGTTCGCCACGCAGACGATAGTTTTACTGGCAAATCAGTGAGCGTTTCGACGGATAGTATAATTGAAGATTTCTTTACCGGTAGTAAAAAAAATAAATTGGAGAGTATAAGCTTCTTACCAACTTTCTTGTTTTTCTTGGGTGATACAGCAAGGCAGATTTATGAAAACTACGGATATTTTTGGAAGGAGCCAATTTGTGATCATTGGGCAATATTTAGTGTCTTGTATAATGATAAGCGTGCGGTTTTTTATGATTGTCCTTTTGTAGCATATAGAAACCATCAGGGCAATCACTCTAATTCAAAGTATCGGGTGGGGCCCGTAAAAAATAGGTTAGAAAAGTTTATAGAATCATCTGATTTACAATTTGATTTATATCCAGGACCTAGTTTTACAAACCTGGTCTATGTAGGAATGCAAGATATTCAATATCATTTCCCTATGTATAAGAAATATCAAATAAATACAGACCAAGGGTTAATGTCGCACATGAATGATGTTTTTCATTCTGATCTCCAAATGAAAGAAAAATGCGTATATCTGCTTAAATCATTTTGTCTTATTGAGCATAAAAATTGTTTATCACAACTTAATTTAGGGCCAAGAGCATTGAAATATATTATTAAGGTTATTAGAAACACAGTAAGGGGTTGATAAAAAATTGAGTAATTAAAACACATGAAAAAGATAAAGTTGAGTTTCCCTGCTACGACCATGCGCATAGAAAAGCAATCTCCTGGATTCTCGGCGATTTGGGGTGATTGCCAATTTTTTATTAATCAAGATATTGATGATTGTGATTTTTGGGTTGTTTGCGAACATCTTTTATCGACAGAAGAGTCAACTGTTTGCCCTCCTGGAAATACAATTTTTATCACCGGTGAACCAAATGCAATCTGGCATTATGACAAAAACTTTGTCAAGCAATTTGCCAAAGTTGTTACTTGTCAACGTGAAATTAAAGGACCAGGTGTTATTTATTCTCTACAAGGGCATCCTTGGCATGTTGGCCTGAATCATAGTAATCCTGATGATCTGGGGTTAGCAAAAAGCTATGATGAATTAGTGAATATGAAGGATATTCCCAAGACAAAACTATTGTCAATAGTTACTTCTGATAAACAAGGGACAGTTGGTCATAGACAAAGATATCGATTCGCCCTCGGCTTAAAGAATGCTTTGGGTGATCAGGTGGACCTGTTTGGCCGGGGGATTAATGACTTTAATGATAAATGGGATGTTCTAGCGCCATATAAATATTCAATCGCTATCGAGAATTGCGCTACTGATGATTATGTGTCTGAAAAACTAACAGATTGTTTTCTGGCGCATACCTTTCCTTTTTATTATGGCGCACCAAATGTTGAAAGCTACTTTTTGCCAGATGCATATTGCTTGATAGATATACATGATTTAGCCGGTTCAATCGAAAGAATAAGCAGTATAATAAATGATACGAGGCATTACGAGGATCATATAATGCGATTAATTGAGGCTAAAATGCAATACCTAAATCATTATAATATTTTTCCTTTGATTGCGGGCTTGGTTAATACTTTGTCGTTGGGTGATTCAAAAGAAAAAATTGTATTAAAAAACATCAATACTTCGTTGTCTTTTGACAATCGTATTAGAATAGTAAAAGATAAATTAATGTTAGTGTGCGATAAGCTTATTCACGATTGATTTTTTGAATATATGAGTGATAATCATCCGACAATCAGTGTTTGCATTCCTACCTGGAATCGGTCTAAATATTTGAAAGAATGTCTAGATAGTATTGTGTGTCAGTTTAGTGATGAGAGTGTATATAATAAAG
>Ga0194052_1000182_pt1 | contig 45354 bp, 29 predicted proteins | sample SepL226m_MetaG_FD_160117 | JGI IMG/M metagenome (GOLD analysis project Ga0194052, IMG submission 160117) | Anoxic zone freshwater microbial communities from boreal shield lake in IISD Experimental Lakes Area, Ontario, Canada - Sep2016-L227-6m | ecosystem: Environmental > Aquatic > Freshwater >...
GTATAAATATTCTACAAAAGGTCTTTCTATCCTCTTTTTTGGGGGTTTTGCAAGAGCCTCTAAAAATTAAAAATTAAAAATTATTACGTACAAAGTTTATGAATATAAATAAAAAAAGGGATAAACAATTGTTCACCACTCTAATTTTGAAGTTTTACTATACAAGTTTCAATAATTTTTAATTTTTAATTTTTAATTTTAGAGGCTTTTGCAAAACCCAATGGTACAGACACCTTCCTGGCTTCGCCACTCGGTGTCAGTCCCTGAAAGTCGTTCTTCCCCTCTCCAACCGGGGAGGGGATTGAGGGGAGGGGCTTTTTAAGGCGAAAATCTATAATTCAGAAAATAGGTTTTGCAAGAGCCTGTTTAAATTATTCATTCAGGGTCTTCCGGCTGGTCTGTTGAGAATTTCATGGATTTATCCGGGTCTTGGAAATATAATTCACCCCAGAGTGATGGGGTTAATTTGGCTTCTGACGGGATGTCGCAGATTACGGTTTGCGATTTGCCTGACCAGTAGAGCCGGTTGATGGTGCTTACACCGTTGGCGTCGCTTTCCAGTATGCCGATGTCGCCCCGCAGTTTAGTGCCGGTTTCCGGCGTGGTTGCTCCCAGTGATGTCCAAGGGATTGCCACTTCAACAATTGCCCAAGGTGTGGATTCTTTATTGGGTTCAGTTGCAATGGCAATTTTCGCGTCTTGTATTACTTCCACGCGATCCATCAGCGTCTGTCCAACCGGCGAGGTGAACTTGGCGTGTTTATCTGCCGGCGCGGTTGGGTCTACTGGTTTGTACAGCACTGCTACCGGTTTGCCGCGAACTACGCCGATTAATATCCGTATATCTCCCGCCACTGCCATGGTGCGTTTCGGGTCGGCTTTCGGGTCTAACCCCAGTGTAACGTCAACAGCGTCTCCGCCTTTGAACATCATGGTTGGGTTATCGGCAGAGTTTTTAAATGGCGAGTCATCCTGCACCTTTGCGGTGATATATAGATTGTCAAAGTCATAAGCCATTGCCCCGGTTGCATAGGTGATATATTCGCGGGATGTAAGACTTAATTTCCAGAATTCATGAATTGGCATAAATATTTCCGCAGGCCAATCTTCCAGGCTGCCGCTTATATTTATAGGCCTTTCAATATTTGGAATTTTGGCAACCTTTGGTTCCTGGTGCAGCTTTTCCTGCATCGCTCGCAGCAATGACCATGCCTGGGTTTTATTAATATCATCAACTGATATGCTTAATTCTCCATTCAGCCGCTGCAATTGTTCCAGACCGTCTACTCGCACAATACTCATGTGATTGTGTCCAGCCACCGCGTATACTACGCCGTTTTCCGCTTTCACTACACATCCCTGGTAATGTTCCTGGGACAGACGCACATCAGATAAATCGACTTTGCCAGGTTCCCATTCCGGCATTGTCCAGCGCCGCAAGCCATAACCAGCGGGACCGCCAAATATGCAGCCAACCAGCATACCATCGCCGGTGTAGCACATCCAGTCGCCCTGGTCGGTATTAGTGAAGAAATATTCTTCCTTGCCAACATAGATATGGCCTATCGGCTTGTGTTCCTGATTCAACACGCCGGCCGGCCGGTTGTAGCCGAATCCGCTGGCATAGAAACCATCGTGTTTTGCAAACTGATTGAAATATTCCCATAGCTGGGTTTTGCCATCGGCGGCTACTAACCGGGTGCCGATAATGAATGAACGGCCATCCGCTGTACCCCAAATATTTTCATTGCGGGCACCATCACCGTGAGTGAATGTTTTAAAATTTTCTATCTTAGCTATATCATACATTGGCACGCCATTAGGCATAATTCCTGTGGGGTGCACCCGTTTGCCTACCGCAATAAAGGTTAAGTCTTCACCGACATTCCAGCCAACCCGGCTGCCGGAAGGAAAAGTCTGTACTTCATCTGCTTCCGGTTTGCCATTCCCGTTTTTATCGTACCAGCAAAATCCGGTAACTTTTCTATCCAGCGACCCAAATGCTTCGCGCAGGTCAGGTCGAGTGTCAATATCAGTCCAACTGTCCAGCGACCCTATCGCTGCCATTGGCACGGCAATATTATTGCGTTCCTCGCAGATTACCGCGGTATCTTCATGCGCCAATGCAGGTCCAACCAGATAGCGCCGATTCTTGTAATATACCACCCGGTCCGGCATTACAGTGCCAGATGATGCCAGGTCGGCGGGACGATAAATAAGGCTGTCGAGTTTCCATGTGCTGGTTTTCCAGTCAATGACGAACTTCATGCCGTTGTAATTTACAACGCTGTGATTGCCTTCGTCCATCCATCCGCCGCCGCCGTATTGCGTCGGGCCAAGGAACCATTTGTCGGGTTGTCCTTTTGCGTCAAACCGCATAATGCGTTTGGGTTGATAACTGAAATCCGCTACCCAGACGCGATTATTTTTATCAACCGCGATTTGCGCCGGCATATCCATGCGCGCCGGGTCCCACTTGCCTAATTGCTGACCACCCGGGGTGCCAACGGTACGGACTAATTTTCCGGTTTTTATGTCGAATATCTTAATAACTTTCGGCCCGTCATCACCAACATACAGCATGCCGTCTTTGTCAAAGGTAATGCTGGCTGGTTCGGCAAGTTTATCGCGGGTGATTACCACCTTTGATGTGTCGCCATCATTCAGCGGAACGGTTACTACCTGGCCATCTGATACGCAGTATAATGTGCCATCCGGCGCGAATGTCAGGTTGTTTGGTTTGGGCAGTTTGATATTTTTCAGGATTTTTAATTCACCCTTGTCATCATCAATGCCGGGTATTTCAAATACGGTGATTCTTTCATTCAGTACTTCCGGCAAATCTTTCAGGTCATCACCCATAGAACGAAATGCGAATATTGACTGGAAACCGGCGGTTTTTTCTCCCAGGCAATCGGTGAATCTGATACGGACGGCACGAATCATTTTTTCTTCGCCAAAATCAATGCTGCGTACAGATGGTGCCTGCGGGTAATAACCATTAAATTTTATCGGGTCAACAGTACCGGCAACCTTCCATTTAGTATTGTCAGTCAGGAACTTTTTAGGGTCTTCATTCGCAGCGCCATTCCATATTTCCACATAGCTGGTACTCAATACCGGGAAAATCAGCGATATACCGCGTACCAGTTGTTCTTTATCCCAAACCAGTGCCGCCACAGCCGGATTAACTTTGTTAAATGAACTGGTATCACGGGTTACCATCCATCCGCCTTGCGGGGTTAATTTGCCTTCGTTAAATACAATTTCTCCGTCAGTAGCAACATTTTCCATGCGGTGTGCCATCACCTGTGAAAAAGCCAGTCTTTTTACTTTATATCGCAAGCCGGCGGTGTAAATGCCGCCTTCCGGTGCTACCGCGATGCCGGGTTTGCCGGGTTCGCCAATATTTTTCAACAATATCCAGCGTTCCGCTTCATTATCCACAGGGTTGTCTTCCGCGTCGCCGCCACCGCCAAGGTCGACTTCCGCGATATCATCAGTTCCAGGAGGAGCAACCTTCTCGCCTTTTTTCAATGCATAAACGGCTATTTTACAGTCTGGGATGAGGATTGAACCGATTGCAATTGGTTTTTTGAAAGCGACTACAACCGAGTTTGGCAGTTTGCCGCTGGTTGGCGCGTCGCCAAGTCCTCCCTGGGTTGAATTCGGTATGCCGGTGTCCGCCATAGTTTTGGTGACAGTAGGCGTTTTTTCGGTGAGGAAACAAGAGTATAATTGCATTAACTCGTCATATTCGCCTTCGCCATAATTCTTATCAGCGCGGGAAGCGCGGGAGCCTTTTCCTTTTTTCAGGAAAACAACCGGCTGGCAGCGCGACGGGTCAATAACGTCTGACGCGAATGACGGGCACAGCCAGGATTTAGGCGGGGTGTTAACGGAGCAATACAGCTTGCCGTCTTTTACCGCGATACCGCCGCGTTTGTAGGTGCAGTCATAATCGCTGCCATTCCACGGTAAGGTTTCTGTTGGTGTAAATGTATATAGTTGTCGAAGTAGAAAGTCGCGTTTAGGGTCAACCCGGGAAATGATGGTATCAGTTGCCAGATAGGCGCAGCGGTCATCAACGGCGATGCGGTTAGGCCCGCGGAATCCCCATGATAATGAATGAGTGCCCCATAATTTATTACCTTCAAGGTCGGTGGCGATAGCGGCATGGCCGTTTTCGCATACCCATGACCCGAACCACATCATGTTTTCCTGCGCCGCGGCACAGTTTGGCGCGCCATGGTCGGCCAGCCATCCACCGCCGCCTTTGCCCGGTATTGGTGCCCACCATCCCGGCTGACCGGCGTTATTCGCGGTTAGTTCGTAGGTTAATTTAAACGGCGGCCGCACGATGCCTTTCCAGGTGTAGTCTCCCGGTGCTACGTAGTCGCCATTGTTATCAAGCAAATCCCATGATTCAGTTATTTCGCCTTTTTCCCTGGCAGTCTCAGATAATAATCTGCGCACCAGTTTGCCAGTCTTTTTGTCCATTATTTCAATTGCCGAAAAACCATCCATCGGCATGTTATATTTTATCTTCACTGGCGGCGGGGCAGGCAGCAGACTGGGCGGGTCTTGATTTGCCGCTAACAGTGTAAGCGGGATTATTTTTCCGAATGGCGGTTCCGGTCGATTGATCATCGGACCGACAAGGCGAACTCCTTTGGTATTTACCACATCCGGGAATACTAACAGAGTAGTTCCCACCAGTGGGTCTTTTGATTTTATCCAATCGATTTCGGTGGCAACTAACGCGTGTCGGGTGACAGATTCTTTTAAAATATCCACACGGTATGACGGTACATTTACTGCTACTATGCCGGATATAGATTGCATTTCATTCCATGTCAGCCACATGGTTTGCGCGGTATTTAAGGTGCTGGAACGTTTGGTGCCACCGGTTAATAATGAATTGTAATAACGGTCTTTGAACCAGAGCGATGAAGTCAGTTTGGCATTCCAATCAAATGTCCAGGATGCTCCCCACGACTCGCCGGGGAATATCATGGTAAATCGTATCGCCCGGGTTTTTGTTCCGGTGGGTAAAATCTTTATATCGCCGGCAGGCAATAAATTCCACTGGTCTTCTTTGCTGACATCAGCCGGAACCTGCGAGGTAGTTTTTAACAAACTTATATAATTCCCGCCCAATGGCTGCAATGTTCGTTTTAACGGGCCATTATAATCAGCGGTGTAAATAGTTCCTACTTCAATGGGTTGTTTAAAAGTTATCAGAAAGTGCCTGGTTTTACCGGCTAATTCGCCAGTTTCCCATGCCTCTTTTACATTTCCGGTTATAAAAGATGCTTTAAGTTGATCAGCAGTGGGTTCGTTAATTTTTTTTCCGTCAGAATATGATGCGCATTGAGACAAATCTATATCGTCAATGGTGAATGCGCGCGGCAAATCGGCCGCACTTGCAATTGCCCAGATAGATAACAGCAGTATAAATACCGCCATATTTCGCCATATTGACATAATATCTCCTCGCGTCATTTATTCAAGTTTACCAAGATGAAATAAATATACATTATTTGAAACAATTTTACCAGCTAAGTTGTGGTTAACTGGTAAGTAAATTAATATCTATAAAATGTAGATATTAACATTGATGGGCAGGAAAGGCAGGAAAAATTTAATCATGTCAATCATGTAAATCCTGTCTAAAATTGTATTTAAATCTCAATAATAACCTTGCCATTTCGCGTCACTTTCACTGGCAATGGTGCTGGTATGCCCAATGCCGGTGCCAAAGTGATGCGGTCTTCACCCCAACTGCCGGTGATTAATATTTCGTTATCGCTTATTTTTTTCACCAATGTCGGGCCGGTCATGCCTTTGGCAAGTGGGGTCAATACTGACATGAACTCTCCGGCTCCTGCTGGTATTTCCAGTTGCAGGTGACGTTGACAACCATATTCAGCGGTCAGGAATTGTGCTTTGTCCGGTACTATCATTCGCACATCCAAATCTACCCCGAATTTTCCTTTTATATATGCCTTGCCCAATTCGCTGACATCAATATCATCTGCCAGTGCGTGCAGCCACCAGGTTGCGGTTACGGTGGATGCCGGGATATAGTCAAACATAAGGAAATAGTTCGGCTTGCAAAATAGTATCCAGCGACGGTGGTCTATTCGCGGGATATGCACCGTGTCGAGATAAGCGTTTCCGTCGGGAATGATGTAGTCGACCGGCAGGTGAGCAACCAGTAAATCTGCCGCATCGGTGCTGCGCCACAGTTCCGGCGGGGTTGCTTTTTCTACGCCGGTATAGGCGGAAGTGCTGTTGCCGTCAAAAGATACACAGGTGTGTTTCCAGGTATTATACCCACCTGCCTGTTTGCCATCAGCGGTAAGATGATGATAGCCGAAATCACCCAGCAATTCGGCTCCATAAGCGTAAAGCACAATCCCGCCTTCGTCGCGGCAATTGTGGTGGGTGGCGGTACTGCATTTAACCCAGGCAAAAATCTCTTCGGCGGTGCCTTGTCCGCTTCGGAATGTCGCGCCAAGTCCTTCAACAATTTCGCTTTGCAAATTCAGCGGCGCGTCGATAATATCCGGCCGTCCCAATGCTATCAGGTTTAACCCGGTGTAATGGGTGCAAAAATAGCTGGGTCCGCTGTGCCATGCTCCCATCAGGCTCTTTGCGTATTCCGGGTCGCTATCGGCATAGATTCCCGCGCCAACAGCAAGGAATGAAGGGATTGGATAACCGCAGCAGTCGTGACCGGAATTTCCCCAACTATGCAACATTGCTTTCTTTTCTTCCGCTATCATGGGGCGCAAAATACCTGCGCCGGAAGCGGGTTCGTCATGTACCGGATTCCATAACACCGACGGGGTCAGCATATTCTGGAAAAACCCATAATTAGCCTTGTATACCGGGTGTTTGAAAAAGTCTATTTTTCCGGCAGCCTTCAGCGCTATCGCCACCTGTTCAATCATCCCCAATGCGTGGTGATGGTAATTCAGGCTTTCAATATATGCGCCGCTTTCGTAAAAATGGAAGTTCAATTGACGTTCAAATTGTTTCACCGACTGCTCTATCCATTCTTCCGCCGCCGGGTGACCGGGAAATGTTAAGCCTGCAAGTCCGAAACTGGTGTAATATTCGGTGGTAAAGTTAGGCGGTCCCAGGCTTTGACCGATATCATTGATATATTCCAACCCCATGCTTAACGGGTCGGATGTCTCGCGGAATAAAACATTGTACGGCCAGAAGTTATCATCGGCAAAACAGTATGAGATAAATAACATTTTCTGGATAATTTTCTGCGCGCGATCCGGTTCGATTTCACCACGGCACAACAGCATATCCATGGTTTCCAAATCAACCTTCAACATGCGCCCGGAGAATATTATAAGTCGCAGATAGCCATTGTCCATGGCGTGGTTGACGGCCTCGTTGATATCATTTTCCATACGCATTATCAGCATTTCCCGTAGTTCAGCTTTGCATCCAGACGCCAGATATGCCGGCAGCATTGCGCCGGCAAGGACATGTTTACCCGCCAGCATTTCTTCCGCGATTTTCTGGTAGGCGATGTCCAACTCCGGCCAGGCGTTCAGCTTTTCCCGCCAATTTTCCACAGTGCCGACAGGGTAAAGCAGAGGACGCTCGCGTTTTTCCGGCATCCACCGGGTCTGCCATTTGCGCGTCTTTTCCAACGGCAAATCGCTGATTCTGCGCTTGATATGGCAGAATTTGCTGAGACCGGCTTCCGGCGCGTAATCGGCTTTACTGCCGCAGCACAACGCGTAATCTTTTCTCCCGCCATTGGCGGGCAGCAGCCAGGAAACGCCACCGTCATCATTTAGCATTGCCTTTATACGGTTGCGGCTTGGGTATTCCCATAATCCCGAATTATTAAGTTCGACAATTCCGATTGCCGTGTCATCATTTAGCGTAAATCCACCCCAGGTGTAACTCATCTGGAAATGGCACGAATGAAAATCGATGTGGATTAATTCATTGTCCCGCTTGCATCCTTTGGGTGATGGCGGGTTATCCAGGGAACCGCGTACCACCGTTGTCTGTTCGCCGCCGCCATAGCTGAACCATTCTTTGGGGGTGTCGCTTCCTGCCATGTCAAAATGGAACATCATGCCTGCGTCCAACCGGCTTGATTCGCTGATGTGGATAAAATCCTCGCCCGCCCACAATTTGCAGTCGTACCTTGCCTGTTCTTTGCCATCCTGTATGTAGCGGGCTATCCAGCGTGCGAATAACGGTCCGGCGTCAAGTACCGCTGTTTCAATTCTTCCAGTGTATTCCGATTTGCCCCAACTGCCTTTGCCATGGAGTTCGCCGTTGAATGACAATGATAGCACCGGACCGGGAGCATATCCCGGGTCGAATGACTGGCTTTGCGGAACCATTACCGATAATGTACCATTGCTGATTTCAATCCCGCCGCTTGTTTCGTTAACACAAAATAGATTTGTTGTATTATTTGATGTGCCGGGTTGCACCGCGATATCCAGCACCTGGTCAGCCTTTAAGGTTACTTTGACGCACATCCGCTGTTTCTCGCGAAAGTCATACGGGTTATGCCCGCTGAATTGCGACGGCAGTTGCACACCATCAGCGGCATTAATCGCGACACTGCCAGCAGCAGCGTCAATCCAGATAGCCTCATCATTCCAATCGCGGCTGATAGGTTCGGTAACAGTAATATTTTTTTTCATAGTTAGTACCTTATTTTTTTAGACATGATTAACATTATTTACAAGATTATATAAATTGGCGAAGCCAAAATCATGTAAATCATGTTAATCCTGTCAAAAAGAAATTCTTTCATTTACATCAATAACAGCATGGGTATACATAGGCCGCATGCGGTCTATATTGGGGAATCCGTGTACCAGAGCGGGTATTTCTCCCATTGGGGTGACTATCATGCCATGTCCCAGGTGCCAGTAATTTATGCCGTCGTACCCGCACTGATTCACGCCGACATAGGTCAGGTCGTATTTTATGCATTCAATAATGCGGGTCTTGCCGGGGAAACATACCATCTCCAGCCAGGTAGCGTATTTCTCGCGACCTTCCGATGTGGCAAGGTCGGAGGTGGTCACCCTGTCCTCGCGTCTGCCGCCGGCGCCGGCGGGGTTTAGCTGGACATCGACGTTGTTATCACGCAGGTATTGGTGCAGGTTGTCGATGCCGCCGTCGGCACAGATAGTCAGCGCAAATTTAACGTCGTTAACGGTGAAAAAATTGAAGTTCAGTTCTTTTGGCTGTCCGGGATTCGCCGGGTCGGCAGGCGGGCCAAGTTTCGCGATATCCCAAGGAATCAATTCCACACCCGGGTCCAATGGCCTTTCTGCCAGCGTAACGCGATGTTTGCGCTGTACGATATATTTGCCATCGGGAAATACCACGTAATGGGCGAGATGGCGTTTTTCCTCAAACGCCTCAACAAATCCCGCGCAAATAACGACATTTGTAGTAGTCGCAATATCTGCCAATTCATCATAAATCGGCCCTTTGCCGGCTGTTTCAGCGGTAGCGATTACTTCGGGATACGGTCCGTAACCGCAACAACTAAGTTCCGGCGTCAGCAAAATATCTGCACCGTCTTCCGCCGCGCGAACAGCATAGGCAGAAATTTCCGCCAGATTCTCCGCAACCTGCCCCGGCCGGCTCATGGTAGACGCCAGCGCAATAGAAATATTTCTCGGCAACATAAAAATTCCCTTACCCGCGCATAAAAGATGCAAGTGCATTTTATGACACAATTGTCGCTAAAAAGTTATGAAATAATGGTACATCTATTTAAGGAAATTTGGTAGGGGAAATGTGGGAAAAATAGCATGAGAGTTGAACATATGCATTACTCTCGTATTTATCCACTGTTTTTGAATATACAATGATTTTGACTCCGTTAGGAGTCGGATGTCTATAGAAAAATTTTCAAAATAGATATTACGACCCCAGAGTGGGTCGGATAATAAAATGCAAATTAGCTTGCAAAAGAATATCCGACCCGCGCTGGGGTCGATTAGTTTCTATTAGTTTCAATGCTATACATATCCGACCCCATCCGGGGTCGAAGCTGCATTGGTAAAAAATTGTGTAAGAATGATGATCTTGCTGTGGGATGTGGAATTTCTATTGAGATATGATTTTTGTTTTTGTGATGGAATTAATATTTAAATAGATAGTAATCTCCCCTACTCAAAATCCTCAGCCTCGACTTTGACTCTTTGTTTCCGCAGGTTGCTTTTCTCGAAGAAGAAGAGCAGGATTATGGTGGATAGGAATAGCAGGCCCATTATCAGGAAAACGTCTTCGTAACCGAGTATGGATGCCTGGCCGAGGATGGTTCTATTCATAAATGACAGGGCCTGTTGATAGGCTGCGGATGCGGACATACCTTTTGACATCAAAAATGCTTGCATCATAGCCATTCTTTGCTGTATAGATGACTGATAGATTGAGACGTGTTCAAGCAGTACCGAGTGATGAAAAACGATGCGGTTGGCGAGGAAGGTTGTCATTACGGCGATACCCATGCTGCCACCGAGTTGGCGGGAAAGATTGAACAGCGAGGTGCCTTCCGCTATTTCATGGCCTTTTAAAATAGTCAATGTCGCCAGCGTCAGTGGAACCCAGATAATTCCCATGGCGATACCGCGCAGGATTAACGGCCAGAATAATGTCATCGGGTTGGAATCCGCATTTAATAACATCAGCATGAACATTGATATCGATAATGCCGATACACCCAGACCAATCAGCCAGCGCGGCGACATTTTTTTCATAATAACATTGGTGAAGGGCATAATAAGTGCGGTTACCAGCACGCCGGGCAGCATGATCAACCCGGTTTGAAATGCGGTATAGCGCTGGATTTGCTGCAGAAAAACCGGCAGGATGAATGTGCCGCCGTAAAGGCCAAACCCGAATACAGTACCAAAAAGTACACCCATGGTATAGCCGCGGTGGCGAAGCACACGCAGGTTGACCACCGGGTTTTCGATGGTTAGTTCCCACCAGACAAAGGCTATCAGTGCCACTGCCGCACTGACTGCAAGGACAATGATAAATTCAGAATCGAACCATCCATTTTTCTGTCCTTTTTCCAGCAGCAATTGCAGCGATCCTAATCCGACAGCCAGCAACCCGATGCCGATTAAATCTATTTTTCCTTGTTTTTTCTGCTTGTATTTTGAGTCGTGCATAAATGTCCAGGTAAATATCGTCGCGATGATGCCAATGGGAATATTGATGTAGAAAATCCAGTGCCAATTCATATTGTCAACAATCCACCCGCCCAGGGTAGGGCCTAACGCGGGACCGACAATAACTCCCAGGCCATATATAGATTGTACGGTACCGAGTTGTTCCGGCGGGAATATTTCCATCATGGTTGCCTGCGCGGTGGAGATAAGGGCGGCGCCGCCGATACCCTGAAGAATACGGGCAAAGGTGAGGAAGCCTAATGTGGTGGAAACGCCGCATAACAAAGACGCAACGGTAAAAACTGCCATTGAACCGGCTAAATATTTGCGGCGGCCAAAAAATGACGAAAACCATGCCGTAAGCGGCAGCATAATGATATTTGCCAGCATATACCCGGTGGTTACCCAGGTGATTTCATCAAGAGAAGCGCCCAAATTTCCCATCATGGTTGGAACCGCAACATTGACGATGCTGGTGTCAATCATCTGCATCAGTGTGCCCATGATAAGCGCAGCCATAATAATCCAGCGGGTAGCTGAGGAATATTCCATGTATTCCGGTCGTTCTTCAACTGTTGTTGGCGTTTTATCGCCCGGCGGTTTTGCCATTTATAAATTTCCTTGCTGATGTTACCGGGTGATAATAGTCGCGTTAACTGATAATCCCGCTCGCAATCTTTCCAAACCCGGCTGTCCCGGGTCAAGACGAATCTGTACTGGTACGCGCTGAACGACCTTGGTGAAATTGCCGGATGCGTTATCAGCAGGCAATAATGCAAATGTTGACCCGGTTCCCGCCGAGATGCTGGCAACATGACCAGTAAATGGCTTGTCGTCCAGGGCATCTATCAGCACTTCGGCGCGCTGTCCCGGCAAAATACGGTTTAACTGCGTTTCTTTATAATTAGCCACCACGTAAATGGTATCGGTCTGGGTTAATGCCATCAGTGGTGTACCAGCTTGTACCAATGCACCGATTTGGACGGTTTTCTTGCTTACAATACCGGTAATTGGCGCATATATTTTCGTATGTCCCAACTGCAGTTTAGCGGCGTTCAAAGCGGCGCGAGCCTGGTTAATTTTCGCTTCTGCCTGGTTGTGTCCGCTGGAAATGACAGCAATCTGCTGGGGTTGGGTATTAGCCTGCGCCAATGTTCCCATTGCCTGTTTTCGTTTGGCTTCCGCTTGCTGTACTGTTTGTATGGTGGTTTGTTTTTGCGCTATTGCCTGGTTGATATCAGCCTGTGATGCGTTTGCGCTGTAACGGGCAGAGCTGAGCGCGGCTTTTGCCTGGTTAACCAGGGCTTCTGAAGCCTGTACCTGGTCCCGGGCAGCCATAATATCAGCCTCGCGGGCAGATACAGCTTCCTGTGCCATATTTACCTGTTCTTTCGCGCTTTCCAACTGTGCCTGCGCCACGCGCGCGGTTGATGCGTATTGATCTGCCAAAGCTTTGCTGACAGCTCCCTGCTCCAAAAGTTTCGCGTATCGTTCAGCATCCCGTGCCGCTTTTTCTGATGTTGCCTGAGCGGCGTTGACCGCTGCCTGGCAAGCCTTAACGTTTGCCTTAGCAGTATTAACCTGCGCCTGCGCTGTTTCAACGGCTGACGCAGAGCGTTTTTTATTGGCAATAGCGGCTTCGACAGCTGCCTGTGCTGTATCTATATTAGAGTTGGCAGCCTGGGCGGCGGCAGTAGCTTTTTCCACGGCTGCGGTTGCCCGCTTAACATCAGATTGTGCGCCGGATATGCTGCTGGTCGCCTGTGCTACTCCGCCTTGTGCCTGGGTCAATTGCGCGTTGCAGGTTTGCCCGGTCAGAGTGACAGATGCCGCGGCACCATTTGCCTGGGCAATGGCAACCTCTAAATTAGCCTGCGCCTGTTCGACATTTGCCTGGTAAGTACTGGGGTCAAGTTCCACCAGTAATTGTCCTTCGGTAACTTTCTGGTCATCTTTTACATAAATATGGGTCACTGACCCGCTTACCTGGGGAGCGATTTGCGTTATATCTGCTGTTAGGTAGGCGTCATCAGTGCTGATTCGTTTGCTGGATTCGCGCAGGTAATGAATCCCAAGCAGGATGCCCAGGACTATCAGCAGAAATATGCCGATTAATAATCCGTGTCGTGTCGGTTTTGCTTTTGGTGTAGTTGGTGTCTTTTCATGTTCAGTCATTTGGATTTTCTTCTCCCGGTATTGATGACAAGCATGGTTGTTTTTGACAGGTTCCATGTGGTGTTATTACAGGTAAAATCTTTTGCAGGCTGCGCATTGCTGCTGATATCTCCGATAGTTCGATTATTGATGATTCACTTAATAGTAATGAGGCATGGTCGATGGCGACCTGGCGGATTGTATTTAATATATCAACGCCTTGTTCGGTTAGTTGCAATTCTACGCGGCGCCGGTCTTCAGGAGCGGTGGTATATGAGATATATCCGCGTTCCATTAACGCGTATAACATCTTTGATACATTTGAAACTGAAAGATCAAGATATTCCGCTACAGAGCAAACCGATGCTTCTGGATTATGAAAAAGATAAGCCAGCGAACGGAATTGCGGCACGGTAAGTTTATCCGGTGCCGCTTTGCGCAAATCAGCACGCATTAAAGCCATTACACGCGGGATGGTATCTACAATAAGGTTTGCACTTTCTTTAATTGCCGCCGATTTATTTTCATCAGTGGATATTTTCATAATGAAAGTATATTTGGTATGATAGAGGTTGTCAAGATTAGAATGAAGGATTTTTCTAAATTTCAAACCCATGAAGATGTCATGAAAATGCTATAGACAGAACTTTCACTTAAGGTCAAAATGCAGTTGAAGTAACATTTTTTAATTCAAGCGAGAGTTCTGATTTAATATTTTCCGCTGTATAGGCTTGCCGGGGACAGCATGAATCCCGAATATCAAGCAATTGTAAGTTTTGATGTAAACGCGGGATTCGACTCAGTCCCTTACTACTGCCAATCTTTTTTATTGAACCTGATACTGAAATGAAACCGTCAAAATTTAGCAAAAGTGATAATAAAAAAGTGCGGTAGAACAAGGGGACTGCACTTCGGTAAACTCAGTACTGAACTTGAATACTGCGATTACCAACAAACTTCCAATTACCAACAATCACAGTATTCGTGCCAGTACCCGCAAGGTTGTTTTTTTAAAGGAATTATATTGAAGTTTTCCCAGCCTCACTATCAATGACCCGCATATTGCCGGATGCTATTTCTATGGACTGGTCGGCGGGGGATGGGGTGTAGCCGCAATACAGGCAGTTGCCAGTGCTGGAGTTCAGGATGCGGTTGCATTTGGGGCAGTTCTTTGCGGTTGAGCTTATTTTTCCGTCGGGTCTGCCGTCCGCGAGATCTATTTCGCGTATTTTTGCTATCAAATCATCGGTGGTAATTCCTAATTTTTCTGACAGCAAGCTCCACATGGCAGCATTTACCAGTGCTAAGCGTTCTACCTTTTCTTGCAGCAGGCTTGATTCGGGTGGCGGGTTATTGGAGAAATTTGGTGTGGAAATATCACTGGTGGGAACTAATGATTCATTTATTAAAGGATTCCCGCTGCTGGCAGAACCAGGAATATAAGAGATTAATCCCATTATGAGGTTGAAAATCAGTGTAGGGTCCATAAATTATACCTCCCGGATGAGAGTTATTTAGAGTTCATGAGTTCGGTAACGGTGACGCAGGTAAAACCTTTTTCGCTTATTCCCTGCAGCAGTTTTGACAGGATATTCGTCGTGCCGTCTACCGGGCCGGAATGCAGCAGAATGATGCTGCCGTCTTCCATTCGTGATAATATCTTCGCGGTTTGTTCTGCCGGCGCCATCTTTTTATAATCGCCAGCATTAATGTCCCAATATATGATGTTATAGTCCAGCTTGCGCAGTTGTTTAACTACGGCAGCGTCTATCTGTCCACCGGGCGGACGGCACAGGTAAGTGTTGACGCCGGTTATTTCCTGTATGGCACGGCGGTCGCGCAGTATCTCGGCTATTACGCCGGTCATGTCTAACTTGGTCAGGTTTGGATGAGTGTAGGTATGGTTCGCCAATTCATGCCCCTGCGCCAGGATATCTTTCAGCATATCCGGGTTTTCCTGGCATTTTTTGCCTACAACAAAGAAAGTTGCGCGGTCATTGTATCGCTGCAGGTCGGCCAGCACTATCGGGGTGTAGGTATTCGGGCCGTCATCAAATGTCAGCGCGACAAGTTTTTTGCCGGTTGCCGGACCTTTAAATATTTCACCGCTGTATGCCAGGTTATGCAAGCCATTGATGCGGTATAATTCAGCTAATTTATCAATTACGTGGTCGCAGGCAGGGTCGATAGCGGCGGCTTTTTCGTAAGCGGCAAGCGCGCCTTCGTGGTGGCCGGCATCGCGATACCACTGTCCCATTAACGCATAAAACGAAGCGGGGGCGGGAGTTGGCACGGTGGCCATCATCATATCGTTATTTATCTTGTCGATTCGCTCTTCGTTTTTGTCCTGCAACTGGCGGGTGGTGTCGATGACTATTTTATCTTGAGCGATAACTTTTTCGCTGATATCCATCGCTTTCACTACCAGTTCATGTTTTCCCGCTAACGCCATATCCGCGTTCCAGTTAAACTGATAAGGCGAACTGGTGATGTAGCCGCGCAGAACGTCGTCAACGTAAAAAGTAAAATATGCAGGTACGCGGGTACTTTTGTATAAAATCTGTATAGTTTGAATGCCGGTTATCTGCTGGCTGTAGTTCGGCATTACTATGGTTAAAGTCTTTCTTTCTTCCGGTATGGTTTCAATAGGAAGGCGGGAGGAGAATATATCGCGGGTGGTGGTTTTGTTAAAGCGGGTAAATGCCTGCCCGGATGTTTCGCCGGTTAACGGCAGCGGCAAACGAATATCTTCATTCAGGTAATTCATGCCAATGAATGGCTTGGCGGCTTTGCGTCCGTATTCCACGGCTTTGCGGTTTTCGCCTTCGCGATTCATTATCTCCGCCAGAATGGCATAAAGCATTGGCGAGGTGCTTCCGCGCTCTTCTGCTGTCTGCGCCGCCGTCTTTGCTTCATCTTTTTGCCCCAGCATCAGGCTGGTGTATGCCTGCAATACGCGTAATTGCGCATTTTGCGGGCTTAACTTAACTGCTTTTTCGATGACTGGCAACGCTTCGCTTGCATTATTTTTGCTGAGCAGGCTAATGGTTAATCCCCAAAGCGCCGGTACACATTTATCATCTTTTTGCAATGCGCTTTTAAAACCTTTCATGGCTTCTGCAGCATTGCCATCGCATAACAATGACATATCGCGGACGACAGTGACAAAAGGCTCATCCTGATATTTAGCATCAACACTTTCCAGCACAACCGCAGCTTTCTTGTAATCGCCATTAGATAAGTGCGAAACCGCACGGCCTACAGTGGCTATACCGGCATCGTCAATTGCAAACGCAATCGACATGACAAATATTAAAACTATAAGCGTGCTGTAACGCAATGCTACCATCGTGCACATATAATACGAAAAATTTGAGGGTTATAGCAAGGAAATAAGGTGTATAATTGAAAATTGGTGGAATTTATGAGAGAAATTATAAAAAACTGTCAGATTGGAGGGATCAGACATATTATTATCCTCATCAATAACCCAGTTTTCCCATCACTAAAATTCTCAATTTTCCATTCTCAATTCTCAATTCCTCCCCTCCCTCCCCTTGCCGATTTTCTGTTTCATATATACACTGTTAACGTGTTTGCCAATATATTGCCTGATACTGCTGACAGCGCATTGGATGCCCTGTTTACATATATTATTCCTGATGAACTTGCGGGTGCGGTGCAGCCTGGGAGTCGCGTTTACATACCGCTGCAGTCACGCAAGGTGCGCGGTTTTGTGATGGATGTTATGGACTCAACGGATGTGCCGATTGATAAGCTGAAGCCGATAATCTCCGTATCGCCGGCCCCGCCGGCATTCAACCTTATTCAGGCAAAACTGGCATCGTGGATTGCGCAGCGGTGCCTGTGTTCAATTGCTGATGCATTAAAACCATCGCTGGCCGATTCCGGCGTGTTGACCGGACAGAAACACTGGAACGCAGTTGGTGATGGCGAAATAAACATTCTTTTCGACGATTCATTCATTCAACAGACCTACAGCTATATTGTTCAGCATCCGGGAATATCAACATCGGCTATTAAGGACAAGTTTGGCGATAACGGCGAGATGGCATTGCTGCTGTTATTAAGTCATGGCAAGGTGCGGCCATCGAACACGGCGACGAAGATAAAACCGCGGGTTATTTCAGTTGTTAAACCGGCTATCTCTGCTGATGAAATGCATGCAATTGCCGCGGAATTACCTAAAAAGCAGGCGAAACAGGCGGCATTTTTAGCTTGGACGGCAGAAAACCTGCTAACGGAATTCAGCGGAATAGCTGAAACAGCCAAACGTGCCGGAGTGGGCAGCGCAATAGTGAAAACCGCCATCGAAAAGGGTTGGGTGAAGCTGGAAGAAATAGAACTGCGCCGCAACCCGTGGAGCAGCATCACCGGACGCGGACAGGTTGCCCCGGTGCTGAGCCAGACCCAGCAAGCAGCGTTAAATGAGATAAATGCCGCCATCGACGGATCGATTGCGAAGTCGTTTTTATTGTATGGCGTCACCGGCAGCGGCAAAACCGAAGTCTTTCTCCACGGAATATCCCATGCGTTGGAACAAGGAAAATCCACGATTATTCTGGTTCCCGAAATATCACTTACTGCCCAGGCGATGGCGTTGTACCACGGTAGGTTTCCCGGCCAGGTGGCGGTGCTGCACAGCAACCTGGGGGTTGGCGAGAGATACGACGAGTGGCAGCGGATAAGCAAAGGCGAAGCAAAGGTTATTCTCGGCGCACGCAGTGCCATCTTTGCGCCGGTCGTTAATTTGGGATTAATTATCATTGACGAAGAGCACGAGTCGTCGTACAAACAAGACAGTTCTCCGCGCTATCATGCCAAGGATGTCGCCATTCAACTGGGACGCATGACCGGCGCGCCGGTTGTAATGGCATCCGCCACCCCGTCATTGGAATCTATGTATGAGGCGGAAAAAGGCAGGCACCAGTTGCTGAAACTGCCCGACCGCATCGCCGACCGTCCCATGCCCGAAGTGAAGGTGGTGGACTTGCGCACCATGGCAAAAGGTTCCCGGGTGATTTCTGTGCAGTTGCGCGAAGAAATAGAGAAAAGGCTGGAAAATAAAGAGCAGATTATCCTGTTTCTCAATCGCCGAGGGTTTGCCCACACGCTGTTGTGCCGCGATTGCGGCAGACAGGAAAGTTGCCCTTACTGCGCGGTTCCGCTGACTTATCATAAAATGAGCGGTATCATGCGCTGCCATCATTGCGACCATACCATCCCGGCAGTTTCTACCTGTCCCGATTGTAAAGGCGCTCGCATCGCATTTCGCGGGGTAGGCACCGAACAGTTAGAGGCAGAAGTACAGGCGCTTTGGCCAACGGCACGCATCGATAGGCTGGACAGAGACACTACCTCGCGCAAGGGTTCGCATCACGAGATATTGGAGAAGTTCAGAAAAGAAGAGACTGATATATTAATCGGCACGCAAATGGTGGCGAAAGGATTTGATTTCCCCAAGGTAACTTTGGTGGGGGTTATCATGGCGGACACTTCGCTGGGAATAGCTGATTTTCGCGCCCCGGAGCGGACATTTCAATTATTAACCCAGGTGGCAGGCAGGGCAGGCCGCAGCGAGTGGAAGGGCGAGGTAGTGGTGCAAACCTACCAGCCAGATCATTACGCGGTAATATTTGCCGCCCAGCATGACTATGACAGCTTTTATGCTCATGAAATTGTCCAGCGCAAATCAACCGGCGGCAATTGGCCGCCGCAAACGAGCCTGATAAATATTGTGGTGACCGGCGAAGATGAAAGCCATGTAATCGCCACGGTAAACGCGATCGCAAAAAAAGCGAAGGATGCCGGAGCCAGAGCGCATAAGCTGCCAAAGATGGAAGAAGAAATAATCCTGCCAGGTTTCGCGAAGCTGTTATTCAACCACATTCCGGAAAAAGCAGATGAAATAGAAGAACCGGAAGATGATGGATACCAGGAATTGATAGTGAATGACCCCGCGCCATGCCCGCTGCAAAAACTGCGCAACCGTTATCGCTATCACGTGATACTGCGCGGCAGCGATCAGCAAAAACTGCTGGCAGTAGCTAAAAAAGCAATGACCATAAAATCCCCGCGAGAAGTAATCATGTCAGTAGACGTAGACCCGCTGTCGTTGGTTTAATTACAAATTAGGAATTAGGAATGTTCTTTTTTTACTAAAAAAATAACTTTAAACTCCCCTCCTTAACAAGGAGGGGTGGCCGAAGGTCGGGGTGGTTGTTTTTACTGGAAGTATTCATATAAACCCAACCACCCCCTGCCCCCTCCTTGGCAAGGAGGGGAGTTTAGTTTATCTTTCATTATACATTACATGAAAACCTGATTAGTTACCTTGCTATCTGCCGTTACCATAACTGTCCATTGTCAACTGTCAACCGTCAACTAATTTCCATACTACCAAACAAGAGTAACCCTCCAGCCGGCATTTTTCGGCGGAGGGTTGAAAGTACAACCATATAGGTTCGGATGAACCTGTACGGACTTATTTCTTGAGCATACTTGCGTATTTTTTGTTGAATCTCTCAACGCGGCCTGCGGTATCGAGAATCTTCTGCTGTCCGGTGTAGAACGGATGACAGGCAGAGCAGATTTCTACGCGCATTTCTTTTTGAGTTGAGCGAGTCTGAAAGCTATTTCCGCAACCGCATGTAACGGTTGCATTAAAGTAATTTGGGTGTATCCCGGATTTCATTTTTCCATACCTCTGAATTTTCGTTGGCGTAAAAGTATAACACTTTATTCACAGCGAATTCAAGTGTTTATTGCAGATTTTTTGGCAGAATTGTAACAAATTTACCAGAAAAGTATATTTCAGCGTCCAATGAACCGGCTATTGACCGTAATCCGCTATTCTCATTCACGCTATTTTGCAGTTTTTTCTGTACCAATTCAGTCGGTATCAGCACGGCAACTTTCTCTTTCACTGCCGCTTTCTGCAAAATTATACCGGTTTCAGTGTTCATTTTATTATTCTGGCTAATCAACAGATAGTTTGTTTTATCGATAAGCAATTCGTTTTGTTCGTTTACTTTTATCGTGGCGGATTTGTTTTTTATTTTAACGATGGCTTTATTTTCAGCAACATAGGTCAGCAGCAATGCCGGTTCAGCAGTTATTGCCGACGACATCATCGCAGTGGCTTGCGGTATTTGCAAGCCATTCGCAGGTGCAAATTTCCTGTTTGATGCTATCTTTTTATCTTTTATTTCATCGTCAGTTATTGCTGGCATTGCATCCGCGCTGGCACCAGCACCGCCTGCCGCAATCGGTGCCATCGCTATAGAACTTGTGGCGTCTTTTCCATTGAATGCCATTTTAATGTTATCATTGGTAATTTCAGTTTTCGGTGTGGTGTTGCTTTTTATTTCGCCAGGATTCAGTGCCACTTTGCCGTCAATACCGCTTTTACTAATGATACTCGGATTTTTTTCTAAAAGAGAGTTTCCCTTATCGAAATCATACATGGCAATCTTCGGTTCATTGCTGCTTATAGGAGTATCTTTTGGCAGCAAGGCAATCTTCATTGGTTCGCTGCCTGGTTTTTGCAATATCGCTCTTTTTACTTTATTACTCTGAATTGCTACTGGTGCTGGTGCTTTCTCTTTTGCCAGGCTTAATGCCGGCGAACTTTTTGCCGGTGCCGCGGGAGCACCAGCAAGTGTATCAACTGCTCTGGAGTCGCTCTTTTTTGCTATTTCTGTTCTTTTCTCGATGTGCCGAGAATTATTATATGCAAGTTCTTCACCTGGTTTATTCAGTGGGTTTTGTACCAGCAGTATACCGATAATCAAGGCGGCAGCGGCTACTCCCAATGTGGGAAGCAGCAATGCGGTTCGTCTTTTTTCTACATATCTTCGCGTTGCCAGCCGAGTGTGAAAATCTGCCGGCAGTGGTTCTACTGGCAATTCGTGCAGCGATGTTATGACAGATTTGAAACTTTCCAGTTGTTTTGCGCATTCCGGGCAATTATGAAGATGCGCGTCGAACTCCGCGCGCATTTCTTCGTTTAATGCGCCGTCGATATAATCTGTATACAACTCGGAAAATTCACTGCACTTTCGCATATTTTCTTCTCTCATATATTATAACTGTCATTTGTATCATAATGTTCCACGCATTTTATCTATTTTTTCACGCAATGTGTGGCGGACGCGATTTAACCTCGATTTTACTGTGCCCATATTCAATTTCATAATATCAGCAATCTCCAGATAACTCATTCCCTGCACATCAAACATCACTATTATCGCGCGCGCTTCTGCTGGCAATTCGTTGATAGCCTGCTGTACAATTCTGGAATCTGTCGATTTCATAATAATGTCAGCGGGGTCAGAGTTTTCCGCGGTGAATTCCGGTTCATTTTCACCTTCGGCGGTGATTTCCGCGAAGTTAAGCGGGCGTTTTTTGCGGCGTTTCATTTCATCAAAACAAAGGTTGGTGGTAATTTTATACATCCAGGAGTTGAATGAAGCATCCCATTTAAAGCGCGGCAGTGCCTGGTAAATACGCAGGAAAGCTTCCTGGGTAATATCATCGGCATCGTCGCGATTGCCCATCAGACGATACGCGAGATTAAAAAGGCGCGGGGCACAATAGCCGACAAGGCTGTCAAAAGCAGCCCCATCACCTTTTTGTGCGCGCCGCGCCAATTCCTCTTCTCGTATGTCAGGTTTCATGGACAAGTTATTTAACTTCCACACCTTTTTCGCCGGCTTTGATTTCGCCTATCAGCCATGCCGTTTCGCCGGCGGCTTTCAGACGGGTCATGACTTCAACATATTTATCGCTGGCACATACCACGGTAAAACCAATGCCCATGTTGAATGTGCGGTGCTGTTCCACCAGCGGCAGTTTGCCTTGTTCGCATAACCAGGTGAATACCGGCTGGTGCTGCCAGGAAGCTGAATCAAGATACGCACGGCAACCGGTTGGCAATGAACGCACCAGATTGCCGATTAAGCCGCCGCCGGTGATATGCGCCATGCCGTTAATCAAGTTCTTTTCCAACAGCGGGTGAATTGAATTCGCGTAGGATTTGTGGACGCGCAGCAATTCGTCGGCAACGCTGACACCCCATGGGAAGATATCGTTTACCCTTAATCCGGCGACATCAAATACCAGTCGGCGCGCCAATGAATAGCCGTTAGTATGCAGACCGTTTGACTGCAATCCGATAACCATATCGCCGGGTTTGATATTTTCGCCGGTTAATACCTTTTCTTTATCTACCATGCCAACGATGAATCCCGCCATGTCGTATTCGCCGATGGTATACATATCGGGCATTTCCGCGGTTTCACCGCCAATCAGCGCACAGCCATTCTCACGACATGCAATACTCAGGCCTTCCACCACGGCGGACGCCACCAATGGGTCTAACTTGCCGCAGGCATAGTAATCGAGGAAAAACAGCGCGCGGGCACCTTGAACCAAAATATCGTTAACGCAATGGTTCACCAGGCATTGTCCCACGGTATTGTGGCGGTCGGCGGCAAATGCTATCTTTAACTTTGTCCCCACGCCATCCGCGCTGGATACCAGTACCGGGGTCTTCATTCCGCTCAAATCCAGTGCGAACATGGCGCCAAATGAACCTAACTCGGCTAATACACTGCTGTTAAAAGTAGAACGAACATGCTTTTTCATCATCTCTACGGCGCGTTCTCCCGCATCAATATCTACACCGGCATCCCGGTAGGTAATCGGCTTCTGTTCAGGCATCGGTATCTCCCTTTTTATAATACAAAAATTCGACAAGATTAACAGGGACTGACACCCAATGGCGAAGCCAGGAAGGTGTCTGTCCCATCGTGTAATTACAGGACTTTCAAGAACCTATTAAGTTTTCAGAATGTATTTCCATCTGAAAACTGAAAACCGAAAACTTAACACTTAATACGTATCCAATTTATTTGGATTACGGTTTCAGTATATCACCCATTAATTCATTAATAGAGGTGTAAATTAGTGCGCCGGTATTGCGCAGGCGATTAATTGACGCATGACCGCCGGGTATCAGCGCGCAATCTATATTCAGCGCATTTGCCACATCATAATCATGCGGGGTATCGCCAATCATTAATATCTCTTCCGCATTGCAATTGTTGCATCCAACGATATATTGCATTCCCCGTTCTATCTTGCCGCCGGCAAGATAATCGGCAACACCCACCAGGTCATCAAAATAATGCTGCAATGAAAGCCGCAAGGTTGCGGTGTGCAATCGACTTTGTTCCAATGCTGATAATATCGACTGGCGGTAACCGCGGTTCTTAAATTCTGCAATCGCGGCTATTCCATCCGCTCTCACCTGGCACTCAAGTTCGTGCAAATCATATTCGTCTATGAATTCTTTCGCTAAAGTGCCGTAAGATTCCTTTTTAAAGTCGAATCCTACGTGAGTATAGTAGTCAATAACCGGAAAACCAAACTCTTCTTCGTATTGCTCCTGCGATACCACCGACAATCCGCGTCGCGCCAACATTCTATTAAGAATGTCGAAGCAAACCCGCGAATCATCCAGCAAAGTACCATTCCAATCCCATATAATATGACGATAATTTTTCACAGGTGAATTTTAACATTTTTAGCGTTCAAAAGGTAGGGGGTGATTAATTGCAAATGGTAAATGGCAAATTGTAAATTTGAATTAAAAATTGAAAATGTAAAATTAAAAATGTATTGGACCGCAGGCATCTTGCCTGCCCCCGGTAGAAATTTAGTGGTACTGAGCAAAAGGATGCTTATACTTTCAATTTATAACCTTTGACGCCAACACAATGCTATGATAATATATCCATCATAATTAATGCATTATAAATAAAAATGATTGTAAATTAAAGGAGCATACTATGAGAAAAATATGGATACCTCAAACTATTGCAATTCTGATGCTAATTTGGGCATATTATCCCGGCAATCCGTATGGTTACTATAACTTATTAAGATTAATTTGTTGTGCAGTTTTTCTGTATTTATCAGTTAGTGCTTATAATCGAAAAGATAATAATTGGATTTGGGTTTTTGGCGTTATGGCAATTTTATATAATCCTTTTATAAAAATCTATCTTAATCGAGAAATGTGGTCTATTGTTAATATAATCACAATTTTTGTGACATTAGCGTCCATATTTTTATTAAAACTGAAGAGTGATAATAAAGTTGAAGAATAATTTGACATCTTAATTTCAGGATGCTAATATGCCATCATAATTAGTAAATTACAAATAGGTTTTACAGACTAAGGAATGAAACAACATGTATAATAATAAATACAGTTCTGATAATCCCACACTTATGACATATGGGTGCACTATGATAGTATTTGGTATTCTTTCATTATTGATTGTGATACTAATGTTTATTAAAGGGGTACCATTTATAATGGATCAGGTCTATCCATTAACAACAAAATTGACAGCTTATTGTGTACCCGCTTGCGTATTAATAGGATTAGTGACGATGGCAATTAGGCGTGCGCGTTGGATAAGTTCAGTAGTGTTTTCATTAGCAAGTGCTGTTTGTGGTTTTTCTCTTTGGGTTTGGTGTCTAGCAGTAGTAAAGGTGTTTTGGGGGACATTTTGGACTATAGTTGGATGTAGTATGTATGGTATTGGCGTAGTGCCAATGGCATTCCTTGCAACTTTATTCAAAGGCCAATGGGAAGCCTTTTGGACAATTATTATATTCGCTGTTATTACCTTTGTACTTCAGTATGTCGGCATTGTTATAGGTGAATGGTGGTTACGAACATGCGAGGAGGATTTATAACGTAAACAGTAATCTTAAAGTACTGTAACCTATTTTAGTTTAAAACTGAAGTTGTCTACAATTTGAAATGCTGAATGTTGGATTTAATTAATATGAACTTAATTTGCACTTTAATTAAGATGATTTCAGCATTTGTTTGGATATTTTTAAATCAATTCTTAAGAAGGTTATATTTATGAAAATTGTGATTTTACTAATGTTGGGGTTGGTTTTAGGTGGAGTCTTCTTAACGCGACACTTACTGACTTTACCTACAACGAAATTAAACTCTAAAGATAATGCTGAGATGGTGTTGGTTCCCGCTGGGGAGTTTCTGATGGGTACTAGTGATGAAGAAAAGATGATGTTGTTAAAAGCCAAACCGAGTTCTTTATATAGTAATATAGATTTCACTAATGAATGCCCGCAACGTAAGGTAGAACTGGATGCCTATTATATATATAAGACTGAGGTGACAGTATCACAATACCGTAAATTTTGTGAAGCAACTAAACGTGACATGCCAGAGGAGCCTTCATGGAAATGGCATGACACTCATCCTATCGTAAATGTCCAATGGAATGATGCAAAAGCCTACGCTGTCTGGGCTGGTGTTACATTGCCTACTGAAGCACAATGGGAGAAAGCTGCGCGAGGAACGGATGGTCGTATTTATCCGTGGGGAAATGTCTGGGAACCCAAGAAATGCATAAATAGTTCGATAATAAACTCAAACGGGGAAACCTTACCTGTGGGAAGTTTTCCGGCAGGTGTCAGCCCATATGGGTGTCTTGATATGGCAGGCAACGTATGGGAATGGTGCGAGGATTGGTATGATAGTGACTATTATAAAATTGCGCCATTGAAAAATCCGACTGGTCCTGATACAGGTAACGTTTGTGTAATGCGTGGTGGCTGGTTGAATGAAGGTTACTACTTTAACTATGGCATCATTCGTAATGCATGTAGAACAGGTCTTGCTCCAAACTATTACTATTATGGTGGTGGGTTCCGGTGTGCTATTCCCGTGGCATGGCATAATCCTAATAGTGAATTATACTCAATCTTAACTATAATGGCATTTGTTGGATTTATAGTATGTTATACTTATATGAAATCCCGTCGTTGGTTAATCGATGATAAATATGTTGTTTGTAGAAGATGTTTACAAAAATATCTTAAAAGTGAATTTCCTACATCAATAATTAGAAGTGAAAAAAATGATTCATGTCAATGTAATGATTGTGGTGAAAGATAGTAACAGCAGATTAATAACTTCTAACTCAACAATGTTGAAATAATACAAGTTATTTGTAAATTAATGTAATTGTCAGGTATTCACCGCAAAGGAACACAAAGAATATTTTCAAATTCTTCTTTTGCTGTCTTTTGTAGTGAATAGTAATGGGTTGTGGGCAAAGTTCACATTAGTATTTAAAAGTAATAATTTTATTATAATTTTTGTTACAAATATTTGTTATTGATTGTTTAATCAATATATGACTGGTAAAATGATTAAGTGATAAGACAATTTTGTATGCATATTTTAGAAAGAAAACATGCAAATTGTAAGTATTGATATAGAGCATAAGTTAAAAAGGAATAACAGTTATGGCAAAGCCACGTGTTTTTGTTAGTTCGACATATTATGACCTTAAGCATATAAGGTCATCAATGGAATTGTTTATTGAGTCACTGGGATATGAACCGATATTGTTTGAAAGAGGTGATATAACTTATTTGCCAGGTGAAAAAATAGATATGTCATGTTATCAAGAGGCTGCTAATTCTGATATTTTCGTGTTGATAATTGGTGGTAGATATGGTTCTGAAGCGAGTGAACAAATAGAAAAAAATGAAAAAGAAGGTGGTGAAAATGATTCACCTGTAACGTATGAAAGTATAACAAAAACTGAGTATGAAACTGCTGCGGAGAAGAAGATTCCAATGTATATATTTGTGGAAAAAAATGTATATGCTGAATATCAAACTTATAAATGTAATAAGGATAAAGAGAATTTGACTTATGCATTTGCAGATTCTGTAGATGTTTATTATTTTATTGATGCAATAGAAAAAATACCAAGAGAAAACGTTATTAAGACATTTGAAATGTTTTCTGACATAGAAAATTGGCTTCGAATACAGTGGGCAGGATTATTTAGAGATTTTTTAAAGAAAAGATCAGAACAGATACAATTAAGCGACTTGAGTGGTCAAGTAGAATGTTTAAGAGAAAATAATGAGACATTAAAAAAGTATCTTGAGACATTAATGAAAAATACAATTCCTGAAACATATGAAAAAGTTATTGATGAAGAGAATGAACGTCTTAAAAGATATAATACGTTAAGTACTCTGGTAAAAGCTAAATTATATAAATATATCAAAAGTCATTATAGATTAAATGATGAGAAATTTGAAAATAAGTTTCTTACTGAAATTGCTAATTCAGTTTCTTTTGAAAATTTTATTTCTAAACTGTCTTTGATAAGTCCTTTAAAACCTATATCTAAAATTCTTCTTATGCAAGATACAATATATTTAGAAGAATATTCATTTATAAAAAATTTGTTAGAGAATAATCCATACATGATAGAATATTATAACGGATTAAGTTCAGAAGAAGAACTGCCGAAAACATAGTAGTTATATTATGATTCATTATTCAGACCTAACTGTTAAAATAAATGTTTTCTTCCCATTTCTTTGGGACGATGTTTGTATTAGTTTAAACTTCGTATAAAGCTTAATTTACTATTTTAATGTACCACTATGTGACAGGCTGGAAGCCTGCGATCCAATACATTTTATTTAAATACCCGCACAAATATTGCATCCCCCAGCAAATATAAGGTATATTTATAACAATAATTGGGAGCGGTTCCGGTGGGTTTTTTATTTATTATTTCTGAATGCTGGCAATCGGGTGATATCGCGGTATAATATTGCTATAATTAAGTAACTCCCCCATTTGTTGAGGTTAAAATATGACTAATCGGCTTTATATGTGCGTAATAATATGGCTGTGTTTCGTTGTTTCCGCGTTTGCGGTGGAGATGACACCGGCGATAATCGCGGGGGATATTGATATCGCGCAATGCGCGGCTTTTGAGGGCAAAAGGCTGATAGCGACGCCATCGGCGGATGTTGTAGAATCGTTATTGGGTTTGCGTCGTGTTGATGGCAAGCTGCCTGACTGGTCTACCGGCAAGGTGGCTGGTTTGGACCGGCATTTTCGCATTGCTTTCACCCACCCGGTGGCTATCGGGACGATATGTACCGACTATACCGGCGGGCGTTCGGCGGAGACGATGTTTCAATATGGCGCCGGAACATCGGTTGCCTATTTAAAAGCTGGCGCGGCTTACCCCGGCGATGTTGCTGATACCGAACAGTGGGTGGTATTACCGCCGGGTGCGGTAAAAACACTTCCTGCTGGTACGACCACCCGGGCATTGCGGTTTTCTGACCGCCGCGTTCAGTTGCCCTGGGCAAACCTGGAATGGGGGGCGGAATCGTCGGCAATGGGCACGGCGGTTTTGCTGAAAGATAGATTTTACAACACGCTGATTCGCGGCAACAGCAAGGTGATAAAAGGCGCGTCAAGCGATAGCTGGTGCGGGTATTGGCCGGAACCGGTAACTATTGACGGATTGGTTACCATATCAAGAACAGCAGTCCCGGTGCGGGTGGAAACGCTGAAGATTGATTGTACTGAACACCCCACCCTGGCGCCGCCATTGCAATGGAGCAAGATGGCGGACGTTGCCACCGCCGGTGTCGGGCCGGTTATGTGGGTGAACCCTGATGTTAAGCCAACCCGGGGTATAAAATTAACTCCCCTGCAGAATAATATAACGAATAATTTTGTGCAGGTAATACCGCTAACCGCACTGGCGGCTAATGAAGACGCGCCGAAGTTGATAACTCCCGCGCCATTTAATATCTCCTACCAGATGCCGATGGATGGTTTTGCCGCCATTGATATTAATGACAAAAAGACCGGGAAACATGTGCGGCGGTTGGTTGCCGAAGTGGCGCGGATGAAAGGCGATATCAAAGAAAGCTGGGATTTGAAAGATGACGCCGGCCGTTATGTCGCTCCCGGCGATTATACCTGGAGCGGTATTACCCGGCCGCAGATACGCCTGACCTATGAAGGGTCGGTGAATAATTCCGGCAATCCGCCATGGTACGCCCCGGTGACAGGCGGCGGTGGCTGGATGTCCGACCATTGCACGCCGGTGTCTGTTCGCAGTCTTGGCGACAAGGTTTTTCTCGGTACTTATGGCGCGGAATACGGCCAATCGATTATCGCCACCGACCTTGACGGCAATAAAATATGGGCTGGACATCTCGGTGCCGACCGGATGGTGGCTGACAACCGCTTCCTGTATACCGTGACCCCGTCCGGCGTGGTGCGGGTTGACCCGCAAAACGGATATTCCTCGCGCAAACTTATCAGTTTTTCATATACACGCGATTTGCCCGCCGGGGATAGCTATTATGGCAATTTCAATACCGATGGCGGCAGCGCGGCAGTATTTGGCGACCGGCTGTTTGTGTCATACAACGCGCCATCACTCCCATGGATTCAGTCGTCTTTCCCTGATGACGCGATTGATTTCGAGCGCAGCGTACCGCGGTTAAAGCCGCGTCCCAAAGTAATTCACGAGGCGGCTTATGACGACAGGATGAAGTTTTTCTCGGTATTCATGACCGGGTCGGTACCCAGTGCCGATGTGTCGGAGTTTGGGCCTGCCCCCAAGGCCGGGCCATTATCCGGCACGCTGACAACCATATTTAATCGTCCGGTGCCGGTAGGTACTGTCTTTGTCGAGGATGGCACCATTAAAGTATACGCGTTGAAACCGGATGTAAAACTCGACGCTATCGGACTGTCCGACCCGAATAGCGAAGAGCCAACTGATGAAGGCGATAATTTTGACCCGCTGGATGAAGAGCAATGGGTACCGCTGGTGAACCAGTCAAAAGCGGGGAAACCGGGATTGGCAGTGGCTTCTCCCGGAATATTGACACGGGCATTACGATTTAAAACGAATACATTGCGATATTGCACGGTGTTAAGCCGACGATATAAAGATATCGCGCCGGATGCAGAGCGTATCTGTAGCGAAGGCTCAATAAGCAAGACCGGCAAATGGTCGGTATCGCGACCGGCGACAAACCCAATTACCGACGGAAACGCGCCAAAGTATGCGCTGGTATGGAAAGATGAAGTTTCATTGCGCGGCGCGGCATTAATCGGCACCACCAGGTATGGGTCAGTCGCGGTAGATTACTGGGTGGGAACGAAAGATGACGACCCGGCTAAATCGCTGGATGATGATAAAAGCTGGAAATATGCGGGGACTGTGGTTTCACGCGACAGTTCGCTGAATTGCCCGCAAACTCCAATGGCAATGAACGTAGATTTTGGCGATAACCGGCTGACCCGGGCAATTCGCATTCGCGCCACCGTGCCTGCAGGAGCATTAGTGTTGGGACGACCGGTAATCACCGGCAATCACGACGCGTATGTGGCAGATGTCATCGCGTATTCTTACACCCCCGGCCAAGACCCGGAATTGCCGCCGGCACTTAACGAACGAATTACGGAAGTAAAACTGCCGGGAGCAGATGACAATAAATCAGCCGCTACAATAACCCGGCACGTTCCGGTGAAAAAACCTACCTTCATGACTTGCGATAAAACCGGCAATTTATACGTAGTGTCTGACCGCCAGGTGATATCTTTTGCGGATGGAAAATTAACCGCTGACCCGAAGGTTGTTATTTCCCGCGACCAGTTGCAGTTGCCGCGCAGTTTGGCATTTGATGCTGACGGTTTGTTATATGTCATTGATGCAGGACCTTGCGTGGTAAAAGTATTCAATATCGCCACCGGCAAGCTGGAGCGCACTATTGGCATCCCGGGCGGCTATAAATTGGGGCCATACGACCCGACCCGCTTTGACAATCCAGTTGATTTAACTATCGACAGTGCCGGCAAATTGTGGGTTACTGACGAGTTTAACCAGCCGAAAAGAATTACCCGCTGGAGCCGCGACGGAAAACTGGAAAAAACTTTTATGGGTCCGACATACTACGGCGGCGGCGGTCATATCGACTCGGGCAATCACTCAGTGGTTAACTACCTGGGCATGAAATTTGTCATGGATTATAAAACCCGCCAGTGGAAACTGGAAAGCCGTACCAATCGACCGGAAGATTGCGCATTCGCGGACAGGGCCATTTATCACGATGGTCGTCGTTACCTGGTAGGCGACGAGGGAATGAGCCTGTTTGCCGACCATGGCGGGATTGCGGTTATTTTCGAAGAACGTGATGGCATAGCCGTGCCATTGGCAGCGGCAGGCAACCTGTCATACTGGTCGCAGGCAGCAAAGATTCCCGAACTGCGCAATGAATTTAAAACTTTAGACAAAACAAAATTCGGGTTCGTCTGGAGCGACGCGAATAACGATGCCATCCCGCAGCGTTCAGAGGTGCAGATTACAGAGAAACATCCACTGAAATTTGTCACACTGGTGGGAGATGATTTGTCATTCCTTTTCCGCGGGCAGCCTGCCGCGCGTATTCGTCCGGTGTCATACTCAGCAAATGGCATTCCCAACTACGATATGAAATCGCTGGAAATATTGACAGATATAACTGGTCCAGCGTCGGTCACCACTATTGACGGACGCATTTTTGATACCGGCAGCCGTATGCTGGATAAAGACGGCAAAACGACTTTATGGTATTATCCAGACAATTACGCATCAGTACAGACATCCGCAAACGCGCCGGGTGGATTCGCCAATCGTCCGGCCGGAGTATTGGTTGGCGAGTTGCGGATGATGGGGCATTTCACCATCGGCGGTGAAGAATTATACGTGACAAATGGCAACCATGGCGACTGGTATGCCTTCACCCGGGACGGATTGCTGGCAGCGACTATATTTGGCGGGCCGTCCGGTTATGGCCGCCGCTGGTGGTCAATGCCGGAGTGTGAGCCGGGAAAAACCGACCTTACCGATTTGCGCCTGACAGTTGAAGATTTTTACGGCAGTATTGCCAAATGCGAGGACGGCAAGGTTTACGCGGTTGCCGGTAAAAACCACAACAGCATAGTCCGGGTAGACGGATTGGATAAAATGCAGCGTATCACCGGCGCATTTACGGTGCCGACCGAGGCGATACAAAAGACTAAGGAATGGGAAGTACAGACGGCAAAAGAACAATTGGCGCGTCAGGAACCCAAAATAGCCAGGTTCGCCGAAATTGACACAAAGATGAATATTGATGGCGGTCTTGATGATTGGCCTGACTCTGCATTTGTCCCTATAGACGAGGTGAGAAATGAACAGGGAAAAGTTACCCAGGGTTGGTATGCCGCCGTAGCGTGGGATAATGACAATCTTTATATTGCCGGCAAGGGGTCAGATGATTCTCCTTTGAAAAACAGTGCCGATGATATCACCCGGGTATTCCAGTATGGTGATGGCCTGGATGTAATGATAGGGATGGATGCCAAGGCAGACCCGCAGCGCGTGCATCCGGTGGCAGGAGATTTCCGGCTGGTAATATCCCGGGTAAAGGGGAAACCGGTAATTGTCCTTTACAAGCCAGTGGTGCCGGGTACGCCGGAAGACAAAGCGACGATATTCACCTCGCCGGTAGGAAAAGAGATTATCGACGTGGTAAAGGTTATTACCGACGCAGAAGTGAAGATAACCGACATCGCTTCATTTAACAGTTCAGAATGGAATATCGAAGCGGCGATACCGTGGAAATCCCTTGGAGTTGACCCGCCGTCAACCGACCAAAAACTGCGCGGTGATCTTGGTGTATTGATAAGCGACCAGGGCGGCACCGCCACAGTAAGCAGAAAATATTGGGCAAATAAATCCCAAATCATCCTCGGCGACCTGCCGTCAGAAGCGCGGATAACCCCCGCACTATGGGGAGAACTGCGCTGTATAACCCCCGGCAAAGACATGAAATTCGGCGGTCCTGATGCCGGCATGGGAGCGGACGATTTGTAGAAGAGTGAAGAGTGAAGAGTGAAATTGCAGATGGCAAATTGAAAATATGATAAAGTTGTTGTATTAAATTTTGAAATATTTAATTAAATTCAGTCACAGTTTGGAACTGGGCGGGAGCCCGGCGAACCCCAGTATAAAAGAATGATTGTTAATATTGTTGTATAAATCAAAATACTGCCAATTGTGCCGGGCTCCCGCCCAGTTCCAAACTGTGACTATAATTTATTAAGGAACTTGCCTTTTTATAGTGAAAACGTGGCGTCACCGTCCCGGTGACGCTAACTGTGCAAGAAGGTGCAAAGCGCTGAAATTTATTTCCGGTTATTTCTTTTTCCGAGTGGGACGCTCTGGTCACCTCTCGGATGAGTGAAAAAACACGCCGTACAAGCAATAACCTGTACGGCGTTTTAATTGTCAATCGTCAATTGTCAATTGTCAATTTCGTTCTACTCTTTGGCGCGGCTTCCCATTACTTCTTCGGCAAGGTTTTTCGGCATTTCGGCGTAGTGTGACGGTTCCATGCTGAATGTTGCGCGGCCCTGGCTGAGTGAGCGGGTTACTGTTGCGTAACCGAACATTTCTGACAGTGGGACGTTGGCGCGGATTGCTTTCAGGTTGCCGGACTGGTCGTCGATGCCCATGATGTGGGCGCGGCGGCTGCTGAGGTCGCCCATGATGTCGCCCATGTTTAATTCTGGGCAGACAACTTCGACTTTCATAATCGGCTCTAACAGAATTGGCTTCGCTTTTTTCATAGCTGCTTTGAATGCCATGGAACCAGCAAACTTAAATGATAATTCGTCAGAGTCAACTTCATGGTATGAACCATCATACAGGGTAGCCTTGATGTCGATTACCGGATAACCGCCGAGAACACCGTTCTGGGTGGCTTCTTTAATTCCCTGTTCAACTGGTTTGAAATATTCTTTAGGTACTGAACCACCAACGACTTCTTCAGCGAATACAAATCCGCTTCCCTGTTCGCCTGGCTCTAATTTAATCCAAACATGGCCAAATTTACCACGGCCACCGGTTTGTCGTATGTAACGGCCTTCGGCATTCGCTGCCTGTTGAATGGTTTCGCGATATGCAACCTGCGGACGGCCAACGTTAGCTTCAACGCGGAACTCGCGGCGCAGACGGTCAATAATAATTTCAAGGTGCAACTCGCCCATACCGGCAATAATAGTCTGACCGGTTTCCTGGTCAGTGAATTGACGGAATGTCGGGTCTTCCTGGGAAAGGCGTACTAATGCTTCAGTCAATTTCTCTTCGTCAGCCTTGGTTTTTGGCTCAATTGCTACTGAAATAACGGTTTCTGGGAAATGGATTCTTTCCAGCAATATCGGCTGTTTCTGGTCGCAAAGAGTATCACCAGTGGTGGTCAAGTTTAATCCGACGACGGCAACAATATCGCCGGCGCGGATTTCATCAACGTCTTCACGGTGATTTGCGTGCATGCGCAGAATACGGCCAATTCTTTCGCGTTTGTCTTTTGACGCATTCAATACGGCGGTGCCTTTTGCAAGAACGCCAGAGTAACAACGAACATAGGTTAATCTACCTACATACGGGTCGGACATTAATTTGAATGCTAATGCGCTGAATGGAGCGTCATCACTCGGTTCGCGGGTGATTTCTTCGTCATTATCGGGGTTAATGCCTGGTATTACACCTTTATCAAGTGGCGATGGCAGATAATCAACTACCGCGTCCATTAACGGCTGCACACCCTTGTTTTTAAAAGCTGAACCACAAAGTACCGGAACCATGGTGAACTTGACGGTACCGATACGAATACCAGCCTCGATTTCTTCAATGGTAAGGTCTTCTTCATTCAGATATTTGTTCATCATTTCGTCGGTGCCTTCGGCGGCAGCTTCGACTAATTTTTCGCGATATTCTTTGGCAAGCGCCAGCATATCAGCAGGGATTTCTTCTTCGGTGAAGGTTTGTCCCTGGTCATCGTTATACAGAATAGCTTTCATGTGGATTAAATCAATGATACCGCGGAAATCCTGTTCAGCGCCGATTGGCAATTGCAGGGGGACCGGACGGATGCCCAGTCTTTCAACCATTGATTCCAGCACGCGGAAGAAATCCGCGCCGGTGCGGTCCATTTTATTAATGAATGCGATACGTGGTACTTTATATCGGTTTGCCTGGCGCCATACTGTTTCCGACTGCGGCTGAACTCCGCCAACTGCGCAGAACAGGCCTACAACACCATCGAGTACGCGCATGGAACGCTCAACTTCCATGGTGAAGTCAACGTGTCCCGGGGTATCGATAATGTTGATAAGATGATCGCGCCACATACATGAGGTCGCTGCGCTGGTAATAGTGATACCGCGTTCCTGTTCCTGCGGCATCCAGTCCATGGTGGCTGCGCCGTCATGAACTTCGCCGATGCGGTGAAGGCGACCGGTGTAAAATAGAATTCTTTCAGTTGTCGTGGTTTTGCCGGCGTCGATATGAGCGGCGATACCGATGTTTCGAGTTTTTTCCAATGAATATTCGCGTGACATGGTTTTCCCTTTATTTGATTTAATACGTTGTGATTATACCCAACAATTGTTAGGTTTATGTTAGCTTAACATAAAACACAAAATAATCCCACCCCGTCTTTCAGGGATGGGATTTTTTAACTTTTTATATTTAGAAATTAGTAACGGTAATGCGCAAATGCTTTGTTGGCTTCTGCCATTTTATGGGTTTCATCACGTTTCTTCACTGATGCACCGGTATTGTTAAATGCATCCATCAACTCGCCAGCCAGCTTTTCCTGCATGGTTTTGCCGCCGCGTTTGCGTGAATTAGTGATAATCCAACGAATGGTGATGTCAAGTTTGCGGGTTGGGCGAACTTCCATCGGAACTTGGTAGGTAGCACCACCGACACGTCGCGGGCGTACTTCTACCATTGGCATTACGTTACGAAATGCACCTTCAAAAACTTCCAGCGGATCTCTGCTGGTTTTTTTGTTGATAATCATCATCGCATTGTAAAAGATCATTTCTGAGGCGCTTTTATTCCCGCGCAACATTAACTTGTTAATGAAACGCGCAATTAATTCGCTGTTGTAAACCCCATCCGGTATGATAACACGGCGCGGGGCTGGTCCTTTTCTCGGCATCTTTTATTCCCCAAAATTATTGTTTATTGGCAATAACCGGGCAACTATTTCTTTTTAGCTGCTGCTGCACCCGGTTTTGGACGTTTAGCACCGTATTTACTGCGGCCTTGTCTGCGTGCTGTAACACCAGCGGTGTCAAGAACACCACGTACGATGTGATAGCGGATACCCGGCAGGTCTTTTACACGACCACCGCGTATCATCACCACAGAGTGTTCCTGCAAGTTGTGACCCTCGCCTGGAATATATGCGGTAACTTCAATACGGTTGGACAAGCGGACGCGGGCTACTTTTCGTTGCGCCGAGTTCGGTTTTTTCGGCGTTACTACCCACACGCGGGTGCAAACTCCGCGTTTCAATGGCCCTTCAGTTCGCACGTAGCGACGCTGATTGGAATTGAATGTCCAGCCAAGTGCCCAACGAACGGTAGGCAGCTCTTTAGTCTGTCTCCGTTGACGCCCTTTCCGAACTAATTGGTTAATGGTCGGCACGTATATGCCTCTCCTTCGCTATACATTTATTCCCGTAACCGGGATGACGCAAAAAAATTAGACTGAAGCATGAAAAATGAGCATACTTCAGTACACACAGTGGTAAATTGTAGTTAAGTTGACGATGGATGTCAATAGTTTTTTAACAAATATCGCAATTTTATTAAGAAAATATCAAAAATATCTTGATATTTGTATTTAAAAGGATATCAACGACATAGTCAGAATTATATTAATGAGGTTAAACATGCTGGTTTTAATTGATAACTACGACTCATTTACATATAACATTGTCCAATATCTTGGTCAACTCGGTATTACTCCCCAAGTATACCGCAATGATGCCCTGTCTGTCGATGACCTGTCGGCAATGCGTCCGGAACGCCTGGTTATTTCACCCGGTCCATGCACTCCGGCAGAGGCGGGAATATCCTGCGCCGCCATTCAGCGTTTTGCCGGCGTCATTCCCATCCTCGGTGTTTGCCTGGGACATCAGAGCATTGGATATGTATTCGGCGGCAAGGTTATTCGCGCTCCGCGATTGATGCACGGCAAAACTTCACCAATCATTCATGATGGCAAAGGCATCTTTTCCGGCGTTGTTTCACCGTTTAACGCTATACGTTATCACTCGCTGATTGTCGAGAAAGAAAGCCTGCCGGATTGTCTGGAGATTTCCGCATGGACGGCAGAAGATGAAATCATGGGACTGCGCCATAAAGAATATGTCATCGAAGGCGTCCAGTTTCACCCGGAATCAATATTAACCGACGACGGCATGACATTATTGCAAAACTTCTTAAATTATTCTGGAGGTAAGTGGTAATAAAATGCGCATGACGGCATTTAGAGTGCAGAATTACCGTTGTATTGACGACTCGGGCTGGGTAGAGACAGGCCCGATGACAGCGATTGTGGGACGAAATGAGTCGGGAAAAACATCATTGCTGCGGGCATTGCAAAAGTTTAACCCGCCGGTAGACGACCCGTTTGATTTGGCGCGCGAATGGCCGCGCAGCAGACGAAAAGAAGCATCTGAAGATTCCCCGGCAGTCACCATAAAATTTGAGTTTACTCCCGAAGAATGTGCGCAATTAAAAGATATTGAGGAAACCCTGCGCCACGTTACCGGGGTGATTATTGAGAAAAATTATCGCGGCGATTTGAACTTCACTTTTTTGCCGGAAATAGGAGAACCGGTGCGCGACCTGAAATGGATGTTTAATGTCATTAAGGAACAAGTTGCCAAATCTCCACAGGTTGCCTATGATCGACTGCGCAGCGGAACCGGCAATATGCTGCAAAACTTCATGAAAGATGCCGATACCCCGCCAAAACCGAGTAAGAATTTGGAAGATTTGCGGCTTTCCCTACAGCGGACAGTACAGAATATCAGCAAAAAAACGCCAATGCGATTAGCAGTTGAACTGGTGAATAGCTGGATTCCCACTATTATGCTGATGGATGAATGTAAAGTATTCAGCGGTACCGCGCAGCTTGACCAGTTATTTAATCGTCAGCAAGCAGGGAAATGCAGCAGCGAAGATGCCACCCTGATAAAGATAATGGAAATGTCCGGGCTTAACCTGGAAGATGAGGTTAAGAAGATTCATCACCCGGACCGCGAGTCGCGGATGCTTGATTTGAATGACGCCGCCTCTGCACTTACCCATGAAATAGCCCATCGCTGGTCGCAGAAGAAATATGAAATTGTTTTCAGCGCCGACGGCAGCCATTTCATCACCTTTGTGCGGGATATAGCCACCGGTCTGCTCATTCCCCTGGAAGAACGGTCAAAAGGTTTCCAATGGTTTTTTTCTTTCGACATGAACCTGATGTATGAAACCCGCGGCGAGTTGCGCAACGCGATAATATTGCTGGATGAACCGGGTCTGCACCTGCATTCTGCTGCCCAGAAAGACCTGCAAAAAAGGCTGCGCGAATACGCCGACCGCAACCAATTGATATATACCACCCACCTGCCTTTTATGTTGGATACCGATTCGCTGGATTCCGTATGTATCGCCGACGAAGGCAGCATCGGGGTACAGATACGCAAATACGAGCATGGCCAGCGCGGAGACGCCGCCGCCGCTCTGCAGGCGATATTTGCCTTAAACTGGATATCATCATTAATATGCAACGGCAAGATTCTGCTGGTGTTGGGACAATCAGAAGCAGTATTGCTGCCTGCGATATCACATTGCCTGCATAAGAATGGCCATATTGGATTAAGTTCAAATACCACAATTGTTCCTGCTGGCGATGGTATTCTGAATGCGCTGAACGTCGCGGTAATGCACGGCGACGGCGTGAATATCGCCGCATTGGTGGATAACCATTATAAAAAGACTGACGGCATTGTTACCATCTCTGAATTTTTGAATAATAACAGCACTGTCACCATAGAAGACCTGATACCGGAAGATATCTATCTCCGCGCCGCCATGACCCACTATTCGATATCAATAAATGGCGGAATCCCCCTCGACAAATCCCTGCCGATGGTACAACGAATATCGGCATACCTGCACAGCCTGGGAGTAAGTGATTTTGACCGAGTAGCCGTAGCCGCCACCGTCGCCGCAGAACTATACTCAACGCCCACACTGTCAGAAGGAACAATTTACCATTTATCCCGATTGATTGCACGGATTGAAGAAGAGATGGAGTCAGTGGACAGTGGATAGTGGACAGTGGAAATTTGCCGTATTTATTTCAGTATCCGGTTCAATAAAAATGATTGGCAGTGGTAGGGGACTGGGTCGAATCCCGCAAATTTATCAAAACTTACAATGACTGATACCCGGGATTCGTGTCTGTCCCCGGCAAGCTTAAACCAGTGCTTCTTCTTTTTCTTCCGAGGTTATGTTGGCATTTATACGGGCATCTGTCAGGCTGCCGTTGATGCGATATATGGCTGCCAGCAACGCTGGGGCTTCGCGCAGCAGGCTGTTCTGGTCCAGGTTTACACCCTGGTCTGAAAGCCATTGCAATTCGTCGCTGATACGGTCGTTGTCCCAACGCTGGTATTTGCATACATCATCAGGATTTAAACCGGCACATGTCAAAGCGTCGTTCCATGATTTGAATCTGCCTTTACGCAGTGCCGCGGCGGCTAAACCGGGGTCGGCTTTTTCGGATACATTACGCCAGTTTAAATCGACGCCTTGATTATTCAGTTCAATAATACGGTCAATAATTTTATTTCTGTCCCAGGTTTTATATTTGCGAATAGTGTTGTAGTCGATTCCTGACGCCTGTACTGCTTTTGCCCAGGTGCCAAAAATTCGCTCTGCCGCACGCAATAACGATGGAGAGTTTTTTTCCATATACGAATAGCTGAGTTTTTCCCCCGCTTCGTAAGATTTTATTATATTTGTGATGACTGAGAGTTCATCCCATTCATTTCTCATAGGTATTCCTTTTTCCATAAATTGTAATACGCATATATTAAGACAAAGTTACAAAATAAAAAGTTGCTGAAAAAATATTTTTTGGGGCAACTTTATAAACAATATTTACACTGGCTCTTGCAAATCCTTGTGATAATATGGTGTGACAGACACCTTCCTGGCTTCGCCACTCGGTGTCAGTCACTGAAAGTCGTTCTTCCCCTCTCCTGCCGGGGAGGGGATTAAGGGGAGGGGCTTTCAGGATATAAACCTGTAATTCAATTAAATAGGTTTTGCAAAATCCTCTACAAATACGTTAATTCGTTTTCTTGACCGGGACAATTTCCATTTTTTTAGTTTTTTCAACTTTTTTAGCTGCTGGTTTTTTTGCCGGTGTTTTGCCCGCAATTGGCTTTACATTTGCTGCAGCTTTCTTTTTAACCGGAGTTGCTGCCTTCTTTGTACCAGGAATGAAGATTGTTTTTCCTGTAATAGTTTTGGTAACGTTTTTAGATGGTGAAATCTTGCCTATCTTTACTGTCGTTGATCCTGTTGAACCTTTCAATAATGCTCCAGCGGATTTCGCTATTACTGCTGCCGGACGCACGATTGCGTGGGGACCGCTGTTGCCTTTGGAGCCTCTTAATTGAGTAGTAGCGCGCAAAACCATAATGCCAACAAACTTGCCGGAAAAATCAAAAATAGGCGACCCCAGGTTTGATGCGCTGCCGGAATGAGTTAAAATATAAAAAGGCTGCGGCTTTTTCACCATCACTTCAACCTTTTCACAATCCACGCATAACGAACGATAAATTGACGGATTGGTGCGTCCCATAACGATAACGTCATCCAGCAGGCCCACGGTTGAGTTTTTATTAATATCGACATATACCATCGGATGATCAGGTTTTTTATTCAACTTAATAAATGCCAGATCCATATCCTGGTCGCGAAGTATCACTTTGCCGGGTATTTCCAATCCTTCCGGGGTGCGCACCTTAAGTTCAACCACGTCAACATTCATTTTAAAGTTGGATTCTTCGTTATCGCCCATAGCGCGGGAAATGATATCGGTGGGGTCAGTCGCTGACAATGGAACAAGTATTATTCCATCCGGAGAAATAACAGTGCCGATGATTTCATTTTTCTGCTCTTCATTTGATGTTTGACCATCACCGGAAACGCGCATTTTAACAGAAATTTTAACTGCCACCACCGCGTCGCCATTTTTCGCAGCCACTGCTTTAGCGGCTGATGACTGCTGTCCAAAGACAGTTGCAGTCATTAACAACAAAATTCCGATTGTCAGTAATCGCATAACTCTCTCCATTATATTTATCTTCTGCGCATCCACATTTTAAATATTGCCCTCATGTGATGCCATGTGCTGTCATGTTTTGACGGTGAATTGCTGATGACGCGGTGATAAATATCAATCAGCCGTTCAGTACATTTTCTGGCTGATATCGTTTCCACCCGCGTTCTGGCGGCAATACCCATTTCGGCTGCTCTGGTTCTGTTATTTATCAATTCAATGGTTGCTTCTGCTATTTCACCATCATTGTCATTTGTCAGCAAACCTTCACATCCGTTATCTATCAGGTCGCGGGTAGCATCGGCGCTAACCGCAACTATCGGCAGATTACAAGCCATCGCTTCGCCAATTACCAGTCCCTGGGTTTCTGTAAGTGACGAAAATATGAAAATGTCAGCTTCTTTCAACCCGGCTATTAACTGTTCGCGAGGGACAAAACCCGTCATCCTTACACGATTTGCCATGTTGTTGTCATCAATATATTTCTGGACGTCAGTATCATAAGGCCCGCCGCCAATCAGCAGCAAGTGGGTATCGGGTTCTTTCTTTGCAATCTCTTTAAATGAAGATAGCAGTCTGGGAATATTTTTTTCTTTCGCAATTCTGCCCGCGTATGCCAATAGCGGAACATCCTGGGGAATATTATATTGCTCACGAAAATTGCCTGGGCCGATCTGGTCAATTATATCTATATCAATACCGGTGGGGATTACAGAAATTGGACTCATAACCCGGTACTGGCGCAATCTTTTTTCCACTGCCGGCGTTGGCGCAATCACATGGTCGCTGGCGTTGCAATAAATGCGGCTCAAATCAATGGCGCGGCGGCGCGACCACCCCTGCGGCAGCGGCACATAATGGGTGTAATCCTCTATCATGGTGTGGTAGGTAAATACCAGCGGCAAATGCGAGCGCAATCGATACGCCATGGCAAAATGCCCAAGCATCATGGGGGCATGGGTGTGTATAACATCGAATTTTCCATCCTGCAAACGTTCGCGAGCTTCGCGAGTCGCTATAGGTATGGGTATAGGATATTTCAATTTAACAGGGAATGTTATCGATGGAAAACGGATTATATTATGAGACTCTTCACCATGCTGGTCTGGATGACGCGCGGTAAAAATTGTAACCTCGTGTCCCATTTCCTGCAGCATACGCGTGAAGGATGATATAGAAACCACCACACCGTTTCGCATAGGATGATAACATTCTGTAAATACTGCTATAGATAACATAAAGGCATATACTCTTTCGGCAGGAATATGTCGCCAGTATCAAGAATTAATTAACAGGCTAAAATTGCCAGCTATATTATACCATAAAAAGAAGAGTAAAATAAACATGACAAAAAAAAATGCTCCCGAATTGACTTACGAATCAGCGGTGATGAGAATTGAACAAATTGTCAACAGTTTAGACAGAAGTGATTTACCATTGGCTGAAGCATTAAAAATGACTGCGGAAGCGACAGAATTGATAAAATTTTGCCAGCACCAGTTAAATGATGCCAGCGGAAAATTAGAAAAAATCCTCGCTGTCGAAGATGGCAAAATTATATCAGAGGAAATCGAAGAGATTTAATGCAAACAGGCAAGAATTTATTACTTTTGCTGTTTTTCATATCTATAACGTGTAGTAATCTATTCGCGCAACAAACGTCGCTAACAGAAGAGAACCCGGTTAACGCGCCGGCAGCGACGACCCCGCCTATTACAAACACATCAAATGAATTGCCGCCACCGGCAGCGGGATATCGCCGACTGGTTTTTAAGGGAAAACGAGTGCTGGTAAGCGGCACTGATAAAACTATTAAATATATCGGCTCCGTTTCTGTAGAATCTGATAATTTTAAAATGACCGCTGACGAAGTAACATATTCTGATAAGGAAGGCATGGTATACGCAACCGGAAACATCACCATGAACAATAGTGATGGCAATCTATTCACCGGAAAATCTGCACAGATAGATGTTTATACCAGGGCATGGAAATTTACTGATTGGCAAGCCGACTTGCTGCCGGGTTCATTGGGGAAACCTTTCAAAAGCGATTTGTACATGAAGGGAAAAGATGCGTTTGAAAGCAATGGCAAGATAACTACCAGCAAATCACAATTTACCACCTGCACCAAAGACAAACCAGACTACGAAATAACCGCCCGGCAAATTACCATCATTCCCGGCGATAAAATGATTGCCCGCGATTGTTTTCTCAGCCTTGGCGGCAGAAAAGTATTGTATTTCCCCTATTTCATAATATTTTTAAAAAAATGGGAAGTTCCTTTTCAATATGAAATAGGACAAAATAATATTGAAGGCAATTATATCCATTCGCTGTTCCAATATGCATTGAATGATAAAGAATTAGGCGGCCTGCGGTTAGACCTGTCGCAAAAACTGCCAATCGGTATCGGCGTTGACCATTTTTACGACTTTGGCAGCGGCAATGGCGAGTTGTTATATTACACCCGCACCGACGGCAGCGAATTCCAGACGAAACTAAACCACAAGCAACTGCTTTTCGCAAACTTCACCGGAGATTTTGATGTAGACCGGCGCAAAAGCACAAACTACGGCAGTACCAGCACGTTGACCGTATATAATGTTTCGCTGAGTAAAAATACATCTGCCTCAAACGTATTGATTAATTTCAATCACCGGGTAAGCGACAGTACATTTAAATACGATTCAACAAACGCGAACTTAAGCTACAACCTGCGGGTAGATCGCGGAACCTACGGCTACAATGCCCAATATAGCCGTTACGGGTCATTCATCGCCAATACGAAAGATACCCAGGAGTTATGGCATCACCTTACCGCCACCCGGCAGTTAGGTCCCGCTGATATTGCGGTAAAATATGATATTCGCGACGACCTGGCCGGCAATACCGCACCATTCAGCGGCATGGAAAGATTGCCGGAAGTAGTATTCACCGCCAATTCCTATAATTCAAACCTGCCGATAATGAAAAATTTTCCCGGTACAATATCAATGGGTTGGGGATTTTATAACGAAATGCCCAATTCTGTCTCGCTTGATAGATATATGCTGCGCGCGCAAATTGTCCCACCAGCGAAAGATACTACTCTTGGTAGAGTTTCGTTCAATGGCAATCTGCAGCAAACGGTATACGGCGATGTCGATACCACTGCCATGTATACCTATAACGGCGGGTTAAACCTGCAATCCTCGAATGGGACATTAAGCAATAATCTGCGATATAATCGCGTTCGCATGGGTGGTTATACCCCATTCAGGTTTGACAGCATTTACCCAAACCAGATAGTTGGCGATACCATACAATACCGGACAGGCAATATGAATCTTTACCTGAATGCGGGTAAAGACCTGGATGCTAATCGCTGGGACGATGTCAACCTGCGACTGGACCATAGCCTCGGGACAAGATTTAAGGCAAGCCACACCCTGGGTTACGACCCGAATATCGGGGTCTGGCGCGATTTGAACAGCCAATTCAGTTGGGACAATGGCGAATCGGTATTGCTGCACAGCAACACCATCTATAATATGGAACTTGGTAAAATGCGCCGCGTTTCCGGTGATTTAACCCTGAAACCAACCGAGAAATGGCGGATACGCTGGCTGACCGGCTACGATTTCGTCGCGAAACAGTTCCTGTATAACGAATACCTGGTAACCCGCGATTTGCATTGCTGGGATATGTCAATATATTACAGCCAACAGCAAAAATCATATTACATGTACCTGCGCCTGAAAGCATTGGATTTGCCAATGCCAAGATTTGGCACCGGACGCGGCGGACAGATATTGGATACCGTTAATACGTTGCCGTATTAGGCAGTTTTAAGT
>Ga0194052_1000183_pt1 | contig 45246 bp, 43 predicted proteins | sample SepL226m_MetaG_FD_160117 | JGI IMG/M metagenome (GOLD analysis project Ga0194052, IMG submission 160117) | Anoxic zone freshwater microbial communities from boreal shield lake in IISD Experimental Lakes Area, Ontario, Canada - Sep2016-L227-6m | ecosystem: Environmental > Aquatic > Freshwater >...
GTATCCACCACCACCACCGCCGCCACGATAGCCTCCGCCACCGCCGCCACCGTAGCCGCCTTCACGACCACCACCGCCACCTGCACCACGAGGACGATCCTCCATTGGGCGGGCTTCATTGACTGTGAGTTTACGGCCACCAAGATCGGCTCCGCTGAGTGCAGTGATTGCTGCATGCCCCTCTTCCGCGGTGCTCATTGTGATAAATCCGAATCCGCGGGAGCGTCCGGTTGTGCGGTCCATCATCACGACGGAATCCGTTACTGTGCCATGCTGGCCGAAAACCTCACGGAGGTCGGCATCTGTTGCTGAGAAGGGAAGGTTCCCTATATAGAGTTTCATACTGATACTACTTTACTTGTTGTTTTTTTGTTCCTGATACGCTGACGGCCACTTCTCGAAATGCACCAGTCCCTCACTTGAGGGAACTTGGAGCAGTCCTCCCGCTCGGCGGGGAACCTGCATTACCTGAAACGCTATCATCGATCTCGACGCAAGCTATGGTGCCAGCAGACTACTTTGGCAATAGAAAAGAATCATGTGTCAATTTCGTCACATTCAAAAATTCAACCTTTTAGACCCAAATATGAGGAAAACAATTGAAGTCGCGCCTCAAATCATGGATCAACTTAAAGCGTGTTACGACTCAGCTCTCCCATGAAATACTCCTTCAGACTTATCCCTTTCCTCCTGATCCTGCTCTTGGCGGGATGCGTCGACAGCGAAACCCCTCAATCCAAAAAGAAACCTGCTACGACAGCCGGTACCAATGACTCACAGTTCACCACTGATCCAGCCATGACCAATTCGGCTCCGCCGACAGACGGAACGGTAACCGATACCAATAACGCGGGAAGCAACACGATTTCAGGTAGCCCCTCCAATCCCTTCCCGACACCGACCCCTGTCCCAGTTGCACCTCCACGCGACCTCCCTTACGGAACTCCGGTTCCCGGCAAGCCGGGATTCGTCACCAGTCCGCATTCGCCAAGCGCAGGGTATGTCGATGTCAGGGGCTTTCCTCCCGGGTCCGAAGTGAAGGATCCTTACTCGGGCAAGATATTCCTCGTTCCCTGAGGTATTGCTTTGAGCTCTCCCGCAGGATCGGAGATCGATACTTCTCCAGGTAGGTATCCGCTCAAGAGAATAGCAATTTTCGGCCCCGGCCTCATCGGAGGATCCATTGCTCTGGCCCTGAGAGGACGAACTCCGGAAACATCCCTGACGATTTGGGGACGCAAGCCGGAACTGCTACGGGAAATCCTTCGGCGCGATCTTGCGGATTCGGTCGAGATGGATCCTGTCCTAGCTGTCCGGGGAGCCGACCTCGTTGTGATCTGCACACCCGTCGGGGTGATGGAGGAGATTGCCAAAACAATAGCCCCTCATCTTGAGCCTCATGCGCTCGTCACCGATGCGGGTAGCGTCAAAAACTGTGTGGTAACAAAGCTCACCCCGTTTTTGGGAAATCGCTTTCTAGGAGGACATCCGATGGCAGGGAGCGAACGATCCGGTCTTGATGCGGCCCGACAGGAGCTCTTTGCCGGCGCCCCGTGCATACTCACTCCGACTGCTACGACACCCCCTGAAGTTCTTGCGAGCATCACTGAATTCTGGGCCGCGCTCGGTGCAAGCGTGACAACGATGTCCCCGTCGGAACATGATCGACTTGTGGCACGACTGAGCCATCTTCCCCATGCCATCGCTTTTGCCTTGGTAAATCTCGTCTCCTCTACCCTTCCTGAGAAGGCCTCTCTTCTTGCAGGAGGAAGCTTCCGTGATGGTACACGCGTTGCGGGTAGCAATCCCTCACTCTGGGCAGGCATCCTCTCGGAGAACAGGGAGGAAGTCGGCTCTGCCCTGCGCGAAATGGCTACTCTGCTTACCGGCATGGCACATCAACTGGAGTCTGGTGACAGCAACTCCATTCTCGATTTTCTCACACGCGCCAAGGAACATCGGGATCAGTTGCCACTTCCTAGGCCAGACGAATTTTTATGAAAGATTTTACTGTCCGACACTGCGGTCCGATCCGCCACAGCATCAGCGTTCCAGGTGATAAAAGCATCTCCCATCGCAGCGCCATGTTTGCATCCCTTGCGAAAGGCCGCAGCATCATCACCGGATTTCTGGAAAGTGAGGATTGCCTCTCCACCATCAACGCGATGAGAGAACTGGGTGCTAGGATTGAACAAACAGGCCCGGGCACTTTTGTCATCGAAGGGTGTGGCGGGAAATTCACTGCCCCCAATCAGAATGTCGATTGTGGCAACTCCGGTACCACCATGCGCCTGATCTCGGGTATTCTTGCGGCACAGCCGTTCCGTTCCCGACTCGTTGGCGACGCCTCTCTCTCCAAGCGCCCGATGGGCCGCGTCATCAATCCGCTCACTGAAATGGGCGGTAGATTCAGCTCTGAAGAAGGCCACCCGCCACTTGTCATCGAAGGGGGAGCGCTCAGGCCTATCTGCTACGAAATGCCTGTGGCCAGTGCTCAGGTGAAGAGTGCCATTCTCCTTGCAGGCCTCTTTGCCAGGGGAGAAACCAGCGTGATCGAGCCTGCTGCCTGCCGCGATCATACGGAGCGGATGTTGCAGGAGTTTGGGGTAAATCTCGAACTCGGAGAGGCGGATGCCAATGGCCGACGACGCATCGCACTCTCAGGACCACAGACCCTCACCGCTCGGGATTTTGCCGTACCAGGCGATATTTCCAGTGCCGCCTTCTGGTTGGTGGCAGCCGCGGCAAAAGAGGGATCAGACATCATGATCGAAAGCGTCGGACTAAATCCCACCCGCACCGGCATCATCACCGTCCTTCAGCGCATGGGAGCCAAGATAGAAATCACCCCGCTCAATGGACAGCGCGCAGAACCACTCGGCGATGTACGAGTGACTGGAGGCCGACTTCAGGGAACGTTGATCGGGGGGTCGGAAATTCCCAATGTTATTGACGAATTACCTGTTCTCGCCGTGGCCGGAGCCCTGGCTCAGGGAACGACGATCATCAGGAATGCTAAGGAACTCCGGGTTAAGGAAACGGATCGGATCGCCGCCGTGGCCAGAAATCTTCGTCTCATGGGAGCCCATGTTACCGAAACTGAAGATGGCATGATCATCGAAGGAGGGCATCCTCTTCATGGAGCACGGCTCGAGTGTTTTGGCGATCACCGCATTGCGATGGCCTTTTCAATAGCGGGACTTTTCGCAAAAGGAGAAACCGTCATCGAGAATGTCGACTGTGTGGCCACTTCCTATCCGACCTTCGGTTCCACGCTGGAAACCGTCCTGCTTACCTAAGCCATCATGCCTGGCACTGTCATCGCAATCGACGGCCCTGCTGCCTCGGGAAAGAGCACCGTCTCCAAGGGAGTTGCGGCGGCGCTCGGCTACACCTTTGTCAGTTCAGGACACTTCTACCGGACCATTGCCTGGGGAGTCCTGAGGGATGCCCTCCCCCTTCCCCTGCAAGCCAAGGAAGTGGATGCCTGGGTGCCGACCCTCTCCCTCGAACTGAAAAACTCCCGCATCTTTCTCGACGGGCAGGAAGCCACTGGACACCTCTCCGCCCCGGAGGTTGCCGCTATGGTCTCCCAAGCCGCGGCAATCCCTTCGATTCGGAATTTGGTCAACTCCAAGCTGCGCACCCTGGCAAACTCCCTCGATCTTGTCATGGAGGGACGAGACATCGGTTCGGTTGTTTTTCCCGACACACCTTATAAATTTTATCTCGACGCATCACCGGAGGAACGGGCTCGCCGCAGGGCACGCGAGGGATTGGTCGATTCGGTCAGCGAGCGCGACCGCCTTGATTCTACTCGAGCCACGGCACCCTTAAAAATTCCCGAAGGGGCCACGGTCATCGACACCACGGAACTGAACCTACAGCAGGTGATCGAGGCCGTGCTCTCACGCCTCAAAAAGGAGGGAGCGTAATGACCTTCACCTACTATTTCTGGTACACCATTTCCAAGATTCTGGCTTGGGGTCTGTTCAGCTTCAGGGTTCTGCATCGGGAGCGTCTGATCGAGGAAGGCCCCGTGATTCTTGCCTCCAATCACCAGAGTTATTTTGATCCGCCGCTTGTCGGTATCTGCTCCCGGCGTGCGGTCTATTATCTCGCCCGCAAAACCTTGCTTGATATCCCCCTGCTCGGCCCCCTGCTTCCCGAGATCAATGTCATCCCTGTGGATCGCGATGGGAATGATATGTCTGCATTGAAGAAAACCATCCGACTCATCCGCGAGGGAAATGGGGTCGTCCTTTTTCCTGAAGGAACCCGCTCTCTTGATGGAAATCTCCAGCGTGGCAAGGGAGGCATTGGTCTGATCATTGCCAAAACCCGTGCCCCCGTTCAGCCGATGCGGATCTTTGGTTCCTATGAGGCCTTCCCCAAGGGATCGGGCAGGATTGCCCTGACTCCCATTTCTGTGGCCGTTGGAGAACCGATCCGATTCACGAGCGAGGAACTTGATCCAAAATCTCACGGAGGGGACGAACGGGCTCTTTATCAATATCTCTCCGACCGTGTAATGGAGGCTATTGCTGCATTGGAATCACAGGAGTCACAACCCCACGCCTTGCCATTGGCTCGCTAGCCGACGATGCTGTCCCACTCATGAGCATACCAATTGCCATTTCAGTCAGCGACCTGAAGAAGTCTTTCGGAGATCGCCGCGCACTCGACGGCATCTCACTGGAAGTCTTGAAAGGAGAGCTTTTTTGCCTTCTCGGCCCCAACGGCGGTGGCAAAAGCACTCTCTTCCGAATCCTTGCCACCCTCTCTCTCCCCGACTCAGGAACGGCAGAAATCTCGGGTCACAGCGTCATCACCGATGCCCCAAGCGTCCGCGCACGATTGGGAGTGGTCTTCCAGTCCCCAAGCCTCGATGGAAAACTGACCATTCTCGAAAACCTACGCTGCGGCGGCGCGCTCTATGGATTGAAAGGTAAGGGACTGGAATCCCGTATTGCCGAGGCAGCAACCGCTCTCAATCTGACTGATCGTCTGAATGACTTGGTGGAGACTCTCTCCGGCGGCCTTCAACGCCGTGCCGAAATTGCCAAATGTCTTCTCATCCGCCCCGAAGTGCTCTTGCTGGACGAGCCCTCCACCGGTCTCGATCCCGGTGCCCGCATTGATCTTTGGGCAGCGTTGGAACAGCTTAGGGCCAAACATGGCGTCACCGCCCTCTGCACAACTCATCTGATGGAAGAGGCGGCAAGGGCCGATCGCGTCGGCATCGTCAGCGCAGGCAAGCTTGTTGCTCTTGGCACGCCAGATGAGTTGACCAAGGCTATCGGCGGCGATGTGGTGAGCCTTGGTGCATCCAGGGAAACGGGAGCGGATAACCTTGCCAAGATGATCGTAGAGAGACTGGGTATTCCGGCCTCTATCGTGGAGGGTGAGGTAAGGATCGAATCTTCCGAGCCTTATGCCCTCGCCGCAAAACTGGCGGGCGAATTTCCCGCGGAGATCATCTCTCTCAGAATCGCAAGACCCACACTTGAAGATGTCTTCATTGCCCGCACAGGCCGACTCTTTGCCGATCAGGATCTGGATTTGGCCTCTCCCAAGAAAGCCGGAAAGCATTAAGAAACGCCGATTTAATCCCATGAACTCACCACAACTCCTCTGGACTCCTACCCTCGCTTTCTGGTGGCGCGATGTCATCCGCTTTCTTCGTCAGCGCAATCGCATCATTGGTGCGCTGGCAACCCCGCTGGTCTTCTGGTTGCTGGTGGGCTCAGGCTTCGGCCCCTCCTTTCGCAATCCCGCAGCAGTTTCCGGTGCTGCCCACGCAACCAGCTATCTGGCCTACTTCTTCCCCGGCACACTCGTCCTGATCATGCTCTTCACGGCGATCTTCTCCACGATTTCAGTCATTGAAGATCGTCGCGAAGGGTTTCTGCAGGGAGCATTGGTCGCCCCGCTCTCACCTGCCGCGATTCCTCTCGGCAAATTTCTGGGAGGCACCACCCTTGCCGTCCTGCAAGCCGCACTCTTCTGCGTCCTTGCTCCCCTGGCCGGGATGCCCATCGGTCTCCACCAGATCACACTGCTTCTTCCCGCGTTGATCCTAGTCGGATTCAGCATGACGGGTCTCGGCTTTCTGGTTGCCTGGCCGATGGATTCGACGCAGGGATTCCACGCGATCATGAACATCTTCCTGATGCCGCTTTGGATGATGTCAGGGGCCCTCTTCCCGATGCCTGCCGGAACCGGTTGGCTCTTCTGGGTCGGTGCACTCAATCCCGTCAGCTACGGTGTCACGGCAATCCGTTCGGCCTTTGCTGCGACCGGCGGCACTGCATTCCCTGCTGACTATCTGCCCGCCCTGGCGATCACGGCTCTCTTTGGAGCGGTCACTTTTGTGATTAGCGTTCATCTTGTGAAAAAACGGACTCGGCGGCATTAGCCTCCCTTTGGATACCGACCTATGCACGATTTCCTGAAGTCACTCAAGGAGCGGGTTCTCTGCGGCGACGGAGCCATGGGGACTCTCCTCTCGGAACGCGGTATTCCGGCTGGAAATTGCTATGAGGAACTTTGCCTCACCCAGCCAGACCTCATCACCGGCATCCATCACGAATATCTTGCTGCCGGAGCGCATCTTATCACGGCCAATTCCTTTGGGGCCAATTCGTTCAAGCTTGCCCTTTTTGGTCTCGCCGATCGAGTCCATGAGATCAATCTCGCTGCCGCCCGCTTGGCAAAACAAACGACCAGCTCACACCCTGCCTGGGTGGCTGGAAGCATGGGGCCGCTAGGCCTGACAGAACAGGATGCAGAGGCCGACGGTATTGATCGGGGGCAACTCTTCCGTGAACAACTCTCCGGTCTGCTGGAAGGCGGCTGTGATGTGATCCTGCTGGAAACCTTCCAGGATCCCAAGGAACTCTCCCTGGCCCTTAGCACCGTCAAAACGGTCAATCACAGGATCCCCGTCATCGCCTTGATTGCCTCACCGGAAACTGGACGCCTCCCCGGGGGAGCATGGATCGGCGATGTCCTTGAAACTCTCGGCCATGAGGGGGCGGATCTTGTGGGGCTTAATTGCGTGAATGGCCCTCAGGCTATGCTTCGTTTGGTAGAGAAAATCGCTCCTACGCGCCCACTTGCGGTCTTTGCCAATGCTGGACGCCCGTCCTATCAGGAAGGTCGTATTCTTTATGGAACCACACCTGAATATTTTGCCGATTTCGGGCGTCTGATAGCAGAGGCTGGAGTTGCGGTGGTGGGAGGATGTTGCGGCACTTCACCCCGGCACATCGAGGCGCTCGCCTCGGCGTTGAACGGACTCCAACCAACTTCCCGAAAATCCCTGAGCATCTCGGTTCCTGAGGTGCTGGCACCAGCACCACAGACTCTGGAACCAAGCCTGCTGGATCTTCTGGATGCTGGCAAAACAGTAATTGTCACCGAGCTTGATCCACCCAAGACACTACCCCTTGAGAAATTTTTCTCCGCAGCGGAAGCTATCACTCGCGCCGGAAGTAACGCCATCACTCTCGCCGATAACTCCCTCGCCATCCTGAGAGTCAGCAACTTTGCCGTTGCAGCCCTGCTTAAAGAGCGCGGCATCACCCCGCTGATGCACCTGAGTTGCCGGGATAAGAATCTCATTGGCTTGCAAAGCGAGTTGCTCGGGATGGCCGCGTTGGGAATGCGACATGTCCTGGCACTCACTGGGGATCCAGCCAAAGGGGGGGATCATCCGGGAGCGACTTCTGTCTATGATGTAAACTCGGTCGGGCTGCTGGAAATCATCCGGCGGCTCAATGAGGGCTACACGCAGTCGGGAACCGATCTCCAGGCTAGGCCCGAGCTGATTGCAGGCTGCACATTCAATCCCAATGTCCGCAACCTCGACACGCAGATCCAGCGACTCGAGCGCAAAATCGCAGCCGGAGCCAGATATGTCATGACGCAGCCGGTCTTTGAGCCCGCTCTGGTTGAGGAGACCGGGCGACGCACCGCCCATTTTGGCGTGCCGGTATTCATCGGGGTCTGGCCACTTCTCAACGGAAGACAGGCTCGATTCCTTCACAACGAGGTCCCGGGCATCAAGATTCCTGAATCGGCCATGGCCTGCATGGAGGGACTCGAAGGAATCGAGGGCCGCAAAGCCGGTCTTGCGATCGCCAAGGAGGTGACCCGGGCCGTACTCGATCACTTCCCCGGCATCTATTTCATGACTCCGTTCCTCGCCTACCAGACAACCGAGGAACTCTCCGCCTTTGTACGGTCACGATAGTCGGCCCGACGAAAAAAAGCCTAAAAAAACAGCCCCATCGTTCTGCAACGGTGGGGCTGTTGGTAAAGTGGCTGAAGATTGATGATCCGCGTGAAGGCTACTTCTTCTTGAGAGTCTTCAGTTTGGCCTTGGCCTTGACGGCGACTTTCTTCACAGCGGTCTTCTTCTTGGCTGCCACAGGTGCAGCACCGCCGGCAAGACGGATGTTGAGCCGGCTCTTTTTGCGATCTGCTGCATTTTTATGGATGACCCCCTGCTTGGCAGCCTTGTCGACCGCGGAGATAAAACTCACGAAGAGTGCCTTCGCTTCCTCAGGGCTGCTCACCAGGGCCGCACGCAGCTTCTTCTCATCGGTCTTAAGACGGCTCAGGACACTGGTGTTACGGGCATGTCGAATATCCCCCTGACGGGAACGCTTGATCGCGGAGCTGCTTTTCTTGAGGGCTGCGGGTGCTTTTGTGGTTGCCATGGAAATGGAGTGATGGGGTGAGAGTTGGACGGTGAATGATCTGAAGTGCCAGAGGGGAGAATCGAACTCCCGACCAAGGGCTTATGAGTCCCCTGCTCTACCGCTGAGCTACCCTGGCGAAGAGGGGAGAAGGTAACAGCTCGTTGTCGGTTTTCAAGGATGAATCGTCACATCGGCAGATGCTGCACAAATCGTGCGCTGCATCCTGGCTGTTGAATGCTTTGTAAGGGCACGGTTTGGATCCTTTGATGCCACTGCCGCGGCATCTCCTTTCTTGATGCAACCCTATGGATCACGAGCATTTGTCTATTTTTCCTGTTGACATTATTGCGTGATTCACTTATCCCATTGCCCGTCAGTATCAACCAAACAAACCTATATATATGAAAAAAACCCTTACACTCCTAGCAGTTGTTCTGGCTACCGCAGCGACCTCGTTCGCCGGCGAAGCCGTCTCCTCGAAGAAAGTCGTCGTCGCTCCAGTTCAGGACAATCTGTTCCGCGCCGGCGAAGTCCAGCTTGATGTTTTCGTTGCCGGAGCAGCCGGTCGATTCAACGGCAGGAATGCCAACGGTCTCGGTGGCGGTCTTGGCCTGAGCTACTTCTTCACCCGTTACTTCGGTATCGGTGTTGATGACACGCTTGGCGGTCTTAGCTCAGCTCGCGGCAAGGTATTCGACAACCTTCAGGGCAACCTGATCGCTCGTTACCCAATCGAGAGCTGGCACCTCGCTCCCTACGCCATCGCTGGCGGTGGTGCGACCTGGGGCAACAACAAGGCCCAGGGCAATGGCAACGTTGGTGGTGGTCTTGAGTACCGCATCAACCGTGCAGTCGGTCTCTTCGTTGATTCCCGTTACATCTATGGTAACAAGGGCCTCAACGAGAGCCTGAGCCGCGCTGGTGTCCGCTTCGTATTCTAATATTCTAGAATAACAAAACTTACAGAGGCCCCGGAGGAAACTCCGGGGCCTTTCTTTTTGTTAAGGATCCACTGATTAAATCGCCCAATTCAACCGCTTCGTTGACCCCGCTTCAGAGAAGGGGTAGAATTCACAGTCCGACCGACTTCTCCATGACTGATTCCACTCCATTATCCGCCAGTAAACGCGTTGTCGTGGGCATGAGCGGTGGAGTGGACTCTAGTGTCGCCGCATGGCTTCTCAAGGAACAGGGATGGGAGGTGATCGGCGTGACCATGAAACTCTGGCCACAGGACTGCATGAGCAGGGCGGAGGATAAATGCTGCGGACCTCAAGCCATCGCCGATGCGAGGAGCGTGGCGCATGCATTGGGCATCCCTCACTTCGTCATTGATGAAGCGGTGCCGTTTGAAAAGCTGGTCATTGATTATTTTGCAGAAGAATACCGCGCGGGACGCACTCCCAATCCTTGTGTCATGTGCAATGAGAAGCTGAAATTCGGTAATCTCTGGGACAAGGCCACGGCATTGGGCGCCTCCTACATCGCCACGGGACATTACGCATCGGTAGAGCATCCTGAGAATGCGGCACCCATCTTACGCAAAGGACTCGATCCCAAAAAAGATCAGTCATACTTCCTCTTCAGCCTTCGCGGGACCCAACTATCCCGTGCCCTTTTTCCACTCGGAGCTCTTACCAAGGAGGAAATTCGTTCCATAGCCCGTAGGCTGGGGCTCAAAGTGGCGGACAAGGAGGATAGTCAGGAAATCTGTTTTGTTCCTGGGAAGGATTACAAGGCGTTTCTGAAGGATCGCGGCGAAATCTTCCACGCGGGAGGTTTCTACGATACGATGGGGAACTACCTCGGCCCCCACGAGGGCATTGAACTCTTCACCATCGGCCAGCGCAAAGGTCTCCCCGGCGGAGCAGGCTCTGCGCGCTATGTCATCGATATTGATGCGGAGAATGGCAGGGTCATTCTTGGCGGCGAGGCCGATCTCCTCTGCGACGAATTTAGCGTCGGGCGAGTGAACTGGCATATCGATCCCGCCACGATCACCCATCCGATCACCGTGAAAGTCAGACATGGTCATCATGGTGATACTGCCACATTGACCCTGGGAACTGATGAGACGGCTTTACTGCGCCCCACAGAACCACTTCGCGCAGTAACTCCCGGGCAGGCCGCAGTCTTCTATGATGGAGACCGCGTGATCGGTGGTGGCTGGATTGCCCGCCGCACAAAAGTTCAGGCAAGGCATCCTCTCCCTGAAACCGCTCTGGCATGAAGAAAAAACCGCCCATTGTTTCAGCCCTCAAGGTGAGAAAATCACCCCTTCGCCGTGCGCTACCCAGCACTCATTTCGATCCCATCGACGAGGTTATTGAGGAGATACGAAAAGGCAGGATGATCATCGTCACGGACGATGAAGATCGGGAGAATGAGGGCGATCTCGTCATGGCGGCATCCAAGGCCACACCTCAAGCCGTCAACTTCATGGCGCATCACGGACGCGGGCTGATCTGCGCGCCGATCACCGAAGAACGCGCCACTACGTTGGGACTCCAGCGCATGGTTGCCCACAACCGTGAACTTCACGCCACTGACTTTACGGTATCGGTCGATGCCGCAGTCGGTACCACCACGGGTATCAGTGCCCGGGATCGGGCGATAACTATCAAGATACTGAGTAATCCTGCTTCCTCCCCCGGCGATCTGCATCAACCGGGGCACATCTTTCCCTTGCAAGCGGCCAAGGGTGGAGTCTTGCGACGAGCCGGTCATACCGAGGCTTCCGTCGATCTCGCCCGACTCGCGGGACTCGATCCATCAGGCGTGATCTGCGAAATTCTCAATGAGGATGGCTCCATGGCCCGCCTGCCGGATCTTCTGAAATGCAAAAAAAAGCATGGCCTGAAAATTTGCTCCATACGCGATCTCATCGCTTACCGTCGCACAAGCGAAAAGCTTGTGCAGCGGGAGCAGGAAATCGACATGCCAACCGACTTCGGAAATTTTCGACTGTTTCTCTACCGTTCGGAAATCGACAACCGTCACCATTTAGCACTTGTCAAAGGGATCATTGATCCAGAAAAGCCTGCTCTTGTCCGGGTTCATAGCGAATGCCTGACGGGCGATGTCTTCGGATCGAGGCGCTGTGATTGCGGCAGTCAGCTTCACACTGCCATGAAGCAGATCGCCGAAAGCGGTCATGGTGTCTTAGTCTACATGCGTCAGGAGGGAAGAGGCATCGGCCTGGCTGCCAAAATGCATGCCTACAAGCTCCAGGAAGAAGGGATGGACACAGTTCAGGCCAATGAACATCTGGGGTATCCCCCGGATCTTCGCGATTACGGAACAGGCGCACAGATTCTCGCAGACCTTGGAATCCGAAAGATTCGGCTCCTGACCAACAATCCCCGCAAGGTTGTGGGTCTCGAGGGATATGGGATGGAGATCGTCGAGCGAGTGCCGATTCGTTCCGAGGCCAACCCTCACAATGCCCGGTATCTCTCCACCAAGAAAAACAAACTCGGGCATTTGTTGTAGGAGAAATTCATTCTTTTTTTGAGTTTCACTCACCTTTTCTCATTTCAGACTTCTTCGGCTTTCAAATTTCAGGTTCTATCTCTCTTTGTTCCATGCTCAAGACCCTTCCTACTCGCCCGCGCACGACAGTGTTGGCAGCAAGTCGTTTTGTGATCGTAGCCAGTCGATACAATCATGAGTATGTCTCATCGATGGTAGCCAAGGCTCAGCAGGAAATTACCGCCATCGAATCCCAAGCACTGATCGAAGTGGTATATACACCTGGTTCTTTTGAGATTCCATTTCTCGCACGCCAGATCATCGAATACCGCAAGCCCGATGCCGTCATCTGCCTGGGAGTCATTCTCCGGGGGGAAACCGGCCATGCGGATCTCATTGCTGCTTCGGTAAGTAATGCGCTCTGCAATCTTTCGATGGAAACCGGCACTCCCGTGATACACGGTGTTTTGCTGCTCAACAACGAGGAACAAGCCAAATCCCGTTGTCTTGGCAATGAGTTCAACCGTGGAACTGAGGCCGCAAGGGCAGCCATCGAGGTGCTTCGTGAATCCCGGAATATCGTGTCACGCTGATCATCATGGGAGTCCGACGCGAAGGCCGCGAGGCCGCCATCCAGTTTCTCTATCAGCGCGATCTCGGGGGCGGTGCTGGCGTGGCTGATCTTGAGGACTTCTATGCTTTCCGGGGACTCAGTCCCGCTGCGCGTCGATTTTGCGAGGGGCTTGTGCGAGGCATTCTTGATCACACCACCGCAGTGGACGAGGCCCTGCGCACGCATAGTCAGAACTACGAACTCGACCGACTCTCCGCCGTGGATCGCAACATCCTCCGCCTTGCCATTCACGAGATGCTCTTCTGTCCGGAGATTCCTCCCGTCGTTTCCATCAACGAGGCCATTGATATAGCAAAGAAATACAGCACCGAGGAATCTGGCCGATTCGTCAACGGAGTACTCGATCGCATCAAGGCGACGCTGAAAAGGCCGGAACGCACCTCGGCCAAGGCCCTTCAGGGCGACGAAGATCTTCCATCACCTAAGAACGAATCATGAGCTGGCTCAAGGGGGTTCTGGGACGCATCACCGGAACCCATCAGGCGGTTGATTGGGAGGAGGTCGAAGCGGTCCTCTGGCAATCCGATCTCGGGGCACCCACTGCGATGGCGATACTGGAATCCCTCCGTGCCAAAGGCCTCGCTCTCCATGCCAATAATGTCCTCGCCGCAGCCCGTGAGGAGGCAGCCAGGCATCTGCCTGAACGAGGTGCCGACTTCTCTCCTTCAGCCGACGGCCCGGTCGTCATCCTGCTGGTCGGGGTGAATGGCACCGGCAAGACCACCAGCAGTGCCAAGCTTGCAGCACTTCTGCAATCCCGAGGCCATAGCGTTCTCCTCTGCGCCGCCGATACCTTCCGTGCTGCCGCGGTCGAGCAGTTAAAATCTTGGGGTGATCGACTCGGGGTGGAAGTCGTCAGCAGTACCTACGGCTCTGATCCAGCTGCACTCTGCCATGATGCGCTGAGCAAGGCGAAGCGTCTTAACATCGACTTCCTCATCTGCGACACCGCCGGGCGTCTGCACACAAAATCAAATCTGATGCAGGAACTTTCCAAAGTGACGCGCTCCCTGGCCAAGCTTGATCCCACCGCACCGCATGAAACCTTCCTCGTCGTCGATACGACGACAGGGAGCAATGCTGTCGCACAGGCCAAGGAATTTCACGCGGCAGCCAAGCTCACCGGCTTGATCCTGACGAAACTCGACGGCTCGGGCAAGGGAGGTGTAGCCGTAGCCGTAGCCAGAGAGACTGGTATCCATCCCCGATTCGTCGGGAGCGGCGAACAGGCGGGGGATTTCGCTCTCTTCGAGCGGGCTTCGTTTCTGGAACGCATGATCTGACAAAATATCAACTGCCTCGTTGACCGTAGGCGCAGGACGATTATTGTAACTTCAACAACACACGCGGGGGAGCTGACTGGCTGAGAGGTTCGGGTAAAACCGGACGACCCTTTGAACCTGATCCGGGTAATGCCGTCACAGGGAGAGGACTCAGGCCATGCCGTGCTCACCACGCATGGCCATTTTATTTTCATCATCACCCAACTCAGCCCTCGACTTTCGGCCAACGTCCTTCGACTCCCCTCTTTAGCTTTCAGCTTTCAAGTTCCATCCTCTGCCCATGATTTCACCTATTAATACCATCGATCCTGCCGACGCAGATCTCTCCAGCACCGATGCCCTTCCGGCCAGCAGTCGCGTCTATGTCGAAGGTAGTCTTCATCCAGAGGTGCGCGTGCCAATGCGGGAGATTGAGCTTTCCCCGACGAAGAACTTCTCTGGCGAGCTAGAGCCCAATGCTCCCGTCCGTGTCTATGATTGCAGCGGGCCGTGGGGTGATCCTGATTTCGAAGGTGATGCCACCGAGGGACTCCCAACGTTGCGTAAGACTTGGATTGAAAAACGCAGCGATGTGGCCGCTTACGAAGGCCGCGAAGTGCAGCCGATGGACAATGGATATCTTTCCGGCAAACATGCCGAATATGCCAGCCAGTCGGAGCGCAACCGACTGATCGAATTTCCCGGCATGACCGGAAGTAAGAAGCACCCACTCCGCGCCTCGGCAGGCCATCCCGTCACCCAGCTCTGGTATGCCCGACAGGGGATCATCACGCCGGAGATGGAATTCATCGCCATCCGTGAAAACATGGGCCGCGCCCAGCAGACAATTCTCTCCGATCTCTCCGGTGACATCGCACGCAACGAACTAGCGAAGCAGCATGCAGGAAGCGGCCAGCTTCCCGACAGCTCTTACACCCCATCGATCTTCGGCAGGTTTCCCCAGCGCATCCCGGTGGAGATCACACCCGAGTTCGTTCGTTCCGAGGTCGCCGCAGGCCGCGCAATCATCCCGGCCAATATCAACCACCCCGAGCTGGAGCCGATGATCATCGGTCGCAACTTCTTGGTAAAAATTAATGCCAACATCGGCAACTCCGCCGTTGCCTCTTCCATCGAGGAAGAGGTGGAGAAAATGCGCTGGGCCACCAAGTGGGGAGCCGACACCGTCATGGATCTCTCCACCGGCAAGAACATCCACGCGACCCGCGAGTGGATCCTGCGCAACTCCCCCGTCCCCATCGGTACCGTCCCGATCTATCAGGCTCTCGAAAAGGTCAACGGCAAAGCCGAGGACCTCACTTGGGAAATCTTCCGCGACACCCTCATCGAACAGGCCGAGCAGGGGGTCGATTACTTCACGATCCACGCCGGAGTCCTCCTCCGCTTTGTACCGCTCACTGCCAAGCGCATGACCGGCATCGTCAGTCGTGGCGGCAGCATCATGGCCAAGTGGTGCCTGGCTCATCATCAGGAGAACTTCCTCTACACCCATTGGGATGACATCTGCGACATCATGGCAGCGTACGATGTGAGCTTCTCCATTGGTGACGGACTCCGTCCGGGATCGGTGTCTGATGCCAATGACGAGGCCCAGTTTGGCGAGCTGAAGGTGCAGGGTGAACTCACTGAGCGCGCTTGGGCCAAGGGAGTACAGGTCATGAACGAAGGCCCAGGCCATGTCCCGATGCACATGATCGAGGAGAACATGGCCAAGCAGCTCGAATGGTGCCACGAGGCCCCGTTCTACACGCTGGGGCCCCTCACTACGGATATCGCCCCCGGCTACGACCACATTACGAGCGGAATCGGTGCCGCCATGATCGGTTGGTATGGCTGCGCCATGCTCTGCTATGTCACGCCGAAGGAACACCTCGGCCTGCCGAACAAGAAGGATGTGAAGGATGGCGTGATCACCTACAAGATCGCCGCCCACGCCGCCGATCTAGCCAAGGGACACCCTGGCGCCCAATACCGAGACAATGCGCTGAGCAAAGCCCGCTTTGAATTCCGCTGGGAAGACCAGTTCAATCTCGGCCTTGACCCCGTCACTGCCCGCGAATTTCACGACGAGACATTGCCGCAGGAAGGAGCAAAATCCGCTCACTTCTGTTCCATGTGTGGCCCCCACTTCTGCTCGATGAAGATTAGCGAGGACGTTCGCAAATACGCTGCCGATCAGGCGATCTCCGAAGAGGAAGCCCTCAAGAAAGGAATGGAGGAAAAATCCCGCGAATTCGCAGAGGCGGGCGCCGAACTCTATACGAAAGCCTGATACGCATTGGTTCCATTAGCCGAGGTCGTTGGGTACGACCGAGTCAAAGCCACCGCAGGTGGGCCCTAAGGGCGCTGACGGTCTGCACCGTCGGCGTCAACGCCATCTATGAATGCCTAGCGGCGTTTTCGGTTCAGCATGATTTCATTCCCTTCTGTGTCTGTACACATAGCCAAGTGAGGTGGCTCTCCATTTTCTGGCTGAGGCTCCCGTAAGAGTTGTCCTCCAGCTGCGACAACTTCATGAGCACCGGTGATCACATCGGCCACCTGGAAGCTCATACCAGTCCAGGTGCGTTTTCCCTCCCCACCGCCATGGATCCCAATGATGCTGTTGCAAACCTCTAACTCCGTAACTGCTGAATTCTCTCTGATGATTTTCCCATTGAAAACCGTGCTATAAAATTTCACAGCTCTGGCTGTATCCGCGGCCCAGATGATGTATTTCAGTTGTTCGACCTTCATTCGATTGAGTATGAGGCTACTTCAAAGCGATAAAAACATTTTGCAGATTAATCTTCCCAGAATGGAATCGAATCACTTCTTCTCCCGAGCGAATGCGGCGACGAAGGCTCCTTGATGGTTGGCTTTCGCTCCCTGCATTTCTGAGGGTGATGACTCGGCACCAGCCATGACCTACTGATACTCGATGGGAAGTCGAGACTGAGGAGTTTGTTGAGATAGAGATCACGGGGGGCGGTACGATATTACTGCCTAATCGCGCCATCAGCTAGACCCGTCATTAAAAAGGTCAGACCTTCATATTGACTCTCTTATGATGCATGCAGAGGGAATCCGGCAGAAGTTCAAGTTCGGGGAACAAAGAGCCGGATCAGAGGTGCCAGGAAAAGCAGCAACCGCGTCTGGATGGAGAGGGAATGAATCGGGATGAGAGCCGCTCCATGCTGCTCTAGGAGGGAGACCATCGATGAACGACCAAAGACCGAGGCAAACATTACGGAAGTCATTCCCCCTCCGTTGTCGGCATGAATGTCAGCTCCATGCCAGAGCAGCAACTCCGCAATCTTGAGATGCCCTTTGAAGGCAACACCTCCCAGCGGTGTCTGGCCGCGGCTATTGCGAAGATCAACATCGGCTCCCGACTTCAGAAGCATCCGAGCCGTCTCGATCCGTCCCCGATAACAGGCGAGCAGGAGGAGGGAGTTTCCGTGGTGGTCGCAGAGATTTAGCGGAAGTCCCTGACGGAGCATTCCGGCCAGAGCCTCTGTCTCGCCGCACCGGGCGCGGTCGAGTGCCAGTCGCTGAAACTCGCGGTAGTGCTGCTCCTCCGCCTCGGTACGGATTTGCTGCATCGAGAGAGTTTGCACGGACTGGGAACCGTTGCCCTGCTTACCTGAGGTCGTAACGGTCGAGGTTCATAACCTTGTTCCAGGCCGCCACGAAGTCGTTGACGAAAGTCTGGCCTCCATCACTGCTAGCGTAGACTTCCGCAAGGGAACGCAGTTGGGAATTCGACCCGAAAACGAGATCAACGACTGTGCCCGTCCACTTGAGCTGACCCGTCGTGCGGTCGCGCCCCTCGAGGATGGCAGCATCGGCAGCGGAGCGCTGCCACTTCGTGCTCATGTCGAGGAGGTTCACGAAGAAATCGTTGGTCAATTTTTCAGGCTGTTTGGTGAAGACGCCTTGCTTCGAATCTCCATAGTTGGCACCCAAGGTGCGCAACCCGCCGATGAGAACAGTCATCTCGGGAGCCGTGAGTGTCAGCAAGTTGGCCCGATCCAGAAGCAATTCCGCGGCATAGGCCTCATGCCCTTTGTGGAGATAATTGCGGAAGCCATCTGAAAGCGGCTCCAAGACAGCGAATGATTCTATATCTGTCTGCTCCTGCGACGCATCCATACGCCCCGGAAGGAAGGGAACGCTCACAACATGGCCTCCCTTTCTGGCAGCTTCCTCGACAGCAGCACAGCCACCCAGCACGATCAAATCGGCAAGCGAGACTTTTTTCCCATCGGTTTGAGAAGCATTGAACTCCTGCTGAATTCTTGAGAATACATCAAGAACCTTGGCGAGCGCGGCGGGCTGGTTGACCGCCCAATCCTTTTGAGGGGCAAGGCGAATGCGGGCCCCGTTGGCACCGCCACGCTTGTCACTGCCGCGGAAGGTGGAGGCGGAAGCCCAGGCGGTCGAGACAAGTTCCGAGATCGTGAGGCCGGAGTTGAGAATCCTGTTCTTGAGATCAAGGATCTCTGCTTCCTCGATGAGCGGGTGATCGACTGCGGGAATGGGGTCCTGCCAGATAAGTTCCTCGGCGGGTACATCGGGTCCCAGATAGCGGGCGCGAGGTCCCATGTCGCGGTGGGTGAGCTTGAACCAAGCCCTCGCGAAGGCATCGGCAAACTGCTCCGGGTTCTTGAGAAAACGCCTTGAAATCTTCTCGTAGTCGGGATCAAGACGCAATGCGAGATCCGTAGTGAGCATGGACGGCAGGTGACGCTTAGAAGGGTCGGCGGCATCCGGAATGGAGGCCTCGGCATTCTTGGCCACCCACTGATGAGCTCCGGCAGGGCTCTTAGTCAGTTCCCACTCATAATTGAAGAGGTTCTCAAGGTAGTAGTTGCTCCATTTTGTGGGTGTCTGCGACCAAGTGACCTCAAGGCCGCTGGAGATGGTGTCCCCACCTTTTCCGCTACGGAAGCTGCTGATCCATCCAAAGCCTTGCTCCTCGAGATCGGCCGCCTCGGGGTCGGGACCAACATGCTTGGCATCACCGGCTCCATGGCATTTACCGAAGGTGTGCCCCCCAGCTATAAGGGCCACTGTCTCCTCGTCATTCATCGCCATCCGCGCGAAGGTCTCCCGAATATCCTTGGCTGAGGCCAGCGGATCAGGGGTGCCGTTGGGTCCTTCGGGATTCACATAAATGAGTCCCATCTGCACCGCGGCGAGAGGGTTCTCAAGCTGACGGTCTCCGCTGTAGCGTTCGTCGCCGAGCCAAGTCTTCTCAGGGCCCCAGTACACCTCATCCGGCTCCCAGACATCCTCGCGGCCTCCGGCGAATCCAAAGGTCTTGAACCCCATCGACTCCAAGGCAACATTCCCCGTGAGGATCATCAGGTCGGCCCAGGAAATCTTGCATCCGTACTTCTGCTTGATCGGCCAGATCAGGCGGCGCGCCTTGTCAAGGTTGACGTTGTCAGGCCAGCTGTTGAGTGGCGCGAAGCGCTGGGTTCCATTTCCGCCGCCACCCCGCCCATCGGCAATCCTGTAAGTTCCTGCGCTGTGCCACGCCATACGGATGAACAAGGGACCGTAGTGTCCGAAATCGGCAGGCCACCACTCCTGCGAGTCTGTCATGAGTGTCTGAAGGTCACGCTTGACTGCCCCCAGATCGAGGCTCTTGAACTCCTTCGCGTAATCGAAGTTCTCCCCCATCGGATTGAAAAGTGGGGAGTGCTGGTTCAGCAGCTGAAGGTTCAGCTGATTGGGCCACCATTTACTATTGGTGGTGGCACCGGCTACCGCGTGTTTTAGGTTGCCGTTAAGGAAAGGGCACAAGGATTCGTTGGACATGATTTGTTATCGCGGGTTGGTGTTAAAGTAAGGATGAGGCATCGTCCCTATGCTAGAATAGCAGATGGGGTGGCCCTAGTTGAAAGACTGATTTTCTCTGGTTATCAGAAAAAGGGCCAAGTAAATGCATAGAATTAAAGAAGCACTTTTAAATCCCATGATGGTCACTGAAGAGCAGTTGATTGTTTTGCGAAGAGTGAAACGATCCTACCCGCGCCGAGATGCGCTCTTGACGCGGTCTCAGCTTGTGTCACAACGAAGGGATCCATGAGCACTCCACACATCCTCGCATTTGGCGGCAGTATCCGCCGCGACTCCTTCAATCAAGCAATCGCTGCACTTGCCGCCGAGGGGGCCAGCGAAGAGAGTGCCGAGGTGACGGTAATAGAACTGCGCGACTATCCCCTGCCTGTCTTTGATCAGGATCTGGAAACTGCCAGCGGCATGCCCGCCGAGGCTAAGAAACTAAAGGAACTTTTCATGAAATCCAACGGCCTGATCATCGCATCGCCCGAATACAACAGCAGTGTGACGGCTGCACTGAAAAACGCAATCGACTGGGTCTCCCGGGCTGAGTCTGACGATGAACAACCCATCGCGGCACTGGCAGGGAAAACGGCCGTCTTACTCTCTGCTTCCCCTGGAGGACTCGGTGGTCTGCGGGGGCTGGTTCATCTCCGCTCTATCCTCGGAAATCTCGGTATCACGGTTCTTCCCGATCAGGTCGCCATTCCCGCAGCCCATGAGGTGATCAAAGCCGACGGAACTCTCTCCGATCCCAAGCAGACAGACCGCGTGAAGAAACTCGGTGCCACGCTGGCCAACCATCTGAAGAAGCTTCTGGCCTGAACGGTTTCTCTTCATCCTCACACTCTATCCCTCACCATACTAACCCATGAGCACCACATTTCACGCCCTTGCAGCCCTTGGCCCAAAACAAGAGTTGCAACCCTTTGAATACACTCCTGGCCCGCTTGGCAGTGAGGAAATGGAGATTGCCGTCGAGAGCTGCGGCATCTGTCACAGCGATCTCTCGATGCTGGATAATGACTGGGGGATGACTGTTTATCCCTTTGTCCCTGGCCACGAAGTGGTCGGCAAAGTAATCGCCCTCGGGGATCACACAAAGCGTCTGAAGATAGGTGATCGGGTCGGTCTGGGCTGGTATTCCAACAGCTGCGGCTGCTGTGCCCAGTGTCTCTCAGGCAATCAGAATCTCTGCGCCACGGCGGAGGGAACCATTGTCGGACGCTACGGGGGATTCGCTGACCGCGTACGCGCCCACTGGACATGGGTCAGCCCTCTTCCTGAGGCTCTCGATGCGAGCAAAGCAGGGCCCCTCTTCTGCGGCGGCATCACGGTCTTCAACCCGATCATGCAATTTGGGGTTAAACCGACCGATACGGTTGGCGTCATCGGAATCGGCGGTCTCGGCCACATGGCTCTCAAGTTCTTGCACGCCTGGGGCTGCGAGGTCGTGGCATTCACCAGCAGCGACTCCAAGCGCGAGGAGGCCCTGAAACTCGGCGCCCACCGCACGCTTAACTCCCGCAACTCCGAGGAACTGACCAAGGCTGCCGGCAGCTTCGATTTCATCCTCAATACGACCAATGTCGCCCTCGACTGGAATACCTACATCGCCGCGCTCAAGCCCAAAGGCCGTCTCCACACTGTCGGCGCAGTGCTGGAGCCGATGGGTGTCACTGCATTTCCATTGATCTCCGGTCAGAAATCGCTCTCCGGTTCACCGCTTGGCAGTCCGGCCACGACCGACACGATGCTGGAATTTGCCGCACGACACGGCATTGCACCAACTACAGAGACCTTCCCGATGTCCAAGGCCAACGAAGCCATCGAGCATCTCCGCTCCGGGAAGGCCCGCTACCGCATCGTCCTGACAAATGATCTCAGCTAAGCACAAGCTATTTTTTTAGAAACGAATCGAACCACTTTTTTTCCCGGGCAACGGCATCGACGAAGGTTCCATGGTGATTGGCATTCGGCCCCGTCACTTCGACTGCGGTAGTCTTCGCCCCACCCATGACTTTCTGATACCCGGCAGGAAGTTCAGCAACAAATGGGGGGACGATTTCATCCACCTCACCGTAATAGTCATGGACCGGCGTGCTGCTCCGCCAGCGGTAGGCTTGGTTCTCCTGCACCTCCTCCCAATATTTTCCTCTGCCCAGTGAGCTTGTGGCAATAAAATCAGGATTGAGCATGGAGGCAAGATGCCGGGGGAATTTTTTTAAGAGGCCTGGCCAGGTGAGCCTGTTCTCGTAGAGATCACGAGCAGCCCCATGATACTCTGGCTTGATGGCAGTCAACGTCAGTCCCTTGAGCTTGTAGTAGCACTCATAGGCATGGAGCTGGAGAGCAATCAGTTCAGGAATGAAGACGGAATCCGTCTCCGATGGAGAGTGAATCCAGTGGTTGATGATGGCAAACAGATCCATCGGCGCACAGATCGGTGCTGCCGCCGTCACCGGAATGCCGACGCTTTCGAGCTTGTTCAGGAAGACCATGGTGGCCCAGCCACCCTGCGACCAGCCTGTCACAAAGAGCGGCCCCCAGTGCACCCCCAGTTTCTCACTCGCTCTTTTACCCGAACGGAGCATGTCGAGACAGGCCTGCTGCGTGGAAGCCTTGGCCAGATAGCTGTCGGTTTCCTGCGAGGAGCCCTTTCCGAAATAATCCGCAGCAACGACGATGTATCCCTGCCCGGCAAACTGAGCCAGCATCAACCGCGTCTCCATGGACTCCTCCGGGCGGGAGGGGACGGCTGTTTTAGAAAAGACCGTCCCATGCTGATAAGAGATCACCGGGAATTGCTTCCCTCCAGTTTCTGGGATAGCCAGAAGCCCGGATGCCACAGTACTTCGATTACCCAGTTCGGGAATCACCGAGCGGTACGAGATCCGGTAGAGGGTCACTCCATGGCGAGCCCGAGAGTAGGCCACCGGATAGTCCGAGAGCTGCTGGCGCACTTCCGTCGTCAGCACTTGGTTCAACCGATCCACGCTGTAGCTTCCAATCCGCTCGCAGGTGATCCCCTCACCAATCCTGGCGACTGCGGGCTCCGCAGTGCGTGACAAGCCACTTGTCAAAAGACAAAGGTGCGTAAAAAGCAATATCCCGGGACGAGTCAAGGAAGCCATATCCTCCATCCAACCCCATGACGGCACCCAGGAAAAGAACAGGGTGCGTAAATTTTCCGGGCGTTGGGGTTTGCCAAAGTTTAGCCTGTCGTGAAACTCTTCCACCATTATGAGCAGATTTCTCCTATTGTTCTTTCTAACAGCGGCTCCTCTTCTTGAGGCAGGGGGCAAGCCTATCTGTCAACTGCCTCCCGCTGAGAGTTACCTCAAAGTCATCCCGCCACCACCCGCAGCGAAATCGTTTACCGACAAGTCTGACCTGGGTGCCGAGGAGGGATTGCAAGCTGCAGCCGAAAAGCAGGCTTCCCAGGAAGCCATCAAACATGCCACACGAACGGCCCCTCTAAGCGTCTTCCTGTTTTCAGAGGTGCGAGGGAAGGACTTCACCCCCAAGACCTATCCCAAGACCGCCGCATTTTTTGACGATCTCCAAAATGCGGCCGGAGGCGTGGTGGCTTTTTTAAAGGATCATTATCATCGCGAGCGGCCGTACAAGGCGCACCCGCATCAAGTGAAGGCACTGATCCCGATTGCAACCGGGTATTCCTTTCCGAGTGGCCACGCCACGGTTTCCTGGCTCGACGCTCTGATTCTCGGGGAACTGGATCGGGCACATCGGGAAGATTATCTCGGAAGCGCCTTCCAGATCAGCATCGACCGGAGCGTGGGTGGAATGCACTATCCGAGCGATACCGCCGCCGGCAGAACGCTGGCTCAGGCGATCTTCGCCGATCTCATGGCTAAACCACAGTTCCGTGCCGCTCTGGAGGAAATGCGAAAGGCAGAATACGGCACGAGGTAAAGGGGCCCAACAAGATCCCCCGCTTGATGAACATCGAATCGTTATCGCGTCATCAATATCCTCTCGATTCTCTTCTTCATGCCCAACTGATCAAGAGCATGTGCCTGTAATGGCTTAAGGGACAGAATCAACGCACCATCGCAATCAAACCGTCAGCAAGTGCCTTGCATTCAGTGTGATGGCATGGCACTTTTTTCCCTCGATTTATGCTAAAATTAATTTCCGACGCCTCCTCGATACAAGTCGCCCTATGGGCTTTTGGCCTGATTTTTGGAGGAGCTGTCATGGGGTTTGTCTTCCAGCTCATTCTCCCTGAACATCATTTTTCCTCCGAGTCCAAGGATGCGGCGAAGCTGGGAGCCGGTTTGGTGGCGACTCTGGCAGCCTTGATACTCGGCCTTCTCATCTCATCAACCAAGGGCACATTTGATCAGATCAATACCCTCGTTAATCAAGTTGCCGCCAACTACATTCATCTGGATAGACTGCTTGCAAACTATGGCCCTGAAACCACTCCCATCAGAGCAGAACTGCACAATGCCCTCTCATTAAAGATTCAGGAAATATGGCCTGAGGAGTGCAAAGTTCACACTAAGAGCCCGCTGCACACTTCAAGCATGTTTGAGAAGATCGCTGGAGAAATCAGTGCGCTCCAGCCCGCTACTACATTGCAAACGAGATTGCAGAATTCGTCCCTCCAACTTGAGGATGATCTGTTGCATGAGCGATGGATGATCGAGGTGGTCGGTCAGGGCGGGGTCCCTCCGCTTCTGCTGATCATCCCTGTTGTCTGGATCACTTTCCTTACCTTTCTTTACGCCCTCTTTTCCCCTCGGAACCTCACGGTGATCACAGTGCTCTTCTTCTGCTCACTAAGCATTGCGGGTGCGATTTTTCTGATCGATGAAATGTCCACCCCGTTGGATGGAAAAATCAAAGTCTCCAGCGCCCCCCTGCGCCTGATTCTCGATCAGTTGCAAAAATAAGGTCTCCGCTGTGCGGGAGCGACTACCTAATGCCAAGGCTTGATGATGAGCAATGAAAGCAGGCCGAAAATCGTTGCCGTCATACCAATGCCGAGCAATACCGTTTTCACAAACGCCATCTTCGTGGGAAAGACTTCGGGGATGGGTTTTCCATTACATTCCCAAGGATCCTTCGCTACTGCAGTTGCAGGGGTACTCTTCATGCCCGTCACAGTTGCATAATCGATCTCAGAGTAAAAGATCAATTGTGACGAAATTGTAACAATTAGAGTCTTGACATATTTTGTATAATTAAATCGAAGAACACATCGTCACTCTCATTGTGAGTCCACTATCTCCCGCAGAATACCCAGAGCAATCGGCTGAATGATGCCGATCCCGACACCGGGGCGGAACCAGATTCCCTTTTCCTTCGCACGGCAATACACGACCTGCACATGCTCACTGGTGGTCGCGTGAGAAAAAATCTCCCCGCTGTTCTCCTCTGCAAAGAGTCGGAACGGCTCAGCCCAGGGGTGCAGCGGATCGGTGAAGAGACTTTCCTGTAGCGTCTTGAGTTCCGCGTTGCTGATCGGCCTGATTGACTCCTCCACGGATTTGCGGCGCTCCTTGATCATGTTCCCGATATCGATGTGGTCGTTTTGCATGGGGTAGGTTATGGGTTAAGCGTTCATCTTTACCCCTATCAGAACCGTAAAGGAACCGCCGATTTAAGAGACTCTACACCAATGAAATTTCTCCCTGTTTTATTTCTCTTGAGTGCAGCCCTTCTCCCTCTCCATGCGGAGGAGGGCACTCCGAAGATAACAGTCACGGGAGCCGCCTCCCGTAAAATCCCAAACGATGCGGCCTCCATCCAACTCGCCGTCGAAAATACCTCCCCCACTAAAAAAGAGGCGGCGGACAAGACCAGAGAAGCACTGAAAAAGCTGACCGCTTGGCTGAAAGGATTTGGCGAGACCTGCACCTTCGCAACCACCTCGCTCAGCGTTTTTCCAGTTTTCGATCAAGGCGGCAACCTATCTTCCCGAGATCGAGTGCTTCCTAAAGTCATTGGATTCACAGCCTCGGCTTTGCTTAGCTGCGAAATTGAGGCTGATGCAGCCGGAGACTTTACAGCACAGGCGACGGACAACGGAGCCACTGCGGTCAACAGTGTCTCTTTTCACATCAAGGATTCGACAGCAGCAAAGTCAGAGAATCAACTTCTTGCCCAAGCCTTTAAAAATGCAAAAGAAAAAGCCGCCGTGCTCGCCACCGCAGCCGAAAAAAAACTCGGTGGAGCGATCTTTATCCAGGCAGCTCAAAACAGTAATGACAATCCCGTGATGCCTATGGCGAGAGCATTTGCCGCTTCGGCCTCCGATACGGGAATTTCTCCCCCTTTCCAGATGAAAGCAGGCGAAAGCACTATCAACTCAAGTGTCACCGTCTTTTTCGAGTTGCTCCCCGCATCTCAGGCAGGCAAGCCCTAACCACGCAACCAACCCAAGAATCATGAACCTATTTCAAGTCATCGAAGCACGCCGTTCCGTTAGAAAATATCTTCCCGAACAGGTTCCCGAAGAGGTCATCAGGAAAGCCATTAGCGCTGCGCTGCTCGCTCCAAATTCCTCGAATCTGCAACCTTGGGAAATCTATTGGGTCAGGGACACGAAAAAGAAAGCCGCTTTGATTACGGCAGCCTTCGACCAGAGTGCAGCGGCCACCGCAGCCGAGTTGCTGGTCTTTGTGGCACGTACCGATACATGGAAGCGCAACCGGGCGTTGATCCTTGATGAGCTAGAACGGCGGGGAAATATTCCCCAACAGCAACTGGATTACTATACTAAATTCGTTCCTCTCTTCTATTCCCACGGTTGGATCGATCTCACGGGCTGGCTCAAACGCATCGTCTTTTCCCTCGTCGGCCTGTTTCGTCCGGTGCCACGGGGGCCCTTCACCACCAAGGAGGTTAAGGGGGTTCTCTCAAAGACAGTCGCACTCGCCTGCCAGAACTTCATGCTGGCCATCACGGCCCAGGGATACTCCAGCCTCCCGATGGAGGGATTTGACGAATGCCGGGTGAAGAAAGTCCTACACCTTGGATCGGAAAGCTCCGTGGTCATGATGATCGCCGTTGGCAGGGAAAACCCGGAGGGAATCTATGGGCCACGTCTCAGGCTAGATCCCAAGCTCTTCCTGTTTGAAGTGTGATAAATGTCTGATGCCCGGAGCATGTCTCATTCTGCTCGCCCCCAGCGAAATTTCCTCTCTGAGGCCTCAATAGCCAAATCGTTGATGCTGGCAAATCGACGTTTCATATAACCCAGTTCGTCAAACTCCCAGAGCTCGTTGCCATAGCTGCGAGTCCACTCGCCGACCTCGTCATGCCACTCGTATTCAAAGCGCACGGCCATCCTGTTGCCTCGAAATCCCCAAAGTTCCTTCCTTAAGCGGTAATCAAGCTCACGCGCCCATTTACGCTTGAGGAATTCCACTACCTCTGCACGACCATTGATAAACTCTGTCCGATTCCGCCACTCCGTATCCTGCGTGTAGGCGAGGGCGACGCGTTCAGGTTCACGACTGTTCCAAGCATCTTCGGCTGTCTGAACTTTGATCAGAGCAGTCTCTTCAGTAAAAGGAGGGAGTGGCGGGCGAGGGTTCATCTCGAGCATGGGACTTGGATCTTATGCCTTGCCACCAAAGGAGACATAATCATCCAGATCGAGCAGGTCAGCCCAAGTGATGATGTCCTCACGCGTCTTGGTAATCTTGCCGACATATTCCGCAAAGAATCCAAGAGTCTCAGCATCGCTGTCAGGGCCGCGCTTCTCCTGAAATTCACTCCATTGAGCGATTTCCCATGCCGTCATTTTGTTGGCCGCGTTGGCTTTGATCCATTCGAGCACTTCGCCATCACCTAGCTCCTTGGCGACCTCAATCTTAAGGGCCTCAGCGTCTATGCCAAGAAAGTTCAAGATATGCTTATCAAGAGGACAATCGTAGTGATATTCACCGGAGGTTCCGGCAATGCTGGCTCGGCATTTATCGAGCATTCGTGGGAGCAAAACGTATCCGCCAAGGCGGGTACGCGGACTGCGAGGAGGGCGTTGTGTAAGGTTCATTGGGATGTGTTGTTGTGGTTGAGGTGATTGGCAACGATCCCGAGGGATTTCTTCACAGCTGTGAGGATCGCCCGTTGCTCGGGAGTGGCGGTGGTTTCAGTTATTGTAGGGATGCGTGACATGGTCGTAGTAAGTTTAATGTTTTTGCTTTTGTGGCAGGAGATTTTCTCCGGCTTATTCATCAAATGCGATCGCGACTGATTTTCTTACCCCTCCCTATAAATTCAGGAGACTAATCTTTGTGCTTCAACAACTGCCTCCTCGAAGCTGTCCACAATGAGGGACGCACAGCGTGTGATCATCAGGTTTTCCTGCTCGCCGAAGTCTTCAATGATCATTCCGGCTTGATCCACGCCTTTAGTACTCCCCTCCAGCCCGAGGACACGGCAGCGTTCCAAATAAGTAGTGCGCGAGCCATAACAAATCACAGGTATCCCCTTTGCATACGCATAACCGATCTCCCAAGCCGTTCCAGGATCGAGTGAAGGGCCACGGAAGGGAACGATATTGGCAAGGATGATGTCACTCCGGTCGATGAGCTGAACATTTCCAAGGAAGATCTCATGGGCGATTTCAGGACTCACAGGAACCTCATTATCGAGGGGAAAATGACCGATGATTCCGTGCGTCAGCAGAAGGTCGCACTTTGCCTTCCCCATTGCTTTGGCCTCGGGATAGAAGACATCGGGGCCTGCAAGATAGGCTCTTGGAAGAGATTTCATGGCTTGTGAACTCCTTTCCGGGCCAGCAGATGAAGAATCGGCCACCACCAGACGATTTTTCCATCCTCTTCAGTAAGCCGCAGGGCTTGGCGAACCGAATCTGGAATTGTCCTCACTGCCTCGAGAACAAGTTTTCGATTCTCAGGTGTCGTTGCCGCCGTCTCGAAGTACCACTCCAAATCGGGCTGCTTCTTTTCGTGGAGCGTGCTGAAAACGATTTCAAGGGCGTTTGCCGTGACCAACCCCTCCCATGCAACACGAGAGAGGAAGCGTCCGTGACTCGGATCGCGCCATTGCTCGACATGATGCAGCCAGGTCTCAGTCTCGGGATCGTTATAGGGAACCGTCCCGTCAATGAGCAAAAAAAATCCCTCAGGTTTGAGAACTCGGGCTACCTCAGTAACAAACTTTTCCGGTGAACTGAAATGGTGAGCGGCTACGCGAACAGTCACGAGATCAAACACTCCATCCGGAAAAGGAATCTCCTCGGCGGGAAAGAGATGAGCCTCCAGTTGATATCCTTCCTCACCCAGAAGCATTGTCGCATTTTCCAACATCCGAGCAGAGACATCCCCCGCAGTCACCCTCCATCCCATTCGGGCAAGAGCGAGAGCCGTATGCCCGCCACCAGTTGCGACATCGAGAGCACGGCCTTGTAGCGGAAGATCAACTGCCTTCAATGAAGCAGTGACATCACTGGTATCGGAAAGAATATGAGACTTTCCGTAGCGATCACTCTGTCGGTCAAATTGGGCCGCTGAAGCCGTTTGCGCCGGGTCGAAATTACTCATCCACATTTTTTAGCATTTCTCACCATCAGGCGGAACAGCGATTTTTTGCGCTGGCATTCTTACCCTGATTCCCTAGCTTGCGGCGTGCGGGATTCTCCGTACCCAAACCACTTTTTTCATGCAAATCACCACTGGCTCTGTTGTTGCTTTTGATTACACCCTCACCGATGACGACAAGGATATCATTGATTCTTCCACCGGCAGTGAACCGCTTGCCTACATCCAAGGAGAGGGACAGATCGTTCCCGGACTCGAAAAAGCAATGGAGGGCAAAAAAGCCGGAGATTCCTTCAAAGTGAGCGTCTCACCCGAGGAAGGGTATGGGGTTCATGACCCCGAGAATATTTCTGTCGTTCCCGCCGATCAGATCGAAGGTGGTGACGAACTTGAAGAGGGAATGCAGTTACACACCGAGGGTGAATTTGGAGAGCAGACCGTTCTCATCACTAAAGTAGATGGAAACGAGGTGACCATCGACGGCAATCATCCCTTGGCGGGAATGACGCTGCACTTCGACATCACCATCCGCGAGGTGCGCAACGCCACCAAGGAAGAACTCGACCACGGACATGTCCACGGTCCCGGTGGGAACCATCACTGACCCAACGACGCTTCGCGGCTGAGGTGATGACCCATGCTTCGGCGTGAAGGGATTTCCCTCTCCATCTCTCGCTTGATCCTCGCCGAGGATTCGCGGGAAGCGGGTCTGGAGGGATTCCTCCAGGGAATCGTCAAGACGAGCTCCCCCCTTGATTCATGGCACGATCTTTAAGCAGAGATCCAATCAGGAAGATCTACCCGAACACGTGCCCGCAGACGGCCAAGCAAGCTGTAGAGGCCAAAGAAAGCACGGTTTACGAAGATCGTATCGGGTGATCCGCGCTGGCCGCGCATCGTCCGCAGGTAGTCGGCTCGACTGCTTTCCTCACCCATCTCATAGATTGCCTTGAGGAAGCCGGGATCACCAAAGTCGAAGATTCCCTCGCGGAAGGGGCGGGCCAGAAGTTCGATCCACGTCATACAGAGTGATGTGATAGTCGTGATTTCCTCCGGGCCGTCCTCCAGAAGAATTACATCCAGATCGCGCAGGGCTTGATGCAAAAGCTCCGGATTCCGCTCGAGGCGTGGATCAAGGAAGCGAAACTGCTTGCGGTAGAATTCCTCAGAGATTTTTTTGGTGCATCCGAAGTCGAACACCCAAAGCTCACTGTCTTTTACCAAAAAGTTTCCGGGATGCGGGTCTGCATGAAATAGCATCAGCACATGAACCTGATGCGAGTAGAAATCCCAGAGCGCTTGGCCAATAATGTCCCGCTCGCGTTGGTCTGCCTTCCCGTCGGCGAAGCGGTCGAGTGGCATCCCGTCGATCCAGTCGGAGGTGAGAATCTTGCCCGTGGAGAATTCCGGATGATAAGCGGGGAAGCGCACTCCCTTGAGATGGGATGAAGCCACGGTCAGCTCAACAGAGCGCTCGAACTCGTGATGGTAGTCGGTCTCCTCCAGCAGGCGCGTCTCGACTTCACGGAAGTAGGAATCCACATCTGTCTCCCTGAGACCAAGAATCCTTAGGGCGAGTGGTTTCACCACGGCGAGGTCGCTTTTCAGACTGCGCGCCACACCGGGATACTGTACCTTCACGGCAAATTCACGCCCCTTGCTTCGTGCTCGGTGAACCTGACCGATCGAGGCGCCATGAGAGGCCTTCCTCTCGAAATGGTCGAAGAGTTCCTCGGGGGTCTTGCCGAACTCACGCCGGAAGGTCTGTGCAACCAGCGGGTAGGAAAGAGGAGGAACGGAGGATTGTGCTTTTGCAAACTGGCGTGCGTAAGCGGCGGGCAGGAGGTTTTTATCAATGCTCAGCATCTGGGCCAGCTTGAGTGGACCACCCTTGAGTGTACTAAAGGTATCGTAGACGGTCTCTGCATTTTTAGCATCGAGTTCCTCACGGAGCCTGCGACGGCTAGGCTCATCCTTAGCGCCGACTATGGTACGGCCATAATGTTTGAGGTAATTAACTCCCACGCGGGCTCCTGCCCCGCCGAGTGTGGCCATGCGGCTCAACGCCCCTTCACGGATGGTTTCCTGATCTTTGCTGCGAACCTTCCCAGAGGCGGATTTCTTCACGGAATCACTTCCCCTTTTCGGAACACCCCTTCCAGGGATTGCCGGGGAGGAGGAAGCGGAGGAGGTCTGCTGCGGAGTCCATGGCCTGCGAGCGAAAAAGATCGAAGGCGAGAGTCACGGTCTTCTCGATGAAGGCGTCGGTCCGCTCGAACCCCTCACTCTCGTCCTTGAGATACTGGTCGATCACCCAGCGTAGGTGCACATAAAGGATGCCGGGATAGAGTGAAGTGATGCCGCGTCGGTCGGCGATCTCGCCGTTCTCCCGTCCGTGGTCGATCAACCGATGCGCAAACTCTATAAATTCGGAACGCATTCCCTCCAGGGCTCCGGGATGAGAGAGCGGAGAGATATTGTGGAATCGCTCCAGGAGAAGGGAGCGACGCTCGGTCGCCGATTGTGTTAACGCAAATAGGAAAGCAAGATAGCGCTCGCGTGAGGTGAACTCCCCCCAGTTCTTCCCTCCTTCCACCGCGGAAATGATTTTCGAGATCCAGTCGCGCCAGAATGCCTTTTCAACGGCTTGGAGTGAGGGGAAGTGTTTAAAAAAAACAGCCTCGGTGATGTTGAGGCCCTTGCAGAAGCGGGCTACTGAACGTGGAAGATGGCCCTCTTCTGAACAATGGTTGGCAAAACCTTCGAGAATTGCAGTGCGGAGATCGGCGGCGGAGCCTGCTTTGGAACCAGCGCTGGTCTTGGAACGGGAACGACGTTTGGTACTCATTAGTAAAGGATAGCTCAGGAGTCAAGACAGAGGCTTTGTGGGTGGCTCAGAAGTCCGACTCGTAGACGGAGAGCGCACATGCCCCTCCCCCAGCAGCATACCGGCTCGTTCCCTCGGTCGTAGGAGTATGATCGTGCAGGCGTATCGTGGGGGGTTACCAAGCCACCAGCGATTGCTCCACTCTTGGAGCGCCTTGTGAACGCTTGATCCTAGATGAAGAGCTGCAGATGCCGGCGTGATCAGCTTCAGGCGGCCGCTTGAAAATCAGTAGCCTGTCTTATAATATTAGTAATTGATTCTGAATGATTTATTATGATTTTCCTTTGCATTCCACGTGGGGGGAGCAGAATGAAGTCACATCTTTCCGAGGTCTGTCACCAGAACCCTCCCCGTCGAGCTGTCGCTCACGGGGCTTTTTTTGTGCTTGCGTGGGAAACACCCCCCAACAATCGCAGGCATCAATACAAGCAATATGAAAAAAACAATCCTCGCTCTTGTGCTCGCTGCAGGAATCACCTCACCCGCTGAACATGCGAAGGCCCAAGACAATGCGACATTTTATACTACAAACAGCCCTGGAAGCACTTATGGGGGGGCACCAGTTAGCGCATGGCAGGGACTGAAAAATTATGCTAACACAGGGGACCTTCTCTTCGTTGGAACCTCGTACCTCAATGGATTGGTTTATACGGGGCCGATCTCTGGTGCCGGCGGTTCGGCTTATATTTACAATGCTCCCGGCTCAGTCTCTACCAGTATTTATGGCGGTGATGCTCCAACCACATCAAATATCACCATGGTGGGGAGCTACAATCCGCTCAACCCAACTAATACGACTGCCATCAATGGTTTTGTTGCCACAGGAGTGAATCTTGCAAATGGCACAATGACGGCGAGTAATTTTATTAATATTACGAATGGGCAAAGCCATACTTATGTCCACAGTGTAATGGGCGGATATGCCGTTGGTAACTCTGACAACCAACTCGGCACTAACCCAGTGAATGATGGTCAGGCTGCCTTTATTTACAACATTTCCAATGGAAACAATGTCCCTGTCGCCTACGCTGGGGCCGGTGTTAGCAATGTCGTTTCCACAACTCTTTACGCAATCTGGTGGAACGGAGGAACAAGCTACACAATCGCAGGTGGCTACGATGCAGGCGCGGCAACTGCCGGTTTTGTCGCCAATTGGGATTCTGGTTTAGGTACAAATGGGTTCAACGATTGGACCAGCTACTCCAATGTCGACCATTTTGAGGGAATCAGCAGCCTGACAAATGGAATCTACACCCTTTCTGCAGCAGCAGCCTCAGGCGGTGCTGCCCTGCTTACGATAAACGGTGACTCGAACGGTTTTTCCTCGGGGCAACTAACCACTTACTCCAATTCAAGCACCAACTGGTCATTTACGTCCGACGATTCCTGCTATGGGAATTATGTTGTGGGAATAGGAATAGGTCCTTCGAACTCTCTACCCGTAGCTTATTCGGCAGTTCTCACCTCAGTCCCCGAACCCTCCCAAGTGACACTCCTCCTCGGCGGCATCGCCGGATTCGTGATCGTCCGCTGCCGAAAGGCTCTGCTCGTTTATGTCGCCGCTAGAAATTAACCAGACTTTGCACCGAGAAAAGAGAACGGAGTCCACCTCAAAAAGCAATTTTCACTTGGCAACCTAACTATGGCACTCTCGACCCCTCTCACTGGTAGCCACGACGATGCAATCTTCGCGTCGGACGATATGGCCAACACGCTGCCGAAAAAGCATTTTCCAACCCATGAGCGAGACCCCAGGTGCATTTATCAGGCGGTCCGCGATGAGCTGCTTCTGGACGGTAACTCGCGCCAAAACCTGGCCACCTTCTGCCAGACATGGATTGAGCCGGAGGTTCGCCTCCTGTTGGATGACTGCATCGACAAGAACATTGTTGACAAGGATGAGTATCCGCAGACCGCTGAGATCGAGAACCGCTGCGTCCACATGATGGCGGACCTCTGGAATGCCCCCGATCCGGTCGATTCCATCGGTTGCTCCACCACTGGGTCGAGCGAAGCCGCGATGCTGGGCGGCATGGCCATGAAATGGCGGTGGCGCGAGCGCCGCCGGGCGTCGGGAAAACCCGTGGATCGTCCGAATCTCATCTGTGGTCCGGTGCAGGTTTGCTGGCACAAATTTGCCCGTTACTGGGATATTGAGCTGCGGGAGATCCCAATGGAACAGGGGCGCCTCTTGATGAGTCCGGCTGAGGTCATTGCCCGCTGCGATGAAAACACCATCGGCGTCGTGCCCACGCTGGGTGTCACTTTCGACGGACGTTACGAGCCGGTCAAAGCCGTGTCCGATGCTCTGGATCAGTTTCAAAAAGAGTCGGGGCTCGACATTCCGATTCATGTGGACGCAGCTAGCGGAGGCTTTCTTGCACCCTTCTGTGCGCCCGAGCTCGAATGGGATTTCCGCCTGCCCCGAGTCAAGTCAATCAATGCTTCCGGGCACAAATACGGACTGGCCCCGCTGGGCTGCGGATGGGTGGTTTGGCGGGAAAGAAGCGATTTGCCGGAGGATCTGATCTTCAATGTTAATTATCTCGGCGGCAACATGCCGACCTTTGCTTTGAACTTTTCGAGGCCGGGAGGACAGATCATCGCGCAATATTACAATTTTGTTCGGCTCGGGCGCGAGGGATATGCCAACGTTCACGCGGCCTGCTATCAGACCGCACAGTATCTGTCGAAGGAGATCGCGGCGCTGGGCCCCTTTGACATGATCTTTAGCGGCGATCCTGCAGAGGGTATCCCGGCGATCTGCTGGACAATCAAAAAGGGAGCCAATCCGGGATACACGCTTTACGAACTCGCCGATCGCTTGTCGATGCGCGGGTGGCAGGTCCCTGCTTATTCCATGCCGGCGAACTGCGAAGACCTGGTGGTCCAGCGAATCATTGTTCGCATGGGGGTTAGCCGCGATCTGGCCGGCCTGCTCATTGCCAATTTCAAGTCGGCCATTGAATACCTTACCCGGCATCCGGCATCCGTGGCCACCGGCCCGCAGCCAGCCTTTCACCACTAATTCACATTGATTCGCCAATCGAGTCTCCTGCCTTGGTTTATCTGGGCACTTGCCGGACTCTTTGTGGTCTTTAATTACATTCAACAAGTCGTTCCCAACATCATTGCGGATGAGCTGAGTCATGCGTTTAACGCATCTGAAAGCACCTTGGGCAACATCGCGGCATCCTATTTTTACGCTTATGCCGTTCTTCAGATTCCGGTGGGTCTGATTGTGGATCGCTATGGCACACGCTGGCCGCTGGTGATTGCGATCCTGGCGGCTGGCCTAGGGACCCTTGCGTTCAGCTGGGCGCGTAGCTCGGGGGGCGCGCAGATGGCCCGGCTTATCATGGGCGCAAGTGCAGCCTTCTCCTTTATCGGTTGTCTGAAGTTAGTGGAGGAATGGTTCCCTCCCTCAAAGTTCTCGACCCTTGCCGGAATGACCAATACGGCCGGAATGATTGGCGCCGCGAGTGGCGCGCCGATGGCTGTGCTGGTGAACGACGTGGGCTGGCGCACGGCGCTGGCTTGGATGGGCGGAGCCGAGTTGATGCTGGCGGCCCTTGTGTTTGCGGTGGTTCGCGACCGACCGGCAATCGTCAGCTATTCTGCACCGGAAATTCAATCCGGTGGAATGTTTCGCCTTCTGGGCAATCCGCAGGCGTGGATCAATGCCGTGTATGCGACGAGCATCAGCCTCGTCTTTGTGGCCTTTGGAGGTCTTTGGGGTACTAGTTATATCGAGAAGGTTTATGGCTTGGGCGCGGTAGCCGCCGCCGGCACGGGGTCCCTGCTGTTTCTTGGCGGCATCGCCGGCAGCCTGTTCTTCGGCTGGTATTCGGATTATCTGGGCCGGCGGAAACCTCCGATGGTGTTCGCGGGAGTCGGTGCGCTGGCCACGATGGCATGCCTGCTCTATCTTCCGTCCATTCCACTGGCGGGATTCAAGGCGGGGCTTTTCCTCGTGGGATTTTTCAGCAGCGCCAACATTGTATCTTATGCCGTTGCGCGCGATCTCAACCCCAAACTAGCCGGGCTATCAATCGGTTTCTTGAGCACATTTTATTTTGCCGGCAGCGCGGCGTCCCAACCGCTGGTGGGAATGCTGCTGGAACATCGCAGCCCCCACATCCAGGGGGTTGCCGTGCTTGCCTCCCTGACGGCAAGAGACTATCGCTACGCCTTGTCTCCCCTTGTGGCCTTTATGTTGGTGGGGTTGATCGCATCGTTGCTGGTCAGGGAAACCCTAACCAATACCACCCGCCAATGATGCTCAATCTCACCGATTTCACCTCCCGCACGCCGTCAGGCCTACTACATGCCGAAACGGAATCCTGCGCAGAGGCGCAGGGTAAGTTACGAAAAACAGGTTGCGCATCGGATGATAGGGGGCGGCTTGCTCCAGCTCTCTGCGCCTCAGCGGTTCTGCGTGTGGGCGAATATACTTGGCGCTTCGCCGGTCTCTCCAAATGCCTCGGGGCTTCCCTCGGGGGTCTTTACTTGGGTGGATCATATGCCCAAAAAGCTGTCGTTGTTGCGGTTATAAAAATATTATGAAAACCAAACCCCCCACAAAATACAAATCCTTGCTGCTGCTGCTTGGAGTTCTGCTGATGGCTCTTAATTGTAGGGCTTACTCCCAATCCACGAACTGGGACAGCATGCTCACCGGTTCCCAATGGTATGTTCCTCCCCAGAATAAGTTGGCATATCTGACGTCCACCTCGAATCTGGCCCAAACTGTCCAGGTTGGGGATCAAACACTTTGGAGCATCACCAGTTGTGTGAATGGGGTTTTTGCAGGAACTTCTTCTCAATCACTCACGATTCCCTTCTCGGGCGGGGGGAATCAAACGGCAAGCAACACGGGGATGAATGGATTCATCAATAATGCCGGTCAGGTTCTGATTGATTTTACCACGACTAACGGGGGCCCCCCTACAATAGCACTTGGTAACTATCGCGATGTTATTGGTGGAACAACGAATCTGATCGAGATGCAAATGATTTCTCAAATCTCTTCCGATCAATATATCACTCACTGGGCTTACATGGCCAGCTATACGAATGTCAACTACCCCACAACCACGCCGTCCAATTCGGCTTTTTTATCAACGAATTGGCAATGGATGCAGGGGACCACATGGAACATCACGGGCACCAACCTTTTTGGAACGAATGGAAGCGGCTCCTTCGCAATCAGTACCTATAACAGTGGCTATTTTTGGGGTAATGGAACCGGCACGACAAACGGTGGGTTTACGCTGATCGGTTCCGCTACGCCCGAGGGGAATCTCATCCTAGGACTTCTCAATAGCACAAACGGCTTGGAGACGAGCCTCTTCGGAACCATATCTGGAGGTGTCAGCAACTCGGTGATTTCTTTGAACTCCTACTCGGCATCGGGCACGAACTCAGATGTTGTTGCATCAGCTGTGATTGTCTCCGGGTCTATCGCAAATCTCTATGTCACCAACGGAGCCTCGCTCTCCCTGACTAACGGCATAAACAGTTACACCTACACATACGTCGGCAACGCAGCAAGTGACTCCAATAATGCCCTCACTGTTGCGAATGCCAACACCATGCTCACAAACTTCGAAGATCTCTATGTGGGAAATCTTGGATCGGGCAACACGATGGTGATAACCAACGGCGCCGTGGCGGACAGCAGGTCAGGCTTCATCGGATACGATGCCAGCGCCTCGACTAACTTGGTTCTAGTTACGGGAAGCAACTCAGTCTGGATTAATAGTGCAGATCTCTATGTGGGGTACAGCGGAAGCAGTAACAGCATGATCATTACGAACGGTGCCAAGGTGCTTGGGTCCAACACCTACATCAGTTCTTTCGGAGGATCCAACAACTCTGTGCAGGTCTCGGGCCCGGGGTCAACGTTGTCAAATAGCGGATCGATTTGGGTTGGAGCGTCCCCGGTCGATGGTGTCGCAGGAACGGGAACATTGACGATCACCTCGGGTGGTACAATCGCCGCCTCCAACCTCATCATTTCAGGAGCAACCAACTCCGTTGGCACGGTGGAAGTCGGACTCAAGGGAGGCTCCGACTACAATATGACCCTCAATGTTCCCCTGATAACCTTCGGCGAGGGAACGGGGAGTCTTGGCTTGAACCAATCCGACACATTGACGATCTCGGGATCGATTCAAGGAGCGACGGCCACGAATTCTTACGCCATGATCCAGCAGTATGGAAGTGGCACTACGATCCTGACGGGTAACAGCCATACTGGATTGGGCTACCGTGTCGATGGTGGTCAGTTGATGGTGAACCGGGGAATCTTTGACATTTACTTAATCAACGGCCTCTCGCCGGATGAGTTGGGCGGTCCCAGGACCGTCACCGTCGGAAACAAGTACAGCGGCATTTCCCTCGTGGTGACGAACGGGGGAGAGTTGCACTCCTTTGTTACGATCATAGGAACGGATCTTATCAAGAACTCTGATACACTGACCACTTCCTCGAATAACTGGGCTGTCATCACCGGTCCCGGAAGTAAACTCATTGCGGGGGAGCTCCAGATTGGCAATGTCAGCAGTGGCAACAGTCTCGTGATCAGCAACGGGGCGACCGCCTCCTCAGCACTCTCCACAAGCATCGGCATCTCCGGATCCCATAACAGTGTCATCGTCAACGGCACCGGGTCGATATTCTCAAACATCGGATCCCTTACCGTAGGAACCTACAGCCAAAGTTATGACTCATTTGCGAATTCGCTGTTGGTCACCAATGGTGGTGGTTTGGCGAGCGGTTCGGCAACCATCGGAAACACCACGAACTCCTTTGGTAATTCGGTGACTGTTTCCGGATCGGGATCTTTTTGGACGAATAATGGGAATCTGATCCTTGGTAATGGTGGATCAAGCAATAACCTGATTATTGGGAATGGAGGGGGCGTGGTGAGCTCCAACAGCTTCATCAGTTACACGGCCACCTCTTCCAATAACTCGATCCTTGTAACAGGCTCGGGCGGGAACTCATCCACGTTGAGTAACATCGGGACACTCTCGATCGGTTATGCGGGTAGTGGATCCTTAACTGTGGCAGAAGGAGCTCTTGTTGCGGCCTCAGGTGGCATAACAATCGCCGCGCAAGCCGGCTCCACCGGAACCCTGAACATCGGGAGCCTCGGAACGAACGACACGGCAGGAACTATCCAGACTCCAACTATTGCTTTCGGGTCCGGATCTGGAACAATTAATTTCAATCAGACCGACAAGGCAACAGTTACCAGCACGATTTCGGGTGCAGGTACGGTCCGTCAGCTCGGCACCGGAACGACCACCCTCTCCGGAGCCAACACCTACTCGAGAACCACCACGGTGAACTCCGGGGCCTTGCTTGCCAACAACACGGCGGGATCGGCCGTGGGAACCTCGGTTGTGACCGTCTCCGGCAATGGCACACTCGGGGGCAACGGCTCGATCGGGGGAGCCACGACCATCGCAACTGGAGGCACCCTCACTCCCGGCTCTGGCGGCGTGGGGTCGCTGACCTTCACCAATGGGCTGACGCTTCAGACCGGTGCCACGACCTCCTTCCTTGTCAATGCCACCAACAACTTCACCTCAATCAACCTCATCGGCTCCACACTCTCCTACGGTGGCGATCTCGTCTTCAACATCACCAGCTACACACCAGCTGCGGGGGACGCCTTCACGCTCTTCAACATGACGGGTGGTGCAGTACAGAGTGGTGACTTCACCAGTGTGACAGCAGGCGCACTGATCTTCAGTGATGCTAGCGGCATCTGGAGTGCCACAGACGGCTTTCTCAACTACCAGTTCAGCGATTCGACGGGACAACTCACGGTGGCAAACGCCGTCCCCGAACCCTCCACCTACGCCCTCTTCGGACTCGGAGCCATCGGAATGCTGATGGTGATGCGGAGGAAGATTGCTTAAGCACTCCTAGCTTTTCCCAAGAATCCCCATCCTCTCCCAATCAAAAGGCGGGGATGGGGTTTTCTTTTGTCTGAATCCCGCCAGCCCGATTTCTCAATATTTCGGGGTGGCTGTCCCCTCAGAGGTTCTGTAGAAGTCGCGGAATAGCCGGCTTTTTCAAAGAACGAAAAAATTTCTCTTCAAGGGTGATCTGACCTCGTATAATTTGTCTGTGAGCAAGATTCTTGTGTTACTTGTTTCAGGTCTTCTGATGACGGGATGCACTGTTCCAAAATCCGTCTACCAAATCGATACTTCCCACTGCGGAGTGAATCTCCACATTCCTGATGTGGCGTGGGATCCAAAAAAAGCTGACTTGGAAGCGGGATGGTGCGGTGAAGCCTGTATCCAGATGGCGCTGGCCTATTATGGCAAGCAAGTCCCTCAGGATGTCATTCACAGGGCAGGTTACCCGAGCACCTCCGACCTACAGGATAATGACATGGACCGTGCCCTCAGGAACTCTGGCTTATTGTTTCGTCGGTATGCTGAAAATTCTAACGATCCCCAATCTTTCCTGACTTGGATACAAACGCAACTCCACTCGGGATACCCGGTGATCTGCGGATGCAAAATCTATCCAACAGACCACCCAGACTGGGAACTGGATCACTTTGTCCTAGTCACCGGTTATCATTCCAAGGGGTTGCTTCTCAACACGCAGTTGGACTGCGATGGCCAGATATTAGTCACCTACAAACAGTTGGATTCCCTGAACGCTGGCTATTCTTTTAAAAGCCCAGGGAATCGATATTGGGGGAGAGTCATCACAGGAATAAAAGATCGAAACCACTAAAGGTGATACGATTGCAACTTGCCTGATTCTATATACCCATCTTATTTAGCTTTTGCGATGAAGTGTCAGGAAGACGCAGATTCGTCAAGTCTGTGGTGGGGCTGTTGCCTTGATGCCTTTCAATAATTCACACCGTGCGTCCCCCTTTCTGGAGGCAAGGGAGAGAATTGGAGGGCGGGTGTTTGAGCATGGGGAGAACATGAAAGGTCTTGTCGAGGAACTAGAAATGTCAATACGCATGAACGGACCCCGTTTCACTGACCCATCTTCCATTTCGGAACCTATTTGGTGTGGAGTTCGTGTAAATCATAGACCTGCCGACTGCTGTTGAAATACTTCATTCCACCCGATGCCATGGAGGAATTCTTCCATTAGAGCGATTTCCAGAGGAACCTGTCGAGCAACTGCATGAGGACATGGCCTGCCGGACAACAATTTGATCTTCTGATGGCATCAACCCTGCCGCTCCTCGCGCTTGCACCGATGCAGGATGTGACCGATCTGCCGTTCTGGAAGCTGATGACGCGCTACGGCGGAGCCGATCTTTACTACACTGAGTATTTCCGTGTCACTGCCAGCTCCGGTCTCGACAAGCCGATCCTTGCCTCGATCACGCAGAATCCCACGGGCCGTCCGGTCATCGCTCAGATGATCGGCAATGATATACCGTCACTCGTTCGCACGGCCAAGACCCTTCAGGAGCACCCTGTCGCGGCCATTGATCTGAATCTCGGATGTCCGGCACCCGTCGTCTATCGCAAGTGTGCCGGGGGAGGACTCCTGCGGGACATCCCGAGAATCGATTCCATTCTTGGAGCATTACGCGATGCCATCGCCGGAAAGTTCACCGTGAAGACGCGCTTGGGCTTCGATGATGAGAGAACCATTGAGGCTCTGCTCCCGATATTTGCAAAGCACTCCCTCGATCTTGTGACAGTCCACGGTCGCACCGTGCTCCAGATGTATCGCGGCGGCATCCGGCATGATCTGATCCGAATGGCAGCAGGCTCCCTTTCCTGCCCAGTGCTAGCCAATGGGAATGTCTCCACAGCTTGGGATGCACAAGTGGTGCTCAATGAGACCGGGGCGCGGGGAGTGATGATTGGACGCGGAGCTGTGCGTAATCCATGGATCTTCAGCCAGATCCGCCAGCATCTGGCAGGAGAAGCCGTTACCTATCCGACTGGCCGTGAGGTGCTGGCCTATATTCACGATCTCTATGAAGCGGTTTGCGATCCACATATTCCCGATCCCAAGGGAGTTCAGAAGATCAAAAAATATGCGAACTTCATCGGCGAGGGGGTTAGTCCCGAGTTCCTGAACGCCGTGCGGCGGGTCTCCAACAAAGCCGATTTCTTTTCCCTTTGCACAGAACATCTTGATCACGATCAGCTAATGACACTGGAACCATTCGATTCCTTCGCATAGAGTTGCTCTCCCCGAATGTTCGAAATCAAACGCCGCGAAAAGATGGTCGAGCGTGCCCTGCTTGTGGGTGCGTACACGGCGGTGGATGCAAAGAATGATGCAGAGGATCTTCTGAACGAGCTCGGCGAACTGGTTCGCACGCTTCGCATTCCCATTATTGAAAAGCTGCTGGTCTATAATCGGGAGCCACATGCGCGCTACTTCGTCGGATCAGGAAAGGCCGAGGAAGTCTGTGATCGGGCCAAAGAACTCGAATGTGATGTCATTATTTTCGATAACGAACTCTCTCCCGCCCAGCAGCGTAATTGGGAGACCCTTTCTGGCATCACGGTGATCGACCGTCAGGAGATCATTCTCGATATTTTCGGCTCCCGCGCCCAGACTCGGGAAGCAAAGATTCAGGTCGATCTCGCTCGAATGGCCTATTCATTGCCCCGACTCACACGCGCCTGGAGTCATCTTGGAAAGCAGGGTGGTGGCATCGGATCCAAGGGTGAAGGTGAAAGCCAGCTTGAACAGGATAAACGTAAAATTCGCAGCCAGATTGATGGTCTCAAGCGCGATCTTAAGGAAGTGCGCCGCAATCGTGCCAATCAGCGCAAGGATCGCAAACGCGCCCCTGTCCCTAATGCCGCCATCGTCGGATATACCAATGCTGGGAAGTCATCGCTCCTTCGCAGGCTGACTGGAGCGGATGTCCTCGTGGAGGATGCCCTGTTCGCAACGCTCGACACAACGACACGCAAAATCGATCTGCCCAATAAACAACCTTTGCTCCTGACCGATACTGTCGGATTTATCCGCAAATTGCCGCATCAGCTTGTCGAATCATTCAACGCCACCCTGGAGGAAGCAGTCATGGCGGACTTTCTCGTCCATCTGCTTGATGCCTCTCATCCACGAGTGCTCGAATTTTATGACACAACAATGAAGGTGCTTTCCGAGTTGGGCGCAGATGCAAAAAAAACTCTTGTTGTTTTTAATAAAATCGACCGGGTGGACGATCCCGTAACCCGGGCCATCCTCCGAAATGAGCATCCCGAGGCACTCTTTATTTCCGTTCACACAGGCGAGGGACTGGAACAACTCGTGGCGCAACTGGGCGGCCTTGTTGACTCAGGTGCTCGGGAGGTTTTGATTCATCTTCCTCTGGATCGCAGCGATCTTATGGCACGCCTGCATAGGGAGGGAACGGTGCTTCACACCGATTACGAGGAGGAATTCATCCGGATCCATGCAAGCGTCCCGGAACGGTTCCGCCAGACATTGAAGCCATATATTATGCTTTGATTTTTTGCATCAACAGTCACCTTGCGATTTATCCGGCTCTTCCCTAGCTTCACCCGACAATGAGCGACGCTTCCAACGCCCCCGCAGATCTCTCCAATATTGGCATTGATCTCTCCCAGATCTTTCGTCCTTCCTGGACCGTGGAGTCGTCCGACAGTACGGCCCGACTGGCAGCGAAGTTTGATGATGGGGATCGAGGTGAACGCTCCGAGCGGCAGGGTGGCCAACGCAACAGGGAATCTCAACACCGTGGTCCACGCCCCAGTCGGGATCGAGACGCTTCCAATCGCGACAGGGGGCCTCGTCCTCAATCCGGCAGCCAGGGATCTCAAGTTGGTCAACGTGGATCGCGTGACGGAGGCCAACGCAACGATCGAGACCGGAGCTCTGCTCGGGATCATCGACGCGACGATCGTCGTCCTGAACCTCCACCCAAGCCGATGCTCGAAGGGTGGAAGCTTTTGCTCATCCCCGAGCATTCAGCGCTTGAAGCCATCGCCAAACAGATCCGCTCACGGGCCAAAGCCTATCCTCTCTTTGAGCTCGCGCGACTCGTCGTGAACCTCTCCGACCGCTACAGCGTTACGCTCAAAGCCGAATCCGAGGAGAGCCCTAAGCTGTTCAGGGTCAAAGCGGACGGATCGCTCTGGACTTCCCGCAGGGAAGCAGTCTCCCATCTTCTCTCCAAGCATCTTGAAAAATTCTACCAGCGCTCCTCCATCACGACAGAAGCCCCAAAAGGCAACTACTCCGTGGTGGCCCAATGTGGGATGAGCGGCGTCCTGCTTGGCCCACCGAATCATCACGAATACCAGTCCCGTCTTCTCACACTCCACTCTTCTCGGTTCAAGAATTTGCCCTTTGAAGTTTACAAGACGCGCATCAAGATGATGCGTGATGAAGCCCTGATGGAACAATGGAAGACGGAACAGAGCACCCGCACGGTCTTCACACCGATTGAATCCTCTACCGAGGCCGCGCCAGCCATCGATGAAGTCGCCAAAGAAACTCCTGTTGTTGAATCCACCGGGGTTGCATCTGAATCTTCCACCGGGGAAATTTCGATATCTGCCGAGAGTGCCGAAGTAACCCCTGTTTTAGACACTCCCCTTGTTGCTGAGGAACCATCTGCGAGCTCCGAATCATCCACCGAGGAACCTACTACCGACCCAGGGCTGTCCGTCGAAATCCCCGTTTCAGATGGCCCTCAACTCACCCTTGAGGAGGCGGCGGAGCATTTTCAGAAAAACTATGCCGAAAATGAAGTCGAAGAGGCCGGTTCTGAAATCACACTCCCCGGTCGCATCGCCTTGCACGAATCAGATCCTCTTCTGCACGAACTGCTGATCAAAACATTACAGGAGCTGGATCGCTTTCCCCTTCCCCTGGCTCAGGTCATCGG
>Ga0194052_1000186_pt1 | contig 44718 bp, 42 predicted proteins | sample SepL226m_MetaG_FD_160117 | JGI IMG/M metagenome (GOLD analysis project Ga0194052, IMG submission 160117) | Anoxic zone freshwater microbial communities from boreal shield lake in IISD Experimental Lakes Area, Ontario, Canada - Sep2016-L227-6m | ecosystem: Environmental > Aquatic > Freshwater >...
GCAAAAGACACGGGGCAAAGTCTACGGACAACGCGACAGCTTGCGTAGTGGTGCTGGTCACTGCCGTTAACCACGGGTTATGACACGATATTAAGCGTGCCGAAGGTTGCGATGGTGGGTGGCGGTCAGCTGGCCAGGATGACCCATCAGGCCGCGATCGCCCTCGGCCAGAGCCTGCGGGTGCTGGCGGCGGATCCTGATGACCCGGCTGCTCAGGTCAGCCCCGACGTGGTGATCGGATCCCATACCGATCTGGATGCGTTGCGGCGGGCCGCAGTCGGCGCCGACGCACTGACTTTCGACCATGAGCACGTACCGACGCATCTGCTGGACATCCTCGTCGCCGAGGGCGTCACCGTGCTGCCCGCCCCCGAGGCGCTGGTGTTCGCTCAGGACAAGCTCGCGATGCGCCGACGGCTGGGCGAACTCGGCCTGCCGGTGCCACGTTTCGCCGCCGTCGAGACAGTCGATGACGTCGACGCTTTCGCGGCCCGGGTCGATGCTCCGTTGGTGATCAAGACCGTTCGCGGTGGCTACGACGGCCGCGGGGTGGTGTTGACCACCGATCTCGCTCACGCCCGCGAGGTCGTATCGGGATATCTGGCGCAGCAGGTACAGGTGCTGGTGGAGGAGCGGGTATCGATGCGCCGGGAGCTCTCGGCGTTGGTGGCCCGCTCGCCGCTGGGTCAGGGAGCCGCCTGGCCGGTGGTGGAAACCGTTCAGCAGGAAGGGATTTGCGTGACGGTGCTGGCGCCGGCGCCGGGACTGTCAGACCGGCTTGCCGTCGACGCCGAGCAGTTGGGTCTGCGGATCGCCCACGAACTCGGCGTGGTGGGAGTGCTCGCGGTCGAGCTGTTCGAGACAGTCGATGGCGCTCTGATGATCAACGAGTTGGCCATGCGCCCGCATAACTCTGGCCACTGGACCATGAACGGCTCGGTCACCAGCCAGTTCGAACAACACCTGCGGGCCGTGCTGGACTACCCCCTCGGCGACACCCGCGCGGTCGCCCCGGCCACGGTGATGGCCAACGTGCTCGGCGCCGCGCAGCAGCCGGCGATGAGCATGGATGAGCGACTGCACCACCTGTTCGGCCGGATCCCAGATGCTCAGGTGCACCTCTACGGCAAGCAGGAACGCCCGGGCCGCAAGATCGGGCATGTGAACATTCTCGGTAATGATCCCGGGCCGGTGCGGGAGCGCGCGGAACGCGCGGCACACTGGTTATCGCACGCAGAATGGTCTGACGGATGGGACGGCGCACATGACTAAGCAAGCGCTAGTGGGGCTAATCATGGGCAGCGATAGCGATTGGCCGGTGATGTCTGCCGCCGCTGAGGCGCTCGCCGAATTCGACGTGCCGTTTGAGGTCGGTGTGGTGTCGGCGCACCGCACGCCGGAGCGAATGCTGTCCTACGCCCGTGATGCGGCCGGTCGGGGTATCGCGGTGATCATCGCCGGTGCGGGCGGCGCGGCGCACCTACCCGGAATGGTCGCCTCGGCCACAGCACTGCCGGTCATCGGCGTCCCGGTGCCGCTGGCCACACTCGACGGCCTGGACTCGCTGCTGTCGATCGTACAGATGCCCGCGGGTGTTCCGGTGGCATGCGTCTCGATCGGCGGGGGCCGCAACGCCGGGCTGCTAGCGGTACGGATTCTGGGCTCGTCGGATCCGGGTCTGCGCACTCGGATGCAGAAGTTCCAGGACAGCCTCGAAGCCGACGTCCTGGAGAAAGACCGGGCACTTCAACAGCGATTACTCGGTCAGTGAGCAACCGGGTAAATTAATGCCTGAGAACTAGGAGGCTCCCGTGTCAGGTAATCCGTCATTCGATGTGTTCCGGTTGCCGGAGGAGCATGAGGAGTTGCGGGCTGCGATCCGTGCGCTGGCCGAAAAAGAAATCGAGCCGTACGCCGCCGCGGTGGACGAAGAGGCACGCTTCCCGCAGGAGGCCCTTGATGCACTGAACGCGTCGGGTTTCAACGCGGTGCACGTTCCCGAAGACTTCGGTGGTCAGGGTGCGGACTCAGTGGCGGCGTGCATCGTCATCGAAGAGGTCGCCCGGGTCGATGCGTCGGCCTCGCTGATTCCCGCCGTCAACAAGCTGGGCACCATGGGTCTGATCCTGCGCGGCTCCGAGGAGCTGAAGAAGAAGGTGCTGCCCGAGATCGCGGGCGGGAAGCTGGCGTCCTACGCGCTATCGGAACGCGAGGCCGGCAGTGATGCCGCGTCCATGCGCACCCGCGCGAAAGCCGATGGCGACGACTGGATCCTCAACGGCTCGAAGTGTTGGATCACCAACGGCGGCAAATCCGCCTGGTACACCGTGATGGCGGTGAGCGATCCGGACAAGGGCGCCAACGGAATCTCGGCCTTTATGGTTCACGAGGATGACGAGGGTTTCACCGTCGGTCCCAAGGAACGCAAGCTCGGAATCAAGGGCTCGCCCACCACCGAGTTGTACTTCGAGAACTGTCGCATCCCCGGGGATCGCATCATCGGTGAGCCCGGGACGGGCTTCAAGACCGCACTGGCCACTCTCGACCACACCCGGCCCACCATCGGCGCGCAGGCGGTCGGTATCGCCCAGGGCGCACTGGATGCGGCGATCGCCTACACCAAGGATCGCAAGCAGTTCGGCCGTGCCGTCGCCGACAACCAGGGCGTGCAGTTCATGCTCGCCGATATGGCGATGAAGACCGAGGCGGCCCGGCTGATGGTGTACTCGGCCGCCGCGCGCGCCGAACGCGGCGAGCCTGATCTCGGCTTCATCTCCGCGGCATCGAAGTGCTTCGCCTCCGATATCGCGATGGAGGTCACCACCGACGCCGTGCAGTTGTTCGGCGGCGCGGGTTACACGGTGGACTTCCCCGTGGAGCGGATGATGCGTGACGCCAAGATCACCCAGATCTACGAGGGCACCAACCAGATTCAGCGGGTTGTGATGTCGCGCGCGCTGCTGCGCTAGCTGTCGATTGGTCTCAGGTGGGTGATATCGCCCGCCGACACCGACACGGTTTGTGCCCCGGTATCAATGGACAGCTGGCCGTTTTCGTCAAGATCGATTGCTAATCCGACGACTTCGCGCTCGCCGGGCAGGGTGACCCGTACCCGGGTGCCCAGCGTCAGGCTTCTGCTGCGGTAGTCGGCGACAAGGGTGGCATCGGGTCCGCCTGCTGCTCGCCAGCGGTCGATCCGCATCGTCAGTTCGGCCAGTACCGAACCCAGCAGCGCGCTGCGATCCAGCATTGTCGAGCCGAGCATGAGCAGTGATGTGGCACGTGAATCAGGTGCCTCGTCGGCGGTCAGCGTCACATTAAGGCCCACGCCGACCACAATCACCGGATCGGGTGCGGCCACCTCGGCCAGGATGCCGGCCAGTTTTTGCTCCCCGACGAGAACATCGTTGGGCCACTTGAGCTTCGCATCCACGCCAGCGGTGGACCGGACGGCATCGACCACCGCGACACCGGTGAGCAGTGGCACCCAACCCCAGGCCGTCGTCGCAACACCTCGGGCGGCAATACCCACCGAGAGCGCTATCTGTGATCGTGGCGGTGTCGACCACACGCGCCCGTTACGGCCGCGGCCGGCGCTCTGATGCTCGGCGATGAGCACCGCGCCGTCGATATCCTCGCCGGCGGCATGCCGGGCCAGCAGGTCGGCATTGGTGGACCCGGTGGTCTCCACCACATCCAGACGCGTCAGCGGTCGGCCGGGACCGACAAGGTCATGGCGTACGCCCGCGACGTCCAGTGCCGGGCGCACGGAATCAGATCGCTGGCTGGACATGGCTGATGTCGTGATTGACCTGCACTCCGAGCAGCTTAGTTGGCTGCGATTTTCGACTCAGCGGGTCCATGACTTAGATTCTCTACTCGTGAATAACTCCGTTTTCCTCCGTAACACCGCCTGTGCACTCGGCGCACTGTCCATTGTCGGCCTGGCTCTTCCAGGAATCGCCGCCGCCGATGACCCCAACGCGGTTCCGCCTGCGCTGCTCAACACCCAGTGCTCGCTGGATCAGCTGGTGGCCGCTACCAAGGTGGTCGACCCGATCGCCTATGGCGCCATCGTCGAGAAGTACAACTCCGAGCCCAAGTGGATCCAGGGCGGCGTGATCTATCACATGAATCTGCTGCTGCAGAAGCCCCCGCAGGAACGTCAGGCCGAGGTTGACCAGTTGGCCAACGTGTTCCCGGTCTACATGTCGCTGTTCCGCACCCAGGAGTCGGTCGCCAACGACGTCGCGGCCAAGTGCCCGGCCTTCCCGGCCGAAGACCCGTCGGTGTGGAATCTGGCTCCGTAAGACTCAGTCCAGCGTCCGGGTGACCTTCTCGGTCACCCGGCGCCGGTCGAGCAGTGCGGTGTCGGGGTTGACCAGCTGAACCAGTGACGCCCCCGCCGCGAACACGGCCAGCAGGTTGTCGACGATCTGTAGCGGGCTCGACCACGGCTGCGATGACATGACCCGATCGGACGCGGTCAGCCCGCGCTCTTGCGCGCTGCGCAGCGCTGCGTCGAACACCGCGTCAACCGATCTGCCGTCCAGTGCCATACCCGGAGAGCGTTCCGGCGTCACCTGATCGCCGTGCACCCGCACAGCGGTGGCGTAGTCGGTGACACCCACCGGCAGGCCGTCGGCCGGCTTGCCGAACGGGTCCAGCGAGAGCACCGCCACCTCGCCGCCGTCCGCGACCTCATCGGCCTCAGCCAGACGATCGGTGGTACAGAGGGCGATATCGGCCAGTCCGGTGCAGACCACCTCCGCGCCGATCCACCACACACCCAGCAGCACCGCAGCGGTCTGCCAGTGCGCCGGCAGCAGCACCGCCACCCGGGTACCGGGCCCGGCACCGAGTTCGTCGCGCAGCAGGTTGGCGGTCTTGGCCGCCCAGTTCACCAGCGTCACAGTTGACAGTTCGATCCGTTCACCGCTGGAGTCGTCATAGAAGGTGATGCGCGGGCCCATCGGGTTGGCCGCGAGCAGTGGATCCAGCAGTGCGTCAGTCAGATTCGTCATCAGTTGACGCACTTGGGGTCATTGGACCCCGCGGTGATCACCGGCGATAGCGGCGGTGCGTCGGAAGAGGTTGCCGCGGTATCCGAAGACTCCTGGACCACGGTCGCCGCAGTCGGCAGCGTGCCGTCGAGGCCGGACCCCGGTCCGGCGTAGTCGTCGGCCAGCACCACCCGCACTGTTCCGGCCGGGATCGATGCATCGGCCACGATGGGCAGCCCGCCGAGATCCTTGGCGACCGCCTGGGCGCCGAGGTCATCGACGGTGGCGGCCTGGATCTGGCTTTCGGTGACCTTCGCCTTGTCGTTGTTGCCGATCGCGCCGACGGCGAATCCGACGGCGCTGAGTCGGTCCGACACCGCGCCCGCGAGTCCGTTGATATCGGTGTCGTTGACGACATCCGCGGTGGTCTGGCCGGGGGAGTAGGCGATCTGCTCGGTCTTGCCCTGCGCCTGGTCCTCCAGCAGTCCGGTTACCCATTCCTTCACCAGCGTCGGGTCGACCCGCACCACGGAATGCAGGCCGTCATCGCTCCAGCCGTCCTCGGCAAGGATCGGGATGGTGGCGAAGGCAACGTTGCCGCCGGCGAGTTTCTGCACCTGCTTGAGGAAGTCCATCACGTCCCAGCCCGAGGAGATCACCACCGAGCGTTGGATGGCGTCCTGCAGATTGCTCAATGTGGCGGGACTGCTCAACGTTTTTCCCGAAATCACTTGGTGGGCAAGTGAAGCCATCACCACCTGCTGGCGCACCACCCGGTCGAGGTCACCGCGCGGTAGGTCGTGACGCTGCCGGACGAAGCTGAGCGCCGCAGGTCCGTCGAGTCGCTGCCAGCCGGCGGGAAAGTCGGCACCGGAAAGCGGTTCGTAGACAGGTTCTTTCAGGCACACCTCGACACCACCGAGGGCATCGGTGATCAGCGAGAAACCCAGTAGCCCAATCTCGGCGTAGTGATCCACCGTGACGCCGGTCAGGTCGGCGACGGTCTCGATGAGAGCGTTGCGGCCGGCCTCGACCGCTTGCGGCTCGGCCTCGGCCGGATCCATGCCCTGGTTCTCGACAAGCTCCTTCATCCGGTCCAGCTTGACCTGACCGTAGACACCGTTGATCTTGGTTTTACCCAGTCCCGGTGCTTCCACGTAGGAGTCGCGCGGGATGGAGATCGCGGTTGCTGATCGGCCGTTGTTGGGGATGCGGACCAGGATGATGGTGTCGGTGTTGGTGGCGTCATCGGCGCCGCCGGCGTGCAACTGGGCGAGTTCGTCTTCCGACAGTGGGTTGCCGTGGGCGTCGGTGCGGCTGTCCATACCGACCAACATGATGTCCAGCGCCCCGTCATCGCGGCTGCCCCCGAGCATGGCGGCGGTGAAGTGGAAGATGCCGCTCTCGAAGGAACGCACCGAGCCCCACGCCACCCCGGTGCCGACCATGACCATCACGGCGATGACGGCCATGATCGTGCGCCCCAACGGCCGAGCGCGTGTCACTGCCGTCACTTCCGTCTCACCTGGCACCTGCCCAGGTTACTGGTGATCAGGGCGCTTGCCCGGTAGCCGAAACCGGCGTGCCAGACTCCTAGGCGTGACAACGAGCATCGTCATTACCGGCGCGGGAGGCCAAGTCGGTGGCTTTCTCGCTGGTGAGGCGGCATGCCGTGGGTTCGATGTGCGGGCTCTGACGCGCCGGGATTTCGACATCACCGACCCCTCGGCCGCCGAACGCCACATCGGTGCCGGTAACGTCGTCGTCAATTGCGCGGCCTTGACCGACGTCGACGCGGCCGAGAGCGACCCGCAGGCCGCACACCTGATCAACGCAATCGGCCCGGGCAACCTCGCGGCCACCTGCGCCCGGGTCGGAGCCCGCCTGGTGCACCTGTCGACGGATTACGTCTTCAGCGGAAACCAGCGCCGCCCGTATGAGATCGGTGATGCCACCGGACCGCTGAGCGTGTATGGACGGACCAAGTTGGACGGCGAACACGCGGTCCTGGCGGCACTACCCAGCGCGCGCGTGGTCCGCACCTCCTGGGTCTACACCGGTGGCGACGGAACCGACTTCGTCGCCGTCATGCGCCGGTTGGCGGCGACCGACCGCAGCATTGACGTGGTCGATGATCAGACCGGGGTGCCCACCTATGTCGGGGATTTGGTCGCCGCCCTGCTCGAGGTGGTGGCCGGCGATATCCGGTCGCCGATCCTGCACGCCGCCAACGAGGGCGAGGCAAGTCGATTCGAGCAGGCGCAGGCGGTGTTTGACGCTCTCGGTGCCGATCCGGATCGGGTGCGGCCGGTCGGTACCGCGGCGGTTCCCCGGCCGGCGCACCGCCCGGTGTACTCGGTGCTGTCGATGGTGGACTCCACCCGTGCGGGGCTGACCGCATTGCGTCCATGGCGTGAGGCGTTGACGGACGCGCTTGCGGTACCCCTGGCCGACGGACCGATAGCCTCGACGCAATGACCGTTGAGCCCGCCCTGACCGTGGTCACGGTGACGTACTCGCCGGGCTCGCATCTCGACCGCTTCCTGTCCTCGCTGACGGTGGCCACCGACCGGCCGCTGAACGTGGTGATGGCCGACAACGGTTCCACCGACGGGACACCCGAGGAGGCCCTCGAGCGTTATCCCGACACCCGACTGCTGCGCACCGGCACCAACCTGGGCTACGGCACGGCCATCAACCGCGCGGTGTCGACGGTGCCGCGCGATGAGGAGTTCGTTCTGATCGCCAACCCCGACGTGGTGTGGGGGCCGGGCAGTATCGACGCGCTGATCCAGGCCGCCAGCCGCTGGCCCCGTGCCGCCACGTTCGGTCCATTGATTCGGGACCCCGACGGTTCGGTCTATCCCTCCGCCCGTCATCTGCCCAGCCTGGTCCGGGGCGGCATGCATGCCGTGGTCGGCTTCGCCTGGCGAGCCAATCCATGGTCGAAGGCCTATCGCCAGGAGCACATGGAACCCAGTGAACGACCGGTGGGCTGGCTGTCCGGATCCTGCCTGCTGGTGCGTCGTTCGGCGTTTGATGCGATCGGTGGTTTCGATGAGCGGTACTTCATGTACATGGAAGATGTCGACCTCGGCGACCGCCTGGGCAGGGCGGGCTGGCAGAACATCTACGTGCCGGCCTCGGAGATCCTGCACGACAAAGGACACTCGACCGGCCGGGACCCGGGCCGCAACCTGCGCGCCCACCACGACAGCACCTATATATATCTGTGTGATCGTCACGACCGCCGGTGGCAGGCACCACTGCGGTGGACGATAAGGGGTGCACTCGAGGTGCGGGCGCGCGCGGCGGTGCGCAAGTCGCGCCGGGAGTTGGCGAAGGGCAGGCGATGAATGGTGTGAATCCGGCGGCGGTCGACGCCGTCGTTCTCGTCGGCGGCAAGGGCACCCGACTGCGGCCACTGACCCTCGCGTTACCCAAGCCCATGCTGCCGACCGCAGGCCTGCCGTTTCTGACCCACCTTCTGTCGCGGATCGCCGAGGCCGGTATCGACCATGTGATTCTGGGAACGTCCTACCAGCCAGGCACGTTCGAGGCCGAGTTCGGTGACGGCTCGAAGCTGGGGCTGCAGCTCGATTACGTCACCGAGGACCAGCCGCTCGGAACCGGTGGCGGTATCGCCAATGTTGCGCCGATGCTGCGCAACGACACCGTGATGGTGTTCAACGGCGACGTGCTGTCCGGGGTGGACCTCGGCGCGATGCTGAAGGCTCATCACGAACGCGATGCGGATGTCACGTTGCATCTGGTCCGGGTCAGTGACCCGCGTGCGTTCGGATCGGTTCCCACCGACGCCGACGGAAACGTCCTGGCATTCCTGGAGAAGACCGAGGATCCGCCGACCGACCAGATCAACGCCGGCTGCTACATCTTCAAGCGCGGAATCGTCGATCGCATCCCGGGTGGCCGGAACGTATCGGTGGAACGCGAGGTTTTCCCCGCCCTGCTGGCCGCCGGAGCCAAGGTGTGCGGATTCGTCGACTCCGGCTATTGGCGCGATATGGGTACGCCGGAGGATTTCGTCCACGGCTCGGCCGACCTGGTTCGCGGGATCGCCCCGTCGCCGGCGCTGGGTGGCCGACGCGGCGAAAGTCTGGTGCACGACGACGCCGCGGTCGCCCCCGGTGCGGTGCTCATCGGTGGCACCGTGGTTGGTCGTGGTGCTGAGATCGGGCCCGGGGTGCGTCTTGACGGTGCGGTGATTTTCGACGGCGCCCGCATCGAGGCCGGCTCGGTGATCGAGCGCGCGATCATCGGGTTCGGTGCACGGATCGGCTCACGCTCGCTGATTCGCGACGCGGTGATCGGCGACGGCGCCGATATCGGAGCGCGATGCGAGTTGTTGCGCGGGGCACGGGTCTGGCCCGGGGTGATCATTCCGGATTGCGGAATCCGCCACTCCAGCGACGTCTAGCGGCATCGATCAGGCGCATCAGCCCGGCGTCGACGCCGTCCGGCAGGTCATCGATCGGCCACCATTTCAGATCCAGTGACTCATCGCTGATGGCGATCTCGGCACCGGCCGGGGCGGGCGCGATGAACTGCAGGTCGAGGTGGCGGGTCGGCACCCCCAGCGAGCAGGTCACCGGATGCACGTGGATGGCAGCCAGGTCTGGGTCCAATCGGAGGCCTTCGATACCTGACTCCTCAGTGGCCTCCCGCAGAGCGGCGCTGAGGATGTCGGCATCGGTGTCCTCGCAGTGCCCGCCGAGTTGGAGCCAACGCCCGAACCGCGGATGCAGCGTCAGCAGTACCTTCTCGCCGGTGTCGTCGATGACCAGTGTTGACGCGGTGATATGTCCGGCAGCACACGAACGTTGACAGCTGTCGGGCCGGGCTTCCAGGAAGGCCAGCAGCGCGTGGCGTATCGAGTCCTGATCGGAGTCGGGTGCCTGCCAGTCCGTCAGCATCGCGATCGCCGACTCCCGCACGCTCATCGGCGGACCAATTGGTCACCGGCCGGTCGGGGATCGCGGGGTACCGGCGCCTCGTTTCCGTAGCCGATCGCGACCGCTCCCAACGGCTGCCAATCGGGCGGCAGATCCAGGACGTCGCGCACCACATCCGGGGCGAAGATCGTCGACCCGATCCAGCAGCTGCCCACGCCCCGGACGGCCAGCGCGACAAGCAGACCCTGCACGGCCGCGCCAACCGCGACGGTGAACATGGTGTGCTCCGCCGCGGTTCGCACCGGATCGGGATACTGATGCGCGCCCTCGGGCACCAGGAACGGGATCACGACTTCCGGTGCGTCATAGAGGATCTTGCCGCGACTCACCCGCCGCTCGATCGAGTCGGCCGATTTGGCGTCGGCGGCCAGGTCGGCGCGCCAGGTCTGTTTCATCCGGTCCAGCAGTTCGACTCGCTTATCGCGATCAGCCAGCCAGACGAAGCGGACCGGGCGGGTGTGGTGCGGAGCCGGTGCGGTGAGCGCCTCGGCGACGGCGGCCTCGATCACATCGGGCTCTACCGGCCGGGCGGCGAAGCTGCGCACCGAGCGGCGTAACAGTTGCGCTTGGCTCCGTCCGAGTTCGATCGACTCAGCGGTGCCGAGCCAGAACAGATCGTCCTCACCGCCGCGCACCAGTCGCGCGGCGTCCGACCCGTCATCGCGGAGGGCGAGGCCTCGCACCACAGCCACCGGCACCGCGTTCAGCTTGCCCTTCACCAGGTCGGCCGCAGCGGCGATCTCATCGGCGACGGCGACTTCGGTGACCACGAGTTCATTGCCATGTCGGTCGAAGGCGCCGGCGTAGCCGTGCAGCACCGGCACACCCGCTGAACCGATGGCGGCATCGATCTGCCCATTGCGCCAGGCGCGGCCCATCGTGTCGGTGATGATCACCCCGACGTCGACTCCGGTTCGCCCGCGCAGCGCGGCACGTAAGCGTTTCGCGCTGGCGTCCGGGTCCAGGGGCAGCAGCGCCAATTCCGTTGTCGCGACGTTCGATCCGTCGACTCCGGCGGCAGCCTGGACAAGACCCTGGCGGTTCTCGGTGATCCAGGTGCGGCCTTTGCGCGCCAGCACGCGGACCGCCTCCTGATCAATGAGCCTGCGGCGCAATGCATCCCGCTCCTCGGCATCGGCGGGAGCGGCGACGATCCGCCCCTCGCACTTGGACACCACCTTGCTGGTGACGACGATGACATCGCCATCCTGCAGCCAGGGTGCGGCCGCGGCGATCGCGGCGCCGAGATCGTCGCCGGGCCGGAACTCGCCAAGCCCGGTGATAGGCAGGATCTCGATAGCCGCTGCGGTTCCATGGTCGCTATGGCCGGCCGGTGGCGGTGTCACAACGCCACTCCGGCCAGTTCCAGCCCGGCCCGGACCATCTCGGCGGTGGCCTCCGGTGTCGACATCAGCAGGTGAATCGATTTCACCGTCACGCCGGGCACATCGGCGTAGTCCTGGTCGCCCACGAGCCAGTAATCCAGCAGCCCGGTTGCCGAGCGGGCACCGTAGTGCCGGCCCACCGCCTCCGAACTGGTCTCGACACCGATCACGGTCAGGCAGTCGTCGGCCATACCGCGCAACGGCTTTCCCGCGATGATCGGCGAGTAGCCGATCACCGGGGCATCGGTGGAGCGCAGCGCTCCCCGGATACCGGGGATGGCAAGAGTGGCGCCGATGCTGACAACCGGGTTGGACGGAGCCAGCATCACCACGTCAGCACCGGTGATCGATTCCACGACTCCAGGCCCGGCAACGGCTTTCTCGGACCCGACGAAGGCGAAGCTGTGGGTGGGTATCCGGGCGCGGTAGCGCACCCACCACTCCTGAAAGTGGATCGCCCTTCGATCCCCGGTATCAGGATCGGTGACCACGACATGGGTTTCGCACCTGTCGTCACTGGCGGGCAGAAGTGTGGCTCCGGGGGACCAGCGTGCGCACAGTGCCTCGGTCACCGCTGACAACGGGTAGCCGGTGCGCAGCATCTGACTGCGCACCAGATGGGTGGCCAGATCGCGGTCGCCGAGTCCGAACCAGTCCGGTTGCACGCCGTAGGCGGCCAGTTCCTCTTTGGCATGCCAGGTTTCGTCGCGATGGCCCCATCCGCGTTCCGGATCGATACCACCACCGAGGGTGTACATGCAGGTGTCGAGGTCCGGGCAGATGCGCACGCCGAACATCCATGCATCGTCACCGACATTGACCACCGCGGTCAGTTGGTGCTCACGTTCGGTGTCGTTCCCGGCTAACGGGCCGCTGAACTGACCCAGACCCAGCAGTCGCTGCACGCCGAGCAGAAACCTGGCACCCCCGATTCCCCCGACGAGAACGGTGATCTTCACAACGACCGACACTAGGCGGTTGGCGTGCACGGGGTCACGCGTGTGTCACTTCACAGACACGCGCCGGTGTCGACACGCCGGAATTCGATAGGAAAGTGGTAATGAATTCTGTCCAATGTCTTGACCGGGGCCCTGCGGCACTGTCTAATCACATCAGTGTCATTTCCCGGTCGACCTGCCGGTTTCGGTGTCGCAGACCGTGATTCGACCACATGTTCGAATAAACCGAATTGACACAAACGGACGAGGTTGAAGGAGGGGCGGATATGTCCTACGAACAATTTATCGGAAATCAATTTCTCGGTGCTCTAGGCGAGCCGCGAATCGCTACCGGGTCGGCTTTCATCGGAACACCCTCGGTGCGCGCTCATTTGAGTTTGGTGCCGGACCCGATGGAACTGGCGTCGGCGTCCGACGATGAGGATCAGTGGCAGGAACGTGCGCTGTGCGCGCAGACCGATCCCGAGGCTTTCTTCCCCGAGAAGGGCGGCTCGACTCGCGAGGCCAAGCGCATCTGCCTCGGGTGCGAGGTGAAGGATTCATGCCTCGAGTACGCCCTTGCCAATGATGAGCGCTTCGGCATCTGGGGTGGACTTTCCGAACGGGAGCGCCGACGCCTCAAGCGCGGCATCGTCTAGTCCTCGTCGATGCCGGGGTCGATGACGGAGGGTTCGACCCCCAGGTAGGTGGCCACCTGGGCCACCAGAATTTCATGAAGTAAATCGGTCAGATCGACCGAGTCCTTTGCGCGACGCTCGATTGGTTTGCGGAACAGCACTATCCGGGCGCGAGTGTTGTCACCGCGAACATCAACCCCGGTCGGTATCAGCCGCGCTAATGCGATCGGCCCATCCGCCACTACCTCTGGCGGCCACTGCACACTGTCAGGGTCCTTGGGAGCGATGCGGGGGATCTCGTCTACGGCGACGTCCAGGCCGGCCAGCCGCTGCCGCCACTGCCGCTCGATCGGTTCATAGGCCTCAAGCACCGCCATATCGAACCTCTCGGCACGACTGCGCCACCCCGGAACCGACTGCGGCAGCAGTGGGCCCCGCATCTCACGCCCACGGCGTGAGTCGCCCCGGGCGCCACCTCCACGCTGGGAACTGCGGGAATCGGCCACGGATTCAGATCGTAACGGTTGTACATCAGCGTCGCGGTGGTCGCGCGTGTCCGGCACCGACCCGCATTTCACCGCGATAGCCTCGCGAACGTGAATGTTCCCCGTCGATGCAGTCGGCCCGGGTGCCCCCAGTACGCGGTGGCAACGCTGACCTACGTCTACTCCGACTCGACCGCCGTCGTGGGACCGCTGGCTATCGCCCGCGAGCCGCACTCCTGGGACCTGTGTGTCGGGCATGCCAGCCGGATCACCGCCCCACTCGGTTGGGAGCTGATGCGGCACTCCGCACCGCTGGCGATCAATCCCGACGAAGACGACCTCGTCGCGCTGGCCGACGCGGTGCGGGAGGGTCGGGTGGCGTACGCGCCACAGCTGCCCGGGTTCTCCGATCCGCTCGGCGGTGCCCATGCCACCGCCTCGAGCCCCGGTGTCTCCTCAGCCGCTCACCGGCCGGGATCTGCGGGTCGTCGACGTGGACACCTGCGGGTTCTCCCGGACCCCACGGACTGACGAGCGGCTAGGCTGGCGGGGCCAACAATCCCTTCGCCCCAGGAGCTCCACCATGTCCAGGCCCGCCGCCGAGGTGCGCCGTGTGATCAAGGCCTATGACGTTCGCGGTCTTGTCGGCGCGGAGATCGACGAGGGCTTCGTGGCGGACGTGGGCGCGGCCTTTGCCGGGATGTTGCGTGATGAGGGAGCCAAAAGCGTCGTGGTCGGCCACGACATGCGGGAGAGCTCTCCAACGTTGGCCGCCGCCTTCGCCGAGGGCGTGACCGGTCAGGGTCTCGACGTCATTCGAATCGGGCTGGCCTCTACCGATCAGCTGTACTTCGCCTCCGGAATGTTGGACTGCCCCGGCGCGATGTTCACCGCGAGCCATAACCCGGCCACCTACAACGGCATCAAAATGTGCCGAGCGAAGGCCAAGCCGGTAGGCGAGGACACCGGTCTGGCCGGCATTCGTGAGAACGTCATCGCCGGCGTGCCGAGTTACCACGGTCCGCGCGGACAGATCCGCGATCGCGATGTGCTCGCCGACTACGCCGACTTTCTCCATTCACTGGTTGACGTCCGCGGCCTGCGCGCGCTGCGGGTCGCCGTCGACGCCGGCAACGGCATGGCCGGCCACACCGCACCTGCGGTCCTGGGTGGGATACCGGGCCTTGAGTTGTTGCCGCTGTTTTTCGAACTCGACGGGTCGTTTCCCAACCACGAGGCCAACCCCTTGGAGCCGGCCAACCTGGTTGATCTACAACGTTATGTGCTGGACACCGGTGCCGACATCGGTCTGGCATTCGACGGCGACGCCGATCGTTGTTTCGTCGTCGACGAGCACGGCGATCCGGTGTCGCCGTCAGCGGTCACGGCACTGGTCGCCGATCGCGAGTTGGCCCGCGAACCGGGTGCCACGGTGATCCACAACCTGATCACCTCCCGGGCAGTGCCGGAACTGATCGCACAGCGCGGCGGTACCGCGTTGCGCACCCGCGTCGGGCACTCCTATATCAAGGCACTGATGGCCCAGACCGGCGCCATCTTCGGCGGCGAGCACTCGGCGCACTACTACTTTCGTGATTTCTGGGGTGCCGATTCCGGCATGTTAGCCGGCTTGCACGTGTTGGCGGCCCTCGGCGAGCAATCGCGACCGCTGTCTGATCTGATGCGCGAATATCAGTGCTACGCGGCTTCCGACGAGATGAACTTCCGGGTTGACGACGCGCCTGCTTGCGTCGACGCAGTGGTGAAGTCCTTTGAATCGCAGACGGTTTCACTTGATCACCTGGACGGTGTGACCGTTGACCTGGGCGACGGAGCCTGGTTCAACCTGCGCACGTCGAATACCGAACCGCTGCTGCGGCTCAACGTGGAGGCGCGCACCACCGACGATGTCAACAGGATCGTCGGGCAGGCTGCCGAACGAATAGCGGCGAACGCATGAGTGCGGCCCAAGCCACGGTCGACCTCGACGACACCGCAGGGTTGTTGGAGGCCGACCGCGACGGCCTGCTGCGCGCCTCGGCATTGGCCGGTGCTCAGGTGCGGGCTACCGCAGCTGCCGCTGATGAGGGTGCGTTGGAATCGGTGACCGATGGCCAGCGGCCGCGCACGGTGATCTGGATCGGCGGTCGCGGCGCCGCCGAGGCGGCCGGCACCATGCTCGCCGCGGCCTTCGCCGCTTCGGCGGGTGAGCCGCTGGTCACCGCCGCCGACTCGCCGCCGTGGATCGGCCCCCTGGACGTTCTGGTGGTCGCCGGTGATGATCCGGGTGATCCGGTGCTCGTCAATGCCGCAGCCACCGCCGTGCGCCGCGGTGCCCGGCTGGTCGTGGCTGCGCCCTACGAGGGCCCGCTGCGGGATGCCACCGCCGGCCGCGCCGCAGTACTTGAGCCCCGGATGCCGGTGCCCGACGAGTTCGGCCTGTGTCGTTACCTGGCCGTCGGCCTGGCCACGTTGCAGGCGGTCGATCCGGCGTTGCGGACCGACCTCAACGCCCTGGCCGATGAACTTGATGCCGAGGCGTTGCGCAATAGCGTCGGCCGTGAGTTGTTCACCAACCCGGCCAAGGCTCTGGCTGAGCGGATGTCGCGACGCCAAGCGGTACTGGCCGGTGACTGCCCGGCCACGCTGGCACTGGCCCGCCACGGTGCCGCGGTGCTACTGCGGGTGGCCGGTCAACCGGTGGCAGCCGCCGGTCTGGCGGATGTTCTGGTGGCAATGCGCTTCGGTACCGGAACCGGTATGTCAACCGGGTTCATCGATCCGGTGGATGCGTTGTTTCACGACGAGGAGATCGACGGACCCCTTCCGACGCGGCCCAGGATGCTGGCGCTGGCGCTGACGCTGATCGACGAGCGGCAGGTGCTGGCGGCACGGGTGGCCGGCTTCGACGATATCGATCTGGTGGGTGTCGAGGACGTCGAGGATGCCGGATCCATTCCGGTATCGGGCGGACGTACCGAACAGCAGCTCGCCACCCTGGCGCTGCGGCTGGAGATGGCGGCCGTTTACCTGCGCTTGGCAGCGGGATAGCAACGCCGTGCAGCTGATCCGCGGAGCGATCCGGACCTATGCCTGGGGGTCGCGGAGTGCGATCGCCGAATTCACCGGCCGGCCCGCGCCGACGGCGCATCCGGAGGCGGAGTTGTGGCTGGGTGCTCACCCCGGTGATCCGGCTCATCTTGAAGGTCCCCACGGCGAGACGTCATTGCTTGATGTCATCAGCGCGGACCCGCAGGCTCAACTCGGGTCTGCGGTGCGGGATCGGTTCGGTGATGTGCTGCCGTTTCTGGTCAAGGTGCTCGCCGCCGATGAGCCACTGTCGTTGCAGGCGCATCCGAGCGCGGAACAGGCGGTCGAAGGCTACCGGCGAGAGGACCGCGGTGGGGTGGGGCTCAACTCGCCGATCCGCAACTACCGCGACCGCAGTCACAAGCCGGAATTACTGGTGGCACTCAGTGATTTCGAGGCGCTGGTCGGCTTTCGGCCGGCGGCACGCACGGTTGATCTGCTGCGGGCGCTCGCGGTGCCGGGTCTTGATCCGTTCATCGGACTGCTCGCTGATCAGTCCGATGCATCCGGCCTGCGCGCGCTGTTCACCACCTGGATTACCGCGCCGCAGCCCGATCTCGATGTGCTGATCCCCGCAGTGCTGGAGGGCGCGGTCTCCTACATCCGTTCGGGTGCAAAGGAATTCGCCCCCGAGACCAAGGCCGTCCTGGAACTCGGTGAACGCTACCCGGGCGATGCGGGCGTGCTGGCCGCGTTACTGCTCAACCGCATCAGTCTCAAGCCGGGCGAGGGGATCTTCCTGCCAGCCGGCAACCTGCACAGCTATCTGCAGGGCATGGCCATGGAGGTGATGGCCAACTCCGACAATGTGCTTCGTGGCGGACTGACACCCAAGCACGTCGATGTGCCCGAACTGCTGAGGGTTCTCGACTTCACGCCGGTCGTCGATGCCCGGGTTCACACTCACCGTGACGGTATCGAGCTGGTGTACGACACTCCGACGGCGGAGTACGCCGCCTGCGTGCTGACCCTGGATGGCAAGTATCTCGGCCATCAGGTGGACGCCCCCTCGCATCATGGAGGTCCGCAGGTTCTGGTGTGCACGGAAGGTTCGGTCGTCGTGCGCTGTACGTCCGATGAGATCCACATTGAGCGCGGCGGGGCGGCCTGGGTCGCCGCCGATGATGGTCCCATCAGTGTGGAGGCGACGCGTGCGGCGCGGTTGTTCCGCGTTACGGTCGGTCTGTGAGATTGGCTGACGAGAAGGCCGACTGACACCAGTGAGACCACGACAGGAGTTGCACGATGTCTAGTTCCGGCAGCGCCCGGGCGATCCTGGCGGCGCTGTGCGCCAATGCCGGCATCGCCGTCGCGAAGTTCATCGGGTTTCTCATTACCGGGAGTTCGTCGATGCTGGCCGAGTCGGTGCACTCGGTGGCCGACACCTCGAATCAGGCACTGTTGCTGTTCGGTCAGCGACGGGCCCGCAGAGACGCAACCAGCCTGCACCAGTTCGGCTACGGCCGCAGCCGATATTTCTACTCGTTCGTCGTCGCACTGGTCCTGTTCACCCTCGGCGCGGCATTCGCGCTCTACGAGGGTTACCACAAGATCACCCACCCCACCCCGCTCACCTCCCCGATGGTCGCCGTCGTGATCCTGGTGGTGGCAATCGGCTTGGAAAGCTACAGCTTTCGCACCGCGATGGTGGAGTCCCGACCGCTCAAGGGAAGCCGCAGCTGGTGGCAGTTCATCCGCCACTCGCGCAATCCCGAGTTGCCGGTGGTGCTTCTTGAGGACACCGGCGCACTACTCGGTCTGCTCCTCGCTCTCCTCGGAGTCGGGCTGACCGTATTGACCGGCAACCCGATCTGGGATGGCATCGGCACCGCTGCGATCGGCGCACTGTTGGCCGTCATCGCCGTGATCCTCATGGTGGAGATGCACAGTCTGCTCATCGGCGAGGGTGCCACCGGCGAGGAATACCGGGCCATCGAGGCCGCCCTGGCGGCGACCGAGAATGTGGACCGAGTGATTCACCTTCGCACCCAGTATCTGGGTCCCGAGGAGATGCTCGTTGGGGCGAAGATCGCACTGGCATCAGGTACCGACTTGACGACGGTGGCGGCCGCTATCGATACCGCCGAGGCTGCGGTGCGGGCGGCGGTTCCGGCGGCCACGGTCATCTACTTGGAACCCGACCTGGACCGCTCCCTGTCCCGGTAGCATCTGCCGCCATGGCATTCCGCACGAAGTCGGTCGAGCAGTCCATCCTCGAAGCCGAGGATCCTTCGATGCGGCTGCGCAAGGAACTGACGTGGCGTGATCTCACCGTCTTCGGGGTCGCCGTCGTCGTCGGGGCCGGCATCTTCACCGTCACGGCAACCACATTCGGCAATATCACCGGTCCGGCCTTGTCGGTATCGTTCGTCATCGCGGCGATCACCTGCGGGCTGGCGGCGCTGTGCTACGCCGAGTTCGCCTCGACGGTACCGGTCGCGGGTAGCGCCTACACCTTCTCCTATGCGACCTTCGGGGAGTTCATTGCCTGGATCATCGGCTGGGATCTCATTCTTGAATTCGCCGTCGGTGCGGCGGCGGTCGCCAAGGCATGGTCCAGCTATCTGGGAACGGTGTTCGGCTTCTCCGGGGGCACGGTGCGGATCGGTTCGGTCGACCTCGACTGGGGCGCGTTGTTGATCATCGCGACCGTCGCCGCACTGCTAGTTGTCGGCACCAAGGTGTCGGCGAAGTTCTCCGCCGTGATCACCGCGATCAAGGTGTCCATCGTCATCCTCGTGGTGATCGTCGGCTCCTTCTACATCAAGGCGGAGAACTTCACGCCGTTCATTCCGGCGGCCCAAACCGGAAAGGGCGCCGCCGGAACGGGAATCGACGAGTCGGTGTTCTCACTGCTGACCGGAGGCGGAAGCAGCCACTACGGCTGGTACGGCGTGCTGGCCGGCGCCTCGATCGTGTTCTTCGCGTTCATCGGTTTCGACGTGGTGGCGACCACCGCCGAGGAGACCAAGAACCCGCAACGCGATGTCCCCCGCGGCATCCTCGCCTCGCTCGGCATCGTCACCGTGCTCTACATCGCGGTGTCGATCGTGCTGTCCGGAATGGTCAGCTACACCCAACTGAGGGATGGCGCACAGGGTGCCGGCAGCTCTGCCAACCTAGCCACCGCGTTCTCCCTTAACGGCATCGACTGGGCCGCGAAGGTCATCTCGATCGGCGCATTGGCCGGCCTCACCACGGTGGTCATGGTGCTGGTACTCGGCCTATCGCGGGTGATGTTCGCGATGGCCCGCGACGGGCTGCTGCCGCGCGCACTGGCGATCACCAACGAACGCCAGGCCCCGGTTCGGATCACCCTGCTCGTCGCGCTTCTGGTCGCCGTGGCGGCCGCCGCCCTCCCGATGTCCAAACTGGCGGAAATGGTCAACGTCGGCACGCTGTTCGCGTTTGTGCTCGTCTCCGCCGGCGTGATCGTCCTACGTCGCACCCGGCCGGACCTGACACGCGGATTCCGAGCCCCGTTCGTGCCGTGGCTACCCATGCTGTCGATCGCGGCATGCACCTGGCTGCTGGTCAACCTGACCGCGTTGACCTGGATCCGATTCGCGGTGTGGATGGTGATCGGCGTGGCGGTCTACCGGCTCTACGGGTACCACCACTCGGTACTCGGGCGGCGGTTGGCCGCGGCAGCAACCGCCGAGCGGCAAGGGGCCGCTGAACCAGCCTGAGCAGGGCCCCGATAACGTATCGGCCATGAATCTGACCGCCGACTCCCGCAATGGAATCGACTTCAAAGTCGCCGACCTCGAGCTTGCCGGATACGGCCGCAAGGAGATCCGGCTCGCCGAACATGAGATGCCCGGCCTGATGGCGCTGCGCCGTGAGTACGCCGATGTGTTGCCGCTCAAGGGGGCGCGGGTCTCCGGCTCGCTGCATATGACAGTGCAAACCGCGGTGCTGATCGAGACCCTGGTCTCCCTCGGCGCCGAAGTGCGCTGGGCCTCCTGCAATATCTTCTCCACCCAGGACCACGCCGCCGCGGCGACGGTCGTGGGACCCAACGGCACACCAGAGGAGCCCCTAGGCGTCCCGATTTTCGCCTGGAAGGGCGAGAGTCTTGAGGAGTACTGGTGGGCCGCCGAACAGATGCTCACCTGGCCCGGCGCTGGAGCCAACATGATCCTCGACGACGGCGGCGATGCCACCATGCTGGTGCTGCGCGGCGCGCAATTTGAGAAGGCGGGCGTGGTTCCCCCCGGCGAGGAGGACGACTCCACCGAGCACAAGGTCTTCCTCAACCTGCTGCGCGAGAGCTTCAAGGCCGATGCGAACAAGTGGACGCGCATCGCCGACGCCATCAAGGGCGTGACCGAGGAGACCACCACCGGTGTGCTCCGGCTCTATCAGTTCGCCGCCGCCGGCGAGCTGACGTTCCCCGCCATCAACGTCAATGACTCGGTCACCAAGAGCAAGTTCGATAACAAGTACGGCACCCGGCACTCGCTCATCGACGGCATCAACCGCGGCACCGACGTTCTGATCGGTGGCAAGGCCGCGCTGGTCTGCGGCTACGGCGATGTCGGTAAGGGCTGCGCCGAGGCGCTCAAGGCCCAGGGTGCCCGGGTTGCGGTGACCGAGATCGACCCGATCAATGCTCTGCAGGCGATGATGGACGGCTTTGAGGTCAAGACCGTCGAGCAGGCGATCGGCTGGGCCGACATCGTCATCACCTCGACCGGGAACAAGGACATCATCACCCTCGACCACATGCGGGCCATGAAGGACAAGGCCATCCTGGGCAACATCGGCCACTTCGACAATGAGATCGACATGGCGCGCCTTGAGCGGGATCCGGCGATCCGGCGGATCAATATCAAGCCTCAGGTCGACGAGTTCGTCTTCCCGGACGGGCATTCCATCATCGTGCTGAGCGAGGGCCGGCTGCTGAACCTCGGCAACGCCACCGGACACCCCTCGTTCGTGATGAGCAACAGCTTCTCCAACCAGGTGATCGCCCAGATCGAATTGTGGACCAAGAACGACGAGTACGACAACGAGGTCTACCGGCTGCCCAAGCATCTCGACGAGAAGGTCGCCAAGATCCACGTCGAGGCGCTCGGCGGCACGCTGACGAAACTGACCAAGGATCAGGCCGAGTACATCAATGTCGATGTCGACGGCCCCTACAAGCCCGAGCACTACCGCTACTGAACATGGCTGATCAGCTTCACAGCGGCGACCCCGACCTGGAGACGATCGTCTTCGAACGTCGGAGTATCCGCGGTTACACAAAGCAGGCGGTACCGCGCGAGGTGCTGGAAGACGTCATCCGGATCGCCCAACGCGCGCCATCATCGATGAATACCCAGCCATGGCACTTCCACGTGCTCACCGGCGAGCCACTGGAGCGGGTCCGCAGGGGCAATACCGAGAAGATGGTGGCGGGATCATCCATCGACCGCGAGATCACGCTCAACCACGGGTACGAGGGCGCGCATCGCGATCGTCAGGTGGAAATCGCGGTCCAGCTCTTCGAGGCCATGGGTATCGCGCGTGACGACAAGGTCCGTCGCCAGGACTGGGTGATGCGCGGTTTCCGCCAGTTCGATGCACCGATATCGGTCGTCATCACCATCGATAAAGAGCTGGCCAATGACACGATTGCCCATTTCGACTGTGGCGCAGCAACATACGGCCTCGTGCTCGCGGCCTGGTCGAAGGGTCTTGGCACCGTGATCAACGGTCAGGGCATCATGCAGTCATCAGTGGTGCGGGAGAATGCGAACATCCCCGCCGATCAGGTGATCATGACCTGCGTTGCCATGGGCTACCCGGATGAGGATTTTGTGGCCAACCACGTGCAGTCACGTCGCGCCATCGACGACTCAGTCGTGTCATTTGTGGGATTCGACTAGCGGTCAGGCGGACCCAGGGTGCTGATCGTGATCGAGGGACTCGACGGCGCGGGTAAGCGCACGCTGACCGACGGCCTGCAGCGGGCCTTACGCGCCGCCGGCCGTTCGGCCACCACGATTGCGTTCCCACGCTACGGCCAGTCGATCACCGCGGATCTCGCCAGCGAGGCTCTGCACGGCCGGCATGGTGATCTGGCCGGATCGGTGTACGCGATGGCGGTGTTGTTCGCCCTCGACCGGGCCGGCGCTAAGGAGCAGATCGCCACCGCGTGCCGTGACCACGATGTCGTCATCCTGGACCGCTACGTCGCCTCCAACGCCGCCTACAGTGCCGCCCGTCTTAACCAGGACGCCGATGGCGAGATGGTCTCGTGGGTCGGTGAACTCGAATACGGACGGATTGGACTGCCGGCTCCGGAGCACCAGTTTCTGCTCGATGTGCCGGTGGCGCTGGCTGCCGAACGGGCCGAGCGCCGGGCCGGCCTGGAAGCCGACCGCGTCCGCGACGCTTACGAACGCGACACCGGCCTGCAGCAGCGCACCGGTGCGGTCTACGCCGGGCTGGCCGGGCGCGACTGGCATGGCCCGTGGTCGGTGGTGGGCGCCGACGTCGACCCCGCCCGACTGGCCGCCTCGCTGCTGGTCTAGCGGCGTGGGAGCCGGGGATAATCGCGATTCGGTGACACGATGGGCTCCATGAGGCAACGGATTCTGGTCATTGACGATGACCCCTCGCTGGCTGAGATGCTGACCATCGTCCTGCGCAATGAGGGCTTCGAGACCGCGGTGATCGCCGATGGTTCCCAAGCCCTGACCGCGGTGCGTGAACTACGACCCGACCTGGTGCTGCTCGATCTGATGCTGCCCGGCATGAACGGTATCGATGTGTGCCGGGTGCTGCGCTCGGACTCCGGTGTGCCGATCGTCATGCTGACTGCCAAGACCGACACCGTTGATGTGGTGCTGGGCCTGGAGTCCGGGGCCGACGACTACATCATGAAGCCGTTCAAGCCCAAGGAACTGGTGGCGAGGGTTCGGGCCCGGCTGCGGCGCAATGAGGACGAGCCCGCCGAGATGCTCTCCATCGCCGATATCGACATCGACGTGCCCGCCCACAAGGTGACCCGCGAGGGTGAGCAGATCTCGCTCACTCCGTTGGAGTTCGACCTCCTGGTGGCGTTGGCGCGTAAACCGCGGCAGGTGTTTACTCGAGAGGTGCTCCTCGAACAGGTGTGGGGTTATCGGCACCCCGCCGACACCCGTCTGGTCAACGTGCACGTCCAGCGGCTGCGGGCCAAAGTCGAGAAGGACCCGGAGAACCCTCAGGTGGTCCTGACCGTTCGAGGAGTGGGCTACAAGGCCGGACCTCCGTGACCCGCCCGGGCGAGGCCGCATCGGAGGAGCCGCGGCAGTGACCCGGGCCTCGAAGCGGCGCTTTCGCGGCCCGCGGGGGCGATCAGGCCCCCTGGTGCGGGGCACGAGTGCGCTGAGTCGGGCAGTGGCGATGATCTGGCGCCGCTCGCTGCAGTTGCGGGTGGTAGTTCTGACGCTCGGGCTTTCGGCCGTGGTCATTGTGATTCTGGGCTTCGTGCTGACCAGTCAGATCACCAACCGGGTCCTCGACGTCAAAGTCCGCGCCGCCACCGAAGAGGTCGACCGGGCGCGCGTCACCGTCAGCGGGATCGTCAGCGGCGAAGAGGCGCGATCCCTGGACAGCAGCCTGCAGTTGGCCCGAACCACGCTCATATCCAAGACCGGTCAGACCTCGGGGGCGGGTCTGGCGGGCACCTTCGACGCCGTTCTGGTTGTGCCGGGCGAAGGCCCCCGCGAGGCGACCGCCGCCGGACCAGTCGACCAGATTCCCCGCTCGCTGCGCGATTTCGTCAAGGCCGGTCAGGTGAGCTACCAGTACGAGACCGTGCGGACCGAGGGATTCTCCGGCCCGGCCCTGCTGATCGGCACACCCGCTCCGTCGCGCATCACCAACCTTGAGCTCTATCTGATCTTCCCGCTGTCCGGCGAGGAGAGCACCATCACGCTGGTCCGCGGAACCATGGCCACCGGCGGTCTGGTGCTGCTGCTGTTGCTGGCCGGCATCGCACTGCTGGTCTCGCGGCAGGTGGTGCTGCCGGTGCGGTCGGCATCCCGGATCGCCGAGCGGTTCGCCGAGGGCCACCTGTCGGAGCGGATGCCGGTACGCGGCGAGGACGATATGGCCCGGCTTGCGGTGTCGTTCAACGATATGGCCGAAAGCCTGCAGCGTCAGATCAATACCCTCGAGGAGTTCGGCAACCTGCAGCGCCGGTTCACCTCCGATGTCAGCCATGAGTTGCGGACCCCGCTGACGACGGTCCGGATGGCCGCCGACCTGATCTACGAAAACAGCGAGGATCTCGACCCTGCGCTGCGCCGATCGACCGAACTGTTGGTCAGCGAGTTGGACCGGTTCGAGACCCTGCTGAATGATCTGTTGGAGATTTCCCGCCACGATGCCGGCGTTGCCGAACTGTCGGTCGAGGCGGTCGATCTGCGCACCACGGTGAACCGGGCACTGGGCAACGTCGGGCACCTGGCCGCCGAGGCCGGTATCGACATGCTCGTCGATATGCCCGAGGAGGTGGTCATCGCCGAGGTCGACCCGCGCCGCGTCGAGCGCATCCTGCGCAATCTGATCGCCAATGCCATCGACCACGCCGAACACAAACCGGTGCGGATCAAGATGGCCGCCGACGAAGACACCGTCGCGGTCACCGTCCGCGACAGCGGAGTCGGTCTGCGACCGGGCGAGGAGAAGTTGGTGTTCAGCCGGTTCTGGCGCTCGGATCCGTCCCGGGTGCGTCGCTCCGGGGGTACCGGCCTGGGCCTGGCCATCAGCATCGAGGACGCCCGCCTGCACCAGGGTCGGCTCGAGGCATGGGGTGAGCCGGGCAAGGGCGCGTGTTTCCGCCTGACGCTGCCGCTGATTCGCGGCCACAAAGTCACCACCAGTCCACTGCCGATGAAACCCGTTGCAGCGCAACGCCAGTGGGAAACCGCGGGGGAACGCGTGTGACGAATCGGTGGCTGACTTCGCTGCTGGTTGGCGTGATGGTCCTGCTGTCTGGGTGCGCGGGAGTGCCCAGTTCCTCTGCGCCCCAGGCGATCGGGACGGTCGAGCGGCCGGCTCCCAAGCAGTTGCCGGAGCCGAACTCGAGCATGGACCCCGACCAGACACTTCGCGAATTCCTCAAAGCCACCGCAGATCCCGCTGACCGTCACGCGGCAGCGCGTCAGTTCCTCACCGATTCGGCCTCCAAGGACTGGGACGATCAGGGCAGCGCGCTGCTGATCGACAAGGTGGTGTTCACCGAAACCCGTTCGCTGGACAAGGTTTCGGTGACCATGCAGGCCGACATCCTCGGATCGCTGTCCGATATCGGTGTCTTCGAGACCGGTGAGGGTCAGTTACCCGACCCCGGACAACTCGAGTTGGTGCGGACATCCAACGGCTGGCGGATCAACCGACTGCCCAATGGGGTGTTCCTGGATTGGCAGCAGTTCCAGGCGGTCTACAAGCGCAGCACCCTGTATTTCGTCGACCCCACCGGTAAAACCGTCGTCCCTGATCCCCGCTACCTGGCCGTGTCCGATCCGGATCTGTTAGCCACCGAACTCGTCACCAAGCTCATCGCCGGTCCGCGACCGGAGATGGCCGCCGCTGTGCGCAACCTGTTGGGTCCACCGTTGAAACTGCGCGGTCTGGTGACTCGGGCCGACGGCGGCAAGACCGGTATAGGTCGCGGATACGGTGGTGCTCGAATCGATCTGGAGAGCCTTACCATCACCGATCCGAGCAGCCGCCTATTGCTTGCGGCGCAACTCATTTGGACGCTTGCCCGAGCCGATATCAATGGTCCCTACCTGATCAACGTTGATGGAACGGCGCTCGACGAGCGGTTTATCGATGGATGGAAAACCACCGACGTCGCCGCCACCGACCCCGGTGCCGCCGACGGTGCGACGGCCGGGGTGCATGCGCTCATCGGCGGATCACTGGTGGCACTGGACGGGCAGAGCTCAGTCAAGGTGCAGGGTTCGTTCGGGGCGATGGGTGACCAGCAGTCAGCTGCCTTCTCCCGGACTGGTCGTGATGTCGCAGCGGTGGTGGCCACGCCGGACACCGGGGCGTCGCTGTGGATCGGGCCCAACGGCGGGCAGGCGGTGCGGGCCACGGACGGCCGGACCCTGACACGGCCGTCGTGGGCACTCGATGACGCGGTCTGGGTTGCGGTGGACGGCAACAGCGTGGTGCGCGTTATCCGGGAGGAAGCATCCGGCGAGCCTGCCCGCATCCCGGTGGATTCGGCCGCGGTGACCTCGAGATTTCCCGGCGTCATCACCGAACTGCAACTCTCCCGGGACGCCACCCGGGTGGCGATGGTGATCGAAGGCGAGGTCGTGCTGGCCGGTGTCGAGCAGACCCCGGGCGGGGAGTTCGCGCTGACCTATCCGCGGCGTATCGGCTTCGGACTCGGCAACTCGGTGGTCGCGCTGTCCTGGCGCACCGGCGACGATATGGTCGTCGCCCGCAATGACCCACTGCATCCGGTGTCGTACGTGAACCTCGACGGCGTGAACTCCGACGGCCCGAGCACCAACCTGGTGATGCCGGTGGTGGCGGTGGCGGCCAATCCCTCGGCGGTCTACGTCTCCGACGCCCGCGGGGTGGTGCAACTGCTGAGCACCAGCGGCTCCGGCGGCCAGGCATGGTCGGAGCTGCGGGGGTTCATGACGCCGGGAGCGATACCGGTGCTGCCGGGCTGAGATGTCAGCCCGCGGCGGCAGACTCTGCAGTCATGCTCGACCTGATCCTTCCGCTGGAATGCGGGGGCTGTGGTGCGCCGTCGACCCGGTGGTGTGCGACCTGCGCGGCCGCATTGGCTGTGCAGGTCGATGAGCCGCATGTCATCGCCCCCCGTATCGATCCCGGGGTGCCGGTCTTCGCCCTTGGTCGCTACTGCGGCGCGCGGCGCAACGCCATCGTCGCGCTGAAGGAACGAGGCCGCCGGGACCTGGCCGCACCGCTGTCGTATGCGCTGGCGGCGGGCATCCACCGGCTGCTGGACTGGGGCATCGTCGCCGCGCCGATGTCGGTGGTGCCCGCCCCGACCCGTCGTTCGGCGGCCCGTCGTCGGGGCGGTGACCCGGTCACGCGTATCGCCTCGGCCGCCACCGCCCCGCACCGGTACCTGCGCGTCGCGCCGGTCCTGCGCACCACCTGGGGGGTCCGGGACTCGGTGGGCCTGGACAGCGCCGCCCGGGAACGCAATATCACCGGACGGGTGCGGCTCTCGGCGGTGCCGCCCGGTGAGGTTCTGCTGGTCGACGACATCATCACTACCGGGGCCACCGCCCGAGAGGCGGTCCGGGTGCTGGTTTCCGGTGGTGCTCAAGTGACGGCTGTGCTGGCCCTGGCGCAAGTGTGACCGCTCCGTTGTCAAACACGGCCCGGTAAAGGGTGGCAGCACCAACCGACTGGGACTACCGTCGGGGATAACCGCGACACCGACCGTCCAGGAGGTGGTTCTCAAGACCTCTGGCGCCGTCGGGTGTGCGTTTCCGGCAACCGTGTGCGGCGCAGCCATTGACGACAGGCCGCGTGTGCATTAGCGCATGCGAACCCGTAAGAGAAACGAGTTGCCAAGCATGTCAACACAATCCGTGAACTCATTTGAATTCTCCGCAGATGACGACAAGCTCGAACCCACCGCGAATGCCCATGTCCAGGTGACCGGCCGCAATGTCGAGGTCCCCGACCACTACCGCGTCTATGTGGGGCAGAAACTCGCCCGCGCCGAACGGATCGACAATACGATCCGCCGCTTCGACGTCGAGCTTGAGCATGAGAAGAACCGCCGCCAGCGCAAGAACTGCCAGCACGTCGAGATCACCGCCCACGGTGACGGACCGGTTGTGCGCGGTGAGGGCTGTGCGGACAGTTTCTACGGCGCCTTCGAGGCCGCCGTGCACAAACTCGAGAGCCGGCTGCGCCGCGGCAAGGATCGCCGCAAGGTGCACTACGGCGACAAGACCCCGGTCTCAGTGCGCCAGGGCGCTCTGGCCACGGTGCCGGTGGAACTCGTCGACGCGTTCAAGCCGACCGAACCGGCCCCACCTGGGCATCAGATCACCGCTGATGACCATGAGCCGGGCCGGATCGTGCGGGTCAAGGAGCACCCGGCCAAACCGATGGCCGTCGACGACGCCCTGTACGAGATGGAGCTGGTGGGCCACGACTTCTTCCTGTTCCATGACAGGGAGACCGATCGGCCCACCGTGGTCTACCGCCGCCACGCCTACGACTACGGAGTGATCCGGCTGGCCTGAGGAGGCCATATCGGCGCGTCACCTAGGATGGAGGGCGCTCGAACCCCCGGTCCACGGGGGACAAAACCGCCAATCCTCAGGGGTAAATGTGCTGTCGAAGTTGTTGCGCCTCGGCGAAGGCCGCATGGTCAAGCGCCTCAGGGGGGTGGCTGACTATGTCAACACCTTGTCCGACGACGTCGAGAAGCTGACCGACGCCGAACTGCGGGCCAAGACCGACGAGTTCCGCGCCCGGGTAGCCGACGGCGACAAGCTCGACGACCTGCTGCCCGAGGCTTTCGCGGTGGCCCGGGAGGCAGCCTGGCGGGTGCTCTCACAGCGCCACTTCGATGTCCAGGTCATGGGCGGGGCGGCGCTGCACTTCGGAAACGTCGCCGAGATGAAGACCGGCGAGGGCAAGACCCTGACCTGTGTGCTGCCGGCCTACCTCAACGCACTGGCCGACAAGGGCGTGCACGTTGTCACGGTCAACGACTACCTGGCCAAGCGAGATAGCGAGTGGATGGGCCGGGTGCACCGGTTCCTGGGCCTCGATGTCGGCGTGATCCTGTCCGGGCTGACGCCCGACGAGCGGCGCGCGGCTTATGCCGCCGACATCACCTATGGCACCAACAACGAGTTCGGCTTCGACTATCTGCGGGACAACATGGCGCATTCGTTGGACGAACTGGTCCAGCGCGAGCACAACTTCGCGATCGTTGACGAGGTCGACTCCATCCTCATCGATGAGGCCCGCACCCCGCTGATCATCTCCGGCTCGGCCGATGGTTCGTCGCACTGGTACACCGAATTCGCCCGGCTGGCCCCGATGATGGAGAAGGACGTCCACTACGAGGTCGACCTGCGCAAGCGGACTGTGGGCGTGCACGAGTTGGGCGTGGAGTTCGTCGAGGACCAGCTCGGGATCGAGAACCTGTATGCCGCGGCCAACTCACCCCTGGTCAGTTACCTGAACAACTGCCTCAAGGCCAAAGAACTCTTCCAGGCCGACAAGGATTACATCGTGCGCGACGGCGAGGTCATCATCGTCGACGAGTTCACCGGCCGGGTGCTGGTGGGCCGGCGCTACAACGAGGGCATGCACCAGGCCATCGAGGCCAAGGAGAAGGTGGAGATCAAGGCCGAGAGCCAGACGTTGGCCACCATCACCCTGCAAAACTACTTCCGGCTCTACGACAAGCTCGCCGGCATGACCGGCACCGCCGAAACCGAGGCGGCCGAGCTGTACGAAATCTACAAGCTCGGTGTGGTGCAGATTCCCACCAACCGGGACATGGTCCGAAAGGATCAGACCGACCTGATCTACAAGACCGAGGAAGCCAAGTACATCGCGGTCGCCGACGATATCGCCGAGCGACACGAGGTCGGCCAGCCGGTGCTGATCGGCACCACCAGCGTCGAACGCTCCGAGTACCTCTCGCGTCAGTTGCAGAAGCGTGGCGTACCGCACAACGTGCTCAATGCGAAGCACCACGAGCAGGAGGCGAACATCATCGCCGAGGCGGGTCGGCTCGGCGCGGTCACAGTGGCCACCAACATGGCCGGCCGCGGTACCGACGTTGTGCTGGGCGGCAACATCGACTTCCTGACCGACCTGCGGCTGCGCGATCGCGGCCTGGACCCGATCGAGACCGCCGATGAGTACGAGGCCGCCTGGCATGACGAGCTGCCGAAGGTCAAGGCAGCGGCTAGCGAGGAGGCGGAGAGCGTGACCGCCGCAGGCGGGTTGTATGTGCTGGGCACCGAACGGCATGAGTCGCGCCGTATCGACAATCAGTTGCGCGGGCGCTCCGGACGCCAGGGTGATCCAGGTGAGTCGCGGTTCTACCTGTCACTGGGTGACGAGCTCATGAAGCGGTTCAACGGAGCCACCCTCGAATCCCTGTTGACCAGGCTCAACCTGCCCGATGACGTGCCGATCGAGGCCAAGATGGTCACTCGGGCGATCAAGAGCGCGCAGAGCCAGGTTGAGCAGCAGAACTTCGAGATCCGCAAGAACGTGCTCAAGTATGACGAGGTGATGAACAAGCAGCGCAAGGTCATCTATGCCGAGCGCCGTCGAATCCTCGAAGGTGAGGATCTGCAGCAGCAGGCCCACGACATGCTGGTCGACGTTGTCACCGCCTATGTCAACGGGGCCACCGCCGAGGGCTATGTCGAGGACTGGGATCTCGAGCAGCTGTGGGGTGCGCTGCGGACGCTGTATCCGGTGGGTATCGACCACCACGAACTCGTCGATTCCGATGCGTTCGGCGAAGCCGGCGAACTGACCCGCGAGGAACTTCTCGACATGCTCGTCGTCGATGCGGAAAAGGCCTATGCCAAGCGCGAAGCCGATATCGCGGCGATCGCCGGCCCGGATGCCATGCGTCAGCTTGAGCGCAACGTGTTGCTCAATGTGCTTGACCGCAAATGGCGCGAGCACCTCTACGAGATGGACTACCTCAAGGAGGGCATCGGCCTGCGGGCCATGGCGCAGCGCGATCCACTGGTGGAGTATCAGCGCGAGGGCTACGACATGTTCATCGGGATGCTCGACGGGCTCAAGGAGGAGTCGGTCGGCTTCCTGTTCAACGTCCAGGTGGAGGCAACCCCGCAGGCGCCCATGGTCGCGGCGCAGGAAATGCCGGAGGGGTTGCGGGCCAAGGGCATCGAGGACGAGGCATCGCGCCAGTTGACCTATGTCGGCCCCAGCGAGGACGGCAACGCCGAGATTCAGCAGCATGACGCGCCCGAGCCCGGTGCGGTCAGTCGCAAGGAACGGCGGCAGGCCAAGCGCCAGGAGTCCAAGGGCCGGAAACTACTGCGCAGGGGTTAGCTTTACCCGTCGATTTAACCGAGGTGCAGGGCAACCACCTGCCATCGGGGGCCGGTGGCCGTCGCGAACTGTTCGACGCGGCAGGCGATGGCATGCACGCGGTCACCACGGCTGTAACTCGCGGCGATCTCGGCCGCGGTTCCATCGCTGCGGACCGATTGGGCCCGCACCCGCAGCAACCGCGCCGCATCGGTGCCGTCACGGCACCCGACCACCGTCAGCAGTGAGTCCACCAGCCCACCGGTCATCAGCGGTCGCAGTTGGGCCAGCGACCGGCGCCGGTCAATGACCTCCAGTACTCGTCGCAGTGCCGCATCGGCGAAGACGGCGGCGGGCCGGACGCTGCTGGGCCCCCCGTCCGCATCGCTGGGGATGGGTCTGGCCTGCGCGGGCGTGGCTGCCCGGCGGCGCAGCACGGTGACCGGGGGCAGTGTCGGAGGCCCGCCGAACGCCTCTGGTTCGTAGTCGACGACTCTGGCGATGGTCGGTATAACGTCGGTGGGCTGTAAAACGTTGGCGCACAACGGGCACTCTCCACGGATCGGTCGAATCGGGCCGGTCGCTGGAGAGTGACGAACCAGGGATCATGATCCCACATTCGGCGGCGGCGCGTATTCACCGTTACCGTGAGATGGTGACCCGGCTGTCGACATCGGATGCGGCGTTCTACCACCAGGAGAACACCGCGACGCCGATGTATGTGGGCTCGCTGTCGATCCTGCGGCGGCCCAGGGGCGGACTGAGCTACGACACCATGCTGGCGACCGTCGAGCAGCGGTTGCCGCAGATCCCGCGGTACCGCCAGAAAGTACGGGAGGTGACGCTGGGTCTGGCACGCCCGGTGTGGATCGACGATCCCGACTTCGACATCACCTACCACGTCCGCCGCTCGGCCCTGCCGTCGCCAGGTAGCGACGCCCAGTTGCACGACCTCGTCTCGCGGCTGGCCGGCCGCCCGTTGGATCGCACCCGGCCGCTGTGGGAGATGTATCTGATCGAGGGTTTGGAGCGCAACCGGCTGGCGTTGTTCATCAAATCCCATCAGGCACTGATCAACGGGATGACGGCGTGCGAGATCGGCCACGTCATCGCCGACCGCACCCGACACCCGGTCGAGACCGGCGAAGATATCTGGTTGCCCGCCCGCGAACCGTCGGCAGCGGAACTGCTCAGCGATGCCGTCGGTGACTGGCTTGCGCGCCCCGGCCACGAGTTGGGTGCGTTGCGATCGACGGTCGTCGACATCGTGACCAATACCGGCGAGCTCGCCCAGCTGACCCGGCGGGCGGTCGACGTTGCTCGCAGGTTGGCGCGCGGCAGCGCACCGAGCAGTCCGCTCAACACCACCGTGTCGCGTCACCGCCGGTTCACCGTCGCCAGCGCCCCACTGGCGGACTTCCGGCGGGTGCGGGCGAGGTACGACTGTGATGTCAATGACGTCGTGCTGGCGGTCATCGCGGGGGCGCTGCGCAACTGGCTGCTCTCCCGGGGAGAGCCGGTGACGGCCAGCCTGACGGTGCGGGCGATGGCGCCGATGTCGGTCTATCCGACCGACGAGCTGGAGTCCTCGGGTCCCGGACTGGCCATCAGCGAGGTGGCCCCGTTCCTGATCGACCTGCCGGTCGGGGAGGGCAACCCGGTCGTGCGGCTGTCCCAGGTCGCGCACGCCACCGAGTCGCAGTCCGCGGCAGCCAGCCTAGTGGAGGCCAACACCATCCTCACGCTGTCGGGTTTTCCGCCGCCCACCTTGCACGCCATGGGCACCCGGATCGCGACCCAGTTTCCGGCGCGCCAGTTCAACCTGCTGATCACCAATGTGCCGGGGCCGCAGTCACAGCGCTATGTTGCCGGGGCCAGCCTGCTGGAGACCTATGCCGTTCCGCCTCTGCTGCATGACCAGGTGCTGGCCCTCGGCGTGACGTCCTACTGCGGCATGGTGTATTTCGGTATCAATGCTGACCGTGACGCGATGAGCGATGTCGAGGTGCTTCCCGAACTGTTGGCTGAATCCCTCGAGGAGTTGATCGAGGCAGCGGCTGAATAGGACTTCCGCAGGGATAGGATTCGGCGGTGGGCGAGAAAGCATCCGATTCGGACTCGAAGTCGACGCCGAAGGTGCCGACCGACGTCTACGAAGCCGAGTTGTTCCGGTTGCAGACTGAATTCGTCAAACTGCAGGAGTGGGTCAAGGCCACCGGGGCGCGCGTCGTCGTCATCTTCGAGGGCCGTGACGCCGCCGGCAAGGGCGGCACCATCAAGCGGATCACCGAGTACCTCAGTCCCCGGTCGGTGCGTATCGCCGCACTTCCCGCCCCCAGTGAACGCGAACGCGGACAGTGGTACTTCCAGCGCTACATCGAACACCTGCCGACCAAGGGTGAGATCGTGCTGTTCGACCGATCCTGGTACAACCGCGCCGGTGTGGAACGGGTGATGGGGTTTGCCACCCCGCAGGAGCAGGCGCTGTTCCTGCGGCAGTGTCCGATCTTCGAGCAGATGCTCATCGATGACGGGATCCTCCTGCGCAAGTACTGGTTCTCGGTCTCCGAGGAAGAACAGCTCCGCCGGTTCAAAGGCCGCGCCGATGATCCGATGCGCCGCTGGAAGCTGAGCCCGATGGACCTGGAGTCGGTGTACCGCTGGGAGGAGTACTCGCGCGCCAAGGACGACATGATGGTGCACACCGACATCCCGGTGAGCCCGTGGTTCGTGGTGGAGTCCCATATCAAGAAGAACGCGCGACTGAACATGATGTCGCACCTGTTGTCGACCATTCCGTACGAGGAAGTCGAACCCGAGATCGTCGATCTGCCGAAGGTCCCGGTGATCGGTAACTATCGGCGACCCTCTCGCGAATTGGCCACCTACGTCGACGATTACGCCGCCACCCTGCTGGGGGATCGTGAATAGCCCGAGTGGTCGGTACTGATGCGGGTCTATATTCCGGCGACCCTGGCCATGCTCCAGCTGCTCGTCCGCGACGGTGAGATGCAGCCGCGCAGCGGCACCGCATTTGCCGTGACGCCGACATTGCGTGAGGCCTACGCCGAGGGAGATGACGAGGAGCTCGCCGAGGTGGCGATCGGTGAGGCCGCGATGGCTTCGATTCGGCTGCTGGCCGCCGAGTCCGGCGCCGAGGGCTTGCCGTTGCGCCGCGCCGTGCTGATTGCCGACGCCGACGCCGAACCGCGGCCCGATCTCGACAGCGCGGTGGTGCGCCTGCGCGGCCGGGTGAGTCTTGATCAGGTGGCGGCGGTGTACGTCGACAATGCCGCCGCCGAGCCCGCCGTTGCGGCCGCGATCGACGTGATCGACTCCGCTGACCTCGGCGATGAAGACGCCGAACTCACCGTGGGCGACGCCCAGGATCACGACCTGGCCTGGTACGCCACCCAGGAGTTGCCATTCCTGCTCGACCTGCTCTGAAGCCCCACGATGCGACGCCAGCGGTTACGGTACCGTAGGTTGCGTGAGCACGCAGGTCACGATCGGCGCCGCGATGCGGTCCGTGGTCGGCCGGGTCACCACACCGCTGCTGCCCGATGACTACCTCAAGCTGATCAACCCGCTGTGGTCGGCCCGCGAACTGCGCGGCCGAATCGTCGAGGTCCGCCCCGAGACCCACGATTGCGCGACGCTGGTGATCAAGCCGGGCTGGGGTTTCAGTTTCGACTACCAGCCGGGGCAGTACATCGGGATCGGCCTGCTCGTCGACGGCCGCTGGCGGTGGCGGTCGTATTCGCTGACATCCGTCCCGCGGGCCACCGGTACCCGCACCGTGACGATCACCGTCAAGGCCATGCCGGAGGGGTTCCTGTCCAGTCATCTGGTGGGCGGCGTGCGACCGGGCACCGTGGTGCGGCTGGCTGCGCCGAAGGGCAACTTCGTCCTACCCGACCCGCCGCCGGCGTCGATGCTGTTCATCACCGCCGGTTCCGGTATCACACCGGTGATGTCGATGCTGCGAACTCTGGTGCGGCGTGAACAGATCGGGCCCGGCGCGATATCGGACATCATTCACCTGCACTCGGCCCCCACAACCGCGGATGTGTTGTTTGCCGCCGAACTTGCGGAGCTGACGCGAACCCATCCGGGATACCGGCTGACGGCGCGTGCCACCCGGGTTGAGGGCCGGCTCGACCTGAGCCGAATTGCCGATGAGGTGCCGGACTGGCGCGATCGGCAGACCTGGGTCTGCGGACCGGCCGCCCTGCTCGACACTGCTGAAAAGCTTTGGGCCGCAATGGGTATTACCGATCGGCTGCACTCTGAGCGGTTTGCCGCGGTGCGAAGAACGGACCGAAGTAGCGGTGGCTCCGTGAGCTTCGCCCGCAGCGGTAAGACGCTGGTGGCCGATGGGGCCACGTCGCTGATGGAGGCCGGCGAGCAAGCCGGAGTTCTCATGCCGTTCGGCTGCCGTATGGGAATCTGTCACACCTGCGTGGTGGGGTTATCGCAAGGCCGGGTGCGCGATATGCGGACCGGTGCCGAGCACGAAGCGGGAAGCCGGATCCAGACCTGTATCTCGGCGGCATCGGGGGATTGTGTCCTTGATGCCTAGAGTCCGGATGCCTAGAACCGACAGCAGGGAGGCTCCACGGTGGCGATAGCCGACATCGAAGCCTTCTCGCATCTGTCCGACGCCGATATCGAGAGCTTGGCCGTCGAACTCGACGCGATCCGCCAGGATGTCGAGGATTCTCTCGGTGAGCGCGATTCCCGCTATATCCATCGCACCATCGCCGCGCAGCGCGGCCTCGAGGTAGTTGGCCGGCTGCTGCTGGCATTCGGGTCGAAACGATCGGCCTGGTTGGCCGGCACCGCCACCCTGGCGCTGGCCAAGATCATCGAGAACATGGAGATCGGCCACAACGTCATCCACGGTCAATGGGACTGGATGAATGACCCGGAGATCCATTCCTCCACATGGGAGTGGGATATGGGCGGGGCGTCCAAGCACTGGCGGGTCACCCACAACTTCTCCCACCACAAGTACACCAACATCCTCGGGATGGATGACGACGTCGGCTACGGGATCCTGCGCGTCACGCGCGATGAGCCATGGCGGCCGTACAACATCGGGAACCTGTTCTTCAACACCATGCTCGCCGTCGGATTCGAGTGGGGGATCGGCCTGCAGCACCTGCAACTGCGCAAGATGCTCGAAGGTCCGGCGAGCCGGGCGGCCACCTTCACCAGGATGCGGGAGTTCGGCGCCAAGGCCGCCCGTCAATTGGTCAAGGATTATGCGGCCTACCCGGCGTTGACTGCGCTGTCACCGCGCGCCGGTTTCGCCTCCACGGTGAAGGCCAACATCCTGGCGAACATCCTCCGCAACGTCTGGGCCAATGCGGTGATCTTCTGCGGCCATTTTCCCGACGGTGCGGAAAAGTTCGCCCTCTCCGATATGGAGGGGGAGAGCAAGGGCCAGTGGTATCTGCGTCAGATGCTCGGCAGCGCCAACATCGATGCCGGACCCGCGCTGGCGTTCATGACCGGAAACCTGTCGTATCAGATCGAACACCACCTCTACCCGGATCTGCCGAGCTATCGGCTGGCGGAGATCTCGGTGCGTGTGCGCGCACTCTGTGACAAGTACGACCTGCCCTACACCAGTGGACCGATGCTGGTGCAGTTCTCCAAGACCTGGCGCACCATAGCCAAACTGTCACTGCCGGACCGGTTCCTGCACCACACTGCCGATGACGCGCCGGAAACCCGTAGTGAGCGGATGTTCGCCGACCTCGGCCCGGCTTTTGCAGCCATCGATCCCGTCAGCGGTCGCAGGCGCGGACTGAACACCGCGATCGCGACAGTGCGGCGCTGGCGCGCGGACCGCGCTCAGGCTGGGACGTAGTCGAAGATATCCGGGTTTGGCCCGCGGCGGCCGGGCTCGCCTTTGTTCAGCGCTGTCAGCGCCTCGATCTCCTCATCGTTGAGGTCGAAGTCGAAGATCTCGAAGTTCTCCCGGACCCGTTGCGGGTTCACCGATTTCGGGAAAACGATATCGCCGCGCTGAATATGCCAGCGGAGTACCACCTGGGCCGGATGGACTCCGAGTGACTTGGCGATCCGCACCACCACCGGATCACCCAGCACCGCACCGCGCGCAATCGGGGACCAGGCCTGGGTGGCGATATTGTGCTCGGTGCCATAGGCCCGCACCTCATCGTTGGTGAAGTAGGGGTGCACCTCGATCTGGTTGACCGCCGGGGTGGTCCCAGTCTCGCGCGCCAACTCCTGCAGGTGACCGATGCCGAAATTCGACACCCCGATACTGCGGGCCCGGCCGTCAGCCTTGAACTCCTCGAGCGTCTTCCATGTTGAGACGAAGTCGCCGTCGTAGAGCGTGGGCAGCGGCCAGTGAATGAGGAAGAGGTCGACATAATCGGAGCCGAGTTCGCGCAACGTCGCGTCGAATGACCTGCGGGCGTCATCGGGACGGTGGAAGCCGTTGTTGAGCTTGCTGGTGACGAACACCGCGCCGCGGTCCACACCGGTTGCGCGGATACCGTCGCCGACACCCTTCTCGTTCGCGTACATCTGCGCGGTATCGATATGGCGGTAACCGATCTCCAGTGCCATCCGCACCGTCGCCGCGGTGTCCTCGGGCGGTACCTGGTACACCCCGAAGCCCAACTGGGGGATGCGGTGGCCGTCGTTGAGGCTGATCGTCGGGGTAGGGACCGGGCCGTTAATGCTGCTCATCGTCTGCCTTTCGCGGGTATCCGGTGCTCTCGTCCATGGCGACCAACAACCGCCGCACGGCGTCCACCCGGCGGGCTGGGTCCCCGGTCAGTGTGTCCAGGGCACATTCCGGATCCGCCGGCGCACCGCGGTGGCCGCACCCGCGCGGGCAGTCGGCGACCGCCTGTGCCAGATCGGAGAACGGCGCCACAACATCGTCGGGGCGGATGTGGGCCAGCCCGAACGAACGGATTCCGGGGGTGTCGATCACCCAGCCGCCACCGGGTAGTGACAGCGCCACCGACTGGGTCGAGGTGTGGCGGCCCTTGCCGACTCCGGACACCGCGCCGATGGCCCGGTGCGCCTGCGGCACAAGACGATTCACCAGCGTTGACTTGCCGACGCCGGAGTGGCCGAGCAGCACGGTGATATGTCCGTTGAGCAAGGCCTGCAGGCCGTCCAATGGCTCTTCGCGCCCCGCGGTGATCACGGTGAGATCCAGGTCGGCGAACTGCTCGGCGAACGGCGCCGCCGGCGCCAGATCAGTCTTGGTCAGGCACAGGATCGGGTGCAGACCACCGGTGTAGGCCGCGATGAGTGCCCGGTCAACCAGGCCGGTGCGCGGCGGCGGGTCGGCCAGTGCCACCACCATCATCATCTGGTCGGCGTTGGCCACCACCACGCGTTCGGTGGGGTCGGTGTCATCGGCGGTGCGGCGCAACACGGTTCGGCGCGGTCCGCGGCGCACGATTCGGGCCAGGGTGTCGGTTCGGCCGGACAGGTCACCGACGATGTCCACTTCGTCACCGACGACGATCGGAGTGCGGCCCAGTTCGCGGGCCCGCATTGCGGTGACCGGCCGACTCGGATCACCGTCAAGCACGCAGCCCCACCGACCGCGGTCCACCGTCACCACCATGGCGGCCTCGGCGTCGGCGTGGGTGGGGCGGGTCTTGGTGCGCGGCCGCGATCCGCGGCCCGATCGGACCTTGACGTCGGACTCGTCGTACTCGCGGGTGCTCAACGTTCGTCGTCGCCCAGCATGCCGGTCCAGAGCCGCGGGAAGTCCGGCAGCGTCTTGGCTGTGGTGGTGATGTCCTCGACCAGTACGCCCGGTGTGCGCAGCCCGACGATGGCCCCGGCGGTCGCCATTCGGTGATCGGCGTAGGAGTGCCAGATTCCGGCGTGCAGTGGTGCGGCCGTGATGGTCAGACCATCGGCGGTTTCAACGCAGTCGCCGCCCAGGGCGTTGATCTCGGTGCGCAGCGCGATTAGTCGGTCGGTCTCATGACCGCGTAGATGCGCGATGCCGGTCAGGTGAGACACCGATCCGGGTGTGGCGAGTGCGGCGATCGCAGCCACCGAAGGGGTGAGTTCACCGACGTCGTTCAGGTCGATATCGAAACCACCATAGGTGGACGCAGCCTCGATCTGCAGCTCTGAATCGGACTGGTGCACAGTCGATCCCATTAAACTCAGTATTTCGAGGATGATGTTATCCGGCTGCACGCTGACCTGCGGCCACCCGGTGATCCGCACAACACCGCCGGTGACCACCGCCGCAGCCAGAAACGGCACCGCGTTCGACAGGTCGGGCTCGACATCCCAGTGTCGGGCCGCGACCGGCCCGGGTTGTACGGCCCACCGGTTGGGTGTGATGTCATCGACATCGACGCCGGCCTGGCGCAACATGGTGACCGTCATCGCGATATGTGGCGCTGAGGGCACCGATGCCCCGGTGTGCAACACCTCGAGGCCGCTGGTGAATGCCGCACCGCATAGCAGCAGACCGGACACGAACTGCGATGAGGCTGAGGCGTCGATATGCACCGGGCCACCGGCCACCGCGCCTCGTCCTCGCACTGAGAACGGCAGCCCGTCACCGTCGATCTCCACACCCAGTCCGCGCAGCGCGTCCAATAGTGGGGCGATCGGGCGGGCCCGCGCCTGTTCGTCACCGTCGAAGAGAACGGTCGCGGTGCTCAGTGCGGCCAGCGGCGGCACGAACCTCAGCACCGTGCCCGCAAGACCGCAATCGATGCGCGTTTCAGTGCCGGGGTTCAGCGACCCGCTGACCGTCAACTCGGACCCCTCACCGACGATGCCGAGTCCCAGGGTGCGTAGCGCGCCGATCATCAGGTCGGTGTCGCGGCTGCGCAGCGCCCCGCTGATCGCGGAGGTGCCCTGACCGCCGGCGGCGGCGAGGGCGGCCAGAATCAGTGTCCGGTTGGTCTGCGATTTCGACCCCGGCACCGTGACCGTCGCGCGCACCGGCGCTGCGGCGTACGGGGCGGGCCAGGAGTTCACGCCCCTAATCCTGCCCTGCCGGGGATTGTGCCGGCAGTCGGATCGGGCTTGACCCCGGCTGACGTCTGCCGACGCCGAGTAGGGCCTATTTCGGCATCGCGAAGTTGCCGTGCGAGACCAGGTGCCACTCGCCATTGGTACGAACGAAAGTGCTGAGGAACGGGTTGGGGGTGGACGGGAACATCCGGCCATCGACGATCAACTCGGTGCTCGCACTGTAGGTAGCGGTCAAGGTATCGCTGTACTGCGAACCTGTGACAGCCGACAACTGGTAGGAGTTCAGGTTGGGAAGTGTGGCGAGGTAGGCCGCCCGGTCTACAGCCTCACCGCTGGTGCGCTGGAGTTCGAAGTTCGGCGCCAGGAACTTCGCCAGATCAGCGCGGTCCTTCTTCTTGACGCCTTCGAACAGACGGATGACCTGGGTGGTGGCCTCGTCGTTGCTGGGGGTTGGCGCGGCTGCTGGGTCGAAAATCGGCGGAGCACCTGTCGTGCTGGTGGTACTGCAGGCAGTCATCACCGCGGCCAGCAGAACGGCGCCGGAGACGGTCGCGGCGGCGCCGGCGATCGTCGGGTTATGGACTTGAAACATGCCGGGAGCCCCTTCGGTGAACCGGAAACAGAGTCACAAACGTCGCCATGCTACCCGGCGGAAGCCGTCCTGCGAATCGGTAAAACTACCTAATCGCGCTAGGTCGGGGATGGTCGGCGAGTGCTCTCGGGGGATCATGTAGTCATGTGCGGGCGATTCGTGGTCACAACCGATCCTGCGCTACTTGCTGCGCGACTCGACGCCGTCGACGAGACCGATCATCGTTTCGGCCGCCCGAACTACAACGTCGCCCCGACAACGACCATCGCTGCCGTGGTCGCCCGTCACGAGGAGCCGGGAGATGCCGCGGCGCGCCGAATCCTGCCGATGCGCTGGGGACTGTTGCCGCCGTGGGTGAAAGCCGATGCCGCCGGCAAACCCCAGCCGAAGTCGCCGTTGATCAACGCGCGAGCTGAGACGCTGGCCTCATCGCCGGCATTCCGGGCAAGTGCGCGCCGTCAGCGCTGCCTGGTGCCGATGGACGGCTACTACGAGTGGATGCCGAATCCCGAACCCGGCCCTAAAACGCCGTTCTATATGCACCGGCGCGACGGCTCGCCGATCCTGGTGGCCGGCCTGTGGTCGGCCTGGCGGCCCGACGAGGCGAGCGCACCGATGCTGACGTGCACGATCGTCACCACCGATGCGGTGGGTGGGCTCGCCGGAATACACAACCGGATGCCGCTGATGCTCGACAAGGACGACTGGGATCGCTGGCTGAGCCCCGACGAACCCGCGCCCGAGGACCTGCTCGCCGCGCGGGCGGATATCAGCGATATCGAGGTCCGGGAGATCTCGAGGTTGGTCAACCGCGTCGCCAACAATGGACCGGAGCTTCTCGAACCCGCGTGATGCAGAGGAGAGCACTGTGAATGACCTGGAACCGTTCAAGCCCTCGATCGACTGGAGTAGCGAGCTGACCAATTCGCTGCTGTGGATCACCGGGGCCTCGGTGATCGCGGCGGTATGTCTACTCATCGCGTTTGCACTGCTGGCGCGATTCACCCTGTGGGGCCGGCAGTTCACGGCCATCACCGGCACCTACTTCACCGGGCGGGATAGCCTGCGGGTCTGGCTGGTGCTCGGTGCCCTGCTGGTGTCGGTGATCACCAGTGTGCGCCTGTCGGTGCTCTTCAGCTATCAGGGCAACGATCTTTCGACGTCCGTGCAGATAGCGGTGCAGGGTGCCGCAACCGGCAATGATGCAGTGAAAGCCTCTGGCGTTCATGGGTTTTGGATATCCCTGCTGATCTTCTCGGTGTTGGCGGCATTGTTGGTCGCCCGGATGGTGATCGACCTGTATGTCACACAGCGCTTCATGCTCGCCTGGCGCGCCTGGTTGACTGATCGACTCACCGGCGACTGGCTCGACGGTCGCGCCTACTACCGTAGCCAGTTCATCGGCGACACTATCGACAACCCGGATCAGCGGATCGAGAACGATATCGACGTGTTCACCGCCGCATCCGGAATGCAGCCGAATAGTCCGCATCAGACCAGCAACGGCACCCTGTTGTTCGGCGCGGTGTCCTCGATCGTATCGGTGATCTCGTTCACCTCGATCCTGTGGCATCTGTCCGGTGATCTGTCGGTCTTCGGGCTGGTATTGCCGAAGGCGATGTTCTGGAGCCTGTTCATTTACGTGGCGATCTCCACCGTTGTTGCCACCCGTCTGGGCCGGCCACTGATCAAGCTGACGTTCAACAACGAGAAATTCAATGCGGCATTCCGGCACTCGCTGACCCGGCTGCACGACTCCGCCGACACAGTGGCCTTCGATCGGGGTGAGGCATTTGAGCGCCTTCAACTGCGTCAGCGGTTCGCCTCGATCGTCGACAACTACCGCCGATTCGTGCGCCGCACCATGGGATTGGTCGGCTGGAATCTGTCGGTCAACCACATCATCATCCCGGTGCCCTGGCTGATGCAGGCGCCCCGGCTGTTCGCCGGCCAGATCAAGTTCGGTGACGTCACCCAGTCGGTGACGGTATACAGCTCGATCCAGGAATCACTGTCGTGGTTCCGCAACTCCTACGATCAGTTCGCCGGATACCGCTCCTCGATCATCCGCCTCTACGAACTCGTGACCGCTGGCGAGAAGGCCCGCGGGCTCCCACAGCTGGCCGTCGAAGCGAGCCAGAGCGGCGTCATCGAACTTGATGCGGTCGACGTCCGCAATCCCGCAGGCGGGCAACTGATCACCGCGTTGGATCTGCGCCTGGAACCCGGAGACACCCTGATCGTCACCGGGAAGTCCGGTGCTGGCAAGACCACGCTGCTGCGCAGCCTCGCGCAACTGTGGCCCTTCGCCGGTGGCACGATGCGTTGTCCGACGGACGTCGGTGAGGTGATGTTCATGTCGCGGCTGCCATATCTTCCGCTAGGCGATCTGCGGACTGTGCTGTCCTATCCGCGCCAGTCCGACCAGTTCACCGACGACGTGCTGCGCGAGGCGTTGTTGGCGGTGGCATTGCCCGACTGCGTCGACCGTCTCGGTGACGTGGCGGAGTGGCAGAAGGAACTGTCACCCGGTGAGCAACAGCGCATCGCCTTCGCACGGTTGCTCTTGATCAAGCCGAAGGCGGTCTTCCTTGACGAGGCGACCTCGGCGCTTGACGAGGCACTGGAGTCCATGATCTTCAGCGAGATGCAACGCGAGTTGCCCGACACTGTCTTCGTCAGCATCACCCATCGCAACGCCGCCGACCCACATCACAAGAAGCACCTGGAATTACTCGGCGGCGGCGAATGGAGGCTCGGCCCCGTCGCCGATGTCGTGCCCGGTGGCGTCGGGAGCGGGCTGTCCTGACCCCCGGGGCGAGGGTTATTCTCGGGAGCACACGCAGCGCAGCTGAGAGGAGCCGCCATGACCGCGGTAGATCCGGGAATCGACCAAGACATCATCACGGTGCACAACCCCGCCGACGGCCGAACCGTCGGGTCGGTTCCGATTGATGGTTCCGAGACGGTGGCCGCCAAGGCCCGCGAACTGCGGCTGTTCCAGACCGAGTGGGAGGAGATGGGCCCGCGCGGACGCAAAAAACCGATGATGGCCTGGCAGGACTGGGTCCTCGACAATGCCGATCATCTGACCGAGGTCCTGATGTCGGAGACGGGCAAGTCCCGCCGCGACGCCAGCCTTGAGCCGATCACAATCGCTGACGCCATCAAGTACTGGGCCGGCAATGCCGAGGAGTTCCTCGCCGACCGCCACCCCAAGGCGCACAGCCCCTTATTCGCGGTCAAGAAATTGACGACCGTCTTCCGGCCCTACCCGCTGGTCGGGATGATCGAGCCGTGGAACTTTCCGCTGGCGATGCTGGCGTTGGACCTGGTGCCCGCACTCGCCTCCGGTGCCGCAGTATTGCTGAAACCCTCTGAGGTGACGCCACTGTCTGCGGTGGAACTCGCCCGCGGGTGGAACGAGGTCGGTGCACCGCCGGTCTTCGCTCTGGCGACCGGCTACGGCGCCACCGGCGCGTCGGTCATCGAGAACTCTGACTACGTCCACTTCACCGGATCGACGGGCACCGGCCGCAAGGTCGCGGTGGCCTGCGCTGAGC